>OHMY01000309.1_pt1 | contig 37998 bp, 27 predicted proteins | sample 1569381 | NCBI WGS metagenome assembly OHMY01 (sample SAMEA3879528, study PRJEB24766) | human gut metagenome | biome: human-associated habitat; feature: feces | place: USA | collected 1985/1987
GGAAAATGAACCATATTAGTACTGATATATATAAATAATTTAGATCATTTACTTAGAACATTTCAACACAAGATAGGAACTCACTATACAAACTATAAGAATGGTCAATATCCTTCAACTCCTTCATGCCATCTGGCCACTCACATTTGTTTTGGGCAACAATTATAAAAAGGGCCAAAGCCGACACCAGATAGCATTGCTTCAACACCTTCATTTCTTGGGATTGCAACACATTTCTTATCAAACACAAATGGTTTTCTAAATCCGTGCTCGCATCCCTTTCCACCTTACAATAGGCTACACCCTGTCGCCAGTCGAAAACATTACGACGCATCTCTTTATTAAAAATGGCATTGAGGTGAGAGAACGCTATATCTGAAACCAGTATGCAATAACCATCCTGAGCTTTGAGCAAATCGTAATGGTGCAAATGGCTCCTTGTCAAGAAGAAAAGATAATCTCCATTTATCGCATATTCTCTATTATCAATATAATGGATGCCATGCCCATTTTTTATCCACATAATCATATATGTCTCATGCTTGTGCATACAATCAAAACTCTCAGGATTACTTTCTACAACCTCCCTAAATGTGTAGATTTCTACTGCGTCTTGACTCTGCTTAAATAAAACATCTATGACCTGGAAATCATCCAGTCCTTTATTTTTTTTACTTTGTTGGACATTTTCTTGTATTTTACAGATGCAAATATAGCCCCACGTTGCAAATAAAAAAAACGATTTCCATCTATTTTTTTAAACGTTGATTTTTTTACCTTTCCTTTTAAAGATATTACCATTTGAGTACCAAACTAAATAAATACATTTGTAACATTAAATCAAACATAACATGAAAATTCTTTTAGCTATCATATTATATATTATTCTGTGCGCATGTGCTAACGCCCAGAAAATCATAACACTTGAAGAGGCGGTGGAACATGTTGTGCAACACACCAGGCGGGCAAGAAGTATCCGTTTGAGCTATGAAAACTCCGCTCTAAGATTCCATAATTTTCAAAAAGACTTTCTGCCAAGCATTTCTTTCAAAATTTCGCCATTCAGTTTCAATCGTTCCTTTGAAAGGTTGCAGAATGCTTCCGACGGAAGCTATTCTTACGTCGAAGATTACAACGGATCCAGCTCATGTGGCATGTTTCTCCGACAAAAGATTTCTGCTACAGGAGGCTACATAGAGATGGGAACATCCCTCTATTATCTGAGGGAATTCAACAGCAACCGCAATAGCTTCAACTCACGCCCTTTATATATCAGTTTGTCGCAGCCCCTTTGGGGAGGACGCAAATCCTTTCGTCTAAACAAAGCCGTGGAATTTTTGAACTTCTCTGTGGCAACAAAACGGCTCATAAAATCATTAGCTGACTGTCAAAAAGAAACTGCCACACTCTATCTGCAAGCATATATTGCCCGCAACAATGTAGCCTATTCAAAACTAATGTCATCGGCTTCCGATACGATTTTAAAACATGCAAAATTAGAACTACAATACGGGCGAATTGCGCCACACGAATACAAGCAGGTTGAACTACAATGGGCAGAACACGCCTACCAAGCTTCATTAGCAAAAAGCACATATGAGCAAAGCATGCATCTATTAGCCAATTATTTAGAAAGTGATAATAATTTTCTTTTGGCAGACATCACTATCAAGAATCACCCATTCATCGACGTTGACATAGCTTATCAACACGCTCTATCAAATAATCCACAACTATTAGAGAATGAGCTACTACTGGCCACTGCTCGTAAACGACTTTACGACGCAAAAAATGAAACCCGTGCCTCATCCTCTATATCTTTGAATTATGGCATCAATCAATATGCCCACAGCATATCCATGGCATACAGGCACCCATCACAACAACAAAATGCTCAAATCACGCTATCGCTACCCATTTTCAATTGGGGAATGAATCGAAACAAGCGACGAATGGCTGAGAATGATTTCCAGCAGGAACTCATCAATCAAGAACAATCACGCAATGATTTTAAATTATACATCTACAGATTGTCACATGACTGCAACAATGCTGCCAAACACTTAGAATTGGCTCTGCAAGCGTATCAAACAGCAGAAGAAACCTACATAGCTATGACACGCCAATATGCTTTAGCGCGAATCACGATAGCAGATTTACAGGAAACACGCAATACACTCATTGAATACAAAAAGGCATTTGACGAAACACTAAAAAATTACGTCGATGACTACTACGAATTACGTGTCCTAACTCTATACGATTTTAAAAAACATACAGATATTAATTTCATAATTTATTAAAAGAATCACTATGAAACAATTAACAAAAAAGAATCTTGCTGAATTGGCAAAGACGATGCCGTCGTTAAGCGAATCCGAACAAAAAAACTTCATCGGAGGTACTGTTGTCATTGTAGACAGACACGGTAACATTGTTCAAGGGAACAATCAATTAATCAAGGACTACAGCACATTAAATGCTGACAAGGAAAATGTGTATTGGTATGTGCAAGGAAAAGATGGTACGATAGAAAACAACTTCAAAAGCGCTGGCAGTATTTCAAACAACAACCACAATGGTGCTATAAACGATATGGACATGGAGGGTACTGCTATCAATAAAGATGTAATGTCCTTCCTCGCATGCAATACTGATGTTGAATGGAGTATGGCACTTAGAGACGAAGAATCCATTAGTGGCTATTATGGACGAATAAATACAAGCAATAGCCCTGACAAAGTAGATGTTCTTGACTATGGAACAGGATACACAGAATGGTATCATTCACATCCTTTTGACAACAGAAGGCCAGAGGAACTTGGGCCAAGTTCTGGCGATTATGAAGTTGCCAATAAACTCACAAGTGAAGATAGTGGGTACAATTATAAAAAGTGTACAGTATATGAGGCTAGAACAGGTGAATGGATTACCTATTATGGAAAGAAAGACGATGATGAAGTTTATGTCAAAGATATGACCAGACCATAACATTTTATCGTTATTCCAATATAAACATTTGAAGAAAGCAACTTGACACTTCAAGTTACTTTCTTCAAATAGATATTCAGCATATAGGTGAGAAATTCAAGGACGATTGGCATATAAATCTGTTTCTTAATAAACTGCATAATATTCAATAAATACAGATACGCTATTAAAAGAGATTCAAATTATATGGTATAATCTCTAACTCCTACCTATATTGCCATCTATTCAAACATCTTCAAACCAAGTTCTCACATTTACTAATCCTTTAAATGCGTTTCATTATGAAAAACTTTAAATTATGTCTGACGACATTGGCTTTTGCATTTGCAGGCACACAAGCCCAAGCGCAGAACGCTTCCAGCCCCTTTGCAGAAACCATCAGCAAAGAGGAAATGATTGCAAATTACCACAAAAGCCAAGGCTGGAAGGAGCAACAGAAGAAAGAAGCCGTTGAAACCTACGGCGAGAATATGCGGGAGATGCCAGTCGGCACACTGCTGACGGGCTGCAAAGAACTAAAATCGGGAAAATGGGTGGCCAATTGGACTTATGCTTGTCCGAAAGGGGAAGGGAAACCCGTGATGAGCATCCACAAACTCTTTTTCAAAGACAACGGCAACGAGGACACGGCCACGATGGAAACGCTCCAGAAGAAATACGGCACAACGGAGGCCGACCGCTCTGGAGCCTGCAAAAACTCGGTGCCCGCCAAATGGATTAACGGCGTGCACGGATATATCAAGCATCCAGTGCCGTACTTCGGCTATTGGGTGTCTGATGAGGCAGGATGGTATGATTACAAAAACGGGGAGACGGTAAGCGGCAAAAGTATGAAAACCGGCCAGTCTTACTACATGGACTGTGCCCTGAAACTGCGCCGCACTTTATACACGGGCGACTGCACCTATCCTGTCTACACGCTGGCCCTTCAGCTGATGAGCTATGAGGCGGACTTGCTATGGAAGCAGAGCGGACTGAAGAACAACGGAGGCTACATGGATGTGCTCCTATACATCGACGCTCAAGGGAAGAACAGACTGGCACCTTTGTCGCCACAAATCAATGAGACGCAGACGAAGTTCCTGACGGCTCTGGAAAACATGCTCAACGGGAAAAACAGGAATGCGCTGCCGCAGCTGTATACTTCCGACGGAAGAATCCTTTCGGGACATTATCTGAAAATCGTCTTAAACGAATCGTGCAGCCTGAGCGATTATATAGAAAACGGCATTCTCCACGCTGAGAGAATGGGGAAGATGGCATACAGATGATGCTTCTATCCCATATCCACTATTAACTATTAAAGCCATCTCATCGCAGTCGCGCTGAGATGGCTTTTTCCTTTTTCACCAATAGAACTCAAGCATCCGTAAACCTTTCCCTATCTCTGTCAGCGAACATGGGAGCAGACGCAACCGAACCTGGGAGCAGACGCAACCGAACCTGGGGGCAGACGCGAACGAACCTGGGGGCAGACGCGAACGAATCTGCTCCCAGATTCGCTGACAGGGATTAGGGATGAAACGACAGAGAAAGGAAATGACTGGCGGCGGCGAGCGCATGGCAAGGATGAAACAGAAAGAAACGGAAGCAGAACGCTCGGCGGATTCCGGGTACCCTACCCTCCAAGCGCTCTCTTCCATACGTATTTCTTCAAGTAATGGTGAAAGAATAAGTTGACCAATTTTGACCTGTATTTTTGTTGGTTTTGGAATTTGGAAGAGGGAGCATAGCGGGCTATGTGACCGATGACAAATTTCAAAAACGGCAAAAAGACAGGGCATAAGAAATAACTCCTTATTCCGACTCCACAAAATTGGTCAAGTTATTTTTTTACCATTACTAAATACCCGAAAAAACGACTAAAAACTAAGAGGTTTTTATTTTACCTCCATGTTTTGCAAAATAAATATTTCGTTTGACTGAAAAATAATTAACAGAACGTTTGGTTTGTCATAAAAAGTTATTAACTTTGCGGTGTTGACACCTGCCGAGTACGCGTAACGCCAATCATGAAACACACGATCGTTCGACAAAGACTGGCGGGAACGAAACTCTGAAAGACACTTGAAGTATAACATAAAACGAAAAAATTATGGTACAGAACAAACAAATTCGGAATTTCCTTTTCCTGCTTTCTGGTATCGTGTTGCTCTTCTGCGGCAGCATTCCCAACTTTGCAGAGTCCGTCATCGCCCTACTGAGAGGCCTTCTGAGCTTCATCAACTTGGGCTGGATTGGCACGTTGCTCATCATTTCGCGCGTGTTGCTCATTTTGGGAGGTACTGCCCTATCTGTCATCGGCGCCATCTTCATGATTCAAGATGCAACGGCAGCGAAGCGTCAGCCCAACTGGGTGGTTCTCGGTTGCACTGGTGGCGGCGTGTTCTTCGGTCTGCTCTCCTTGGTGCCTCTGCTCTTCTGGATTGGCATCTTCGGCGTTGCAGCCTTGGTCGTTGCAATGGTTTTTGCCTATAAAGACGTGGTTGGCGCTTGGCGCAATCCGGTCTCAAAGATAGCTTCCTTCATGATGATTGGCTCTTTGGTGGCCTTCTTCGACCGCTTCTACAACATCCCGATGGGATTGATGGAAACCCACTGGCTGGCAGGTCTTTGCGGCATTGCGGCATTCATCTACCTCTGCGTGTGGAAAGGCAAACTCGCCGTTCATCTTGACGAGGCTGGCCGCAGCGGTATGCAGTTGTTCTTCGTGGGCGCCATTCTCTATGCCGTGGCCACGCTGTTCAACTTCTTCCCGTTTGTCAACTTCCTGGGATGGATTCTCGCCGTTGCAGCATGGGTGGTTGTTTTGATTGGCTACATCAAGCTGATGAACAGCACCTCCTTCGGCAAGAGCGGCAACAAGCCTGGCATGTTCATGATGATCGGCCATTTGGTGGCCATCCTGAGCTTCATCCCGCTGTTCAACTTGGCAGCATTGGCAAGCGTTGGCTTCGGCTGGTGGATGATGATTTCAGGCCTTGAAGAAAAAGCATAAATAAATTGCATGAAACAAGGAAGCCTCGACGGCTAACCTCTCGCATGAGAGCGGCCGCAGGGTATCCTAAAGAAAAAATAGTTGGTATGGTATATTGCGGTGTCACGCAGTCAATGCGTTGATGCCGAAATAAAAGAAAATGTAATGAATTTTAGGCGGTTTTAAATTTTTCCGCCTCGTATCCTGCCACATCTCGAAGAGATTCGACATTACGCGCAGGGTGCAAAAAGTAGGTTATGTATGGTGAACCTGATATTGTGCTTTCATTTATTCGGTATGCATATTGGGTTATGTCGGTAGAGGCCGATGTATGTAACTATTGTAAATTTGTGTTTGACATGGCCAGGTTTACCTACACAAGCATAAACTACACAAGGGGGACATCGCTGCGAAGCGAAGTCCCCCTTGTTTTTGTTTGCTCAAAATCGTCTACGCGTGTAGACGGTTATAATGCGCCCCTGAAGGTAGGGTGTTCAATATCCAAAGAAATCAAGGTTAGCGGTAGCACCCTCGCTGCGGAGATTTGCGCTGGCCCGCATAATCGTCTGTTGCGGCGCCAGCATTGTAGCTCACTTTGCTCGCAAAGTGAGGGCCACGAACACGTAGCGAACATGACCAGCGCTCTGGGGCATGACTTTGTTGGATTTTCAGCTCGTGCTTGGCCGCCACAATATTCGCCCCCTCACTTTGCGAGCAAAGTGAGCTACAGTGCTTCGCCCCAAAGCTTCGTCGCATGTTCGCGCAGCGCCCCTTGTAGCGGTGCCGCAACCGTCCCCTGAAGGTTGAGTGTTCAACGCTTTTTGCTGGCATTTATCTCCAGAAGCGATGCGTAATGTCTTCGAGGTATTTTCCGCTCTCAACGGCCTCATGACGGATGCGATAGAGGCGTTGGTTGGTGGTGCGCTCCTTCAAAGGGCCGCTGTCGGCGCGATAGGGACCCAATTTGACGTAGTTGAGCGCTTCGGGCTGGAATCCCTCAGGAAGTTTGCTACGGCCGCTGTACCAGCCCGTATGGAGCTTTCCAGCGTATGTTTCCTGAACCATACGGGCGAGTTGCATGACCCGCGCGGGGTCGTTGTCGCCACCCATAAAGCCGACACAGGTGATTTCGCCTATGTAATTGTCGAGAATGGCCCGTAGACGTTCCTCGGTCAGTTCGTCGCCAACATTGCCCTGCAAATAGGCACTGTGGCAACCCGGACAGCCATTGGGACAGAGCGAGAGATTGATGGCCAAGGTCACCTCGTCGGGAAACTCTTGAAAAACGATGTCGTGGTTGACGTATTTGAGCATGTGGAATAATATTTTGATGGGAGGTAAAAAACTGTGATAAAAGAGTACAGGCCTTGCTCCTTGGATGTGATCCACCGGGCAAGGCCTGTCAACAATTATGAGAATCTATGCTATTTGCTTGCACTGCTGACAAGCAGGCGTTCGAAAACGATTCTGAACACTTTCTTGGAAACGGAGGCCGTGTTGTTCAAACACTAAAGCACAAAGAAACTCTGGCCTCATCGCTTTCAGACGAACAGAGAACGACGGATTACTTCTGCACGTGGGCATAGAAGCGGCGTGAAGCCTCTTTCTGGCGATCGAGAGAGAAGTTGGAGACGCGCTTGAGATAGCCGATAATACGCGTGAGATAGTCCACGTTTTTCGAACCGCAATGGGGGCATTCCTTGAGGAAGCGCTTGTCGATGTGTCCGCAATCCTTGCAAAGCGTGTTGGGGATGTTGAACGTGAAATAGTTGCATCCTTCCTTGGCGGCCACGCGCAGGAGCTGACGATATTGTGGCTGCGAAAGGTGCTCGTCGAGGTTCATGTGGAGCGCAGAGCCACCCGTCAGATGCTCGATGTATTTGCGGCCGTGCAGGCGGAACTTTTCGATGACGTCGGTGTTGGTGTCTTCCACCACATAGAAATAGCTATTGTAGCAATCGCGCGGCACGTAGTAGCCGTCTTCACGGTCCCAACGCGCATGCTTGACGCCTACGTTCTCTGCTGGAATCATCTCGCAGTTGAAAAGGAGGTCCTTCGTGCGGTATTTCTTGTTGTAGTGTTCCACGAGGCCCAGGATGTTACCGACAAACGTGGCGTATTCCTCATTGTCGGAAATGGTCATGCCGAGGCTTTCTGCGGCTTCCACGATGCCGTTCACACCGATGGTCAGATACTGGCGCTTGATGTTGATATAGCCAGCATCGAAGAGCGGCAGCATGCCTTTCTTGAGGAGGTCTTCGAGGTTGGCGTTGTAGGCCATCTGCACTTTATGGACGAGGTCGACGATGCCGTCGAGGTATTCCACATAGGAACGGCCCTCACGCGTTGCCTGCTGCACGCAGCGGTTGATATTGATGGTCAGCACACTCTTGGAACCCGTTGAGACACCGCCGGCACCGAGCGTATAGCTGAAGCCGTTGTCCTGGATTTCGTTGCGCAAGCGGCAGCAAGAGGCCAGAGAGTCGGCATTGTCGCTCATGTAGGTAAAGAAGGAATGGCCTTCTGAATACATCTGCGCGGTGAAGTCGGCATATTCCTTGTCGATGACGTCGCCGTCCTTCGTAAGCAATGCCATAGTCTCAACTGGGAAGGTGAGCACGGTTTTCGTGCGCTCCTGGTTGAACCAGCGCATGAAGCGCTTCTGCAGCCAGCTGACAGCGGGCCATGAAGGTTTCGTGCCGTCGGGGAAATAGAAGTCGCCGAAGATGCTTTCGAAATAATACTTGTCGTAGTATGATATATTCCAGAACACCGACTGGAAGTTTCTTGCGCCCGTTGGCTGGTTGATGGAATAAACGATTTGCTCGAAGCAGTCGGTAATAACCTTGTCGATGGTGCGCTGGCGCGAAGAGAGGTCAACCACCTTGTCGGCGTTTTCAAAATAGTCTTTGCCGTATTCCAATTCGAGGAAGTGGCTCATATACATGATGAACTCCGGCGTGGCGCAAGCGCCCGAGAGCATGGAAGAAACGATGAACACCATGTTGACAAAGCCGCCGCAGAACGATTTCAGGTTGGTCGGCTCCGTGGAGTTGCCGCCGATGCTCTTCGTTCCCGCCAAAAGCCACGGATACATGGTGATGGAGGCGCAATAATTGGCAAGGCTCGTCTCGTCGTTCTTATAGATATAGTGGTTGTTGAGCAGATAGAGATAGCGGTCGGACGTCTCTTTGCCATACATGCTCTTGATTTTGTCGCAGAGTAAGCGACGGTTGAGACGGATGAAACCTTGTTTTGGCAACTCACCGATGAGCGTGGCGATGTTTTTGTTCTCCACGTTGGCGTTGGAGTCGAACTTCGAACCTGTTGCTGGGTTGGCGGCGTTGCAATAGTCGATGAGGAAGCGGAGCTTGTCGGCCGTTTCGCGATCGTCTTCGTGGCGCTTGCGGTAAATCATAAATTCCTTGGCGGCCTTGAAGTGCTTCAGGCTCATGAGGGCCACTTCAACCTGGTTTTGGATATCTTCCACGCTCATGCCGTTGCAGAACTTGAGTTGTCCGACAATCTTCTGCAAACCATCGTTGTCGAGGGGTTCGTTGACTGAGGTGAATGCCTTGAGGATGGCACTCTTTATTTTTTCAACGGAAAACGCTTCTGTGCTTCCGTCGCGCTTGGTGATGATGAATGAATCGGTGCTCATGTTGATTGATATATGATGTGTGGTTAAATTACATACTGGCACGGGGCTGTCGGCTTTTGGCCGCCCCGATTTCAGGTCTTTCCCCGTCGTTTTCAAGCGCCGGGAGAAGGATGAGAAAATTTCCATTTTGGAAAACTTTTTACTTTTTTGACTGGAAAAAGTTTTCCGAAAAAGTTCATTTTTCCTCTTGTCCGATTAAGGTGGATCACGAGGTGCGACAAGGAGGACAGACTTTACTGGCGCATGGCCGAGAAAAGACTAAATGCTCCCATTGACTAAGACAATCATTGTTTTTACCGCCTTGAATATCAACGTTTTATTTATTTCCGTCAAATAAATCAGAAAGCTCAGCGGAAATATCCGGAGAAGGAATCCTGGAAAATATTTGCGGATTTTTCTTCTCCGTTGCGGTTGCAAAGTTACGCTTTTAAGTCGTATAACAAAATCTTTTCCCAAATAAATTTCATAAAACTTTTGGGAAACTTTTTCTTCTCCGCGAGTCCGAAAAGTTTTCCATTTCAACCTCTCCTTGAAGGTTGCATCGGCATATCGTTAGCAATCATTCAGTTAGTGGAGGAAGGCGCAAAATTCCCCGTTTTCGCTTGGCCAAAACGATTCTTTTAATATGCGACAAGCCTGCTTACCTTTCCTCATTCCGGGCTGGCGACGTAGCTTAATCATGATGGTTTTTTCGTGAGGAGAACGTTTTGTTTTTCGGGCAAAACAAACGATTTTAAATGACGGCGAGAAAGACGAACCAGTGCGGAGCAACGCTGCGCAGGCAGAAAAAAACCGCACAGGGATTGAATCCTGCGCGGAGCTGTATTTTCAAAAAATGGTTTGTCCGTCATTTCTTTCGTTTGAACGAGGAGAAAATGGGATAATGGTCAGACTCTTTGATGGAGGCATCGACTTGGCAATCGTAAGGCTTCCAGTCGGGCGAGCAAAACATATTGTCGATGCGCACGTAGATGGCATCGCGGTTGAACGAACGCCCGATGCCGTTGGCGGTGGCCACATAGGCATCTGTGAGTCCCGTAGAGGCGATGCGATGGCGGGTATAAGAAATGGGCGTATCGTTGAAATCACCACAAAGGATGACGCTCTTGCCAGCCTTGAGCAGGCGCTCCACGTAGGCCGCCGTGATGACGGTTTGGCGCGAGCGTACCACCGACGCATTGGAGATTTTGGAGACGAGCATGCGCGAACTGCTTTTCGGCGTGCTATTCTCTGGATTGACCACCATCTCGTGGTATTGCGAGCGGTCGTCTTGCGAGAGGTGCATGCTCTCTAAATGGCAATTGATGACATGGAGCGTATCGTGCGGCGCGAGCAAAAGGGTGAAATCCGTCACACCATTGGGCGAGCCCGTGTCGCAGACGCGCTTTTTCCCGATGATGGGATAGCGCGAGAAGCAGGCGAGCGTGCTGGAGGCAAAGTTCATGGTGTCGGCATAGGCGAGTTGCTGGCGGAGAACGGGCTCCACATCGGTCTCGTAGATGGTGGGCCAGGCATGCGCTTCCTGCATACAGAGGATGTCGGGACGCTGGCGTTTCACATAGGCACAGATGACATTGGTGCCTGTTTCATCCTTGGTGTTGGCCGAAAAGCCGTTCACATTATAGGATATGACCTTCATAGCGCCCTTTGGAGGCGCAGAGGGCACGTTGATGGGCACATAGTCGCGAATGGAAAGAATGCAGCCGCAGAGGCCAAGTAAAGGCACCCAGGCGCGGTGTACGGAGAATATCAACATGACGATCTGCATGAAGACAACGACGGCCAGAAAAAAAGGGAAGGCCAATCCGATGACACCGGCAAAGCGGAAGTAAGAGGGGTTGACGTAGACGCTGGCGGCACTGAGCCACAACAGCGCTACTGCCGCCCATGAGGCGCCGACAAGCAGGCGCTTAAAGAAAGGATGGGACTTACGTCCTCCCTTCCCTTCATTTTTTGCTTTTTTCAAAGAGGAGTTTTTTTTCATCTTCTGTCAGACTTTGATAACCACTACGGCGAATTTTGGCGAGGATTTCGTCAACACGCGCCTGCTGTTCCGGCGTCAGTCCGTCGCTTTTGAAGGAGGCGTCGTGCGTGTTCCACCGCTTGCCACCCTGATGGACGGTCATGCGGGGCTTACGCGCCGTCAGTTTGCGCCAGCCGTCTTTTATGCGGTCGGAAAGGCTGCGTGAGCGGCGCGGCGTCCACGTTTCCCAGCCGCCAAAGGGGCGGTTGCCACGACGGTCGCGGTGGCGCCAATAGAGAATGAGCAGCAGGCCGAAGAGCATGCCCCCCAAATGGGCGAAATGAGCGACGTTGTCGTTTGACGTGTAGGCCGAGAAAAGTTCGATGGCGGCATATCCCACCACGAAGTATTTTGCCTTGATGGGAATGGGGGGTATGAGAAGCATGATGCGTTCGTTGGGGAAGGTCATTCCGAAGGCGAGCAAGATGCCGTAGCAGGCACCGGAGGCACCGATGGTGGTCCATTGGTTAAGATAGAGGCCCATCGGCATGGTGGTGCCGTCGGGGAAGCTCACGCCGGCGAATGCCGACATGCCCGAGAAGTAATAATCGGCCAACTGCCATACTTCCTGGCACACGGCGGCGCCGATGCCGCAGACGAAATAAAACAGGAGGAAGCGCGACGGCTTCATGGTCTGCTCCACAATGCGCCCGAACATCCACAACGAAAACATGTTGAAGAAGAGATGGGTGAAGCTGCCATGCAAAAACATGTAAGTCAACACCTGCCAAGGCGCGAAATCTGGCGCGAGAACGAAGTGCAGACCGAATATATCGGCAAGGTCTATGCCACGCTGCTCGCCCACCAACTGCGCCAAGAAGCAGATGATGTTGATGATGAGCAGGTTTTTGGTAATGGGTGGGAGTTGTTTAATCATAAGTTGGTATTCAATAATGCGGTATGGTAGCTAAGTAATGGTGAAAGCATAAGCCTTGCCCATTACTATCTTTAGTACAAAACAGCTACTGTGGAGGCATCAGTTTTTCTTGAGATATTCTTTCATATATTGCTCAGCGATGCGGCTGCGGTCGGCAATGGGGAGCGTGACGGCCTCTTTCACCATTTCCGGCGCACAGTCAACGGCTATGCCCTTCGGATAAAGGTTCTTGAGCAAGAAAATGCCTGGCCCCGTGGTGATACTACCAAAGAACATGCGGCCCTTCAAGAGCAACTCGATGGAGGCAAAAAGGCGCGTCATGCTCTGGCGTTTCGCTTCGGCGCCAGCACTGACAAAGTCTTTATTGACGTAGCCTGTTTCCTCGGGCCGACAGAGCGTGAAGAAGCGCACCTCAGGCGCGAGTTCACCCAAGCGACGGAAGAGGCGGTAGTCGTCGGTGAGAACGAAGACATCGCGGCCCGGCGCATATTGCCTGATGAGGTCCACATAAGCCTCGGGGGGCATCAGCGCGGCCTCGGTGATTTTGTCGCCGCCGCGCAAATGGCATCCCACGTAATCGGCATTCATGGGCAACGATTGCACGAGAGCATCTATATCGCTCTGCGTCCGCTCGTTGAAGCGCCACGTGAGTTGCGTAACGGTCTTGAACGCTGTCAGATAGTCGCCATTGAGCGCCAGCATAGCGTTGTTGTAATGGGACTGCGGCTGAAAATGCACATTATGGTTCAGGCGCACATAGCTTTTATACTGCGCCAAAGACACGAGGCGGCCAACGGCATGCCGCGCATAGAGTTTCATGCGCCAGGCCAACTGGCTTTTTCTCTGTGCCTTGGGCAAGGCACGCCACAAGCGCCAAGGGGCCACAGGATAGAGATTCCATCGAGCATGGAAGGAACGATGGTCTTCTGGGCAGAAGGACTGGAAATAGTCGTTCCACCCCGACGCGTAACCGAAGTTGGCACGGTCGCCATAGAGACGAAACTGCCAAGCGTGGTCCATTGCATAGAGCATGGCGTTGAGCATCGCTGTGTATTCCGCAAAAAAGCCAGCATCAATGCCCACACGATAGACGAGTGGACGCTTCAACTGGCCGTTCATCTGTTCATAGCGCTGAAAAAGCGTATCGATGGTTTCTTGTTTCATTTTCTTTCGCAGATAATTCTATGAGGATATGCCAACACGTGGAAGGTATTCTAAAGGGATGCACATTGGCACCTATCGGCAACTGTATGCTTCACGTTGCTCACCGATGCCGGAGGTTTACGCTCTCCGAAACGGTTCTCATTCCGTTGGCCAAACGATGCCTTTACGATTCAGGCTTCTGCATCACGACAGGCGCGAGAAAAATGGGTCTGGCCCGAGTTTTCGGCGCCATCCCTGCCAAACGCCGCGCGTCCACGCCACTATCTTGTTCCATTTATTGCCTTCCATCAGTAAGATGTAAAGCGGACGTTTCCACACCAATGCCTTTAGGAGGTCGGGGCGCGAAAAGCCAGACTGCGTGCGATGGAGATAGAGCAGATTGCGCGAGATGTAGTAGGTGCGCATCGGGGAATAGTTGAGCGACACGGGATGAAAGCATAGGAAGTTCCGGCGAAGAGGCTGGCCCAAACTGTGTGTCAGGCTGCCAGAGGAAGAGAGCATGATTTGTCCGCCGTCGCGCAAGATGCGGAAGGCATATTCCGTGTCAAGCGTGTCAATGACGAAAGGTTCGAAGAATTGTCCCACCTTTTCCAGGCAATTACGCGTGAGGATTGTTCCAGAAACGATGAGTCCTTTCAGCGGCTTCAACGGCTGGCGAGACTGCGCGTCGCGGTTGATGAGCGGACAAAAAGCCCAATGTTTGTCGTCGGTGTCAGCCTCAACGTCGCGCAAGTAAGCCTGAAACGTGCCTTCCTTAAAACGGCTGTCCTGGTCCATCGTGAGCAGATGGGTATAGCCTTCTTTGAGCGCGAGATCGATGGCGGCATTCAACGCCATCGCAATGCCCACATTGCGGCCGCGCCGGTGCATCAGCACACGCTTTGCCACTTCAGGCGGAAGCAGACTGTCGACATTACTTCCTCCTGCGGTGTTGTCCCAAAGATAAAGGCCGTCGAGGAAAGGCGCATAGCTGGAAAGGTTTTCGCCCACCTCTTTCGGGGGATTATAAAGCGTGACAATTCCTAATATCTTCATGCTGTATGGGGAAAGGCAACGGGGGTGCCTTTACTGATTGTTTTCAAATTGGGATTGACGGATGATAGACACCACCCGATGACTGTTGCCAACGAATGATACAACTGATTATAATTGCTGCATATCATTAAGGCGCTTATAATAGCCGCCCAAGGCGAGCAACTCCTCGTGGGTGCCACGCTCCACGATGCGTCCTTCATAGAGCACGCAGATTTCGTCGGCATTCTTGATGGTCGACAAACGGTGGGCAATGGCGATGGTGGTGCGCGTTTTCATCAAATGCTCCAGCGCCTCCTGCACCAGTCGTTCGCTTTCCGTATCGAGGGCCGATGTGGCCTCATCAAGAATAAGGATGGCGGGGTTCTTTAGAATGGCACGGGCGATGGAGATGCGTTGACGCTGGCCGCCAGAGAGACGGCAACCGCGGTCGCCCACCTTCGTGTTATAGCCTTCTTCGCTTTCCATGATGAAGTCGTGAGCGTTGGCAATACGCGCCGCAGCCTCCACGTCCTCCTGCGTGGCATGCTCCACACCGAAGGCGATATTGTTGAAGAAAGTATCGTTGAAAAGAATGGCCTCTTGATTGACGTTACCAATCAAGGCACGGAGGTCCCTGAGCGCAATGTCTTTCACATTGACGCCATCGAGCAAAATCTCGCCCTCTGTCACGTCGTGGTAACGCGGCAAGAGATCCACCAGGGTGCTCTTTCCAGAACCGCTCTGTCCCACGATGGCAATGGTCTGCCCGCGCTTCACAGTGAGGTTGACATTGTCAAGCACATTGGTGCGTCCGTTATAAGAAAAGGTGATGTTGCGGAACTCAATTTCGTTCTTAAGTCCATCCACATGCACTGGATTCGGCGTTTCCTTAATGGGATTCTCCGCATTGAGAATCTTGTTGACACGCTCCACAGAAGCCATACCTTTGGGGATGCTGTATGTGGCCTTAGAAAGGTCTTTCAATGGCTGGATGATACTGTAAAGAATCACCATGTAGAAAATAAAAGTCGGCGCGTCAACTGGCGGATGATTGGAGAAAATGAGCGTACCGCCATACCAGAGCACAAGCACGATGAGGAAAGTGCCAAGAAATTCACTGACTGGATGGGCGGAAGCCTGGCGAATGGACACTTTGTTGGTGGCCTGGCGGAAAGCGTTGGCACTCTCATCGAAACGCTGCTGCATCTTTCTCTCGGCCGTAAATGCCTTGATGATGCGCATACCGCTCAATGTCTCTTCAAGCTGAGACATGGTCTCGCTCCATTTGTTTTGCGCATCAAGGCTCTGGCGCTTCAGCTGTCGACCGATTTTTCCCATCACCCACCCCATCAGCGGGAGAACAACGATGGTGAAGACGGTGAGTTGCCAACTGGTGTAGAGCAACACGCTGAAATAGCAGAGGAGAAGTATCGGGTTTTTGATGAGCATTTCGAGCGACCCCGTGATGGAATTCTCAATCTCGTTGACGTCACCGCTCATGCGGGCAATGATGTCTCCCTTGCGCTCATCTGAAAAGAAACTCAAGGGAAGGTTGGTGATTTTATGATAAACATGAGAGCGGATATCACGAACGATGCCGGTGCGCATAGGCACCAACATACCTGCCGAAGCAAAATAGCACGACGTTTTCAGAAGGGTGGCCGTCACAAGGAACAAACCGATCAGGAGCAGGGTGGTTGAAGGGCCAAAGGTCTGCATGATCTGCTGGGTGTAATAATACATGTTATTGACCAAGATGTCCTTCATGGAATGTGCCGCATCGTCCCAAGCAATAAATCCATACACGGTCTTGTCCACCTTGAAGAGGAGGTTCAGCATGGGGATGAGCGACGCGAAAGAGAACACGTTGAGAACCGCTGACAGCAAATTGAATATCAGCGAGCCAATCATGTATCTTTTGTAGGGGGCGACGTAGCGCCGCATGACTTTAAAGAATTCTTTCATAAATGAAAAGTGAATGTCTGAGTACGGATTTCTGTTTGGACAGTTCGGTTTGTTCGGACTGTTGGAAGGTTACGGACGATTTGAAGGTTTCTGGCCATTGGGCGTTTTCAGAACACAAAAACGCCTAAGGCGAACATGCTAATTATCAGAATCAAGGACACAACAAGGCTCAGCCGAAGACTGCCCTGCCCGCCGTTTGACAAGCAAGGAATCAGAGCGCCCACTGGCTCATTTCCGCCCAAAATCTGCGGGGATTTCGCCCCACTGCGCCGTTTCCCATTTGCGCAAGGGCATTTCCGAATAGGTATTTGTCTGCAACCAGCGTTCGGCCCTTTCAATCATCTGATAGAGTTGCTCTGTGCGCGGAGTCCGCGCCAAAGTGGTGCGGCATTTCTTCTTCTTGACCCACAACAGGGCGTTGCGGCTGTCGGAATAAATGGTGAGTGGCGTACCCATCTTCTTGAGCAGGGCCAAGGCATGAACAATGGCCAGGAACTCACCGATATTGTTGGTGCCATAAACAGGGCCGTAATGAAACACCACTTGCCCCGTCTTGAGATAAACGCCACGATATTCCATCTTACCAGGATTTCCCGAACAGGCCGCATCAACGGCCAAGGCATCGGGTGTCACTTCTGGTGGCAGATGCAGCAAAGAAGTGGGGACTGGATTGGGAATCGCAGAAGAATCGGCAGCCGAGGCTGGTGCAGAAGCGGTGTCTGAAGCCGGAGCCGGTGCGACTGAGGCCTCCCCCACTCCTTTTCCTCCATCGGTCTGTTTCTGTTTTATATAGGCTTCCGGCGCTGAATAATAGGCTTCTTCGGCCTCATCGCGCGATGCAAAAGATTTGTAGACAGCGCCTTCAACGCCTTTCACCTGTTGCTCGCATTCAGCCCACGTGGTATAGATGCCAGGGACCACGCCACGCCAAACCACATAATATTTCTGTTTTGCCATCGCTCTGAAAGGTCGTCAAACGCTTGCCCGCCCCTCCAAAGGGAGAAACGAACAAACGTTTGACACCATATATATTACATTCTCTCCGGCATTTCAATGCCCAACAAACTCATGCCGAGGCGTACCACCTTGGCAACGTTCTTTGAGAGCACCAAACGGAAGGCCCTTTTCTTAGCATCTTCCTCGCGGAGAATTGAGAAGTCGTGGTAGAACTGGTTGTACTCCTTCACGAGGTCGTAGCAATAAGCGGCGACAGACGAAGGAGAGTATTCCTGTCCGGCCTGGCGCACGACATTGGCGAAATCTGCCACGTGCTGCACGAGGGCCTCTTCCTTAGCGGAAAGTTCCACATCTGTTGGCAACTGAGCAGGCACTTCGATGCCAGCTTCGGCAGCCTTACGCAAGATTGAGCGGATACGGGCGTAGGTGTACTGGATGAAAGGACCGGTATTTCCGTTGAAATCGATACTTTCCTCGGGGTTGAAAAGCATGTTCTTGCGTGCATCAACCTTGAGCAGGAAATATTTCAAAGCACCCATTCCGACGATGCGTGCCACCTGTGCCTTTTCCTCTTCAGGCATATCCGCAAACTTTCCGCTTTCGTCGGCCGTTTTGCGTGCCTGTCTCACCATTTCCGCCACGAGGTCATCGGCATCCACCACGGTGCCTTCACGGCTCTTCATTTTGCCGTTGGGGAGTTCCACCATACCGTAAGAGAAATGCACGAGACTCTTGCCCCATTCAAATCCGAGTTTGTCCAGCAGGATGGAGAGCACCTGGAAGTGGTAGTTCTGCTCGTTGCCAACCACATAAATCATCTTGTCGATGGGATAGTCCTGGAAACGGAGCTTGGCCGTACCGATGTCCTGCGTCATATAAACGCTCGTTCCGTCGGCGCGGAGAAGGAGTTTTTCGTCGAGACCTTCCTTCGTGAGGTCGGCCCAGACAGAACCATCGGGGCGGCGATAGAAGATGCCCTTCTTCAAACCTTCTTCCACCTTCTCTTTACCCTCGAGGTAGGTGTCGCTTTCATAATAAATCTTGTCGAAGCCAACGCCAAGCGCCTTATAGGTCTCATCGAAGCCCTCATACACCCAAGCGTTCATCTTGCGCCAAAGGTCGCGCACCTCCTTGTCGCCCTGCTCCCATTTCACGAGCATTTCGTGGGCCTCAACGATGAGCGGCGCCTCGTTCTTGGCGCGTGTCTCAGCTTCCTCTTCAGCAATGCCCTCAGCGATGAACTTCGCTTTGAGTTCCCTCACCTGTTCGCGATAGTGCTTATCGAAAGCCACATAATAGTCGCCAATCAAGTGGTCGCCCTTCTTGCCTGAGCTCTGCGGCGTTTCGCCGTTGCCATATTTCAGCCAAGCGAGCATTGATTTGCAGATATGAATACCGCGGTCGTTGACGATGTTGGTTTTCACCACGCGATTGCCATTAGCTTCCATGATTTGCGAAAGCGACCATCCGAGGAGGTTGTTGCGCACGTGTCCGAGGTGCAACGGCTTATTGGTGTTCGGAGAAGAATATTCAATCATCACGAGCGGCGACGCCTCCGTCGGCTTCACGAAACCATAATGGTCGTCGGCGTCAATAACTTCGAGCAATTCCACCCATTTCTGAGGAGCCACCACGAGGTTAAGGAATCCCTTCACCACATTGAAGGCAGCCACAGCATCAGAGTTTTCCTGAAGATATTGTCCGATTTCCTGTGCCGTTTCCTCTGGTTTCTTACGCGAGATGCGCAAAAGGGGGAAAGTCACGAGGGTTAGATGTCCCTCAAATTCGCGCTTCGTCTTCTGAAGCTGCAAAAGGTTGTCGGGCACTTCCTGTCCGTAGAGTGCCTTGATGGCGGCCCGCACGTCGGCGGTCAGTTGTTGTTCGATGTTCATATTTCGTGTCTTTGTTTTCAATGAATAATAGGGCAACCTGGGAAGGGAATCCCCATCGGTCGCCAAGGGGCAACTTACCCCATTTTGCAAAGTTACGACATTTTTACCGTAGGGCATGAAAATGCAGGGCAAAATAATGCAAAGGTCTCTCTGCCATCTTCCTTCCAGATGATGCCGAAAATGCCTTCCAAGGTTCTGCATACTTCATCCGTTGCCTTTCATGCTCCCGTCGCATCATTTATTAAAATGCCAAGGATGCGTCCCCTTGAAGCCGCGCAGAGGCGAATTTTGCGCCTGGTCTGTCGGCTTTTTGACTTCGGGATAGGAGATGCGCGTGTGATAAATGGTCTTCAAACTGTCAATCAGCGTGCGCTTGGCATCTGCGATGTCGCGGAACGTGATGGGACACTCCTTGAAATGTCCCTCGGCGAGCTGGGAATCGACAATGCGGTTGACGAGCTGCGTGATGCTCTCCTCGGTGTATTCTTTCAAACTGCGGGAAGCGGCCTCCACAGAGTCGCACATCATCACAACGGCCTGCTCGCGGGTCTGCGGATTAGGTCCGGGATAGCGGAAAGCATCCTCGTCAACGGTCTCGCCCACGTGTTTGTTGCAATATTGTATGTAGAAATACTTGACGAGCCCCGTTCCGTGGTGCGTGCGTATAAATTCCTTGATGACCTGCGGCAGATGGTATTTCTCCGCCAGTCGCAGTCCGTCGGTCACATGATTGATGATGATCTGCGCACTGCGTTCTTCGGAGATGGTGTCGTGCGGATTCACACCCGACTGGTTCTCGGTGAAAAACGCTGGATTCAGCACCTTGCCGATGTCATGATAGAGCGCCCCTGTTCGGGCCAGCTGGGCCTTGGCACCGATTTTGTCGGCCACCTCTGCGGCGAGGTTTGAGACCTGCATGGAGTGGTTGAACGTTCCCTGTGCCACTTTACTCATCTTACGGAGTATCGGGTTGTTGGTGTTCGTGAGCTCAACCAGCGTAACACTGGAGGTGAAGCCGAAGAGCTTTTCAACGAAATACATCAACGGATAGGCAAAGAGCAAGAGGATGCCGCCGATGATCATATACACGATGCGGGAGCGGTCGAAAGCATCGCCGTTTAAGCCCTGAGAGAGGTCGTAGCCGATGCTGATGACGAGCCCAACAACCACCACCGCCAAGACGGTGCGCAACAATTGCGAGCGCTCGGTCAGTTCCCGAAGCGAATAGATGACCGTAGCTCCCGTCACGATTTGCCACAACACGAACTCAAACGGACTGTGGAGCGAGAGGGCGGAGAGCAGCGAACTGGTCACAACGGCCATGAACGAAGTGCGGGAATCCATGAAGATGCGCACAAAGATGGGAATGAGGGCGTAGGGGACGAGGTAAACGCTATAGAAATGGTGGGCCATCATGAGATAGGTGATGACGGGGAACACCGTAACGAACGAGAAGAGCAGGAGCACACTGTGGGGCGAGGAGAAATAATCGCGCCTGAAGAGTTTGAGATAGGTGAACAGCAAACTGATGAGGAGGATAACGAAAATCACCTGGCCCGCAAAGATAAACCAATAGCCGCGCGAGGGGTCCATGCGCTGTTCACTCTCTTTCTTGAGCGAATTGAGGATGCGCACGTGCTCGGCGTTGACAATCTGTCCCCGATCGATGACGAGCTGTCCGCTCTGCACCATACCGATATTGTCGGACACCTGCGAAAGTTCGCTCTGCAATTCCAAGCGATTTTTGGCGGTATCGTTTTTCACGTTGACCGCCAGATAATCGTTGAGATTGCATTCGCGCAATGCCTCCTGCGACAAGGCGCCCTTGTCGCGGTTCACGAGGAAGTCGTAGGCCGTGCGGATGGTGAAAAAGTTCTCCACTTCCTCTGTCGTGGCCTCCTGTCCTCTGATGAGCCTCAGCACATGGAAGTCGCTTTTGAAGGAACCTTCATAGTCGGAGACATCCAATATGCCGCGAGCATATATCTGCCGCATGTTTTCAACCAGCCGCGGGAGATAATAGACGGGGATGCCACGGAACTTCCCGGCATAGAAATCCTTGCGCAAAGCGGCAATCTGCTTTTCGGCCACAAGGGAATCTACGCGATAATAGGGCACGAACTGCCGCACGACACTGTCGCGCTCTCGCTTCACCTCGTCGTCGGTCTTGTAAATCACGAAATCGTACGAGGCAATGAGCTGAGGATAATGCCAGGGCTTGTTGAGCTCATAGACATAGCCAAACTTGCTCTCTCTGGGCAGAAAATAAATCAACGTCACGACCGACGCCAGGAGGGTGCAGGCCACGGTCAAGAAACTCCTGCGGGAGAGGGTTTGCCAAATGGATTTGGGTTTCATGTGCTGGATTATTGGTGTTCGACAAATGATTGGGCAGGGGCTGCGCTTTCAATGCCACCTGCAATTGGAGAAGAGAGACGCTCTGGCCGCAACAAGAGGATGTCATGCGGCGGCCGTGGATTCATACACTGCGGCTGCCCGACACGAGGCCGCTGCTGGCCGACTTCCGTCAGTCGGCCAACGGCTCGAGCATCGTCTTCAGTTTTTCAACGCCGCGCGAAGCCACGTCGCGGATGAACTCCACATGGCGGCGCACCGGAACATTTACTTCTTTGGGGTCGATGAGAAAGACGGGCACTTCTGGACGGGCATAACGAATCAGCCCAGCAGCGGGATAGACGTTGAGCGAGGTGCCGATGATAACGAAGATGTCGGCATCGGAAACGGCTTCTGCGGCCTTCTCGAGTTTGGGGACGGCCTCGCCAAACCACACAATCCACGGGCGCAGCAATGAGCCGTCGGCCGCCCGTTCTCCATGTGCCACTTCAATGTATTCCGGAGTGAGGGTCTGTATGCAGCGGGGATTGTCGGGGTCGCGCGAAGAGCACACCTTTAGTAATTCGCCATGCAGGTGGATGACTTTTGACGAACCTGCGCGTTCATGCAGGTCGTCAACGTTCTGCGTCACGACCGTCACATCAAAGCGCTGCTCTAAGTCGGCAAGACCGTAATGCCCGGCATTGGGCTTAGCGTCTAAAAGCTGACGGCGCAAATGATTGTAGAAATCCGTCACGAGATTCGGATTTTCCATCCATCCCTCGGGCGTTGCCACTTTCTCCACGGGATATTTCTCCCAGAGACATCCGGCATCGCGGAAGGTCTCGAAACCGCTCTCGGCACTGATGCCGGCACCGGTCAACACTACCAATTTCTTCATACAGAGACGCTTTTTAAAAAACAGACTTCAGTATTTAAAAGGTTCCAGACAATAGCCAGTCTTTCTCCCCTTCCTTTATCTCAACGAAATCTTCTCGCCAAACGAGAGGTCGCCAGCGTCGCCGAGTCCCGGCACGATGTAGGCGTCGTCGTTCAGCGCTGGGTCAACGGCAGCCACCCAGAGCGTGACATCATCGGAGGGGAACACCTTCTTCAGATGCTCGATGCCCTCTTCAGCGGCAATCACGCAGCAGATGTGAAGTTTCTTGGGCGTTCCGAGACGCAGGAAAGTCTTGTAAGCCAGTTCCAAACTGCCGCCAGTGGCCAGCATCGGGTCAACGAGCAGGAAGGTGGAATCCTGCAAATTCGGCGCAGCCATATATTCGAGGTGGATGCGGATGTCCTCCCGCTTGCCCTCTTCGCGATAGGCGGCCACAAATCCGGCATCGGCCTGGTCAAAGACATCGAGGAAACCCTGATGAAAAGCCAGTCCGGCACGCAACACGGTTCCAACAACGATATGGTCGTCATACGTCGGCACGGGTTTCACGCCCAGCGGTGTCTGCACTTCCTTCAACGAATAGCTCAGCGTGCGGCTCAACTCATAAGCCATGGCATGGCCGATGCGCTCCAGGTTGCCTCGGAAGAGCGTACGATTTTTCTGATAATTGACGTCGCGGAGCTGCGCCATATAGCAATTCACCACTGAGGGCATTGTACCTAAATTTACGATTTTCATACGAAAGGAATATTTGATATTGATGATTTTCGCGGAAGCGCCATCCCGAAAAGAAGCAGGCGCCATCTGCGGTGTTTTTACGTTTCTCACTCCAAGGACATTCCTTATCTTCTGACTGAAGTTTTCGGAACGCCTATAATTTCCCGACAAATGTAACATATTTTATTGAGATGACACACAACAACACGACAGAAAGCACCCTCCACGCCCCACATTATTTGCCATTCCAGCCTATCAAATACCATTACGCATGTCATAGGAAACAAAAAAAACGGTTAAGAATCCCCGAAACGGCAAACAAAAAAAGAGAAAAACTTTTTGTGCGGAATCTTTTTCGTAAATTTGCTACCGCCTAAGCGAGGTTCAGCAGAAAGAAGCCACCTGAAATTATCAGTACGGGCAGCCACCTTCTGCGGGCCAAAAAAGAAATTCACGTTTTAAAACATATCAAAAACATTATGGCAACATTAGATTTAAGCAAGTACGGTATTACCGGCGTGACTGAGATTGTTCACAATCCCTCTTACGAGCAGTTGTTCGAAGAAGAAACCAAGGCAGGTCTCGAAGGTTTCGAAAAGGGTCAAGAAACTGAGCTCGGTGCTGTCAATGTAATGACCGGTATCTACACTGGCCGTTCGCCTAAGGATAAGTTCATCGTAATGGACGAAAACTCCAAGGACACTGTATGGTGGACCAGCGATGAATACAAGAACGACAACAAACCTGCTTCTCAGGAAGCTTGGGCTGCCGTTAAGGAAATCGCAAAGAAGGAACTCTCAAACAAGCGTCTTTTCGTTGTTGATGGTTTCTGCGGTGCTAACAAAGAAACTCGCATGGCTGTCCGCTTCATCGTTGAAGTAGCTTGGCAGGCACACTTCGTTACCAACATGTTCATCCGTCCGACGGAAGAAGAGTTGGCTGCTTTCGAACCAGACTTCATCGTTTACAACGCTTCTAAGGCTAAGGTTGAAAACTACAAGGAACTCGGTTTGAACTCTGAAACTGCTGTTGTCTTCAACATCACCAGCCGCGAACAGGTCATCATCAACACTTGGTACGGTGGTGAAATGAAGAAGGGTATGTTCTCTATGATGAACTACTACAACCCATTGAAGGGCATCGCTTCTATGCACTGCTCTGCCAACACCAACATGGAAGAAACCAGCACTGCTATCTTCTTCGGCCTCTCTGGTACTGGTAAGACTACCCTCTCAACCGATCCTAAGCGTAAGCTCATCGGCGACGACGAACACGGATGGGACGACGAAGGCGTCTTCAACTACGAAGGTGGTTGCTATGCTAAGGTTATCAACCTCGACAAGGAAAGCGAACCCGACATCTACGCTGCCATCAAGCGCAACGCCCTCTTGGAGAACGTTACGGTTGACGCTAACGGCAAGATCGACTTCGCTGACAAGAGCGTCACTGAAAACACCCGCGTTAGCTATCCTATCCACCACATCCAGAACATCGTTAAGCCAATCAGCAAGGGCCCAGCTGCAAAGCAGGTGATCTTCCTTTCTGCCGACGCTTTCGGCGTTTTGCCTCCTGTTTCTATCCTCTCTTCTGAGCAGGCTCAGTATTACTTCCTCTCTGGCTTCACCGCTAAGTTGGCTGGTACAGAGCGCGGCATCACTGAACCGACTCCTACTTTCTCTGCTTGCTTCGGCCAGGCATTCCTCGAATTGCACCCAACGAAGTACGCTCAGGAACTCGTTAAGAAGATGGAGAAGAACGGTGCCAAGGCTTACTTGGTGAACACTGGCTGGAACGGTACTGGCAAGCGTATCTCTATCCGCGACACTCGTGGTATCATCGACGCTATCCTCGATGGTTCAATCGACAAGGCTCCGACCAAGACCATTCCTTTCTTCAACTTCGTAGTTCCAACTGAACTTCCTGGCGTTGATACTAAGATCCTCGACCCACGCGACACTTACGACTGCGCTTGCAAGTGGGAAGAGAAGGCTAAAGACCTCGCTGCTCGCTTCATCAAGAACTTCGCCAAGTACGAAGGCAACGAAGCTGGTAAGGCTCTCGTAGCTGCTGGTCCTCAGCTCTAATCAAGCATATCTTAAACAGATATAGTATATAAGGTGTGCCGGAACAAATGGATGTTCCGGCACACTTTTTTGTCTCAAAACGTAGGGTGTTCAGAATCCAGAAAAATTAAGGTTGGCAGAAAGGCGACAGCGCCCTCGCAGCGGAGATTTGCACTGGCCCACATAATCGTCTGTTGCGGCGCCAGCATTGTAGCTCACTTTGCTTGCAAAGTGAGGGCCACGAACACGTAGCGAATATAGCCAGCGCTTTAGGGCATATCTTCGTTGGATTTTTAGCCGTGTTTGGCCGCCACGATATTCGTCCCCCTCACTTTGCGAGCAAAGTGAGCTACAGTGCTGCGCCTCAGGCTTTCGCCGAATGTTCGCGTGGCGCCTCTTGTCGCTGCACCGCAAGCGCCTTGCTATTTGGCTTAAAACCCCGCAGAGATTTTCCTGGATTTTGAACACCCTACCTTCACGGGCTTGGAAAAAGTGCAGAGGAACGAACATCTTTTGCTGAAAATTTTTTGTGATAAGAGAAACGCGCCCTTGCCGCAAAGCCGCTTCATGCCAACTTTTCTTCGTCAAGTCAGGCTACGCCTCGGCAATGTCAAAACTCGTTTTGCCATTGCTCTCACCTTGCACTGACTTTGCACAGGAAAAATAATGGGAGCACCTTGCTGCCCCTTGTAAAAAATGGACGATAGTATAAATATGACACACACTGCCCATTCCGAGTGCGTCAATGGTGTGGAAATCGTAGCAGAGGAGACGACCCCACGTCATCTGTCAGGTGGTGATGGAGAAACGAAGAAGGCATGCCGGATATGATTGTCGGGGCAAGCTATGCCGGAGCTGCTGCCATCGCCAAAAATCTCTGCTGACTGCATGATGAACATATCATCGAAACCAACCTCTTCAAATCCACATCGTCACACACTTAAAATCTAAGAAAATGAGAGAAAGCGACCATCTTATTCTCATTGTCAGTGGTAAAATCTGAGCAGAAGCCACCCACAGCTGGCTCGTATTAATGAGCGGTGACAATGCTGCGAATACTGCAAAAGTCCAAGGCTATGCGCTCTGCCTTCCGACAAAGCGCACGGGGCGACCAAGAACATCTCCGATAATGCTTCTGCTGTGTCACGAGATAGCCGAAGCAAGGCGCTTGCCACCGCCCCACATCTAACCCCTACCCATGTAGTCCACCTCTCCCACTCCTCCACACCCAAGCACACGAAAAAGCCGCCATGCGCACAGCAAGAGAGCCAATGCGCACGGCGGCTGAAAGAGAGGATTGCCCGAAAGGGAGGGCTTGGGAGAATGGGTACTACTTCTTGTACGACTGATCTAACAGTGGCAAAATCATTTTCGGGTCCTTCTTGAACTCCTTCAATGAAATCTCATCATTCTCTATTTTCTTTATGACTTCAGGAAAATCCTTTAAAGCAAATTTTAGTTCCTTCTTTATTGCAACTCGTATCCCTTTGATATCAAGCCAATATGCGTTCGCATAGGTGGCATCCTTGGTCAAGTAGTAGTATTTCCAAGTGTCGCGTGAAATGGTGGAACTTTTGGTGTACGTGTTGTCCGCAAAGGACATCGTATATCCCTTTACGTTCTTGCCATTATAGAAAAGGCGCAAGAAAACAGGCTTCTTGAATGGTTTCGGGTTTTTGCGGAGAGGACCAGGAATAGTGGACAATGCTTGAACCGATTCGTAGACAAGAGGCATAGAATCCATTTCAAGGTTGACGAACTCCACTCTTTTCACCTCTTCACTCGTATAGGTAGTAGTTTCCCCCTTGTACTCTGTGCTAAAGGTAAACTTCTTTACTTCAGGAAGCATGGTGTTGTAGAAACTTGTCATGGAGTAGCCTTCCAAAGTAGTTCCGTCCACCTTGGTTATCCTTACACGATACTGTTCAGACTTATCCGCTTTTTGTGCATACGCACAGAATACGGAGAAGAATGCAACTAAGATAGCAATGACTTTGTTCATAATCATAAAAAGTTTTAGTTCGATTTCGCAAAAATAGACATTTTATCTCACACCTCCCACAAATCCCCCGTAAAAATCATGCTGCGGAAACTTCTCACACCCAATATACAGCGTATCAAAAGCATCCGTGCCATCGGTGCGGTGCTCCAATAAATCCTCCTCCCCGGTTCAGGATTCCTCTCTGTTGACTTGTTCTTGTAAAAGCCGTTTCTTCCGCGTTTCACGCCAGCCGATTGCACCGCAAGAATAAGGTCATCATTGTTCTGGCGATTGAAATAAGTCATGAGTCGCTGCTTGCCAGCGAAGCCTTGATAGAGGAGCAAATACTAACCATAGTCGGCTTATGTTTTGGTTATAATAAACAGGCGCACGTGTCGGATGCACGTACGCCTGTTATATAAGTATATTCCAGCGGAATGATGTCTGATTTTTATTTAGCCTCGTTGATGGTGCAGATGCTGACGCGGTTCCAGTCGCTTTCGCTGAACATGTTGCCAACGCCCTGTCCTTCAGCCTTGATGCGGTCGGCGGAGATGTGGTATTTGTTGACCAAGATGGTCTTCACTGCTTCAGCGCGTGCGTTGGCGATTTTGGCGTTGACTTCAGCGCTGCCCTCTGGAGAAGCGTAACCCTTGATGCTCACCGTGGCGCTCTTGTGGTTTTTGAGGAATGTGGCGATGCGCTCGATGTTGGGGAGCTGCGAGGCATCCACTGTGCTCTTACCCTGACGGAAGGTGACGGTTTGCTCCATAGAGTTGGTTGACTTCGTGATGGTCTCAACCACAGGCTTCTGGTTGCGGGCATCGTTGAGCATCTGCTGCAGCGAGCGGATGTTGGCGTTTTGCTTGGCGATTTCGCGGTCTTTGCCTGATACCTGTGAGCGGAGGTCGTTGATTTTCGCGTTCAAGGCATCAATCTCGCCCTGGTTGTAGGCGCGGAGGAAGGTCATGTAGTGCTGGCCGTTGTTTTTGTTCTTGAAATGGTAGGTTGCGCCTGCGAGCAATTCGATGGCGCTCTTGTTGATGTTGCAAGAAGGACTGGTTTTCCCGTTGTCCATGTTGTAAACGATTGACGGCTTGAGCGACAGCGTCCAAATCTTCTTCTTGCCCAGGTTGAAGTTGAGGTTGAAGCCATATTTGGTGGTCATGTAGTTGAAACTTGAACCAGCAGAGGCGTTATAATAATTACGTCCCCATCCTGCGCCGACAACGGCTTCCACTTCGAAGAAGCGCGGTTTGCCCTGGTAGCCCCAGATGGCGTTGGAAATATTGAATTTGCCGAGAAGGCTGAGGTTTGAAGCGTCGAAGACGGTGGCGCTTTCGCTCACGTTGTTGGCTGCCATAAACTGTGCGCCGAGGGCGAAGACCGGCGTGATTTGCTTGGTGAGCTCAACGCCGTAGGTGGCACGCATGTTCTTGAAGAAGGCCGAGTGGGTGGTTGGGGTGATGCCGCCGGCAACAACGCCAGCCGACCAGTTGTCGTAAAAGCCCGAACCTTGAACGGTTTTTTGAGCGTTGGCTGTGAGCACCATTGCGCCCATAGCCATAAATGCGATAAACTTTTTCATAACTGTCTGTTATTTAGATGGTGATTTTTGTTTGTGCAGATTGTGAACGCGTGGGGGCTGCGTTAGCCCCGCTTTCTGTTCAACAGATATGCAAAAATAGTACTTTCTTTTTGCAAATGCAAGATACTTTTGGGAAAAAGAAAGTTTTCTCCCTGCCAAGCCGCGCTTGTGGAACGCCAGGACGCTGCGGGCAGACGGAAGGCGCGTCAGAACACCAGTAGGGCCATGAAAAAAGCCACGAAACCTGCTGGAAGTATTCCGCTGGTTTCGTGGCTCGTTTTGTTGTTGGAGGCATGACGGGGTGGGGAATCCCAGTTTTGCCGTTGTTTATTTCAGAATCATCTTGCGAACGCTTCCGTCGCTCATGCGTACAATGTTCACACCCTTGACAGGGGCAGAGTGGCGTTGGCCATTTGGCGTATAGTAGGCCACAGGCGTTGCTTTCTCGGCGGCGGTGTTTTCAACCTGCTCGATGCCAGTGGTGACACTCTGGCTTGGGAAGACAAACATGCCGGGGAACCAATAGTGCTTCAGGCCCGTCATGGGATATTCGGCGAGGAATTTGCCGTTGGCGTCACATTCGTAGACCGTGTAGTCCGTGCTGCTCCAGCTTTTGAAGAGGCTCATGAAGAGGTGGTCTGTTGTGGGGTCAATGCGGAAGCTGCAGCCATAGACAAACCATCCTGCGGCCGTTTTCGTGAGGTCAACGATTTCGGTGCATTCGTTCTTGTCGATGTCATACTTGTAGATGTGGTCGGGACCAGTCCAGCCAGAGGCATAACCCCAGTAGAGCACGTTGTTTTGTACGCTCGCACAGAAAGTTCCTGTCGTCCATGCGTAGTCAACGGCTGGCGTGTGCATGCCGTCGGCGAGCGTCACGCTTTCCGCTTTCATTGTTTCCGTGTTCAGGCGGCAGATACTTGAAGCCGTGTTGGCCCAAAGCGAACCATCTTTGGCGCAGACGATGGATTTGAAGTCGCCCTCGAAAGCGGCCTCCACCTGATCGGTCTCCGTGTTGATGACAACGAGGCCGTTTTTCTTGGTGACGGCGTAAACCTTGTCTCCCTTGAGAATCATGTTGCCGCATTCGCCCTGCAATCCTTTGCCGTTGGCGTCGGTCACTTCCTTCGTGATTTCCTGCTTCTCGAGGTCGAGGATGTAGATACCATCGGAAGTGCTCACGTAGGCCTTTTCGGCAGATACGCCCACGAAGCTACGGCCCTGGAAATTGAGCTTGCTTTCGTCGATGTTTTCAATCTGCTTTTCAACGGCCAAGGTCTTGGCGTTGCAGATGGTGATCATTCCGCCAGAGACAGAAGCCCCTGGGTCTTTGGCGGTCTTGGAGATGATGTAGAACTTGTCGTTGAAGATGGCACCATAGCAAGCCGTGCAGCCCACGTTCTCCACCACGTTGTACGACCATTCGCCGTTTGGCGAGAGATAGTTGATGGATGAATTCTGGTGGCCATACCAGTCTTCGTTGACCACTAAGGCACCGTATGACTGGCCTGCGTTGGCCGCATCCTGTGCGAAACTTGCCACGAAGGCAACGAGGGTAAACAAGAAAAGCGTAATTCTTTTTCTCATAATAATTGTGTTTGAATGGTTGATATTTCGATATGATAAAATCTTGTGCATCAGTCCTCTGGTATCATTCTGCAGCCTCTGCGTGGAGGTCTTCTGCGCCGCTGATTTCCGTTGACGTCTCGCCGAGCCAGCCACACAACTGGTTTTGTGCACAATAGACGCGTACGAAATGGATGCGCGAGAGTTTCACGGGGCGGCGGTTGGCATCTACGGCCCAGTCGATGTTGAAGCTACAGCCGTTGGCATCATTGTTAGGATGGTTGTCGGCATAGCCGTAGCGTAGGGACGAGAGCACCCAGTAGGGGGCTTCCTCCGTTCCTTGGTTCACGCCGTTGGGAGGAAGCAGGGTGCCTTTGAAGGTGAGTGGCGATGAGAGCCACTGGGGAAAATATTCCTGAGCATGAAACTGGTTGCGGGCGAGAACGCCGTTACGGCCTTGGTTGTCGGTCCAGGGAATGTCGGAAAGGGCGTTCGCCGTGTAGGTGATTTCGTAGCCATACACCACCTTGCCCACGCTGTCGACATCCGCACTTCCGGAGAGTTCATACCAAGGGTCGTCGGGCAAGCCGTTGCCGTTCACGTCCTCCGACACCATCACGATGCCCGGTTCGCTGTTGCCCTCAAAGGCGTTGCCGCGGATGAGAAAATCCGCTTCGCCGCTGACATTGACCACGGGGTGGTCGAAATGAAACGTGATATAGCCGCCGTAGCCTCCCAAACTCACCAGACCGCCGCGGTCTCCGCCGATGGCTTCGGTGCATTTCCGTGCCATGACCGCCGCGTCGTCGCCCGCCTCGTAGGTCGGCAGGACGTTGACGTGCTGTCCCGGCGCCGGCACATATTCGTCAACGGCCGCGATGAATTTGCTGCGCTGCGTAGCAGGCGTGTCGGGATTTTCGGACAGATGAGGTTTGTGGTAAACAAACGCGGCGTGTCCTGGAATGTCGCCCGTGTTGACAGCCCAATCGTAAGAGCCGTCGGCCTTGAAATGCAGCAGGCGTCCGCTCGACACGTAGTTTTTGGCATCCATCAGATAGAAGTCGCGGTGTTCTGGATTGACGATAATCCCGTAGGGCATCTCAATCTGCTGCACTTCGGGAGCCGACGACAAACTGCGCGTCACCACCTCATGCGTCTTCACGTTGATGATGCCGTAAGAAATGGTGTTGCTCTGCGTCACCTTGCTGTATTGCACACCTATATAATAAAGAGAATCGCCCACGATGCAGAGGTTGCTCACCGGCACATCAATCATGCCCGCCTTCTTCATCGCGCCGTCGGCGTCCTTTGCCAGCCAATAGAGGCGGGCAGGGGCGTTTTTGTAGTTGCCGCGCGAAACTGTCCACAGTTGCCCATAGCGGTCGGCACGCAGGAGCGAGAGGTTGATGTCGACATCAATTTTGCGCACCTCCTTAAAAGTGTTCAAGTCAATTTCGCTCACGGTGCGGTCGTAGTTGGGCGTGCGGTAGCCCCCGCTGTTTGCCACGTAGAGCTTGTGGCCTAACACGGTGAGCTCTTCAGGCTGATAGCCCACCGTCACCTTGTCGACAATCTGCATCGAGAGCGTGTCAATCTTGTAAACCGCTCCCACTTCGGCATCGGGGCGTATCGCCACAGGAGCCACGTAGGCGCTCACATAAGCGTAAGGGCCGCTAAAGCAAACGCTGCGGCAGTTGGGAATGCTGATTTGTGCCTGTTTCTTGCAGGTGTAGGCATTGAGCACCTCCACTTTGTTGGAGCAGTTGACAACTATCCACAGTTTGCTGCCGTAGACTTTGACATCGTTGCCAACATCGCCCAGTTCCTTCACCTCGCTGGGGTTGGAAGCGGCGTAAACATTGCGGTGGTAGACCGGCGTGCCGGTTTCAGAAGCGAGGTCAAGAAAATCGAGCGTCGCCTTGTTGCTGCCCATGTTGCCCTCGTTGAGCACGTAAAGGCCGGAGATGTTGCCGCTTTCTGTTTTTCCGCCCGTGATTTCTGTTTCAGATTCAAAAATCAGTTCGTCGTTTCGGCAGGCCGCCAGTGTCAGCAGGGCCAAAGCCAGGAGGAATATTCTTTTTGTCATATATGGGATGTTCTAAGTAATGGTGGATGAGAAAGGGGAGAGAGTCCTATCTTATAAGTCGTATTCCAGCGTCAGCATGAAATGGCGTTTCGGCATGGGATAGTTGACAATCACGTCATAGTCTTGCGCCAGCAAATTGTTGACGTCCAACCGTGCCTGCCAGCGTTGCGCTTGATAAGACAAGGAAAGGTCGTGCGTGTACCAGGGTTCAAGATGATTGACACGTATGTTTTCCTGTTGCGAATAGCGTTCCCCCGTATAGATAAAACTGTAGTTGAGGCTCCACGCCTTCCACGTGGCAGCCAGAACGGCGGTGCCGCTGTGCCAGGGAATGTAGGGAATTTGGTGCCGGTGGAACGAGTTTTTCGGGTTCGTCACGTCGCGGGCATCTTGGTAAGTGTATTGCAAGCGGGCGGTGAACGAGCAGTTGCGCGAAGGCATCAGTGTCAGTTCGCCCAAGGCCTCAATTCCCTTGATATGTACGCGCCCCAAGTTGAGCATCGTCCAGCGAAACTGCTGCCCTTTGGGATAGGCCACGATTTTGTCGCCCACGGAGTTGTAATAAGCATCGGTCTGCAAACGCCAGTGGCAGCGCTGCGGCAAACGGCTTTTGGGCGTTTCGAAGGTGACGCCGACATCGTATTGCAGCGCACGCTCGGGCTTCAGCGCCGAACTGCCCATGTCGGCATAATAGAGGTCGTTGAATGTTGGCATGCGGAAACTGCGCTTGCAAAAGGCGCGTAGCGTGAGCCAGGTGTCGGGGAAGGGAACGTAGGAGAGGACAATGGCGGGAGAGAGCGACGGACGGAGGTGTCCCGCTGTACCGATTTCCACCCTGTCGTTGATGTCCTGCGCCACCACCGATGCCTGTGCCTTCAGTCCCCCCGCGTTCACCGAAGAAGCCAAGGCCAGGGCATGCGTCAGGCGGCGCGGCCGGGCAAAATCCGTCAGGTTGGCATCGAGGCGGTTCCAGCGGAAGTCATAGCTCAGGGAAAGCGTCCACCATTGAGGGAGAATTTCATAGGCGTTAGCCCAGGAAGCAAAGAGCTCCTGCTGCCGATAAGTGTTGTCCACATGAATTTGCGTCTCGTCGTTGTTGACGTAGCGTGTCTGATAGTAGGCATATTTCGCCGTCAGACGTGAAGAAAACCGTTCGCCGAAATCCTTGCGCAGGTTGCCTTGTAGGAAGGAATTATGGTCCCATTGCCGTTCCCCTCTGCGCCAGACGTTGCTCACGATGGCACCGGGAATGCCCCGTTCAGAATGGTAGGTGTATGCCTTCATCTGCCACAGCCCCGCCGTCAGACGTCCGTAGAGATTCTCTTCGGCCCGCACCGCCCAGATGTCGCCGTTGTGGCGCACGGCGGTGGTGTCGTAGGCCACAGCTCCGCTGGGTGTCTTCTTGCGATAGCGAAATTTATAGCGCCCGCTCGATGTCAGGCCTCCCACGCTGAGAGAATGGCTCAAGAGTGGCGAGAGCCGTTGCTCCCAAAGGGCGTTGAGGCGCCACGTGTCGCTCGAGCCGCTCTGTGCTTTCAGTTTCAGATGCCAGGGCTTGTCGGCGGAAAACTGCGGTTGGCGCGTGCGGATATAGACAGTGCCGGCGTTGGAAAAGTCTGACGCCGTTTGTAGCGCTGCGCTGCGTTGTCCGTTGTAGAGCGAAATTTCCTCCACGTTGTCGAGCGAAAACTGTCCCAGGTCAATCTGCCCGTTTTGCGCGTTGCCGAGCGCAATGCCATCGTAGGCGATGCCCAGATGATGCGTACCCATGCTGCGGATGTTGACGGTTTTGATGCCACCGATACCGCCGTAGTCTTTCAGTTGGAGTCCAGAAAAATAGCGCAACGCGTCGGCCACGTTGAGATTGCTCATGCGCTTCAGTGCTTCGCCCGAAAGCGTTTGCGGCACCATGATTTCGCGATGCTTCAGTTTGGCGTTGACAACGGCCTCCGAAAGATGGTAAGCGCTGTCGTTGCCCTCAAAAGCCTCTGCGGCATTCAAGGCGCAGAACACTTTGTCGGCCATTGGCCTTTCGGCCGTCGGTGCTGCCGCCTTGGCTTCTGGCAGAGGAGTCTTAGTCTCCGGCAGATAAGCCTTAGCCTCTGGCAGATACAAAGCCCAAGCAAGTAGCGCGAACAGAGTCCGCACGTATCGGAATTTTCTCGTCATAAAACTTTTTTGGTCATTGGAAACACCTCCTTGGCATTTCCTTTGCCGAGCCTATGCCTTCCTCGAGGCACAAAAAGTGGCTCACAACCATGTGGCAGGTCTTCTGGCTTGTCCTCATCTGGTTCGTCTTCCCGAGGAATTTCTTTGAAACGCAGCGCTTGCTTTGGCTGGCAATGCTTCCGTTACGCCCACAGTGACATCTTCTGAACCGATGAAAATTAGGACTCACAGCAGCGGGACTGCACAGGTTTTTCACCTGTTTCCCTTTTAAGGCCCACGTCCCATGCAATGCGGCAAGGGTAGGGGCCACCACTGGCTTTTCAGTTGCAAAGTTACAAACAAAAATCGATTGCGGCTGAATGGCCTTCCGCTATTTCGTCTCGTAAGCCTTCATCTTGCTATATGGAGTATGTAATTTTGTGATATAACGACACATAAAAAAAGCAAACGGGGCAGATACTTTGCCATAAATCGCTAATTTTGCAGCAAAACTTAACCCAAGAAAAAGCAAACCAATGGTAAAAATTACAAAGGAAGCTGCCTTGCTGTATCACTCGCAAGGCAAACCGGGAAAGATTGAAGTCGTTCCCACTAAACCTTATCGCACACAGACCGACCTTTCGCTCGCTTATTCTCCGGGCGTGGCTGAGCCTTGCCTCGAGATTCAGAAGAATCCGCATGATGCTTATAAGTATACCAACAAAGGCAATCTCGTTGCCGTGATTTCAAACGGAACAGCGGTGCTCGGCTTGGGCGACATCGGTGCCATGAGCGGCAAACCAGTGATGGAAGGTAAGAGTTTGCTCTTTAAAATATATGCCGGCGTTGACGCTTTCGACATCGAAGTCAACGAGAAAGACCCCGACAAGTTCATTGAGGCAGTGAAGGCCATTGCCCCGACGTTCGGTGGCATCAACTTGGAAGACATTAAGGCACCTGAGTGTTTTGAGATTGAACGCCGCCTGAAAGCTGAGCTCGACATCCCAGTGATGCACGACGACCAGCACGGAACGGCCATCATCTCGGCTGCAGGCTTGATCAACGCCATCGACGTGGCAGGCAAGAAACTGGAAGATGCCCGCATCGTTGTGAACGGTGCCGGTGCGGCCGCCATTTCCTGCACCCGTCTCTATTGCTCCTTTGGCGCACGCAAGGAAAACATCGTGATGCTCGACTCTCGCGGCGTTATTCGTGTTGACCGCGAAAACCTGACGGAGCAGAAGCGCGAATTTGCCACCACCCGCGACATCCACACCCTGGAAGAGGCCGTGAAGGATGCCGACGTATTCGTTGGTCTCTCGAAGGGCAACGTGCTTTCAAAAGACATGGTGCGCTCAATGGCCAAGAACCCCATCATCTTCGCCCTGGCCAATCCTGTGCCTGAAATCTCTTATGAAGATGCCAAGGACGCACGTCCCGACGTGTTGATGAGCACGGGACGTACCGACTATCCAAACCAAATCAACAACGTCATTGGCTTCCCGTATATCTTCCGTGGCGCCCTCGATACCGCCGCCAAGGCCATCAACGAGGAAATGAAGCTCGCCGCTGCACGCGCCATTGCCGATTTGGCACGCCGCCCGGTGCCCGACATCGTAAACCGTGCCTATCATGTGCGCAACTTTACGTTCGGTCCTGATTATTTTATCCCAAAACCTGTCGACCCACGCCTCATCACGGAGGTTTCAATGGCTGTGGCAAAGGCCGCCATTGAGAGTGGCGTTGCCCGCAAGGTCATCACCGACTGGAAGGCTTATCGCCAGCAACTGCGCGAACTGATGGGACAGGAAAGCAAGCTGACGCAAAACCTCTATGACACGGCTCGCCTCTCGCCGCGACGTGTGGTCTTTGCCGAAGGCACGCACCCCACTATGCTTGAAGCTGCCATCCGCGCCAAAGAGGAGGGTATCTGCCATCCAGTTCTTTTGGGCAACGACGTGCAGATTCGCAAGATGGCCGAAGATATGAAGCTCAACCTCGACGGCGTTGAGGTGCTCAATCTTCGCAACGACAGTGAGGCTGAGCGCCGTCAGCGCTATGCCGAAATCCTGGCGAAGAAGAAGCAGCGCGAGGGCTACACGTTGCAGGAAGCCATCGACAAGATGTACGAGCGCAACTACTTCGGCATGATGATGGTGGAGACGGGCGATGCCGACGCTTTCATCACCGGTCTTTACACGAAATATTCCAACACCATCAAGGTGGCCAAGGAAGTGATTGGCATCCGCGAGGGCTATAACCACTTCGGAACGATGCACCTCATCAACTCCAAGAAGGGTGTGCTCTTCATTGCCGACACTCTGATCAACCGCCACCCCGACAGCGAGACGTTGCTCGACATCGCCAAACTCTCGGCTTCAACGGTGCGTTTCTTCAATCGTACGCCGGTGATTGCCATGCTGTCGTATTCAAACTTCGGCACGGACAACACGGGAAGCCCCGTGGCCGTACATCAGGTGGTTGACCAGATGCAGCGCGAGTTCCCCGACCTGGCCATCGATGGCGAAATGCAGGTGAACTTTGCGCTCGACAAGGACTTGCGCGACGACAAATATCCGTTCACACGCTTGAAAGGCATGGACGTTAACACCCTCGTGTTCCCGAACCTGACGAGTGCCAACGCTTCATACAAGATGATTAAGTCGATGGCTGAAGATGCCGAAGTTGTCGGCCCAATCCAGATGGGATTGAAGAAGCCTATCCACTTCACCGACTTCGAATGCAGCGTGCGTGACATCGTCAACATCACTGCCGTGGCTGTCATCGATGCCATCGTTCAGGAGAAGAAAGACCAGAAGGCATAAGCAATTGCTTATATATAATAAATAAGGAGTGCCATACTTCAAACATCCGATAGATGCTTGGAGTATGGCACTCCTTGTTTATGTCCTTGGGGGGAGGGGCAAAATGCAGAAAAATCTCTGCGCGATTTTGGGGCAAATAGCAAGTGGCGGTTGCATTTTCACATGATAAACTAACAAAGCGCGAAAAGGAACGCCCTGAAAGGGCAGCCAGTTCTCAGCCCAGGGCAACGCCCTGGGTATCAGCGTATAAACGCCTACGCCCTGTAAG
>OHMY01000320.1_pt1 | contig 36529 bp, 19 predicted proteins | sample 1569381 | NCBI WGS metagenome assembly OHMY01 (sample SAMEA3879528, study PRJEB24766) | human gut metagenome | biome: human-associated habitat; feature: feces | place: USA | collected 1985/1987
GCCCTTACAGGGCGCAGGAACGGGGAACACGGCACCCAGGGCGTTGCCCTGGGCTTTGGACTTGTTGGGCTTTCAGCCCATGCCGGGTCGCAGATAGGGCTTTCCCGTACAATCTTCATCGACTCAATATTCCCATTTTGAACACCCTACCTTTTAGGGGGCAGCGGTGTTGCAACCGCCATGCTATTTGGTCAAAAATCGTGCAGCATTCTCTGTATTTCCCCCCCCCACCCACAGTCTGATTCCCTAAACCGCCCCTGGCGTGAATGCACGTCGGAGGCCTTCTTATCACAACTTTTTATGTATGCAATTATCTTAAATGCAGTCGCCGTCGTTGTCGGCAGCGCTGTTGGTGCTTTGGCGCGTAAGGGAATACGCGAGAAATACATCACCGTTCTCAACACCGCCATGGGCCTTGCCGCCATTGTCCTCGGCGTCAATGTGGCGATGGAACACATGATCAAAAGCCACTATCCCGTTCTCTTCATCTTCTGCCTGGCCATCGGTGGGCTCATTGGCACTTTCTTGAAGCTCGACCAGCACCTGGAGCGTGCCACGCGCCGCGTTTCCGGCGGTTCCAACCTCGCAGAAGGCATCACCACGGGTGTCTTGTTCTGCTGCGTCGGAACGCTCTCGATGATGGGCCCCGTGCTGAGTGCCCTCTTCAACGACAACACCTATCTCATGACGGCCGCCACGCTCAACCTCGTGACAATGGTTGTCGTGGCCTCCAGCTATGGTTTCGGCACCGCCATCACAGCCTTCTTCGTCTTTGTCTGGCAGGCCAGCATCTACGGCATTGCAAAAGTTTCTGCCTCCTTTATCTCTGAAGAACTCATCGCGGAGGTCAGCATCGTCGGAGGCGTTTTGATTGCCGCCGCTGGCCTCGGCGTGCTCAACATCAAAGATTGCAAAACCATCAATCTGCTGCCCGCCCTCTTCATCCCCATGCTCTTCTTCCTTGTCAAGGGATTGCTGGGCCTTTGATGGACGGCAGCAACGGGCAGTCTGATGACATAGCATGAAATCTGGAAACGGAAAAAGTATGGAAGCAGTCAACTATAGTTATAAAAGAATCCTCGCCATTGCGTTGCCCATTCTCGTTAGTGTGTTGATGGAGCAGCTCATCGGCATGACCGACACGGCCTATCTCGGACGCGTTGGGGAGGTGGAATTGGGAGCCGCAGCTCTCGGCGGTATCGCCTATACCGTGGTGTTTATGCTCGGCCTCGGTTTCAGCATCGGTGTGCAAATCATCATCGGCCGCCGCAACGGAGAGGGTGCTTACACAACCATCGGCAGTGTGTTCTATCACGGCCTCTTCTTCCTGCTCCTCCTTTCCCTCGTCTTGGTGGCCTTCGTCTTTTTCTTTGGCGACCGTTTGATGAACAGTCTCATCAGCTCTCCCGAAATCGCCAGCGCCTCAGATATCTACCTGACGTGGCGCATGGCGGGCATCCCTTTTGCCTTCATCACCCTCGTTTTCCGCGCCTTTTATATCGGCACCACCAACACCCGCACGCTCACGCTCAACTCCCTCGTCATGGTGTTGAGCAACGTCGTCTTCAACTATGTTTTGATCTTCGGCAAATTCGGTTTCCCGGCTCTGGGCATACAAGGTGCGGCCATCGGCTCGGCCTTGGCGGAAATCGTTTCCTTCCTCTTCTTCCTTGTCTATACCTCGCGGCGCATCGACTGCGCAAAATATGCCCTCAATGCCATGCCGCGTTTCCGCTTCGGCATCCTGAAAAATGTGTTCGATTTGAGTGTGTGGATAATGATACAGAATTTCCTGTCGCTCGGCACGTGGTTTATCTTCTTTCTGGCCATTGAACATCTCGGACAACATGATTTGGCCGCCACCAACATCATTCGCAACGTCTCTGCCTTCACCTTTATGACGCTCGTGGCCTTCGGTTCCACCATCTCCACCCTCGTCAGCAACTTCATCGGACAGGGAAACGATGACAGCGTGATGCCCATGATACACCGCGTGATGAAACTCACGTTTCTCATCCTCGTGCCCGTCATTCTCCTCATCGCCACTTTCTCATACAACGTCTTAAACATCTTCACCGATGACGCGGCGCTCATCCGCCACTCCCAGGGAGCCCTTTACGTGCTCCTCTCCTCATACGTCTTCAGCATCCCCGCCCAATTGTGCCTCCATGCCGTATCTGGCTCTGGAAACACCAAGGCCGCGCTCGCGATGGAGTCGGTCAGTCTTTTGATTTATACGGTCTACGTCTTCGTGGCCATCTTCCATTTCCGCAGCAGTCTGCCCGTATGTTGGCTCAGCGAGTTTGTCTATTCCATCCCCATCTCCACCCTGGCCTATTTCTATATGCGCAGGGGCTTTTGGCGGAAAAAGGCGGCGATTTGACCCGTCGGGAAGCCCGAAAAAACCACCCGTTTCGACTTTTCCCCGTGACTAATCGGCTGATTTGTTAGGCATTCTCATAAAAATGTGGCGCGTAACCTTGTGTAATTCACGTAAAAATCGTAATTTTGCAACGCTTTTCTGATGGGCCGCTGTCGGGATGAGAGTTCCCCGTTACGCCCACAGACGAATAACATAATAAATTACCAAAAGAAAAAATGGCAGATTTAATTAAAATCGCTGAGGAAGCATTTGCTACGGGCAAGTCATTCCCCGAATTCAAGGCTGGTGACACAATCACCGTAGCTTACAAGATTGTCGAAGGCAACAAAGAGCGCGTTCAGCTCTATCGTGGCGTTGTTATCAAGATTTCTGGTCATCAGGACAAGAAGCGTTTCACGGTTCGCAAGATGTCTGGTAACATTGGTGTTGAACGTATCTTCCCAATCGAATCTCCGGCTATCGAAAGCATCGAAATCAACAAGCATGGTAAGGTGCGTCGTGCTAAGCTTTACTACCTCCGTGCCCTCACTGGTAAGAAGGCCCGTATTAAGGAACGTCGCGTAAACGTTGCGAAGGAAGCTTAATAGCCCATCTCACTTGTACACACTTACACTTACAATCGCCTGTGTTTTGCATCCCTGCAAAACATCGGCGATTTTTTGTTTGCACGAAAAGGTGGGATTGTCCATTATAAATGGCGCTTCCCATTAGGGCGTAAAGTTCAAATTATAATTGCTCATTGCCTTATTTTACAGATTTTCTCTACCTCAACGGTTCCCGTATTAGGCGGAAACCGTTGAGGTAGAGGGCGTAAAAAAACTTCGTAGGGGTTTGATGGAAATCGGGCGCTGAGAGAGAGCATGTTTGCGCTGAGAGAATGTATTCTTGCGCTGAGGCGGCACTTCCATAAGGCCGCTCATTCCATGTCTCCGGTGAAGGATTCCACGATATAGCGCGGACGGCGTTTCACCTCAGAATAGATTTTCCCGATATATTCCCCGATGATGCCGAGCGCCAGCAGGATGGCGCCGCCGACAAACCAGACGCTGACGAGTAGGGAGGTCCATCCCGGCAACGTATGGCCGTTGAAGTGCGCTATCAGCGCCCAGACGATGACGGCAAACGAAATGACGATGAAGAGGACGCCGAGCAGGAGGATGAGGCGCAGCGGACGGACGGAAAACGAAGTGATGCCGTCCCAGGCAAATCCCAACATGCGGCTGAGCGGATATTTCGACTCGCCGGCAAAGCGGGCGGCGCGGTCGTATTCAACCGTTGCCTGGCGATATCCCAGCGATTTCACCATGCCGCGCAGGAAAAGGTTGCGCTCAGGATAACTCAGCAGCGTTTTTGCCGCGCGGCGACTCATAAGGCGAAAGTCGGCGTGGTTGTACACCACCTCCGTTCCCAGCCAGTGCATAAAACGATAGAAGAACACCGCCGTTTGCCGCTTAAAGCATGTGTCGGTTGAGCGGTCGCGCCGAACGCCGTAGACAATGTCGTTGCCTTCCAGAAAGCGGTCCACCATCGTGCAGATGGCGTTGACATCGTCTTGCAAATCGGCATCGATGGTCACAATGCAGTCTGCCGACTCGCAGGCACGCTCCAGACCAGCCCACAATGCGTGTTGGTGGCCCGCGTTGTGCGCCAATTTCAAGCCACACACCTCGCTGTGGGTCTGCGACTCCGTTTCGATAATCTGCCATGTCTCGTCGGCGCTGCCGTCGTCAACATATAAGATATGGGTCTGCACCTTCTTGGCGGCCAGCGTATCGGCCACTTGCAGCAGGCGTTTTGTCGTTTCATGAAGAACGGGCGCTTCGTTGTAGCAAGGCACCACGATGGTTAATCTTGTCATGAGAGTTTTCTGTTTGTTCTGAACGGCAAATATACAATAATTTCTCCGAAGGCTCCGCTGAAAGTGCGTCCGCTTTGAATATTCCCCCGTTTTCTTCGGTGCTTTCTTCGGTGAAACCACCTTATCTGGCTTAGGTGTAATCCTGTCTTTATGTAAAATAATACACCGGTAAAACTTACAAAAAGATTATTTGCGATGTGTGTAAATAAAAATAAGAAAGTTTTCAAGGATTTTCTTTGTGCAAAAAGAAAGTATTTCTACCTTTGCGCCGTGATAAATAAAAGCCAACGTCAAACCCAATACACACAGCAATGAAACGTACCATAGAATTTACGAAAATGCACGGGGCAGGTAATGATTATATTTATGTCAATACGCTTGCTTATCCGTTGAAGCATCCCGAAAAACTGTCCGTTACTTGGAGCGACCGCCATAAGGGCATCGGCGGCGATGGTTTGGTGCTCATTGGCGCTTCGGACGTTGCCGACTTTTCGATGCGTATTTTCAACAACGACGGTTCAGAGGCCCGCATGTGTGGCAATGCCTCCCGCTGCATCGGCAAATATCTTCACGACAACGGGTTGACCGATTCGCTCGACATCCGCTTGGCCACGCTTTCTGGCATCAAGGTGCTCCACCTCTCGCTCGGTGCCGACGGATTGGTTGAGCAAGTGACCGTTGATATGGGCGAGCCGCAGTTGGCTGTGCCTTCGCAGTTGGCATCGCCCGACGGCAGTATGCGCGAGGGCGTCGTGGCGAGCACAGACAGCAAGCGATACGTGGGAACCTTCGTCTCTATGGGTAATCCCCATTTCGTTATCTTCACGGACGACGTTGAAAACATAGACCTCGAGAAAGTAGGCTCAACCTTAGAGTTCGCTTCGCTGTTTCCCGAGCGTTGCAACATCGAGTTTGCCGAAGTGAAGCCCGATGGCAGCATCCGCATGCGCGTGTGGGAACGCGGTTCCGGCATCACCTTGGCCTGTGGCACTGGAGCCTGTGCAACGGCCGTTGCGGCCTCATTGACAGGGCGCCGACCTCGCAAGAGCCTCGTCGCGATGGATGGGGGAGAGCTCACCATTGAATGGCGTGAGGAAGATGGACACGTGTATATGACAGGTCCGGCAACCAAAGTGTTCGACGGAAGAATCACCATCGAAGAATAGACAATCCCTCTTTCCCTTCTCCCAATAATAATCCCTCCTCTCCCTATAATAATTCCCCTTCTCCTTATAATAATAAAACATAGAACATCCCCATAAAAACCATATACGATGCTTACGGTAAATGAAAATTTCTTGAAACTGCAAAAGAACTATCTCTTTGCAGACATAGCCCAGAAGGTGGCCGCTTTTAAGGCAGCTCATCCAGAGGCCAAACTGATTAGATTAGGTATTGGCGACGTAACCCGTCCGCTGCCGCCAGCAGTGATAGAGGCGCTTCATAAAGCCGTCGACGAGATGGGGAAGGCCGAGACCTTCAGAGGCTACGGGCCGGAACACGGCTATGAGTTCTTGAGAAAAGTCATCGTTGAAAACGATTTTCAGTCGCGCGGCATTGATTTGGACATCGACGAAGTATTTGTCAACGACGGCGCCAAGAGCGACACGGGAAACTTCGGCGACATCCTCGGCACAGAAAACACCATTTGCCTGACCGACCCCATCTATCCCGTTTACATTGATTCCAACGTGATGGGCGGCAGAGCGGGCCAGTTCCTCGGCAATGCGTGGAGCCGGATTACTTACTGTCCTTGCACGGCAAGCAACAACTTTATCCCCTCCTTGCCCTGCCATTCCGTTGATTTGATATATCTTTGCTATCCCAACAACCCGACGGGCACGACGTTGTGCCGCGGCGAACTCGAGAAATGGGTGGACTACGCCCGTCGCAACAACAGTCTGTTGCTCTATGACGCAGCCTATGAAGCCTATATCACGCAGCCAGACGTCCCCCACAGCATCTATGAGATACCAGGCGCCAAAGAATGCGCCGTGGAGTTTCATTCCTATTCCAAGACAGCCGGCTTCACTGGTTTGCGTTGCGGATATACCGTGGTGCCGAAAGCCCTCAAAGTCAGGGCCGCCAGTGGCGAAGAGGTTTCCCTCAACCAGTTGTGGAATCGCCGTCAGTGCACCAAGTTTAATGGCACCGCCTACATCGTTCAGCGGGCAGCGGAGGCCATTTACAGCGAAGCTGGAAAGCGTCAGGTGCGCGAAACCATCAACTATTACATGACCAATGCGAGCATCATGCGCGAGAGCCTTACGGCAGCAGGATTAAACGTCTTTGGCGGCATCAACGCCCCCTATATATGGTTGCAAACGCCCGACGGTATTTCAAGTTGGGACTTTTTCGAACGCCTCCTGCATGAAGTGCATGTCGTTTCCACGCCCGGCGTCGGTTTCGGGCCTTCTGGTGAAGGCTACATCCGCCTTACGGCATTCGGAACGCGCGAAGATTGCGAAGAAGCAATGGCGCGTATAAAGCAATGGTTGGGGAAAGCGTGAGCGGACCTTCGGCTGTGGCGTGATGTGAAGGCAGGAAAACTGGAAATATTTAATCTCAAATGTTATGAAGCAAATAACAATAATGCTCTGCTGCTTGGCCTTGCTTTTCAACGCCACCCGTCATCTCGCGGCACAGTCTCGGCCCGTTGCCACGGCAGAAGGCCTTTGGCTGGCCGACGACGGACAACACATCAACTGCCACGGCGGAAACATCATCCAGGCCGAAGACGGCACCTATTGCTGGTATGGCGAACACCGCGTGGAGAATATTCCCGGCGCGAGCGAAGACGGCATCGCCCTCTACACCTCGCGCGACCTGAAGACGTGGCACTACGAAGGCCTCGTCTTGCAAGCCTCGCCCGACACGCTCTCCGACATCGCCTTAGGCTGCATCATGGAGCGTCCGAAGGTGGTTAAAAACCCGAAGACGGGAAAATATGTCATGCTCTTCCATCTCGAATTGCGCAGAAAAGGATATGCTGCGGCGCGAACAGGCTTTGCCGTGGCAAACCAAGTCAAAGGGCCGTTCCGCTTCGTGCGTTCGCTGCGCCCCAATGCTGGGCGCTGGCCAGCAGATTTCAAGAAAAAAGACAAAGCCGCGGCCTTGGCCCTCAAAAGCGAAGACTATAAGACTTGGTGGACGCCGCAATGGCGCGAAGCCATCCAAAAGGGTCTCTTCCTGGTGCGCGACATGAAGGGCGGACAGATGAGCCGCGACATGACCGTTTATGTCGACGACAACGGCCGTGCCTATCATTTGTACTCCTCCGAAGACAACCTCACGTTGCAGCTCGCCGAACTCACCAAAGACTATCTTGGCTATACGGGGCGCTATTGGCGCATTGCCCCTTCTGGACAAAACGAGGCACCAACGCTTTTCAAGAAAAACGGCAGCTATTGGCTCATCACCAGTGGCTGTACGGGATGGGCGCCCAACAAAGCCCGCCTCTTCCGCGCCAGTAAGCTCACGGGGCCTTGGCAGCAATTAGATTGCCCAGCCGTTGGCCGTGGTGCCGACAAGACATTCGGCGGACAAGGCACCTACGTGATGCCCGACAAAGATCGTCCCGGCGAGTTTCTCTTTATGGCCGACATCTGGACGCCCAAGCGATTGAGCCACAGCCGCCATCTTTGGATTCCCATCCGTTTTGTCAACGGACTTCCTCGCCTTCAGGTCGAGGAGTAGGCGTTCTGGCCAAGTAATCCGCCGCTTCCCGTCAGTTCTTCGTGTTCTTCTGCAATCTCCTTGCAAAATAATTTGTAATTTTGCAGGGCTAAGTAGTGGTATACCATTACTAAACAAAGGCAGGTCGTGGCGTTCATTGCATATTTCGCGCCTGTAAATCGAAAGAGCTTCTGCAAAGTCGGCAAGCGGCAGGAGCGCGAGACGCCCCATCGAAAGAAAAGCAATAACTTTATTCCATATCAATTATGAGCAATCTCAGATTTAAAGTTGTAGAGGAAGCGTTCAAGAAACGCCCAGTAAAAGTGGTAGCGCCGAAGGAGCGCCCGTCGGAATACTTTGCCAAGTATGTGTTCAACCAGGAGAAAATGTTTAAATATCTTCCGTTGAACGTGTACAAAACCTTGCGCGAAGTGATGGAGACAGGTGCCGACCTGCCTTTGGATATCGCCGACGAGGTGGCCAAGGGAATGAAGCAGTGGGCCATGGAAATGGGCGTGACACACTGCACGCACTGGTTCCAGCCTCTGACGGAAGGAACCGCCGAAAAGCACGACAATTTCTTGGAGCACGACTTCAAGGGCGGCATGATTGAAAAATTTTCAGGAAAAGCCCTCGTGCAGCAGGAACCCGACGCTTCTTCATTTCCCAATGGTGGCATCCGTTCAACGTTTGAGGCCCGCGGCTATTCAGCTTGGGATCCTTCTTCGCCAGTGTTCATCGTGGGAGACACTTTGATGATACCGACCATTTTCGTTTCTTACACGGGCGAAGCCCTCGACTATAAGGCCCCCTTGAAGAAATCTCTTGGCGCCATCGACAAGGCCGCAACGGCTGTTGCTCAATTCTTCGACCCTAAGGTGCAGCGTGTCACCGTCAATCTGGGTTGGGAACAGGAATATTTCTTGGTGGATGAAGGTCTTTATGCGGCGCGTCCCGACCTGCTCCTGACGGGCAGAACCCTGATGGGACACGATTCTGCCAAAAACCAGCAGATGGACGACCACTACTTTGGCGCCATTCCAGAGCGTGTCGTTGAGTTTATGCGCGACTTGGAAATCCAGTCGCTGGAGTTGGGCATCCCTTGCAAGACGCGCCACAACGAAGTGGCCCCCAACCAGTTTGAGCTCGCTCCTGTTTATGAGGAATGCAACCTGGCTGTCGACCACAATATGCTCATTATGTCGTTGATGCGCAACATCGCCCGCCACCACGGTTTCCGTTGCCTGCTCCACGAGAAGCCTTTCGCTGGCATCAACGGTAGCGGCAAGCACAACAACTGGAGTCTCACCACCGACACCGGCCATCTCCTGCACGCGCCGGGCAAGACCCCAGAAGACAATCTGCGTTTCATCACCTTCATCGTTGAAACCCTCATGGGCGTCTACCGCCACAACGGTTTGCTGAAGGCCTCCATCATGAGCGCCACCAATGCCCATCGTTTGGGAGCCAACGAAGCGCCGCCCGCCATCATTTCCAGCTTCTTGGGAACGCAGCTCAGCGAACTCCTTGAGCGCGTTGAGAAATCCACCAAGGAAGACCTCTTCACTATGGAAGGTAAGCATGGCATGCACCTCGACATCCCACAGATTCCTGAACTGATGGTCGACAACACCGACCGCAATCGCACCTCTCCTTTCGCTTTCACAGGAAACCGTTTTGAATTTCGTGCCGTTGGCAGCATCGCCAACTGTGCCAGCGCCCTGATTGCTCTTAACACCGCCGTTGCTGAGGCCCTCACCGATTTCCACGCCCGTGTGGAAGCCCTGATTGCCAAAGGCGAGAGCAAAGTGTCGGCCATTCTCGACGTGCTTCGTGAAGACATCAAGACGTGCAAGCCCATCCATTTCGATGGAAACGGATACAGCGACGAATGGAAGGCCGAAGCCGCCCGCCGCGGTTTGGACTGCGAAACCTCCTGTCCGCTCATCTTCGACCGCTATCTCGACGACAGCAGCGTGAAGATGTTCGAAACGATGAAGGTGATGAACCGTCACGAACTTGAGGCCCGCAACGAAATCAAGTGGGAGACCTATCAGAAGAAAATTCAGATCGAAGCCCGTGTGCTTGGCGACCTCTGCATGAACCACATCATTCCTGTGGCAACGAAATACCAGAGCGAACTTGTCGACAATGTCCGCAAAATTCAATTGGCATTCTCCGACCCTGAGAAGGTGAAGAGCCTGACGGCATACAACATCGACCTCATCGAAAAAATCAACAAACACACCAACTTCATCGCCGAGAACGTGGAAGCCATGGTGGAGAAGCGCAAGGAGGTCAACAAAATCACCGACATCCGTGAGCTCGCCGTTGCCTACCACGACGAGGTGGCGCCCTATTTCGATGCCATCCGTTACCACATCGACAAGTTGGAATTGATCGTGGAAGACGATATGTGGCCGTTGCCTAAGTATCGTGAACTGCTGTTCGTTAGATAAGAAATAATCCGTCTTTCGCCGTTCTCATTTTAGCGGGAATGCGTGAGATATATAACAAAAAAATCGGGTGGGGAATACTCACCCGATTTTTTTGTAAGTAGATATTCTCCTCAAAATTCACAGTGTTGAAACAAAAAATAATGGTTGGCAGGCCGATTGCCCCTTCAAAAATGCTTAACTTTGTGGCCTAAGTAGGTGTTAAAAATTAAACCAGCTTATCCCTGCATGGTAGGGTGTTCAAAATCCAGAAAAACCAAGGTTGGTAGAGAGGCGCACGCTGCCCCTGAAAGGGGCTCATATTTAGGGTAGGGGCTTGCCCCTACCTCTTGGGGCCGATTAATGAACCTCGCCCCTGTAAGGGGCTCATATTTCGAATTTTATTGCGGGGCAAGCCCCGCCCACGATATGCGCCCCTTACAGGGGCAGTAGCGAGAATCGATGAGCTGCGACGAGAGATAGGGGCGAGCCCCTATCCTGGAATATGAGCCCCTTTCAGGGGCAATTCCTGCCGCCTCCCTCCGCGCCACAATTCGTTAATTCGTTTAATTCGTTGTTACGCCGTCTGAGGCCAACATCGAATCGCGGCGCAGCCCCGCAACCCCGTTGCAAAAATTCGATTAATTCGTCCGCCGCCTCTTCGCCGCCCTCCTATATATCAATATTGCTCCCCCTCTCTTCCCCTCGCCGTCCAGAAAAACGAAATCCGAACCGCTCCCTCCGCGGTTCTTCTTCTCCCTATACACTTCGTGCATAGTTATACATTTTATTCTATCCCTAAAAACCCGTTAATTTGTAAACTTAAAGTGGGTTTCTGGTGGTTAATTAGGGCTTCTGTTCAAAAAAACGAGTAAAAACTAAACAAATGTTTTGCTAAATAAAAATTAACGTCTATATTTGCAGCAGTTCCACATCGGAATATGTGTATATTTTTACGATGAATAACAACGGACGCTGAAAAATCATACATGGTGTCACAATATGTCACACCATTGGCGACGCCAGAACTGCTTGACATATATATATAACGCAAGGGCAGGCAAAAAGTAACAGTCGTATTGTAAAAAACTCTCAGATAGCGAGACGTTTCAGTCCGTCTTCGTTCCATTAAAACGCCGCGGCCGCTTCGTCGCCGATGAAAGCCGCAGCAGGCAAGCCTCCGTGCGCCCCCAGCGCCTCCGCTGCTCCTTGCCGAAGAAAAGAAGAAAAATAATGTTTAATTTAATGGTTATATTATGAACAAAAAGTTAGTGCTCTTGGGAGCCACGTTGCTGTTGACAGCAGCGGGAGCTTCTGCGCAGAAGCGCGTGACTGGTCGCGTGGTCGACGCTCAAGGTGAGCCGGTTGTCGGCGCCACAGTGCGTGTTGAAGGCCACAAGGTCGTGGTCACCACCGACGACAATGGTCGCTTCACACTCAACAGTGTGCCTTCTTCTGCCAAACACTTGTTGGTCACTTACATCGGTAAGGAATCACAGTCGGTGAGCATCGCGGGCAACGTGAACGTCGTGATGAAAGAAGCCGAGAACAGCTTCGACGAAGCCATCGTCGTGGCCTACGGTACGGCCAAGAAATCGGCCTTCACCGGTTCTGCTTCTCAGATCAAGGGAGAAAAGATTGAGCAGCGTGTCACAGCCAATGTCACCAACGCCTTGAGCGGACAGATGGCAGGTGTGCAGACCTTCACCTCCAGCGGTAAGCCAGGTAGCGGTTCAACCATCCGCATCCGTGGTATCGGTTCTATCTCCTCTTCAAACAGTCCGTTGATCATCGTCGACGGCATGCCATACGACGGAGCCCTCTCCAGCATCAACCCGATGGACATCGAGAGCATTAGCGTTCAGAAAGACGCCGCAGCCAACGCCATCTACGGTGCGCGTGGTGCCAACGGTGTCATCATGGTAACTACCAAGCAGGGCCGCGACCGCGACGCTGTCGTGACGGTTGATGCCAAGTGGGGTAGCAACCACCGCGCCACGCCAAACTACAAGCGTCTCGGTGTACAAAACTATTACGAAACGGCCTACCGTGCCCTCTATAACTCCAAAGCTCTTCATGGCGCCACGCCTGCCGAAGCTTACGCCTATGCCGATGCCAACATCTTCAAGGCTCAGAACGGTGGTGTGGGTTATCAGGTGTACACTGTTCCCGATGGCGAACGCTTCATCGGAACGAACTTCAAGATTAATCCGAACGCCACGTTGGGCTACAATGACGGACAATATTATTACACGCCAGACGACTGGTATGACGAGTTCTTCGGCGATGGCAACCTCCGTCAGGAATACAACGTCAACATTGCCGGCCGCTCAGAGCGCATGAGCTACTACACCAGCGTCAACTATTTGAACGACAACGGCCTCATTGCCAACTCTGGTTTCCGCCGTTACAGCGGCCGTGGCCGTATCGAATATCAGGCCAAGAAGTGGCTTCGCGTAGGTTCTAATATGGACTTCAGCGAAACGCAGTCGCGCGGCGACATGTCTGCTGACTATAACAGTTCGGGCAACCTCTTCTCTGTGGCCAACTTGATGGGACCTATCTATCCGCTTTATGTGCGCGACACGAATGGTAACATTATGCACCACTCCGTAACGGGCAATCGTATCTACGACAATGGTTCCAACACCACCAATATGAAGCGTCCGTTCTTTGGTATGGCCGACCCGGGTGGCGACAACGAAAACAATCGCAGTCTTGCCGTCTCCAATACGTTCAACGGAAAATGGTTTGCCGAACTCACCCCGATTGAGGGCTTGAAACTTACCGCCAATATTTCCGTAACGGATGTCAACACACGAACCAATAACCTTTACAGCGTCTTTGGTTCAAACTACATCACTTCCGACGGACAGGCTTACGTTTCTCACTCACACACAACGGGTGTCAATACGCAATATCTGGCCAACTACAAGCGCACGTTTGCCGACATTCACAACGTGGACGTGCTCGTGGGTTATGAAAACTATAAGCTCCGCATGCAGCGCCTCTCTGGTAGTAACGACCACCTCTTCAATCCTTTCATCGGGGAGCTTGACAATGCTCATGGCAAGGACAAGAAAAGCGTTTCTTCAGGCACTGATCGCTACATGACCGAGGGTATTCTCTCGCGTTTGCAGTATGACTACGCCGGCAAATACTTTGTCAGTGCTTCTTACCGTCGCGATGCTTCCAGTGTCTTCCACAAAGACAACCGCTGGGGTAACTTCGGTAGCGTCGGTGCTGCTTGGTTGATCACGAAGGAAGACTTCATGGACGACTATTCTTCATGGCTCGACGCTTTGAAGCTCAAAGCCAGCTGGGGTGTGCAGGGTAACGACGCTATCCTTGATGCAGATGGCTATCGCGTTTACTACGCCTACACCGACCGCTACGCTGTTTCTTATTCCGACGAAACGAATGAATATTCCAAGACGTTGTCCTACAAAGGCAACAAAAAACTCACTTGGGAGAAGAGCAAGGCTTTCAACATCGGTATTGACTTCGAACTCTTCAAAGGCCGCTTGAGCGGTACGTTTGAATATTTCAACCGCAAGACTTCCGATTTGCTCTACAACAAGCCGACACCGATGTCTGCCGGTATCTTGACTGGTTCTATGCCGGTCAATGTCGGTTCTATGGTCAACCGTGGTGTTGAACTCGAATTGACGGGCTACATCTTCAAGCGCAACGACTTCGACTGGAGCGTCAACTTCAACCTCACGCACTACAAGAACAAGATTCTCTCGCTCGACCCAGCAGCAGAAGCCAATGGCGGTTTGAAATACAGCAACGTCATTCGTCGCGTAGGCGGTTCTATGTATCAGGTCTACTTGAAGGAATATGCTGGTGTTGACCCTGAAACCGGTCTTTCGCTCTATTGGAAGGACGTGACCACCACTGTGACCGACGCTGAAGGCAACACTTCAACCGTTGTCACTGGCCGTGAACTTACCACCGACTACAGCAAGGCAACTCAGTATGACCTTGGCGACCCGCTGCCAAAGGTTTACGGTGGTTTGGGTACTTCTTTGCGCTGGAAGGGCCTCGACTTCTCTTTGCAGTTGGCCTACCAGCTCGGCGGAAAGATTTACGACGGTACTTACCAAGCTATGATGCACTCAGGTCAGCAGGCTTCTGCCGGTACGGCATGGCACAAGGACATTCTCAAGGCTTGGACTCCTGAGAACCGCTACACCGACGTGCCTCGTGTTGATGCCAGCGATGCTACTCAGCAAGACCTCAGCAGCCGTTGGTTGACCAGCTCTGATTATCTGAGCTTCAACAACGTCACTTTGGGTTATACTCTCCCAGCAGATTTGACCAAGCGTTTCAGCATTGCCAGCTTGCGTTTCTATGTTTCTGGAGACAACCTCGGCGTTATCTCGGCTCGCAAGGGCTTCGACCCGCGTTCTCGCGTTGCCGGCGGTAGCTGGAGTTCTCAGAGCACGGCCAACTACTCTCAGATGCGCAACATCACGGGTGGTGTGACCTTGACGTTCTAATCTACATTTTTTTGAGCCGGTTTTGGGCAACTGGCCTAAACCGGACTCAAAAAATCTTAGTTCCAATTGAACTGGTCTGAACTTTTGTGAATTTCAGGTTTTGCCCCAAGTGTAAAGGGGAAAATTGAACTTGGAAGAGGCTGAAGTAAATGAAATCACTTCGGCAGAAAAGTGAAGACGGGTTCATTATTAACCGGCATGTTTGTAGCTTTCCCAGCTACAGATATTGCTAAGTAATGGTGAAAGAATAAGTTGATCAATTTTGACCTGCATTTTTGTTGGTTTTGGAATTTGGAAGAGGGAGCATAGCGGGCTATGTGACCGATGACAAATTTCAAAAACGGCAAAAAGGCAGGACATAAGAATACTATTCCTTACTCCTCAAAATTGTTCAAGTTATTTTTTTACCATTACTAAATAATATAAAGAACAACAATGAAATATCTCAATAAGAAATTCATCCTGGCTGTTGGTTGCTTGGCACTCACTGCATGCTCCGATATGGACGACATGACGCCCGATAGCGGTTCCATGACGGAAGCCCAGCTCGAAATGACCACAACGGCCATCCCTAAGCGTGCTAACGCCGATTTGACCGGTATCTATACTTATGCCGGAGAAATGGCCGCTGCGCTCAATACCGCTTCCATTCACTGCGATTATGGCTATCCCTCGCTCTGCACTGCGATGGATGCCAATGCCTCAGACTTCGTAGGTGACAACAGCGGTTACAACTGGTTTACTCCGGCGTTCGATTATACCGACCGTAGCCCGAACTACATCATCCCGTCCATGCGCTACAAGTTTGTCTATACGCAGATTAAACTTTGTAATGACGTGATTGGTTCTATCGACCCGAACACGGAAGTGAAAGATTTGCAGTACACGTTGGCCCAGGCGCGTGCCGTGCGTGCGTTCGACTATTTGAACCTCGCCCCTTATTTCCAGTTCAGCTACGCCACGAGCAAGGACAAACCTTGTGTGCCTATCGTGTCTCCGACAACTCCCGATCCTGCCAACAACCCGCGTGCAACGGTTGAAGAAGTCTACAAATTCATCATGGACGACCTCAACTATGCCGTTGAACACCTTGAGGGCTACTCAGCTCCGACCAAGGTGAACGTTAGCCTCAATGTGGCTTATGGTCTTCGCGCCCGTGCTAACCTCTATATGGAAAATTGGGCTGAGGCTGCCAGCAATGCCGAAAAAGCCATGCAGGGTTACACGCCAGCTTCAATTGCCGACGTGAGCAAACCGGCTTTCTGCAGCATGAACGAAGCCAACTGGATGTGGGCCATCCACACCGAAACCGATGTTATCAAGAGCTACCATTTCACACCAGTAAGCCATTTGGCATCGTTCTCAGCCAATGCCTACACAGATGGTACTGGTTCTTACAAGTGCATCAATTCCGACCTCTTTGCCAAGATTTCGGCAACTGACGTGCGTAAGGGATGGTGGGTTGATGCCAACCTCCACTCAGCCAACCTCGCCAACTGCTCGTGGACACTCAGCAATGGTAAGGTTGTGACTGGTGACGACATCGCAAAGTTGGCCATCACCAACATCAAGGTGCCTTTCGTGGCCTACACCAACGTGAAGTTTGGCATGCGTGAAGGTATCGGTACGGACAAGAATGCCTACGACTGGCCTTTGATGCGTGTGGAAGAGATGATTCTCATCCAGGCCGAAGGTCTCGCCATGAGCGGCCAGACCACACAGGCGCTCCAGGTGCTCAACGATTTAGTGAAGACCTATCGCGACCCGTCATACAATTTCACCAATACTTCTGCTGAGGCCATCCAAAACGAAATCTGGAAACAGCGCCGCATCGAACTCTGGGGCGAAGGCTTCTCTATGGCCGACATCATGCGTTTGCGTAAGCCGGTGGTTCGCATTCACGGTAGCAACAAGGCCAATTGGCCAGATGCTTTCGCATTCAACATCGCACCCGACGATCCTTACCTCTTGCTCCGCTTCCCACGTGACGAGACTAATAGCAACCGTGGTGTGACTCCAGCCGACAACAACGAAGGCACTTTGCCCCAGCCGGGACAGAACGCTGCCTTGCTCGACGGCGTGACCGACTAAAAAACAGAAAACAGGAAAGGCGGAAGCCTCGAAACGACCTCCGCCTTTCCGTTCCATAATAATCAAACAAAGAATCATCCACATGAAATGGTTTAATAAATCATATATTGTCGCCCTGGCTGCCGTTCTCTCGTTCTCAGCCTGCGACTATGAGGACGACTATACGCCGGGTGCCGCTGCCGGTGCTGACACGGTGTATTTCGAGTCTCCCGTTCAAGAGGTGGTCTTCAACGCTGCATCGAAGGACATTCCCGTCGTTTTGAAGCGTGCTGATGCAACCGCAGAAAAGACCTACGAAATCAAGGCTGTTTGCGATTCTGCCTCTTATTTTGAAGTACCTGCCAGCGTCACTTTCGCTGCTGGCGAAGCAGAGAAGACCATCACGGTCAAGGCAACTGAAAGCCTCCCGATGAATGTTGAAGTGATGCTCGAACTTCGTCTCGATGGAAACGCTTCAGTCAACGCTTACGCTCAGAAAATGCCTGTTGCCAGCCTCATCGTTCTGAAGGAAGACTATGAAGTGGTTTCTCACGGCGTTTATACCAACCAGTGGACTGGAGAGGGTTGCAACTGCGTGCTCCAATATTCTCCTACTCTTGACACCTACCGTTTCGTCAATCCGTTTGGCACGGGGGTTAACGTGCTCTTCACTTACGATGCCACGACACACTTCGGTACGTCTGTTTCAAAGCAGCTTGCCACTGGTTTCGTACATCCTAAGGAGGGTAATGTTTACGCGAAGCCAGCCGCTTTAAACAAAAATGGCAACAACATCTACTTTGATGAGGCCAACAAGCTTTGGAAGATTGGTCATCAGTGGGTTGTTGCTGCCGGAAGCTTTGGCGCTGATATCGACACATTCGAAGTGACAGAATAAAACCCAAGCAGTCCCTGCACCACGGCCTTCCCCCTCGTCAATCCCGACGAAGCCGATGTTGCAACGCCGCCGCTTGTGCATAAAATGTATATAAAAACAGCGAGTCTTTTCAGGCTCGCTGTTTTTTTGTTAACGCCGATGAGATTTTTGGAAATTAGGTTCGCAGATGTTATTTGTTAGGGTGTTCAAAATTCAGAAAAATCAAGGTCGGTAAAGAGGCATCAGCGCCCTCGCAGCGGAGATTTGCGCTGGCCCGCATAATCGTCTGTTGCGGCGCCAGCATTGTAGCTCACTTTGCTCGCAAAGTGAGGGCCACGAACACGTAGCGAATATAGCCAACGCTCTGGGGCATATCTTCGTTGGATTTTTAGCCGTGTTTGGCCGCCACAATATTCGTCCCCCTCACTTTGCGAGCAAAGTGAGCTACAGTGCTTCGCCCCAGAACTTCGCCAAATGTCCGCGCGGTGCCCCTTGCTGCGATGCCGCAACCGTCACTTGTTGTTTGACAAAAACCGCGCAGAGATTTTTCTGGATTTTGGACACCCTACCTGAAATGGCAAAACTATGCCCTGTCATTTCTCTCCTACCCTCTTATTTATAAATCATATTTATCCTTCAGAGCATCGTAGCACATGCCTGTCACATAGAGATAGAGAGTGGCAAACGCCTTGATGTTGCTGTCGAGCTGTTCCTCTGTCAGAAGGTAAGAGGCATGTGCCCCGTTGCCTTCATCCGTGTTGCGGTTGTTACGGATAATGTCGAGGTAGGTTGCTAAACGGCGCTCGGTTGGCTGCGAGCTTCCTCGCAGGCGGCGGAGACAGTCGAAGGCGAAAATGCAGGTGATGAGCGTCACGGGGCGACCCTCCTCCGAAGGCTGCAATTCCTTTCCGTGAAGCATGTAGTAGAGCTTCTTCAGAAACACTTCAAACTTCACCGAGAGATTTCCAGAATGGACGTGCTTGTCAATGAAGTTCACGCGGCGGCGTCCGAAAAGTTCATCGATGGCCTTGTAGATGTCAAGCCCCACCCCGTCAACGCTGGCAATGGTGTGCAGCGTCAAGATGTGGAAGAAAGCATCGACCACCTGCTCGGTCAGCGGCATGGTCTTCACGCGGCGCAAGTCGCATTTGACAAGCTGGCGCAGATTTTCCTTCATTTCTTCAAACGACAGCTGATTGTCGGCCTTCTGTTCTGAGGATTCAGACACTGCTGGAGTTTCTGGTTCTGGCGTCTCGGGGATGTCTTCCGGTTGCTCATCATTGAAGAAATAGTTTTCGTTTTGGGCCGCGAAAACAATTTTTTCGCGATCGGCGGGACTGAGAACGAAGCGGCGCACGAGGCTGCTGATGTTCGACACGATGAAGCGGCTCCTGATGTCTCTTCCCATCACCTTCTTAAGGAAGGCCGTGGCCAGTTTTTTGTCTACGCTGGCAATCAAGTTGTCGAAACGGCCATGCTCGTTGATATTCTGGCTATTGACGTCCTTGCCAACAAGTGTTTTCAGCGCCTCGCGGTCGAGTCCTGTCTCTTCAGCCAGGGTGTAGACCTGCTGGTCGCATTCGCGCTGCTGATAGTCGGCAATGTAGTCGTAGATGGTGTAGTCCTTCATCGGGTGGAGGTCACCGCTCTCGATGTCGTGCAGAATGCTCATGGCCGTTCGCTGTTCGCGCTGCGAGAGGGAAGCGAAAGCCGTGTGGAGGTCACGCTCGGCAGCCTTAACGAGGTCGCTGCCCGGCCCAGTGGTATAGAGTTTTTTGATGAAACGGATGAAGCGGTCGTTGATGTATTCGGCATCAATGGTTCCCGCTCCTCTCTCGGTGAGGTCGGTGTCAATCTCGTAAGGTTCTTTAGGCTCCCCACCATGCCCTCCATGCTCGAAGAGTTCGCGATAGCGTTGCAGGAGCACCTTGTAGGTCTGTTCGTCGAAGCTGAGCCGCACTTTTGTCCATCCCGAAGCGTGGCGAAACTCATATTCGAGCTTATCCCACACGAAGCCCTGCATCTTTGCAGCCTCCAGACATCGATTCATGGTGCAAAATTCCTTGGCAAACTTTTGCCTGGAGACCTCCGACTTCGGAAGGCTGGCGAAGGATTCAATGTTTTCGGCGATGAAGAGCGGTTCGATGGCCTGGAATTGTTCGTTTAGATGTTCGAGGTTGGCCTCAAGTTTGTCGACGAAGATTGAGAGCGGCTGGTTGACATAAAGGGAGAGGGCCTCATCGATGTTTTTCTTCATGCGCTCGGGGCGTGTGAAATATTTGATGATGCCGAAAGGCTTCTCGCGGCCGAAGAGACGGTTGGTGCGGGAGAAGGCCTGGATGACGTCGACATATTGCAGGAGCTTGTCGACATAGAGGGTGTTAACCCACTTTGAGTCGTAGCCCGTCAGCATCTGTGTCACAACGATGAGGAGGTCGAGCTGCTGATTGCGTTTGAGTTGCTGATAGGGCATTTTGTGGGCGAGGCGTTTGGCCACGTCTTTTTTATAGTGGGCGTAGAGCGACTGCCGGAAGGCGGTGCCAAAGCGGTGGTTATAGTCGTCGAGCATTTCGAGAATGGCATCTTCCTTATATCCCGCGCCGTCATTGTTGTCGATGTTGTCGTCGAAAATGGCCGCGACGTTGTATTCCGGATATTTCTTTTTGAAGAGCCGGTAGTATTCAATGGCCTCGGCAATGTTTTTTGTGGCGAGGATGGCATGGAACTTGCCGTTGCGGCTGAGCTGGGGCCGTTCCTCCACGATTTTCTGCACAACAGCCAGGTGGTGGTCTTCGGAGTAGTAGAGGCTCTTGGCCTCATCTTCCACGCTAATCATTTCCTTATCGTTCATCCATCGGTTGTATTCCTCCAGCTTTTCCTTGCAATCTTTGATTTCCTCAAACGAGTTGGCACCAACGGCCCGCAAGGCCACGGCCTCGCGGATTTCCCTCTGGGCGAAGGTGTCAACGCGGTAGAGGTCGAATCCGAGCACATTGCCATCGGGGATGCCATCGGCGAGGGTGTATTTATGGAGCATATCGCCGAAAATCACTCCCGTTGTCAACTCGCCACGGGCGTTTTCAGGGAAGATGGGGGTGCCGGTGAAGCCGAAGAGCAAGGCCCGCGGAAATGTGTTCTTCACGGACTGGAGCATGCCACTACCGCTCTCGCCGCCAGTGCCGGCAACGCTGCGGTGGCATTCGTCAATGATGAACACCACGCGCTTGCGATTGATTTTCTCAAGCACAGACTGCGGCACGCCGTACTTGTTGTTCACGCGGCTCATTTTCTGGATGGAAGTCACGATGAGACAATCGCTGGGGGCGTCGCTCTCAAGCACCTGAAGGAGGTTGTGGGTGTCGTCGGTGTCGAGCACATTGTCGTCGGCGTTGGCAAAACCGCGATATTCGTCGACCGACTGCACGCTGAGTTCGATGCGGTCGAGAAGAAACACCACCTTGTCGGCATAGTGCAGGCGAGCAATGAGCTGGGCGGCCTTGAAGGAGGTCATCGTCTTGCCCGACCCCGTGGTGTGTCAAACGAAACCGCCGCGATGAGCATGCTCGTCCCAGTTGGTTTTCTTCACGCGCTCACAGATTTTGGTGGTGGCGAAATACTGGTAGCTGCGCAACACCTTGAGCGTCTCGTCTTTGTCGTCGGCAATGGTATAATAGCCCACCATGTGGTGGGCGAGGGGGACGGAGAGAAGGGTGCGGCAGATGGCCTGCCAATCGAAAACTTCCTCGTTGTTGAAGTCGGCCCAATGGAAACGGAAACTCGGCAAGAAATTCTCCTCGGCCCCTGGGTTGGCGAAATAGAGGGTTTTCTCGGGCGTCATGGCCACGAAGATTTGCACGAGCGAGAAAATGCCGTGGGAAAAGATGCCCCGGTGGGCATAGCGCTTGATTTGGTAGACGGCCTGACTGACGTCGACGCCGCTGCGCTTGAGCTCAATATGGAACACAGGGATGCCGTTGATGAGCAGCATCACGTCGCCGCGCCGATTTGAAGCCAGGGGATTAACGGTTTTGAAACGCGGCTGACGCGCAATCTGATAGACGCTCTGGCCGGCGCGCACCTCGTTGGCATCAAATATCTTGAGATAGACTTCCTTCCCGAAATTGATTTTGTCGTTTTCGTTGTCGCGCAAGATGGAGACGTATTGTCCGTTGATGAACTGGTTGGTCTCATAGGGATTTTTCAGGGCATCAACTTTGGTGATGATTTGCTGCATCTCTGAGTCGGTGAGGGGGAAGTCGCCCAGGCGGTTGATATCGCGGTTGTTGTTATAGAGAATGGCGGCCCAGTTTTTGACGAGGTCTTCCTCCGAGGGGTACAGCATCACGTTGTCCTCCCACCCGTGTTGCTGAAGGAGTTCTACAAAGGCTTTTTCGAAGTCGGCCTCTTTGGTAAAGGGCCGTATGGAAACATTGACAGACATGGCGATAGATTGTTTTTGAAGGTGAGTTAAGCAGGTGCTCAGAATTAGTTTATATTGAATTGTCGTATTATTTTGTTCCTACAGCTGTCTTGAAGAAGGAGCGTAGCGGGCTACGTGACTGATGAAAGGCAGTTGTAGGGACAAAAGAATGCGGCAAGGCAATATTAAACTGGCTTATCCCTGCATGGATAGTATAAACTAATTTTGAACACCTACTTACATATTTGGAGACAAGCAGAGCGGTTGCTATGTACCCGAAATGGCGATTTCGGGTACATTTACTGGTTGCTATGTACCCAAAATGGCGATTTCGGGTACATATAGCGGACGTTATATACCCGAAATGGCGGTTTCGGGTGCATTTACGTTGGCCAGCAAATTCATCAAGCGGGTGTTGATATAATAATTTGATGTTCCCATTTTCACCTTTTGGAGCAAACCGACACCAACTATCTTATCCAAATACTTTGCTGCTGTTTTGCGCTGAACCATCAAATCCCGCTCCACGAACTCTATCTTTGTATAGGGATGAAAGAACAGATTGTTGAGCAACTCGTGTTTGTAGAGTTTTCCAAACAAGGGCCGCAAGATCACTTTATAATCCGCCATCAGTTTGGAAATACCTTTAACCAGGGCGATGGTCTCAGTTGCAGTTTGCTCAACGCCTTGCAGGATAAAGAGCGTCCATTTGATCCACTCCTCCCGATTGTTTCCTTCCTCATCACGGATGGCTTGCAGCAAACGATAATACTCAGTCTTGTTGTGTGTGATAAAACGGCTGAGATACAAAACGGGCAGGTCAAGGAGATCGGCAATGACAAGATACAAAATCAGCACGATGCGCCCCGTACGTCCGTTGCCATCACAGAAAGGATGAATGCTCTCAAACTGATGGTGGATGATGGCCATTTTGATAAGAGGGTCGAGCGAACTCAGTTTGTCGTCATTTATGAAATTCTCCAAGTTGCACATAAGGCGGTTTATCTCCTCTGGGTCTTGAGGAGGCGTATAGACCGTTACACCATCGTTGCGCTTCAAGGCCGTTCCGGGAACAGACCTAAATCCAGCATTGTTGTGTTCCAGATGGCTTTGAATATTCTTAATTGTGTTAAGAGACAATATGCCTTTTTCTCTGACCTCTTGGAAACCGGCCAAAAGCGCTTCCCGATAGTTTAAGACTTCCTTCTCGGCCAGCCTGCCAACATTTTGGCTCATATTCAAGTCGGCCTTGAAGAGGTCGTCCTGTGTTGTTATGATATTCTCTACCTCACTACTGTCCTTCGCTTCCTGAAGGGCAAGCGTATTGATGAGAATGGCTTCGTTCGGAATTGTTTGAGCAACGCCTCTCAATTCTGCCAACTTCCGATTGGAACGGTTGAGTTGTTTCAGCACATCAATGGTTTCCAAATCGTACGTAAGCGGCAAAATCGGTATTGTGTAATGTTTCATGATATTTCTTTATTCTGGAAAATCCTGCAAAATTAGAGCGTACTCCGTTAGAAAAACGGAACTATACTTGAACACTATGCCCCGCTGCAAGAATGTCTGAGAGACGAAAGCGCCCAGGCATCATTGCCGCGTGTCTTTTCAAGCGAACATCTTTTTGAGGCAAGCGGCCTTGATTTGTTTCAGTTTTTCAAGGCGCTTGCGATGAAAGGTGATTTGGGCGTCGAGGGCGGTGAAGTAGGAGGCGATGGCTCGCTGCTCGGAGAGGGAGGGAAGATTTATTCTTAATTTTTCGAGAATAGAACGGTCAAGCCGAGGCACACTTGACCCTCTTACTTCCTTCTTTATTTCCGCTTCATGAGAACATAATATATTATAAAGGAATGACTTGTCCGTTTCTTCTTTATCCTTGAAATAGACACAGTCGTCTGCTGCCCAAAATTCCTTATTGCTAAATCCTATTAAACCTGCAGACCCTCCTATTATAACAAAAGGGTTTTTCGCTTCTACATTATAATATTGATAAAATCCGAGAGGATAATTGGTATTCTGAAAAACGGGATAGCCTTCAGCATTACTTAAATCCTTTCGAGTTATACGCACACCTCGATTGACCAAACAAACCTCCCCCAATTTAATCTCCTTCCACTCCCCCTGAAATTCCTTAAATCTAACGCGCGGCACCGACTCTCCTTTCTGTGGGAACATATTCAGCAGGCTGGCCGCCTTGATTTGTTTTAAAGAAGAAAGACGGGAGGAGGAGGCGGCGATTTGGGCATCGAGAGAGGTGAAGTAGGAGGCGATGGCTCGCTGCTCGGGGAGGGAGGGAAAAGCAAGTAAAATTTTTTTTACAAGAGAACCTGACAAATTACCTTGTCCTCCTTGTAACAATTCGTTAATTATTCTATGCTTATATGACTGCAAAAAACCGACTAAAAAAATTCTATCAATATATTTTTTAGTAGGTTCTATTGCAAGTATCGCTTGGTTTATAGCCCCACGAAGTTTTGAAAAACCAACGTCTCCACTTGTAGCCCCATAGAGAGCATATAGTATCGTTCCTTTTTCTACTATTTTGGCAGAGGAATTATTTAATCCTGCCTGCGTTATATATAGCTGTGTCCTATTTTCATGTATTTCGCCTGAACGAATAAAAGGGATATTACCTCCATAATAATCAGAGACACTAACAGCAGGCGTTCCTCCTGAGAAAGAAGCACTAATATCTCCCAGGCTTTGCCTTTTCCACTCCCCCTCAAATCCCTTAAATCTAATCTTCGGTTTATTCATACCTTCAAATCCTATTCATGCCGGAGCATGTTGTTTAAAAATCAAATTGCAGTTAGATTTCAGCGACGTTCCACGAGGGCTTTAAGTCCTTCGATGGTAAAGTCGTCGCCCGAAAGTTCGTCGACGAGACCAGCGAGCGCCTGCTGCGATTCGGCAAGTTCGCGCTCGATGTCGCAGTAAGTGAGGGCATATTTCTCCGCGAGGTGGCGCACGGCGGCTGCCAGTTCGTCAACGACGGCATCGGGCATGGCCAGGATGGCTGAGGTGACAGGTTGAATCCATTTAAGATAGAGCAAGCGGTTGATTTCGTTCATGTCGAGGTGCTGGATTTTCTCGCGCGTGAGCTTTTGCAGGGCAAGCGTATCCTTCAGCACCTTTCGGCGCTTTTTGGTCTGCTCGTCCCAGAGGGCAACGAGGCGCTGAAGCTTCAATTTGGTGGACAATTCAATGTCTAAACCTGATTTGGCATCGGCCGTGATGCGCTTCTTGTCGAGCACGCCCTCCTTTTCGCTGTCGAAATAAGTCTCTTGCTCTTCTTCTGTGAACTCGTCTTTGATGGCCTCCACCTTGGTGTTGATGTCCGCAATGCGGTTGGTGAGCGCCTGCAGAACATCAAGCTGCGCCTGGAAATAGACAGTCTGGATGAGGGGGAAAGGCATGATGCGCCCTTTCTCGCCCACGTCGCACACTTCCTCCTTGCCATCGTCGGTTTCGTGGATGAGCTGGTTGCAGGCCACGAAGCCATCGGTTTGCAGGACTTCGATGTCGCCAATGATGCCGCCCCAATGGTCGGCAAAGATTTGGTAGGCAGCATAGCGGTCGACAAGCGGCAGTGGGGCGATGCGGCGGAAGATGTCTTCAGAGATGATGTCCATTTCCTCAAGTTCGCGCACCGTCTCTACATGGCAAATGAGGCGCTGGCGGAGCATCTCGTCGAAGCCGGCAAAGGCCTCGACGAAGGCGGTCTTGAAGCGCACGACATCGGCATTGGCGCGGATGGCAGCGGCGATGTCGTCGGCGCGGAGGTCGGCATAAGGGCGGTCGGCACACGAGGCGAAGAGTTCCCGACGGAGCGAAGGAAAGGCCTGCCAATAGGGCGCGAGGTCGTTGATTTCGCTCTCGGGGATGCCGCCAAACATGGTGCTGTAGATGTCGTAATGCTCGATGGGGTCGCTGCTGTCAACGTAGCGCGGAATATTGAGGTTGTATTCGTTGCGGCGGATTTCGTTGCGACTCACTTCGCGAGAATAGCCCACCTCTGTACGGCGTTCGCGATAGGTGTCGGCGATTTTCTTGATGTCGCAGGCACGGAGGCGGTTTTGCTTGCCCTCCTTGACAAAACCCTTGCTGGCATCGATGATGAGAATGCCCTCATCACCGCGGTTTTTCTTCAAGACCATGATGAGCGTGGGGATGCCCGTTCCGAAGAAGATGTTGGGCGGCAGGCCGATGATGGCGTCGATGTTGTTTTTCTCAATGAGCTGGGCGCGAATCTGTCCTTCAGCCTGTCCATCTTCACGCTCGTCGGCAGGCAGGAGAGTGCCGTCGGGCGCACAGAGGCGTGGGGCCTTACCACGGAAGAGCACGCCGTGGGGAAGAACGATGGTGAGGATGCCATCGGGCTTGAGATGATGGAGTTCGTGGAGGAGGAAGGCATAGTCGGCCTTCGTTTTCGGCGCGAGACCATACTGGGCAAAACGAGCATCAGTTTCCTTGTCCTTGGGATCCCAGTGCTGCGAATAAGGCGGATTGCTGACCACGGCGTCGACGGCGAGCGGCTTGGCGATGTCGTTGTCTTTTTCTTCGAGCGGCCAGTCTTCGTCAAGAGAGTCGGCGCAGCGGGCCTTGATATTGTCGGGGATGATGCCGCGCATGACGAGGTTCATGCGGGTGAGGTTGTAGGTGCTCTCGATGAGTTCCTGGGCGTAGTATTTCACCTTGTTTCGCCCAGCGATGTGCTTGCTGACGGCCTTACCAATGGTGATGAGCAACGAACCCGACCCTGAGGTGGGGTCGTAGATTTCGAGCTCTGTTTTGTCTTGGTGGTGTTCGGCCACGATTTCCGACATGACCATAGCCACCTCGTGCGGCGTATAAAATTCGCCTGCCTTCTTGCCGGCACTGGCGGCGAAATTGCTGATGAGAAATTCATAGACATAGCCGAGTACGTCGTAGTCCTGGGTGCCGTCGGTGGGGATGTCCTTGATGAGATCGATGAGTTTCCGGAGAGCTTTGGTCTGCGCGGCGGGGTTGTCGCCGAGCTTGCTGAGACCTTCACGCAGGGTTTTGAAGATGCCTCCATAGACGGAGGCAAAGTTGGGATTCAGAAGGCGGTCGAAATTGCCCAATGCCGCGCTCAACGTGGCAACATCGAAGTTGGCATTTTTCTCGAGCCAGGTGGAGAAGAGGTGTTCATAGGTGATGAAGAAGCCGATTTTGTTTTGGCATTCCTCGATGGCCTTTTTCATGTCGTCATCTTTGTAGTCTTCCACGAGGTCCACGAGTTCTTCTTCCTGCCAGCCACAGTCCTGGGTGAAGTATTTCACTTCGGTGTCGGAGATAAACTTATAGAAGATGAGACCGAGGATATAGTCTTTATATTCGTTGGCGGCGATTTTGCTGCGCATACTGTTGGCCGAAGCCCAGATGCGGTTGGCAAGTTGCTGTTTGTTCATATAGGATAGTGTATAGGATAAGATATAAAACTGAACGGGCCGACGTATGTTTGACCCTTTGTTTGTGGCCCACGCGAGACCTGAACACTGACTTCCCTGCCATTACCATTACTAAGCCCCTGAAAGGCAGGGCGTGATGTCCTCCCCAGCATATTGGCGGACGGCGGCGGCCAGTTTCTGCGAAATCTGCGCTCTGAACCACGAGGGGGCGATGACCTCCACCTGCGGGCCGTAGGAGAGGATGCGGGCCTCGAGCTCCTTGTTGGGGCGGAGGAAGAGGCGGATGGCATTCGGCAACGAGGCGTACAACGACTGCGAAGCATGGATGGGCTTGTTGACCACGTAGGGGAAACGGGCCTCATCAAAACGCAAGATGACTTCTTCGGGCTGCGGATGGTCTTCGGGAATGGTGACACCGACGACATCGCGGAAATAAGTGGCGAAGTTGATGGTCTCGTTGGGAACGAAGGGCACATCAGAGGGGACGACCTTGACCATGCGGTCGAGGGCCTGGTTGGTGAGCTGGCTGCCGCATGACGTCTGCTGTAGGCCGATGAGAAACCAACGCTGATTAAACTGCTTGAGGTGGTAGGGATGGACAACGGAACACGACTCGCCGCCGAAGAAGGGCTGATAGGTCACCTCCAACGGCTGATGATGGAGCGCGGCGTCAATGAGACGTCCCAAAAGGTCTATTCCCTTGAGGCGCTCATTTTGCTCAAAAGAAACCACCCCCTCTGTATTGGGCTTGATGCCGAAGCGACATTCGAGGTTGGAAATGACATCTTCCAGCCAGGCATTTCCCAAAATGCCGCGAAAGCGGTTCATGGCGCTGATGACCGACTGCAGGGCCACCATCTCTTCAACAGAGAGCGCATTGTTGAAAATGGAGAAATGGGGGTCGGCATAGCGGTAGTAGCTCTTTCTCCCAGAGATGGGAACGGCCTCAATGGGGGCATTCAGGGCGTCGGGGTCTTTCATGTAGCGGATGTCGTCGCGTATCTGGCGCAGACTCACGCTGGAACCGTTGATGGCGAAAAGTTTTTCGTTGACCAGCCGCAAGAGGTCCTCAATGGTGTATTTATGATGTAAATCACTGAAACAGCGGTCGAGAATCTGGTAACGGAGCTGGGCATTTTTGTTTGTCGGCATAAGAAATTCAAGGGTAATTATGACGTAAATTTAATGCTTTTTCCCCAATCGCCAAGATATTCTTATGCAGTATCTTCATTTTTTCTGCATAATGAAGATAGGCTGCACTATGAGGGGGTATATTTGCAGAGTAAACCCCAAAAAATAAACCTTTATCATGATGAAACGCTTACTGACTTTGTTGCTGGCCTTAGCTTTTGCCGGCACTGGATTTTCGCAAGGATTTTGGAGACTGATACCTGAGAAAAACTATTATACTCAGGAAACGGAATTTATTCCTGGCCACTATACTACTAAGGGCCAGTTGGATGCCGTTTTTTATCCAACGGGCAAAACATTAAAAGTGATCAGAGAATATAAAGGGCCAAACTACCTAAATATATATAGGGATGCCATTATGCACAATAACGGCAGGATTCCAAGCTCGGAACGAAGAATCTCCACACGACTCATGCAATCAGGCTTTTCCAAAGAGAAAACGGTTTCAGCCGCGATTTATTATCGAGGTATGGGCGACGACGGAGAAATTGATTCCCAAGGCTTTTCCAGTTTCTTTTACGCCTCCTACTCTGGCGAGGAATTAAAAAAGGCTGATTATGTCACCTTCGACTATTTCGACAAAGCCTTAGGCAAAAAGGAATCCTTCAAGCTGAGCCTGGCTGGCTTTAGCGCATGCCTTTCAGAATTTGAAGCAGAAACAAGGAAAAAGGAAGAGCAGCCAATACGCAAGGAAGAAGAGGTTATGGACAACAGCATCGTTGAAGTACAGGCCGCTTATCCTGGTGGCGAGTCAGCGCTATTGAGATTCATTTCAGAAAATTTGATTTTGCCGCGCAGCACTCAAGAAGGAGGAGTTCAAGGAATTGTTGTGCTTCGCTTCCGTATAGAAATAGACGGCTCAGTCGGTAAAGTCGTTATCAAGAAAGGCCTTTCCAAAGAATGCGACCAGGCAGCCATTGATGTTGTCAGGAAACTGCATCTTTTCACGCCTGCACGCCAACAAGGCCATCCTGTTCCGGTATGGTTCACGCTCCCCATCAGATTTCAATCAAAGACTGACTGACCAACTGCAAATATTCCCAGCCCCATAAGTTCCCTAACACCTCAGAAAGGGACATACGACATACAAGGCCAAGATAAATGGGACGAGGAACACGGCCGCAACCGCCATGCCATTTTGGCCCAAAAATCGCGCAGATTTTTTTAGAGCAAATAGCATGGCGAGGGCGGAGGTGCTGCCCTTTTCAGGTAAGGCGTTCAAAATTGAAGTATCAAAGGTTAGCGGTAGCGCCCTCGCAGCGGAGATTTGCACAGGCCCACGCAATCGTCTGTTGCGGCGCCAGCATTGTAGCTCACTTTGCTCGCAAAGTGAGCTACAGTGCTTCGCCCCAGAACTTCGTCGCACCTTGTAATTTAGCAAAAAACGCAAAGATTTTTTTGAATTTTGAACACCCTACCTAATGCCCCGTACCCCCCCCTGATTACACCAGAATATTTAAATGCTTTTGCTTCATTTTAATGGTGTATTAAAATGAAGCAAAAGTATTAAAACGAAAGTGGCGCAGCCATGTATGGCAGTCATGCAGCAGTAGCGTTATTCCGAGGGCTGTTTATCCATGAGAAAGGGAGGTTAAGTTGGTATTCTTGTCGGGTCGCGTCCGCTCTTCGCGGCAGGGAGTGGCTCGCTTGCAGATGAAAAAACAAATATACGTATTAATTACAAGATGGCGGCGGAATGACGCGCCACCCAGGGCGGCGCGGCTTTTAAGTTGCTTTTTAACTTGCTTACTGTGAAATAATTAAGCGCGGAAGTGGCGAGAGCTGAAAAATATTTGTATTTTTGCAATTCAGTGTTAGGCGTAATTGGCAATTCTGATTATTAAGACATCAGCCAGTTGCATGTACGCCCCTTATGTCTGAACCTTTTAAATGGCCACGGGCCTACAAAACCTACGATCCAACATTAACTACAAACCTATTATTAATTAAATGAAAATCAAAAACCTACTCCTCGCTGCAGTCATGCTCTTTTCCATGCTGCAGGTGGCGCATGCTGATGATGCTTTCAGACTGCATCGCTACGACTCGTGGAAGGTGATGAAACTGCCGAAGGACGCCATTGTCTTTGCCGGCAACTCCATCACCGACATGCACGTGTGGGCTGAAGCTTTTGGCAACGACCCACGCATCGTCAACCGCGGAAACTCTGGCGGCTACAGTTACGAAGTACTTGCCAACGTTGAAAGTTGGGTGCGCTTCAAGCCTGCTAAGGTGTTTATCAAAATCGGTACGAACGACTTGGGAACGAACTGCACGGAACAATCCATCGCCGACAACATCGCGAAAACGGTGGACATCATCCGACGCGAAAGCCCCAACACGCAGATTTATTTGCAGAGCATCCTCCCTGCAAGAGACCAGGCGTACAAAAGCCCGAAGACCATTCAGGCAACGAACGAACTGATCAAGGCCATCGCCGCCAAGAACGAGAACACGACCTACGTGGACCTCTATTCGAAGATGGGCGGCATCCTCAAAGGGGCGCCTTATTCGCTCGACAACCTCCACCTCGAAGCCTACGGCTACAAACTCTGGGTGGATGCCATCAAGGATTACGTTGGTCTCCCCTCTTCTTATCCTGCCAACACTGAAAAACTTCAGAACACGGCCGGCCTCGGCGGTGCGCACGGCATGCGTGCCACTTATTTCAGTGTCCTGCCCATCAAATCGACCGACGTTCTCTTCTTCGGCGACGAGATGGTGAAGAACGGCGAATGGAACGAACTGCTCCAAAACCAAAACGTGAAGAACCGCGGTTCATGGTGGGGCTACGGTGGCAACATTGCAACCGTCGGCAAATTCGTGGACGCCGCGTTCTCCAACAAGGGGCAAGGCGTGGTGCGCGAGAACCCGAAGAAGGTGTTGCTCTACACTGGAACGGAGGACATCAACGGTAGCACGGACTTGACCACGGTCAAGAACAACTATACGGCCCTGGTGAAGAAGCTCAAGAGCAACGTCTCTTCCAGCACGCCTATTGCGCTGGTCAGCCTGATGCCGACAGCGAATGCCAACAGCCGCATCAAGCAATTTAACGACTGGCTGAAGGAAACGGCGGCTGCCGACGAGCAACTCACCTTTATCGACATCTATTCTTCGCTCGCCACTTCTGCTGGCACGGCGAACGGCAGCTATTTCTCTGGCAACTATCTCTACGGCGCTGGCTACATCGTCGTTGCCCGCAAACTGGCCGAATTTATCGACGACTGCACGGTCATCACCGACCAGGAGGCGAAGGACCTCAAGGCGATGTTTGAAGCACGCACCGCGCTCAACAACACAATCATGGCCGCTGCTTCCATCAAGGTGGGAACGGGGCTCGGAGAATACAGCAAGGACGCTGTCAAGGACCTCTATGCGAAGCTCGACGCTATGAAAAATCTCATGGCGAAGGAGAGCGCCACGCTTGAAGAACTGAAGACGATGGCGGCGGAAGCCAACACGATTCTCAACAACCTCAAAAGCAAAATCAACACGCCGACGGCGGAAAACGTGACTGGCAAGCACTTTGCCATCTGCACGCCGCTCCGCGCCAGTCTTTTTGCCTATGCGAAGGACGGGGGCGTATATGCCAACCCGTCAAACCCTGGCTATGCGTCTTATCGCTGGACTTTTGAGAAGCGCACGGACGGCGCTTTCAACATCAAGAACGTTGGTGCAAACGCTTATCTGGACCCTTCCGCTTCCTTTGACAAGCAAGTCAAACTGGTGGCAACGACGCCCAAGGCCGGATGGAAGGTGGAATATTCCAACACGCTCGAACTCTACATCATCCGTAGCGGTAGCACTTGTGAGCTGAACACCACGACGAAGGAGGGCTATCCCGTTTACAACTGGTATGGCGGCAACACCAACGCACAAGACCGCGCTGATGCTGGCTGCCAGTGGCGCTTCACGGACGTAACGGACATCGACATCAAGGAAGAGCCCACGCCCATAAAAGTGGTGAAGGGAACGGCTCAGGAGGGAGCGGCAGAAATCGTGAACGGCCGCACCTACACCATCACCAACCGACAGAAAAACGGCACTTGCTATCCGCTTTATGCCGACAACGAAGCGCTGACTGTTGGCGTTGCCAACGCCTTGGCCGCCAAGAGCTACGGCAACCGCGCCAAGTTTGTGGCCATCAAAAAGGGCAACAACATCTTCGCTTTCAAAAATGTGGCCACTGGCTATTACCTCGTTTGGAAAGGCAGCAACGAAGGCATCAACAACAACGCTGGACTGATGGAGAAATATGACTCGATTTACTGCTGCTTCAAGGTGGCTTCCGTCACGGAAGTTAAAAACGGCAAGATTCTCGTGTCCAAGCGTGCCAACGGCACACAAGACGGCACGTTCATCCAGAACGCCGACGGCACGTGGAATAAATGGGGCGGCCCTTCTTTGGGATTTAAAGACGCCTTTTCTAACGTCTACACCTTGGGCGACGTGACCGACGGCGACAAGGGCGAAATCGTTGACGAAGCGCTCAACGTTGAAGACGAATCCATTGTGGACTGGTTCACCATGCGCATCGGCGCAGGCGGTTTGTACGTCAGCAACAACGGTTCGAAATCTTACATTTCTCTGACAACGAGCAAAACGACCTACGCCGACGCCGACCTCTGGCGCCGCACGGGTAACGACACGGAGGGCTACACCATCATCAACAAGGAAGCTGGTCCCGACATGGTGCTTGCCGCTCCCGTCAAGATGCTGGGAACGACTGGTGGGGAATCTTATCCAATCATGGTCAACAAGAATAAGATTCCTGAAGGCTACACGGCTCTCTGGCAGTTTGCCAAGAGCAGCAACCTGGGCAATAATGTCGAGGCTTACTATATGTATGAGAAGGGCTACACCAGCAACAAGGTCAACAACCGCGATGGCAAATTCGCCTTCTGGAATGGCGGTGCCGACGCTGGCAGCACCATCCGCTGGGAATGGGCACAGCGCGACATTTCTGTCAACATGGCCACTGGCTCCTTCACCACAAGCAACGGCACCTGGGCCAAGACCTGGACATCGAAAGCCGGCGAGCCGAAACTCGTTTTGGATGCCGGATACAACAACATGAGCGTGACGGCTTCCGATGAAACACGCATCCAGGCCTACGTGGGCAAATACAGTCCTCAAGCTTACACGCTGACCGCTGGCGCTGAATACAGCATTGCGGCTTACAGTTTCGACTTCGTCATGGCCGACAACACGGCTGTCAAGGTGATTGATGCTTCTGGCAAGTCGTACACCACCACCAAGACATCGCAGTCTCTCGCCTGCAAAGGCCTCAAAATGCCCACGGCTTCGTTCACCCTCTCGGGTGCCAACGCGGGCGTCATCCTGACGAATTTCAAGGTGAGCATCCGCAAGGCATACATCGAGCCGGAGCCTCAGGTGGAGATTTTCCCGACACGCACATCGGGCGACACGCCATACCGCATCCCAGCCATCGCCACGGCCTACGACGGCACTGTCGTAGCTGTTGCCGACTACCGTTTCAGCCGTGCCGACATCGGCAGCGGACGCATTGACCTCCACATCCGCCGCAGCCACGACAACGGAAAGACCTGGGACAACATTCTGAAGCCGGCCGTGATGACGGGCGACGGCAACACTGCCGTTGGACACCAGAAGGCTGGCTATGGCGACCCCTGCATCGTTGGCGACAGCGAGAGCCCCCGCATGATCATCACTTCTTGTTCGGGCACGCCGGGATTCTTCAGCGGCACGCGCGACCACCATCAGGGATGGGCACGCTGGTATAGCAACGACAATGGTGCCACTTGGAGCGAACCTCAATACATCGACGAAGAGTTTGTCTATTCGAAGTTCGACAAGAGCGCCTACGGCCCCATCCGTGGCTGGTTTATCGGCAGCGGAAAAATCTGCCAGAGCACGAAGACGAAGGTCAACAAATACCGCCGCCTCTACCTCGTTGGCAGCAGCTGCCGACAGGGAAGCAACGAAACGGCCAACTGGGTGCTCTATTCTGACGACTTTGGCGAAACATGGGAGTTCCTCGGCGGATGTGACGTAAGTCCAATGCCCAACGGCGACGAGCCGAAGGCTGAAGAACTGCCCGACGGCAGTGTGCTCCTGTCGAGCCGCTGCAACGGCGGACGCCGTTTCAATATCTTCACCTTCACCGACACGAAGAAGGCTGAAGGTTCTTGGGGAGAAGTGGCCTTCTCTGGCCAGAGCAACAACGGCGTGACGGCGCTCAACAACGCCTGCAACGGCGAAGTGATGCTCGTTCCCGTCACCCGCAAGAAAGACAACCAGAAGATGTTCCTCCTCCTCCAGAGTGTGCCTTTCGGCAGCGGACGCTCCAATGTGGGTATCTACTACAAGTCTTTGAAGTCGCTCTCTGACTATCGCACGCCTGAAGCCATTGCGAAGAACTGGGACGGACACCACCAGAGCTCTTACATCAGCAGTGCCTACAGCACCATGACGTGGCAGAAAAACAACACCATCGGTTTTGTTTACGAGGAAGACACGTACGGCACTAACGGCGGCGGATATACCATCATCTATAAGAACTACTCCATCGAGCAGATCACGGATTCGGCCTTCACCTACGACCCCACGGTCAACGGCGACAGCCTGACGGCGCTCGGCGTGAAACCCATCGTTGACGCGGTGTTGACCAAGGGCAATTTCGGCACGATTGTCGGACAATACAAGGAGGAAGCTGAAAGCATGGTCAACGCGGCCTACAACACTTACATCGCCGCACCGTCACGCGAAGGCTACGAACGCTTGAATGGCGCCATCGCAAATGCGCCGCGCGTGGAAATCAGCACTGGATGTTATTACACCATCCGCAACCACGGACGCGGCTCCAAAAACTATGTGCTCAACGCCAACAGCAGCAAAGAACTGGGTGCGAGCACAAACGCCGCCACCGACAAGGCTTACTGGTGTTTCGTGCCTTCGGCCGATGGCGCCAATAAATACCACCTGGTCAGCAAGGCTTATGCCGAAAGCATGGTTGGACGCACGCTGGCTGTAGAGGCCCGCACGACGCTCACGGCCGAGAAGAACGAGGCCGGCATCTTCGTCATCACGAGCAACGTTCAGGGCCTCAGCAAAATCCAGTGTGCCAACCCAACGAACGCCTCTTATCCTTATCTGCACCTCGCAGGCGACAATTCGCGCGTGGTGCCTTGGTTGGCCTCATCGCCCGCTGAAAATGGCGCATCGTTCTGGTATATCGAACCGACGGACATCCCGACGGACATTGAGTTTATCACGACTGATGCCAACACGAAAGACGCTTCTAACGACGTCATCTACGACCTCAGCGGTCGCGTTGTCTCTGCGCCACAGAAGGGACAGATTTATATTCGCGGCCGTAAGAAATTCATCAAGTGAGCTTGACAGGAATACATAGGAAAAAGCACGCCCCCCGAATGGGAGCGTGCTTTTTTTGTGTCCTGACTTCGTTATTCGCTGGAAAGGTGAACGCCTTGACTGGTGACAGCCCGCGAAGGGCAGGGTGTTCAAAATCCAGAAAAATTAAGTAGGTGGAGATTGTGCGGAAAAAGCCTTGTCTGCGGCCCTGCGCGGGCTGAAAGCCCAGCAAGTCTAGAGCCCAGGGCAACGCCCTGGGTACCATGTCACCATTCCCTACGCCCTGTAAGGGCAAAAGTAAAAATCAATCGTTCGCCCATACTT
>OHMY01000321.1_pt1 | contig 36257 bp, 37 predicted proteins | sample 1569381 | NCBI WGS metagenome assembly OHMY01 (sample SAMEA3879528, study PRJEB24766) | human gut metagenome | biome: human-associated habitat; feature: feces | place: USA | collected 1985/1987
CAGCTTCATCCGGTTGGTATAGTATGATTTCTCCTTGCTTCTCCATTATATGTTTATGTTTCGCTTTTATTATGTTGTTGCAAATGTACGAAAAAGAAACATTATAAAGCCTGTTTTTTCCGTAAGTATTACCTCAAAAGTTTGTTTCCTTTTTATTTTAATAAAACAGAAACAAGAAAAATAACTCAGGGAGATCATTCGGATGTGTCTGGTGTAGGCCTGAGAACCATAATCGAGACTGAAACTGGAAAAGACAGTCATTGGTTTGCAGTTCTTAGTAAAATAGTAAAGGCAAAAGTAGCGAGAATGGAAAATAATACTTTATGAGAAAAAACAGCATTGAGGCAAGGTTATGAAAGATATACATTATTATTTTAGATTTTTCTCGATTTGACTTAACCGATTGAAGAATAAACTCTTAACGAATTATTTGAGAAGTAGCGGTAACGAGTTAGCAACCGTGCGAATTTCAGCGTTTTACATTGCTGTGCTGTCAAATAACTCTTTCATTTGCAAATATAATATCTTTTTTCGAAAGTACGAACTACCGGTGGTAATTTTATATAATCGGCTGGCAAAAAAGAAAATCATTCATCCCATTCACGGGTTGTATGTGTTAGGGTATCCTCTTTGGTTATATTGTTTTGTTTGTGTCTAGGAAACGGTATTTGTTTTTATCTTCTTTCGTTATTTTACGGATGACATGGCATGGGTTACCAACAGCCACCACGTTGGCAGGAATGTCTTTTGTTACCACACTCCCAGAACCGATAACTGTATTATCACCTATACTTACTCCCGGAAGTACGCATACGTTTCCTCCGATCCAAACATTATTACCAATGGTGATAGGAAACGCTATTTCAAGTCCCATGTTACGTTGCTCCACGTCCAAAGCATGCCCCGCTGTGTAAAAACCGCAATGAGGAGCGATGAACACGTTGTCACCAAACGTTACTTTTGCCTCGTCCAAAATTACACAGTTAGTATTAGCAAAGAAGTTCTCTCCAATTTCGATGTTATAACCGTAATCGCAGAAAAAAGGTGGGATAATAGTAAAATTTCCCTTCGTTTTTCCGAGTAAGCTGTTTAGTATTTCCTTACGTTTTTCTGTTTGTGAGGGTGAAAGCTTGTGAAATTCATAAAGGATTTCGGCACAAGCAGCACGTTCAGCAAGAAGTTCTATATCATGATTGGCATCGTATAGAAGTCCTTTATTGCATTTTTCTTTTTCTGTCATTTATAATATTTCAATGATATATATTGCTTTTATTTTCTATAATTCAGTGTTTACGTGTATTTTTCTGAAAGCTTTTTGCTCGTCACGTACCCAGCACAGTGCCTTATACTTTATTGGGACAAATATAATGAAAAAGCAATTCATAAGCATTATGAACGACTCTTTTTCTAGCGAGATAAAACGGTTATATCTTCATTCCCCTGCCTTTCCTTTGCGGTTGTATAGGTCGGCGAATGTTCTGCCTTAACTTCTCGAATTGCTCCTTGAACCACTCGGCAATGGGCTTTCGGTCGATGGCAAGAACCAGCTTCGTCCCCTCTTAGTTCCTCCCGTGCCGTTTCTTTCTGCTGTTGCAAATCCACCACTTCCGCTTTGAGGTCGTCGGCGAGTTTCTGTATATCCCGATAATACTGCCGCGTGGACTTGTGGCGAGCCTTCGAGCCGTCTATGCCCCTTTGCAGCCCGTATTTCGCCATCGCTTCGGCATAGGTATCTTGGTAGGACTTCAATTTCAGCCGTGTCATAATATCGTCTGCGCACAGCCTCACGGTGTCTGTCGGCTTCTTGCGGTATCGCTTCTTCGTCCGCTCCTCCCTTTTCCCGCGCTTGCGCTCTCCCTTGACGATGGGGACGAGCGTAACGTGTATGTGCGGCGTTTCCTCGTCCCTGTGCAGGTGAGCCGCCACGATGTTCTCCTTTCCGAACGTGTCGGCGAAGTATTTCAGATTGTCGGCGCACCACTCGTCCAAACGCCCCTCTTCCTCTATCCGCTTCATGTCCTCGTGCGTTCCCGACACGTTGATGCGGATTGCCCGTACTTGGTTGCTTCCGATTTTGCGTGTCAGCCCCGCTTCTTCTAGTCTCTGCTGTATAGCCGCCGAACGGTCTTTCACCCCGTCGGGGTATTCGATGAGCCTGCGGTTCAGGTGCGTGCGTGTGGGGTCGGCGTTCTTCGGTATGATGAAACGCTCGATATGTGCGGTTGTTCCGCTGTCGCTGCCGTGCGCCTTTTCCATGTGTAAAACTACGAAACCCATATATTCTTCCTTTCTTTTTTGGCTTGTGAAACAATAAACTTGACTATCTTTGAGGGCGGCGAAATGCCGTCCTCGACGGGGTGTCGGTCTGTATGCTGTCCTGATATTCTATAGGAGGGATATTTTTTGAAACATGAAGAAAAAGGCAGGCGGCAAACTGCGCTCCCTCCAGAAAAATCAATCCGCTTTTTCGACCACTTGCCAATATCCGCCCTTGTCCGGCCCGATTCGTCGGAGTGCCCCATCCGCTTTCAGCCCGGCAATCTGCTTCTCCACAGCCTTGGGGGTTATCCCTATCCGTTTGGCAAGTGCCGCTGCGCTCAACGTGTTGTCCTGTGAAAGCATAGCGATGATTTTCTCCCTACTTTTCACTTTCTTCTCCCTACTTTTTTGTGCTTTCTCCCCACTTATGGAAGTATCGTCAATGGATTTACGGTAAACCTCTATGTCATGGGTTAAATTTTTAATCATGGTGGCTGTCATAAAATCCCTGAAAACATTCAAGTCCTCGTTCTCGCGGGTTTCTACCAATGCCTTGATATATTCTTCCTTGTCCTCCTTGAGGATTTTTGTCGGTATCAGTCCGAACTCGAATTGCAGCATATTCATCAGCAGGCGGGCCATCCTGCCGTTTCCATCCGCCCAAGGGTGTATGGTCACTAAATTATAGTGGGCATCAAAACTGATTTCGTATAACCGCGCCATGCTTTTGCCGGTATAGTTTTCACGCTCTTTGTTCAGGCGGGTACAAAATTCCGACAGTTTTGCCGGAACCTTGCTATAGTTCATGTACGATTTTCCACCGGGTCCGGCCGTGACATTCAACAGGCGCAAATCACCCCGTGCCGATGAGAAATCTCCCAATACGGTCTTGTACTCCTGCCCCGTGTTTTTCAAGACAAGGGCAGAGAGGCTTTTCAGCAGATCAACGGTTATGTCGGTATGGGCATCTGCCAGCCTTATGGCATGCTCGTATGCTTCTTTCAGGTCGAGGTTCATGTGCTGTTCCACGATGCTCTTTCCTTTCAGACTGATTCCCTGGTCGAACATGATTTGATTCTCAAGTTCGGTAATGGTGGAGCCTTCAATGGCTGTGGAGTGGGTAATGAGGGAATACAGATAGAATTTGTCATAATCAATCTGCCTGTCTATCCCCAATTCTCTGTACAGAGATACAAGTTTTTCGAGTTCGGTTTGCATACATTTTCACTTTGAACGCAAAGATACGTTTTCTCCCCACTGATTATTGTTTTCTCCCAACTTTTTGCACTTTTCTCCCAACTTTTATGTTGAAGCCATTGATGAAAGTTGCTTTTATCCACAGATTTTATACTCAGAAGGGAGTTTTACGGATTAAAAGCAACTTCGCCGGTTATCTATTTCCTTTCAACTTGTACGCCTCCTTGTACCCGTCCATCAAGGTGCGTTCTATGTCGGAAGCCCTGTACAGGATCCTGCCGCCTATCTGGATATAGGGCAGTATGCCTTGTTTCGGTAATCCTGAAGGCTCCTGCGGCTGACCTTCAGTCTGACGGCCAGCTCCTTGTCGGTGTAATAGCGTTCCCCGTCCAGCGACGGCTTGTTGCCACCACGTATTTTCTCCACCCTTTTTGAAAGGTCTTCCAGCGACGAGAAAAAGGCTCTCACGCGCATGTCGTTTTCCGGTGTCAGCAGCCGGATGTTGTCGTTGTCAGTCATAAGCACGATATTTATTGGTTGGTTACATTGCATTCCCTTCCCTTGCCGGCGGTCATACACCGTTTCATTTCCATCACGGGAAAGACGGCTCTCACGTCTTCCGGTCTGTAGTACACCTTGTGGCTTATCCTGGTGTAAGCCAGCGTCCCGTTCTCCCGCATCGTCTGCAAGGTTCTCGGGCTGATGCAGAGCAGCCTGCACACGTCATCGCTGTCAAGCCATTCCTTTTCTCCCAAGTCCTCCTGTTCCCGGCAGAGCCGTTCCTCCTTTTCCGCAAAAATCTCGAATCCCGAGAGCATCCTCTCGAAAGTCGCCTTCTCTATGACCACTACTTCCATTGTGTAAATTTACTGTAAACCGTTTACAAAATTTACACTTGAAAACTTTACACCTCATGTTTGTACTACAATCGTTTTGTAATTTCATTTAACTGATATACAGCCATCTGCATCTATCTGTCCTGAAATGTCACGTTATGGCATCATTTTTTCACTGTAATACGCATATACTCTTCATGTGCGCACAAAAAGGGGGTATGAAGTATTCACTTAAACAATGAAAGATTATGTCGTATATAGATAATGAAATACTTGAAAAGCTGATCGCCACGATGGTGGAAGGCTTTGCCCGTATAGAAAAGAAGCTGGACCACATGAACCATCTGAAGGAGTGCCTGAACGGGGACAAGCTGCTGGATAATGTGGACCTTGCGGAACCGCTCGGCGTTTCGCAACGCACGCTGGCCCGTTACCGTGAAAAAGGGATCATCCGTTATTATTGCATGGATGACAACGGAAAGAATTTTTATCTGGCTTCCGAGATACAGGAATTCCTTAAACAACGGGGAAAGGGGAAACCTTGAAATCCGGTAATTTACTGGTGGAAAGAAAGATACGGCATTTTTTGATTTTATCAGAATTTGCCGTATCTTTGTGTTAAAGAATTGAATATAAAATATATGGAACAACAAGAGACCTTGATAATAAAGCATTTCGGACCTCTTCGGGAAGCCGTGATTGAAAATGTGAAACAATTCATGTTCTTTATCGGAGAGTCGGGAAGCGGGAAAAGTACCTTGTTGAAGGTACTTGCCCTGATGCGGCATATCGGCAAGCAACTCAACCTGCGGTCTTATCTGAAATTGGGCAATGTGATTGACAGGACCATTGATGTAAGCATGGGCGAGTATTTGCGTAATGGCGGGCTTACCGATTATGTGTCGGACAAGACCGAGCTTTATTACAAAAAGGGGGATTGTGAGATCTCATATACGAATAAAGGCCTGAAAGGAACCCGGAAAACCATTTCAGCCCCCCAGCTTTCTTTGGAAAAGATCTCTTTCCTGTCGGACAAACGGGGAAGTATCGCCCCTCTGCTTGCCAGCAACAATGACGGTGTGGCACTCGGCTTTTATCTTGCAGAGACCTTTAAGGATTTCAAGGAAGCCATCGAACAAATCAAAAATATAGAAATGCCGTTTTTGAATGTGCGTTACTATGAAAAGAAAATGCCGAACGGGGCGAGACAGTTTTATATCGGGAATATGGAGGATACCTATGGCATTCATTTTGAAGACGCTTCTTCGGGTATCCAGACGGTGACTCCGTTGGCTGTCATAACGGAATATTATTCCAGATATTTCGATATAGTCAAGGAAAGCAACCGTTCGATTGTGGATTTGCTCGGCCGCAACGACAGTCTTGCCTCTTTCAAGCACGATATGAATGTCGGGGACATAGAAAACCGTTCCATCCATTTGATTATCGAAGAGCCTGAACTGAGCCTGTTTCCCAAAGCCCAGCGTTCTTCCGTCAATATGCTTGTGCGGAAGAGCCTGAATTCCCATACCCGGATGACCCTTGCCGTGGCAACGCATAGTCCTTATATCGTAAACCACCTGAACCTGCTGCTGAAGGCAAAGGACAAGGGGGTATTGGTGGAAGGGGCTGCGCTGGATTATGCCCATACAGGAGTGTATGTCATTGAAGACGGCAGGTTGCGCGACATCATGGTGCAGAACGCCCATCTGGTCAATACCGATTATTTGTCCGATGACATGAATGACATTTATAACGAGTACGACAAGCTGGACGGAATTTTACAATGATAGATTTATTGAAACGGGATTTGCCCGCATATTACGGACTGCACCGCGCTGTGGTGAATGTCCTGTCGGAAGACACAAGAGAACTGCGTTTCGACCTGGCCGACGGGCAGGATACGATGATTGTCGCTTATCGTAGCGGCAATGTGTCTTTTGAACGTTCTTCACCGGCAGTCATGCAGGTTATCAATTATGAAGCGTATTTGGACGGTTGGGCCGGCACCTCTTTTGAACGTGGCCGCCTGCGTTGTGATCTCATTGTGTATGATGCGGAAAACAAGGGAGTCTTTATCTTGAACGAGCAGACTTCCACCACCGGGACTGTCCGGAATTTCCTGAAACCTATCGTAGACAAGAAGACCAAGAACGTCAGATTTCCCGGAGGAAAGTATGAAAAGGTTGAAGCACAGCTTGCCCATACTCTTTGTACCCTGAAAGTCGTTCCGGCTATCAAGGCATTCGTGGAAACATTTTCCCAGAAAGTCTGTCTTATGTCATACATCCTGTCGCCGGAGGAAGAAAAGAAAGATGTATCAGGAGCGATGCGTGCCTTTTCTGTAAGATATAAGCAGGTGGAAGCCCGTGAAACGGGAGAGAATGGCGCGTTGCTCGTGAATCCGGCCTTGAATGCGGAGGGCTTTGAATACCGGAGGGTCAGCCATGAGTATTCTTTTCGTCTGGACGGGCAGACCTGACCCACAGCCGTAGCCGTCGGAGAAAATGGGACATTATTGCCTGTAACCTGTACACATGACATGAAAATCCTCCTGCTTTTAGTCTTGGCTCATTCCACGTGACGACTAAAGGCAGGAGGATTTATCCTTTTAAGTCTCCATCTCTACGGTTTTCTGTTTCTTATTCCTGTCTCGGAGACGGTCTCGTTTGCTGTCATACCGGTAGGCTATCAATGCCGCTTTGGGAACCAGTATCTTTTGTGATTTTTTTGTCAATTCATTCATTGTATCTTTCCTTTCTTTTAAAGTTCATGCGTGATGTGGCAGACAAACCGGTCAAACCAGTCGGCAAATCTCTCCGGAAAATCATCCATCTTAAAAATCCGGTTCGTTTCCGGAGTCAGGAAAAGCGTAGTGGCCGGAGTGAGGTTGTAAGATTCCTGCATATCAGCACTGAACATATTCTCCATATCTTCGGTTATTTCATCGTCCAATGAATATACCAATGTGATTTGCGCTTTCAGCGTGGCGGGCATGAAATCCGGCTCTTTCTCACTGGCCCAGTCGTATTGGTAATCCATGATCGTGCAAGACGTGATGCTATGGCTGTGGGAGAATCGGGAAACACAAACCTTCGAAACATCACTGAGCCAATATCTGTTCAAAACCGTTTTCCATCGTGCAATTAATATGATTGCTCACCATCATTCCCAACTAAGGGCCGATACCTTTTTCTACGAGAATATGCAGGAAATGCTGCAAGAGACCGATTTTTACCAACTCGAAGAGCTAAAAAGAAGGATTAAGGAAGCGGTAGACGCTTTGCCTCCCATCTACCGGGAAGCCTTTGTCATGCACCGCTTCAAAAATGAAAGTTATAAGGAGATAGCCGAGTTCCTGCAAATATCCCCCAAAACGGTAGACTACCGGATCCAACAGGCACTGAAACAATTACGGATCACGTTGAAAGATTATTTGCCGCAGATCATGCTGTTGTTTCCTAAAAATATTCTGTCGTAAATGATTGAAGCGGCATAAAGCCGCTTTTTTTACATTAGCAAAAAAGATTACACGTTAAAAAATGCTTGTAAATTTGGTGCTTTGCAAGTTTTTCGATATTTTTGTATCAAAAATGATACTTAAATATATTTTCCTCTATGAAAAAATTATATGATACATATACAATATATGAATTCTCAGATGAGAGTATTGTTAAGGAAATATGCAAGAGGGTTAAGGCTATACGACTTAGCTGTTGTTTTTCTCAACAAGAATTTGCGGATAAGGCGGGGGTATCCATCATTACAATTAAAAGAATAGAATCTTGCAAAGTAAATGATATTGCCTTGAGTACGTTGCTTAAGATTTTGCGTATCAGTGGAACTCTTGAGGGGGTTGTCGGTCTTGTACCGGAACTTCCAGACTCTCCATTCCTTATCAATGAGAAAACAGGCAAGAGAATACAAAGAATTAGTAGTAAACGTAAGATGGCATGAAGAAAGAACCAATTATAGTGAATGTATATTTGTGGGGAACTTGTATTGGCAAATTGAATTGGGATTTTGAAAAGCATTGTTCCGTATTCCAATTTACTGATGAATATAGGAAACAAGATTATGATATATGTCCTTCCACCCATCCCAAGAGAACCCCTTTGTTTGCGTCTTTTTATGGAAATAGGGATAAGTTATATCAAGGGCTTCCGGAATTTCTTGCGGATGCGCTTCCTGATAGATGGGGATCTTCCTTGTTTGACCAGTGGCTCACGGATAACAATATAAAGGTTACGGAATCATTACCCCTATTGAAACTTTCCTATATTGGTAAGAGGGCTATGGGAGCATTGGAATTTGAACCGGAATTTAATGATGATGAGATCCAAGAGACGGTGGATATGTCATCATTGGCAACATTGGCTTCTAAAATATATAATGATCGGGACGCTGCTGCCATATCGCCGGAGGATAGCCTCACGATGAAAAAGTTGGTATATCTTGGGACCTCTGCCGGTGGTATGCGCCCGAAGGCGGTGATTGCCTACAATACCGAAACGGGAGAGTTCCGTTCCGGCCAGGTGGATTTACCCGAAAATTTCAAACAGTATATCATAAAATTCAAAGAGGCTGATGACTCTCCTACCACAGAGATAGAAATGATATACAGCGAAATGGCAGCGGCGGCGGGGATTGACATGATGCCATGTTTCCTGAAAGAAATTGATGGAAAGAATCATTTCGTAACGGAAAGATTTGATCGTAAGAATGGAGAAAAGATTCTTAGCCAGACTCTCGCGGCCATCATGCCGGGGGCAGATGATTATATGAAGCTATGTTGGATAGCGGAGACTCTGAAACTTCCCCAGGAAGACAAAGACCAGATATTTATCAGGATGGTATTTAATCATGTGGCAGGTATATCTGATGATCATAATAAGAACATATCGTTTATTATGGACAAGACTGGGGCGTGGCGCTTGTCACCTGCATACGATGTGATGTTCACGGCAAATACATGGGAAAATTCTTCTGCGCACATTCATTCGATGGGCGTGATGGGCAAAAGGTCGGCCTTGACCACGAGTGATTTCGTTAACTTCGCCGAGGATTTCGTGGAGGAACCCGAAAAGAAGATACTACAGGTGTTCGATGCTGTAAGTAACTTTCGATCATTATGCGCCAAGTATGGCATAGGCAAGGCTATATCTGATAAAATCCAACATGTGTTGGATGGGTTGGTCACCGATGATTTGAACTTGTTGGAGTCGAAGAAACAGTAAGCTTGAACTGAACTGGCCGGGTTATTTGCTGATTTGGAATCTTATCTGAAGGGAGTCACCTTTTCCCCACCCGCCACCAGTTCCTTCGGGCTGGTTTGCGATAGCGTACACGCGGTTCTCTTACTCCCACCATCCCATTAAGGTATGCCTGATTCTTGTTAGTCCTCACAGTTGTTCGTTGGCTGCGGAATCAGGCATCCGGTACGTTCACGCAGCATCTTGTGGGATGCTGTGTTCTCTCGCCTTACTGTTTACTCATATGCCCCGGCCTTTTAGGGCCGTAGATAGGTAGCCGGATATTTCGCCCCCAAATCGGCAGTCCGGTCCAACCCTTGCTTTTCTCCGAATGGATGTCTTGTTATTTTTCCGGTGTAGCCTTTCATATTATCGTGCAGCCACTTTTCTCGATACGTGGAATATGGTACGCTTCATTCTTCGGCTTTGTCTTTTTTAAGGAATTGCAGATGTTTCTTCCGGTGTATCGATAGGCGGCCAACTGTACTTTCGGAATGTGCCATGCTTGCTGTCTAAACGGTTGTTTCTTGCGTCCATTCCAAACCTGTTACTGATTTTCAAGTTTTGTTTTTCATATCATTTTTTTAGTGAAGTCGAATCATTTTCCGCTGCAAATATAGATTGTCGCTAATCCCTTTTACGGGGATAAGGGGACGATTCACAAATATCACGTTGTTATTTGGCTGAAATCTTCCTTTTTCCGCCTCGTGCAAAAAGTGTATTTAACCCCAATTATTTGTTGCCATCTTAACCAATAAAAATGAGAGTATGCTTGGACAACAATTGAGTATACCCTTATTTATATGTTTTATATCTTTTAGCTGATTAAAAAGCACATTATCAATTCCTTAAATCTATCATAAAAAGTGCAGTACAAAACATAAAAAATGAATTTTGGAACAAATACAAGATTCGTGTCATCTCTTGCGCAAAGAAAGTCTGTAAGATAAACCACAAAGAGTAACAACCTTAGATCATTTTCATAAGAAAAGGGGAAATCAAATTGTTTAATTACCTTGATGAGAAATACGGATATATAGGCAGGATTAAGATATTAGACTCCTATGAGGTTCAGAAATGAAAGCGATCTTGCGGCCTTACGGTCCAAGATAGGCCGCAAGATCGTGGCGGATCTTCCACTAGGTGAACAATCAAGCGGCCTTTGTTGTTAAAATAATATAAAAACAGGGGAGGGTGATTTTTATTTAGCCTTTTATTCCATTCCTAAATACGGAATATATTCATAAATTTGGGGGGGGTTGTTTATATAACCTCTCAAAAGGATAAAAGACAAACGCTGGAATGTTTACGGTGCGTATCGCTATTAATGTAAAAGTGCTTCTCATTATCCATTTTGAAACCATTTATCAATCTTATAATAACACAAGTATGAATAAGCAGATTATAGGAAAGAACGCGGGGATCTTATGGCGTTTCCTAAGCACGGACGCGCATAAAAAGTGGCAACTGGCGGAAGTTAAAAAAGGGACTGGGCTTGATGATATGGAGCTGGCCAGCGCGATCGGGTGGTTGGCACGTGAAGATAAAATCCAGTTTGAGCTACAGCATTCAAGCGGAAAAGATAAAATAGCATACGTATATCTCATGCTAAACGTGTATTTCTAACTATAAGCCTCCGGCGGGGTAACTCGTTGGGGGCTTTCTGGCCTTTACATATCATGGCTTGAGTTTTCCATGAAAGAATCATCCTATTGGGTCTCTTATATTTTTTAGCATATTGGCATAAAAGAACTATTTTTCCATAACGGGGAAAACATTTATAGAAGGATACATAGTCCCTAATCAAACAATAAATCGCCTTTAAGCGCTGGTACTTATATTCAAATTAAAGAAATACCAGAACAAGGTTGGCAGGAGAATACGGAGAGTAACTTCATATAGATAGCTTGGATTATCAATGTAACACGGGTAAATCGGCCTCTTTAAATTGAATCTCTGGCATGTCTGCGATTTGGCTCAAGAAACGATGTACGTGTACCGAATCGATCTCTATCAACTCCACCGTTATTCTATTTTCCTCTTCAGATATATAGAGATCGTTAATCCCTACTTTATAGCACCCTATCCTCCCCGTGTCCCTCTTCTCGATAAATGCTTCCAAAACCATTATAAGTGAGTCATATTTAGACAATAAATGATTATATTGATACTCGCGCCCGGTAATCAAGAATAAATCATTGCCGAGCATTTTCCTTATCTCATCTCGATATACAGACGTATCCCCTACAACCCCCTATAACCAGTTCACAGGCGGAATTAACATAAGATTCCGCATAATAATCCGGATATATTGTCTTACCCAAGCTATCCACGAGAAACGAATCCTTATATTTATCCTTATTCGTATTAGCGATGGTCGCTTTACCTAGCAAGTCTTTCCAGACTTTCTCGTCGGTATTCTTATGTACACAAGAACACATTGTACTAATCAGCGACAATAACAGGAAAATTTTCATATTGCCTAAATATAATGCAACTATCATTTATTATATATTCTTTAAATTTAGAGATGGATAAATCGTTACAATCATCCAAATACACAAAAATCCGATTCTCCTTCTCTGATAACGAACAATAACGAAATCCTATTTCTTTACAGATATTTTTGTTCTTTTCTTTCATAGTAAAAGACAACACGCTATCATTCATTCGCCTTAGATATTTATAAGAAAAAAAAGCAGGCTTAACACTAAAATCTGTACGTCCTAATATTTTATTTAACAACATTTTCCCTTCCTCCAGATCTCCGACTACATAAATAACAAAATTATACAGATCCGTATCATAAACTCCACCGAGACAATCAGGTAAACTTTCATATTTCGTTCTGTAATAATATCCAAACGTATCTCTGAAACAATCATAAACAGACTTTTTTATTATCATATCATTAATGACACTATCCTCTTCATTACCCAAACGGAACTCACCCGAAAGTATATGATAATCACGAGATTTGTTACTGAGACCATATGTTACCGTGGCGTTTTTAGTCACTCGGTATTTCCCGGCCCTTCCTGTATACTCGTATATGGTTAATTCCAATGTGTCACGTGGAGGAACTACATCGGTAATCATTAGGTAAGCATGGCTTTCTGGTAACGCGTTTTCCCAAGTTTGAGAACTCTCATCATAAAACTCCAACTTATAATCATTTCTTCCCATCTCAATAACATTATCCATGTGATTTATTATCTTGATCGGTATTCTGCGTTGTGACACAGGAAAAACGGAGTCCACCTGCAATTCGCAACTCCTTTCGTCTACAATATTCGAAGGTACTTTTACCGTATCTTTGAATGTATATTCAATGGCTGTATCTTTTGGTGTATATTGACAAGAGATACCAAATAAAAATATGATGTAAAATATACTTGCACATTTATTTTTAGGACCAACGGATTTCATTTTAGTGGGCTTCGCTAAAACAAAACATTCAAACAATAACTTTCCCATGATACATAATTTAGGCGTTAATTTTACAAAACGGTTAACCATACATCAACCATCCATGAATATATAAAATCATATCGAGGTAAAAAAACGTTTGTTTCATAAAACTAGAAACATATTACATGTAACCAAAAAAATATAGAAAATGATCAATGTCACAAAAACAGGCCGCCGGTTATTACAAAACGATATTACGTACCCGGCCGATCGACGCGGTTCTCCCGCCATGCGGATAAATCCCGGCGAAACGGATACTATATATGATCTATGTTATCTAAGGATAACTTTCGGTTAGTAGCGGTTGGGCTAAGAGCGTAGTTCTCGTAACGGACGTTTTCGGTATAATCCAGTGTATACCTAAATGCCGTCTATGGGTTATCACAAGCAAGAAGCTCCGGTAGCGGTCGCATGGCTACCGGAGCTTCTTGCTTGTTCTAGGTTACGAGTGTTTTTATCGTACGATTACTTTCTCCGTGTGCTCCCGCTCGCCATCGGAGCCGTAGATCATGTAGATGCCGGCGGGGAGGTCGAAGCCATACTGAGTGCTGTTGACCGAGAAGCCGCGTACTTGCGAGCCGCTTAGGCTGAACACCTTGATCTCCTTCACCGGACGAATGGCGGATACTATCACCCGGCCTCGCTGCGTGGATTGTATTGAGATGGCGTTGTCAAGCTCCGAGCCGAGCTCGCTGTCGCGCAGGTAGTAGCGTCCATGGCTGTCACCACCTATTGTCATGCTGTAGCTGTCGCTCTCCATCTTGACGCTCTTACCCGTGTGGGCATCGTATAGGTAGAGCCGGTTTGCCAGGCGACTCAAGCCGTTGATGGTGATTGTCACCTCCTCCCTTGAGTCATTGTACAGGCCCAACCCGATGTTGTGGATGTTCTTCACGGCATTGACCTGTGCCGCCAAGCTGCCCGCGACGGTATAGACCATGGGCGCGTCCAGCTCGGAATCGAGCAGAACCACAGCGTCCTCATCCGCCTTATAGCCGTTGTCGGCCCGGTCGGAGGTTGATAAGCGGGCTACGCTCTTTATCTCGCCTCTCTCCGCGGTGATGGTGATGACCGGATTGGTGGCTGTCGCCCCCTTTGTCGTGGCCCCACCTTTCGCTATCTCTGTTGCCGACATCATATCCGGGGTGAATGTTATCTCGCTGTTTTCATCCACTGTCGCATTCTCTGCCAACTCCACGAAGAAGGCTTGCATGGGCTCTACTGTTCCTGTTGCATCTCCATTTTCGAATGGAACATCCGGTGTGCCTACTGTCGCGTTTACCGTGCCATCTGTTAATGTCCAGTACTTCTTGCCCAGCACCGTGCTATTGTTGGATAAGAATACATCCATATTCAAGTAAGTCATATAAGGATTACCGACCAAGAAATGACGGCTGCCCTCGCCGGTTACATCGTTTTCGGACTTACCGAACAGGTCGCTCAACTTCACTTTTAAAATGCCGTCCGTATTCTTATACGCCGCCAACTGCCCGGATTTCTCCTTGGGATACTCCTCATTCGCTCTTAAAACGGATGCTTTCTCATATTGGTAGTCTGCAACAGCGTCCGCTTTCGGAAGGCGAACCAAGGCTGTGCCGTTACCACCATTAGTGGTTGGAACCTCCTCTACGCTCAGGTAGAAGCCCTTGCCGATCGGGTACTCAACGGTTACGTCGTTGTACTCGATACTCCAGTTGGATTTGACGGCCTCTACTTGTTCCTTGCTTGTTCCATCTACGCTGGTCGCATATGCAATCGCTTTGTTCCAAGCCTTTTGGTAGAAGGCGGGTGCCCAGCGGCTGTTAGTGCCATCTGTTGCATTATAAGTTATATCCTTAAAGGCTTTCGTCTCCTGTCGGCCATTATCTTTCGGGGCATAGAAGTCACCCGCGTAGACATTTTGCAACGGAGAGGCGAACCAACGTTTCTCGTTGTTATCCATCTCGAACTCTACCCAAGCTTTCTCGTAATCCAATAGATGCTGGTTCTTCAAGGTAGCTTCCGGCTTGAAGTAGATTTGGTTTACCTTGTTACCGTAGTAGGAGGATATGTATGTGTTTTTACCGTGGTCATTTGAATTGACCGCCATATCATATCTAATATTCGTACCAACCAAATCAGAAGAAAGAATCTTTCCCACGCCTGTACCCTCATATGTTTCAGCGATCAATGACAAAGGATTATCTTTTCCCTGTATCGTAATATTCGTGAAATATAAGGGAGAGAATGTTTCAGTAGATGTAGTAGTACTTACCTTCCCATACAAATCGTTCTTTGTGGAGGTTTTCCACAGGCTCATGTCATTATACCAATTATCAGACCCTCCTCCGTGCCAAGTCAGATACTCGGGGACGATCTTGAGTTCAAGCTCAGCGTAACCTCCGCAAGAGCCAGGTATCTGAGTACTGGCATTATCATCAGAATATTCACCGAATGGGACATACAACAGATAAGTCTCACCTTCCTTAAAATGAGAGACCGCTTTGTCGTCAAAAGTAAGTGATAGATTCCCGCCGTTTTTTGTAGCAAATAAAGAAGACAGTGTCGCTACAGCCGAATAATCTTGTGTATTTGTATTATATACATAAATCCGATCTACCCCTTCTTTAGCATAAGGTTTTCCCAAAGACTGGGCTACATCGCTACCGAATACGATTTGAGGCTTCTCTCCATTTATATTATTCCGAATAGGCACATTTTCCAACTTAACCCCATTACCTGACGCATCACATATATTCCCTAATCCCAGACGCAATGGAACATTCGAAATCGGATAAACTACGTTCGGGAAACCAACAGACAACTCTGGAGACCTATAAGTAGCCAATGATCGTGCTTGTGGTTCCGTACAATATAGATACTGATGCTGTTCTGTTTCTATTTGGGGAGCATAAGGGAGCGCCACGATATTCTCAGTCCAAAGTATAGAAGCAGATTTTTTTCCATCTCCAATGATCAATCGAGGATTCGCACCGCTTAACAGGCCGATTAGGCGATCACAGTCTGTTTTATAGCTATTATAATAAGAACTTTTCAATATATCCTCTTTTGAGAAAAAAGAGGTATGTCCCATCTCATCACTCTTCCATTGATCCCGGAAGCCTTTAATGATATCTTGCAACTCTTTCATATTCTTTTTCTCATCTTCGGTATTCATAGTCCCTATATACCAGTCAAAAGTATAGGCTCCGTCATAGGCTACCATATTTCCTGTAGGATTATTACCTTTTATTTCTTCTCCCCACAATTTCGCCTCCACACTAGCGATAGCGCCTTCGCAAGCCACTCCGTTGTGTTCCATGTCTGTTTGTACCGCGATCGTGAAAGATGGTTGTACCGTGAAAGGAGAGTGCAGCAAACAAGGGTTGTTGAAGTTTACCACACTGACAGACGCGTCCGGATCATCCGGGTCTCTCTCCGCCGCTTCAGCAACTTCACGGGCGCTAAAGAGTATCACCTCATACTTACCAGAAGCACCCGGATCCCCTTCCGGAGCATTCGGGCTTTTCTCTCCTTTAAACTTCAAATCCGTATTTTCCACATCGATAGAACCCAAATAGATGATATCTTGTCCATTTATCTCTTTAGCCCACGGACAATGGATACGAGGGATTTCGAGAAAGGCATAAACCTCACGAAGAAGTTCCTCGTATATTTTATTGAATTCACTTCCTTGTACTTTAATCTGATTGATCGTTTCGTCGGGGACTTCTATTACCCCGGTTTTTTTGTCTGTATCAGGGCTTGCAGATTCTGTTATTTTCACAGACAAACCCTCCGTCAATTTGCGTTTAAGACCTTCTATTTCAATATCTTTCAATGATTCCTCATTCCAAATTGTCTTCTGAACCACATTTCCTTCAGCATCTTTTATAGATTTCTCCCCTGTATCAGAAATGAAGTCATTGATAGCTCTTAGATTCATGACGATTTCATTGGCCAAAGCGTCCTCATAATTATTTGGAATCTTTTCTGCATCCGTCCCAACTTCATACAAACTGGTTGGAACCGCGATACGGATACTTTTACTTAAACTTCGAGATAATGGGGTAGACATCTCCGCTAACTCTTTATTCATTGTAACCCAATCATCAAGCTCTGCGCCAGTTGCATCTGTCCCAAATTTCTCAGTCGCGCCATAATACACATTACCCACACCATTATGCGGATCATCCGTGTAAGGATCCGGCCCCATCAATCCATAACGGTATTTACGGAAGTGAGGATTTGTCAAGTCTACACCCTCCAAAACATTCGGCTGTATATTCCAACCCATATTTCGCAGTAAAGTACCATAGTCCGAACTTACCACTAGCGTAGAAGCCTCACAGGTACTTTCTCGTTGGACTTTGATGTTGGGCTTAGACATATAGATACGAATATCATCGATGGCGTAGTCGGCACCATCTGAATGTCTTGCGTTATTTTGAACCTCTAACTGAATTTTTCCTCCATTATCCTTTTTATAAGCATCAAGATTCTCCTGGTTTAGAACAATTGTATAACATAATTGCTGCCATTTAGCTAATTTATCATTATACCCTTTCGTGTAATCCGTAATTGCATCCCCTGATGTAAAACGATGTAAAACCTCTGTATTTCCATCCTTATCAGTTCCTATTAGTTTCAAATTAATATTAGGAGGAAGAGGGCGTTGAACATCGCTCTCGTTAGCTCTCGTCATATCATTGACCCATGCAGTAATTACCAGTTCCGTATAATTACAAATAGCACCATCAACATCAACTTTAGTAATCAATCCTGGGTCATTTGCCGCATCTATATACACAAAAGATCCATACTCTCCTCCTCCATTTTTAGTTCGATCATAAATAGCGGTTGTATTAACAGGCGATCCCCCCTCTTTATATAAATTGTATATCCAAAGATACTTTTTAGGTCCAGAAATTAAAGTTCCATTTTCAACTTTAGAATATTTCCATTTTTCAAATTCAATGTCATTCTTCGAAACATTTTCATGAAGAGCAGAACGATATACTCCATAATGATTCTGTAAGGGAGTCAAACGATAATTCAATGAATTTACGTCTCTATACGCAAATCCATAAGAAGTCTCTAAACTATTAGGAGAAGGTGGTTCTTTCGCTATATTATTTTCTACACTAAGATTTGAAACCGTTCCATAAAAGTCAAAATCAACAAAACCTATTTGCTGATACAAATCCTCATATTCATGAGGGTTACGTTGTGTGCTCGATGAAAATTTTGGATCATCCTCAAGCATAAACCCGACATCTTTTTTTACTTTAATATTAAACTTTGCAATAATGTTAGAACTTTTACCATCCAATGTCACACAGCTAACCTCAACTTCCGTATCTTTTGTTAGCTTTCCGATGGTAATCACTTTCTTCTCTTTCTTTAGCTTTGTAATTTTTCCATCTATCGTATAGCTAAAATATTCACCCACAAGCATACTGCCGCCAGATTCCCAACAATAATTACTAGGGAAGGTTTTCATCTGTACACTTACACCTTCCGCATTTGCAGGTGCATCTATTTCATATTTTTCCAAATAGCCATTCTTTATTTGTCGTGCAATTTCCTCCGCATTTCTAATGACAAACTTATATCGTTTAGAAATAGTAGGCTCAGTTAGACTTTTGCTATTTTCTAATCCATCAATATATGCACTGACATCACAAATAACAAAATCTTCATAATTCAAATTTATAGTATTTGGCATAGAATATTCTACCGTAGAGGCTCCTGTTGCTGTAGAAATAAGATTAGTTCTATTGTACAGCCCAAAATACCAAAATAATGATGTTTGCCCTCCATAACTCGCTTCTTTCAATGCGGCTTCATGGGGTCCGTCAGCAGCATTTCCTCCTTCTTCAATAGAATTTTCAACAACTGTAGCAACGGATTTAAACTTATTATCAATAGCCATTACATTATTAGCCTTGTCTATCCTATACCAATTGACAAACCAGCGATATTGTGGAGTTGCACCATCGTTTATTCTTAATTCAGGAACAAATAACTTTCGAGACATACCTTTCGGAATAAATACCGTATCCACTCGCTCCGGTATATCTGTTTGTGGCTTGTTATTCTTATAGTTTATCGTATACGTTTGTCCCCAAAGACTTGTGGCGATTCCTATCCACATTAGTCCGGTTAGAAATAGCAGTCTCCTTTTATATGATGTATAGTGTCTTTTCATGAGTTGCCTCCTTTCGTCGTTTGTGTTTGCTTGTAGTTCTGAATGATGATGGTGTAGGGGATCACTACCTCTTGTTTATCATTATCGCCGTATGTGGCTACCAGCGTGAGCTTGATCTCGGCGGAGGAATCTTTGCCCAGTTCTTGGGTACGGACGTTGAAGCTTCCTTTGGTGCCGGCATCCGGGGTCAAGGTGATTTCCTCTTTGTCTGGCAGTTCTTTGTTCTCCGTATCGATCAACAAGCCTTCGGTTTGGTCCGCTTCCTTCGTGTTGTCTACTAAAATCGCCTCGCAGTATTTCTCTCCCACTACAATTTGCCCTTGTTTATGCTTGAGACTTAGTACATCGGTTATTCCCGCGATAGATTCTAGCTCATACTCTACCTTTACGTCGCCGGCATGATTTACCGTGCAATGAAACGGGGTACCTACCTGTATGCCATCGCCCTCACCGTATTCCTTCTCGATAGGCAGTCCGCCGATCGGCATGCGGGAGCCGCTCCAGCGAAGCGTTGTCTGGATGTTGGAGATGGAGATCGGGATGATCAGGAAGTCGTTGCGGCGCATATAGTCGAAATCGATCTCGTAGTCTGTCAGTTCCTTGTTCCCGGCCTTTACGGAGATGGTGAAGCCTTCATGCGCGGTTGTCTGATCTTCCGTGAAGGCGGTCTCGTATTGATAAAAAGTGTAGGGTTTGGGAACGTCCTGCGTTAACGGCACATTACCATTCTCTACGATATTGTGGATGGAGAATGTCGGGGTCGTACCGTCCGGCAATTCCGGGAACTGCACCGTTTCCGGCAATTCCGGTTCTTTTCCGCCTGTAGGTCCGTCTCCATAAGGAAGCAGGAAGATCGGCCCCTCGCGGAACTTACCCATCGACAAATCGTTGAGCTTGATCTCGTCGCCCATCAGGTTACGTAGCTCGATACGTACTTTCCCCAGCATGCGGAACAAAGCGACCTGAGCCGTGTTGTCCTGCTCTTCCCGCACGGTCGTTGTTGTGGCGTAGCTGCTCATGGGGATGGCTTTCCTCTCGGACTCCTTCTCGGCGTTGAAGTCGTTTAGCCCGATAAGAGTGGCGGATTTTTTCTTCAGATCCTCCTCCGTGATGTTCTTGGCCTCGATCTCGTTGATAAGGGTATTTGCTTCGTTCAAGGAGTTGAGGTTCGCCAAGGCGTAAAGGCGGTAGGTACCGATCGGTAGCTTCAACTCCACGGCCGTCTCGGAGTCGTCACCCGTGGGATTCGCTTGATAGGTCTCGTCGGATACCACCTCGATCAGGCCCCCTTGTTGTGTCTCCGGATCTTGGCCGTAGACGAGCAGCCACCAATGTTCCAAGCGGCGTTCGTACGGGGTGTCTTGCTCGTCACCCGCCGCCTTCGTCACCGGGGTGTAGGGGGCGGAGGGTTGGAGGTGGATGGTGAGGGTGTAGAGCTGGTTGTCCGGCAGGTCCGGGCCGTTGCCGCCGTCGTCGTCGGAGCAAGCAGGCAGGAAAGACAGCAGCAGTAACGCGAGCGCCACTGCCGTTGCCTGTATGGGGTTGTATCGTTTATTTCTCATGCTAGTCTGTGTGTTTTAAAGTTCGCCATTGTTGAGTCGGATCACCCAGTCCTTCACCTGTATCTTGTAGCAGGCGTAGCCTACGATGGGCACGTCGGGATCGGGATCAGGATCAGGGTCGGGATCGGGATCAGGGTCGGGATCCGGATCGGGTTTGGGATCGGGGCAGTCCGGGCATACGATCGGTGTGAGGAAGAAGACGATGGAGTACTCGTCCTGCCGGTCGAGGTATTCCTGCGCCGAGATATTGTGTCCCTCCATCTGGGTGAGCAGGAGGTATTGGTTGAGGTTGACGTTGAGCACGTCGTTCTCCCAGTCCTTGTGTCGTACCACGAGGCGGTAGTTCTCGCCGGCCATGAGTCGCATGGTGTTCAGCTCGGCTACGGCCACGTACTGGTTCGTCGGCTTACCGTTGAGGCTGTCGCCGGCGGCGATGTCCACGCTCTTCGTGTAATAAGGCGTGTAGGTGATGGCGGGGTCGGGCAGCAGGTGGTTGTCGTAGTCCATGTAGCCGTTGTCCGCCGTGATCTCGAAGGTGAAATCCCTCACGTCCATGCTGTATCCCTCGGTATCTTGCAGCACGACGCGCAGCTTGTTGGTGTTCTTGGCCAACGATATCTCTTTCTCCTCGTGGCGGTCGCCGGTGACGACGAGCGTGTCCAGCGCGTGCCAGAGGGGTGTCAGTTCATTGGGTTGGGTAGCGTCGGCCTCTCGCAGCGTCTTGACGCGTATCTCCTCGATGGTGGAGGATCCGGGCGTGAGGTCGGTAGGCCATTGGTAGGAGCCGTCGTCCAGTCCGGCCCACGTGAGCACTTGGTAGGTGCCGGGATCGAGGTCCATCACGATGTCGTTCGCCTTCAGCTCGGGGCCTTGGATGTCTTGCCGCCGGATAAAGTTACCCTTGTCGTCGCAGATAAACAAAGCGGCTCTCGTCACCTCGTGCCCGAAGGCGTCGGCGAATTTCATGTTATAATCGTAGACGAAGCGCAGGCGATACTCGCACGGCTCCAATGAGTCGTCGTGTATGTAGTCGCACGCGGCGAGTCCCGTCAGCGCCAGCGCGCCGATCGACTTGATGAATGTATGGTAGAATCTATTCATAACTGTTTAAACGTTGTTTGTTTACTGCCAAGATCATGGAATATCCACCGGGGCGCCGCCTTCCCGTCAATCACTGATGGGAAGGATGGCATCCCAACCGTGCTATAGGGTCATGTTTTTTCGAAAAGCGGGGATTCCCCCGGTGGCATATGTTATCTCCCCCCCGTTCCTCCCGCGAGCGGACGGGACGGGGGGATGGGAGCGTTATAGGATGATATCGCCGTTGGAGCGAACTACCCAGTTCTTCACGTACAGCTCCACGTTGATACGTGCCGTACCGTCCTCGTCCGGGTCTTCCGGGTCCGGTATGTCCGTGCCGGAGAATCCCCAAGATTTCATGCCCATTACCGTCAGGTCGTAGATGTTGTTGCGCACGATGGCGAACTCCATGACACCCATGACGGCCGGCTTGTTGTTATTCGCGTGGCGGATCCAGTACGGATAGTAGCAAACGCCGTCATCGTAGAATTTGGCGTCACCGAAGGATTGCTCGGCCTTGTCTGTCATGAAGGCGTTGAAGTCTTGAGCGTCCGTCAGGTCGCTCATCTTTTTTTTGGATAAATCTTCTGACGGATTCTCTTTCTTATAATCCTCTACCTTCTCGTTCAAGGCATCGATATATCCGAACGGCTCGGCCATCTGAGCGAAATGATCGTTGTAGCCCTTTATAGTCATCGAGAAGAAGCTCTGGCTTGTGAACTTGGTATAGTTGTAGTTCTCCTTGTCGCTGGAAGATTTATTGATGATATGGGCGAAGATTGCCTCTTGCGAATCGAAAAGTTCTCCCCTATACTCGTAGAAGTCAACGCCATCCTTTGCCGCATCCGCTGTTATACTGTTAAGCTCTGAGCTATTGGCTTCTTCAGTCCCATCATAGGGGACATAAGCCGCTTCCGTTTCTCCGTTGTCTTTTACAATAGTCAACTGATCCGGATAATAGGTCGCCTTAAACAACGCTCCCGTGGAGTAGCCGTTCAAGGAAAACTCTTTCTGCTGAACGTTCTCCATGACATAAGCCAGACGGATTCCGCCGTTGTCGTTATAAGCCCCTTCTTCCGCTGTCGCTAAGTTTATGGGGGAGGTAAAGCCATTCCACATAGCGGAATAGTTTTTATTCTCTGTTCCTTCAAAGCGGTTGGTATAGGCTAACTGTACACTGGCTTCGTTTGTGGGTAGGCTTGCGTCCTCCTTATGCTTGCCGTACCAAGGATCCATGACGTAATTGCAATCACCGTCAATATTCCATACCTCATCGCCTAAATAATTGATAGCATCGGCACCACCAACGATACCACTGACGCGTTTCAACAGGTAAGAGCCGGAAGTCAGCTGATTGACGATCGCTACTTGGTCTAATCTGACCTTGGCGATCGGGGTGTTACCATCATTTCCCTTCAATGTGTATAAGAATTTACTGATGCTCTCTCCGGAAGTATAATCCTTGATACGGATCTTGGCGGCCAGACGCTCCACGAATACGCTTACGGTAGCGGCGTGCTCCTCGTCAACACCTTCCTTGATCTCCACGAGACTCTCTGTTTCTACCGCCTTATCGCTTACCCCCCTCTTCATGGCATGGGTAGACATGACAAAGCTGTTGTCTTTCATGTAAGTATCAGAATTTATCATAAAGTCGGCCAAGGCTTTTCCTGTACTTATCTTGGTACCACCGCCTGTTCCTTGGACAGCTTTGAACAGATCGTTATCCTGCCCTAGGTTGGTGACGGCTATCACTCCGTATTTGTTTCCGATTACCCCGGTGCTTTGATTTTCATCCATCTTTACCTGAACCGTGGCGGCCCATCCATGCTGGGGTACATTGCTGCTACCTTGGTCTTTTACTTCCGCATAACCTACGCCGCGAATGTTACTGTCGGCCAAGAATTCGAAACCGTTTTTTTGATCTTCCGTCGCGCTAGTGTTGGCTTTATTATCGAATAAGATCAACGTAACGTCTTTTACCTTGTACTCATCCTCCAAGCCGAGTTCCGTACCTGTTCCCTCACCGCCATCTGGTCCTTCGGATGCCCCCGTGGAGGCCTTGGTCCCTATGCCGGTATTGATGGCGACCTTGACGTAAGTCTTGATCCCGTCCGCTTCCTGTCCGTTGTTACCGTTCGGCCCCTCATCCAGATCGTCCGAACAAGACACCGCCGCGCAAGCGAAGGCGAGTGCCCATAATGTACTTTTCAGTTTCATTGTGTTGTTTAATTAAATGTTAGCTACTATTGGTTTTTAGTCTGTTATAATATGGCGTTTGTCCCTCGCCAAGCCTTCCTCCGAGAGCCGCGGCAGACCTCCTCCGACATCTGCGGCAGACCTCCTTTGACATCTGCGGCAGACCTCGGGGCGGGGTCGCCGCGGAGGCCTGTCATAAATCCAGCTGCTCGAGGTTGGCCCGGGCCTGCCCTCCCACCCGCTCGTTGTCGGCCAAGGAGCGGAAGATGGTAGCCGCGCTTTCACTGTCCTCCTCCAGCCAGCAAGCCACGCCCTCGGCCAGCCGTTTCTCCGGGCCCTCGGCGGCTTTCGCCAAGTAGCGGCGGGCGGCGGCGGTGTCGCCGTTCAGCAGGGCGGAGTTGGCGGCGTTGAGGTTCGACACGGGGTCGTCCGGATACATGCGGACGGCGATCTCGAACACCTCCTTGAACTCACGGCTGTTCGTATCGTAAGTCCGCGCCACCTGGAACATCTCATCCAAGCTTAATTGCTTCGGGTCGCTATAGATCAGCTCCCTCGCCTCCGACACGCTCAGCGGGCGGATCGTATAATCCACCTTATAATCCGAGTGGCGAAGAGCCGGATAGATCTCTTTCAGGAGATAACGGTACGGCACGCCACCCGCCACGCCCTTCAGGCGCGCGTCGCGCCGGTCCGGGTCGGTGATGGAAGCGTCGCGGATAATGGCGAGCAACTCCTCTTTCTCCGGAAGGTTGGAACGCTCCACCCGGATCTCCAGTCCTTCCCAGTCCTCCGGCTCATATCGCACGTCGGTATGAACGCCGGAAAGGTCGTACAACCGCCTCACATATTCCAGCAAAGCCTCGGAACGACCTTTCGCCAAGCGCTCGTTATTGGCGTATGAGCCTTCGGGAGAGGCATATCCTTTAATGCTGATACCTGTTATGGTAGCATATTTATCGTCGCGCACGGACTCCACGGTCTCGCGGATCGCGGCCAGCTCGCGGGGATTCTGTCGGTAGTCCGGATGGATCTCGACACGGTTCACCGGGAAGTCGAGGAAGGCGCTACCCTCTTTCACGCGTGTCTTCACCTCCGCCCGCGGGGCGATATAGGCCATGAGCGGACGGGGCGTACGATCCAGACGGATCGGGAAAAGATCGCTTCTATCGCTACTCAACGCGTCCCAGCCGCAACCGCATTCATCGGCGGTAAGTATCATCTCCGAATTGGCCATCCAGCGGGCGTAAGGCACGCGGGCGTGATAGTCGAAGCGTTGCTCCGTACCATTCTTGCGGCGAATGGCGAACTCATTATTCTCCACCGTGTTACGGCCTGTACGTTCATAGAGGATCTGCCGGTTACGGCCGTTCACGATCAAGGGTGGAAGGGCCCGCGAGCTGTCGCCTCGCTGTATCACGGGCGTATAAGCCACGGAGCGATTGGAGCGGATATGCAGATCGCTCAAATCGAGGGTAAGATCTACCAACAAGTAATCGTCGGATCGCTCGACCAGTTTTTTCTCCACGCGCAAGGTATTCTCCTGCGCTTGGACACATACGGCCGACAAAGAACCGGCCAACAATGCTATAGATAGGATTTTCTTCATCAGTTCGGGAGTTTAGAATAAGTAGATCAAGCTGACGGCCGCCTGCGTGGGGCCGAAATAATGCTTCTTGTTGTCTTCCGACTTGTTGCCGCAGTTCTTGCAGGGATACTTGTCGTAATTGAGATAGAGATAGCCCACGCCAAGCGTGGCCTCCAGGTTCCAGTGCTCGGAGAGGAGCCATTGGTAGCCGTAGCTCACGCCCACGCCCGTGCCCCAGCCCTGCCGCCGCTCGTCCTCGAGGTCGAGCACCTTCAAGTCGGCGAAATTGTAGGCGATGAAGGGGACGTGCAACCCGAGGAAATGCCCTTGGAAGGCCTCGCAGAACCAATAGCGGACTTCGGGATGCGCCCGGAAATGCTTGAAGGTACGGTCGTAGGAGCCGTCGTCGTTCTTTCCGTCGAAAGGATTGAGGCCGGCCTCCAAGTCCAGCGTCCAGTGTCTCGCCAGCCGGAACTCGCCGCCTAGGTTGAAGGTACCACCCACGCCCCAATAAGGAAGATTGGTCTTGATGGCCGCCACGGCGCCCCTGTCGTCGCCCGGCGAGGTCTGCGCCCGCAAGTGGAATACGGCGCAAAGCAATACCATTAACGTGAAAAGCCTTTTCGTGTTCATTGTATTCATTGAATTAAGTAATTAATCTCGTCGTATCTTCTCGTAATGGAAAGCCTTGGCGTTTCCATTGGTTTTTTCGGTCTCTCTCTCTTCGCAAGGGCTTGACATATGGTTCTTCTTCTAATAGGAACGACAGACCTTATTTACGAAATAAGGTGATCGCCCGGTAGAAGGCCGGCAGTCCCGGTCTTTTTGGGGGTGAAAAAGTGATAAGCGACCGCGGTTTTCTTGCGTATTCTCGTGTGTATGCCCCTTTTTGGGGGATAGATGGCGTAAAAAGGGCTTGTTAATAAAATGTAAGGGCACGGCGGTAAGGACAACCTTTGTCTTCTCTTTGAAAAAAACGCATAAAAGACTTATCTCTAGAGAAAAAACGTGAATATTCCTTTATGCCGGTACTTCTCTTCTTGAGGAAATAAAGATCATTTTGAGAAAAATATCAGAAAAACTTGTTTTTCTGATAAATATAGACGTTCTTTGCCCAACAATTCTATAAACAGGATCGCCTCTCGCTTTTCATGGAGCGCTAAAAAGCTTATTATAGGGTTGTTGAATCAGTCTTGACTTATTTCGTAAATAAGGCTTTTGCCTGATCACCTTATTTCGTAAATAAGTGGCGCGTCCTGCTAGCCAACAGGCTATCCAGAAACTTCGTTACCTGCTTATTCGCCCTATCCAGTTCCGACTGGTCGAGTTGGCTGAGATAGCACCGTGTGGTCTTCTCGGACGAATGCCCCAACGCTTGGCTGATCACGGAGACCGGCACGTGATGCGCCAAGGCCTCCGACGCCCATGTGTGGCGGGTGACGTAAGAGGTGAGCCTCACCTTCAGCCCCAGATGCCGCTCCCCGATCTCCCGCAAGGCCCGGTTCTGCCGGCTCAACAGCCGCTTGTATCCCCGGTTGTCGGTCCGGCCCAAGGATTCCTGACCGAGGTCGAAGACGAAAGGCGTGCCGTTCTCGTATTTCCGGAGCAAGATCTCTATCCCGGCGGTGATACCGATCCGGATCCGCGTGCCCGTCTTGTGGCGGTTGTAGACGATCTCGCCGTCTTGGATATTCTCCTTTCTCAGGTTCACGATATCCACGAAAGGCATCCCGAACGCCATGAAACTGAAGAGGGACAGATCCGCGGCACGCTCCAGTTCCGGGCGTTTCCGCAAGTCCAGTGTCGCCATCTTGCGGATGGCCTCGGCGGATATGGCCCGTTTGACGGTCTCCTCCCTTTTGAGCCGTAGCCTCGCGAAAGGATTCTCCCGCGCGGCGACAAGCCCCTCGGACAGGGCGGCGTTGTAGACCGCCCGCAGGCTGCTCAGGTAACTGTTGATGGAATTGGTCCTCAACCGCTGTTTCTGCAAAAAGCAGTGGAAATCGGCGATCAAGGTCGCCGTCACGTCCCGCAAGCGACAGGCACGCCCCTTCAGGAAACGTTCGAAATGCCGTCCCGCCACCTCATATAGCTCCGCGGTACTGAGCTTTCCCAGCTCCCTCTTGCCGCGGGCACGTATATTGACGTACTCGGTGAATAAAAGAACCGGGGTTCCTCTCTTTTTCTTGGATTGTCTCATAGCTTCTCTCCTTATTAATTACTTGAAAACATATTGACCCTATATTGTGTTTTAAAGCCATTCGCGATTTACCGAGGGAAAGCTAAAATATGAAAAAAACACGGCGCGTCAAATACCTGTATTTACCGGACGCGGGGGGATTCCAAGGCCGTTTGGGTTTCAACATGCTATCAGCTCCGGTTATGTCCGCTACGATCCAAGCGCGGGACACGGAGCGGAAAGAGGGCGAGGAGGAATTCGTTTTCACGGCCGTAAAAGAGAATCCGATCGCATCTGTTAGGGATCGAAATCATACGGTACATACTGGCGCCATTCCCTCTATGGTTCCTGTCGTTATTGCCTTTACTCGAACGCCGCGGAGATACTGTCTTTTTTGATACCTGCAAATATCATGCTATTCTTTTCGCTCGTTATGTATATAGGTCACAAGTTAATGCAAAAGGGTTCTTCTCACGATATTTTTTATCAGAGAGTTTTACACTTATTTTCCAATAACTGGCTCCGTTAGGAGCGCATTCTACATTGCATATTTCTTTGATAATTTGATATTCTCCTTATCATTGTTGATGCGGGTCGCCATAAAGTCTATATCCAAGGTTGGACGGGCTTCAAAGCGGTCGTGAGCGTAGAGCAACGCACCGCCTTTTAGGATAAAACGCTCACGGTAGTTGCTGATGGATAAGCGATAAAGCAGCCGTTCCTTAACCGATTTGCCGGATATAGTATGAATTTTATCAGTTCATCAATTTTTTTACCCACACGCAACCGCGATGCGTATTCATAGAGACGGATAATGTCACGTTCTTTGCGCGACAGATAGTTATTGGATATTTCGGAACTCACATCTAAGCCAATCTTATTCCGATACTTGATGGCATCGCAAACCGATTTTTCCAAATCATACACTTTAACTTTGAAGCCGTCAATTTCCACTTCCACAACCCCAAGCTCGTAAGCCTTTTGTGTCATAAAACTAAGTTCAATAGGCGGGAACACGGGAAGCGTTATCCGGCGTGTGCGTTCTACCGCAATGTGGTATGCTTGTTGCGTTACAACAGGAGAAATATATGATTGAAGACAAGAAGAGCGGGTATCGTAACAAGCCCAATCGTATGAGCGATGCTGAGATTATGGTTATTTTTATCCTGTTTCATTCGGGTGGTTTCCGCACCGGGGAGTTGGAACCTCCGTACCTAAACCGTCTGGAAGGGCACCCTTATCTGGATACGAGGAATTACCGGAAGGGAGCGTTGGCTTTTGACGGGGGCGTATATCCTGGGATAGGGATGCGTTTGAACGTGTATATGGAACGGCTGATCGTGCTTTCGCCGGATCGGCGGTTGCATGTGATTGTCCCCCCGGAACGGATACCGCGATGTGGATTGATGAAGTTATTGACCGCTCTCCGCGGAACTACAGGTCGCGCATGAGGCTTTCAAATCATCGTTCCAATCCTTATTTTCCGAAAGTTCGACGTTTTTTAATTCATGCACCTTGTCGCGGAGTTCATTTTCGCTCAGGCTCTCGATGTCAGTAGTGTCGCCATAGAAGTGACGATGCAGCCATAAGGTGTATTTGTACCCTTGTTTGTCGTTGTCAAAGATGCTTCGAAGCTCTTTCACCTGATTCTTGTCAAGGATTAAGCGTAACAGCTTCATCTGTCCTTCCGTGAATGTTCCCTCCGTAGATACATATACAAGATTGAGGTTACTTCCGGAATGGAGTAATTGATAGTGGGAGATGCAGTCTATAAACGACTCCCCGATGTAGAGAATGTCTATCGGGCGGCTTTTATCGTGGTTGCTGGTTGCCAAACAGTCGAACTTGCCGCCGATGACTCCCTTAAAGGCTTCATTCCGTTGTGAAATGGCTTCCACGCCTTTTTCACTGTACATCTTCACACATACATTCCGATAGATGCTTCCTAGGTTTTTTACCTCACGAATAAAAAACGTGTTATTGAACACCGGGCTTTCAACGCTCTCTTTTGAGATACCTCTTTTCCGGAGATAGTTACCCTTGTAGGGTTGTAGCTGACGCAAGTAGAATTGAAGCTCGTCCGGTCTCAGGCTTGTGTTGCTTACATCATACCGGCTTTTTTCGGGTGTCGTGATACGGTTGGTGTTGATGTAGTTCTGAAGGATCTCCCCTACCTCGCGCAAGGTCGGCATTTTTCCGGTTGTTTCAAACAAGTGCTCTTGCATCAGGTCCATGATGCTACGGCCACGCACGTTGTCACTATGCACGTCCCAATAAGTATATTGGTTCTGTGAGTTCCGCTTGATGACAATGGTGTGCGTTCCGTTGCTCATCTTAGGACAGGCGTTGGAAGAGCCTTCCACGATTTTCCATCCCAGTTCCAGCAGGAAATCGGGCAGAGAAATGGTTGTTTTTATCTGGTTGAAATCGACTTTCATACGATTGGTGGATGGCTAGATGGTTTCTATAATATCTTCTGGAAGAAAGTATCGGATTGTTTCCTGATGCTCTGGTTCTTGCTTTAGAAAAAGGACAAGATGCACTTCTTGGCCGTCTTTGATAAACGGGAGATGGGTAGCTTTCCCTGACAGGGTATGGGCTAATCGTTGGGCATCTTCTTTGTCCGTCCATTTACATTCTCCAACGAGTATATGTTTCTTGTCAAATGATCCTGCGACAACATCCAATTCTATCATTGTCCCCTCTTTGTTGCCTTCAGGGAATATCTTTCCCCACCATCTGGAAGCGATATTATAGACAATGCCGTCAATCTCGTTGCCGCTTATATATTGTCGGCAAAGGTGCTCCCAACAGTCTCCTACATGTTGGGAAAATTGTGCGTTAATGAGGTGCGTGACGGTATCGATACGCCTTAGTTCCAAGATAGAACGGTGTGGGGCGATGAAACGATAATAAAACTGTAACATATTGTCATTGATGCGATAGATACCTTTTTTGCTCTTTTTCTCACTTTCTCCGAAAGGTATCTCACGTCTTATATAACCTAATTCTCGTAGTTTACTCAGAGGCTCGGATATCTGAGTCGCTTCTTTTCCCGCTCTTGATGCGATTTCAGTTATACGGTTGACTCCATTTCCAATGATGGAAAGAATGGTGGAGGTCTGTATTGTATCTCGTAAATCGTCCCGAAGAAGTCGTTGCGGTTCTTCGGCCAATATGCCTTTGGTTTCTAAAACCAATTCTCGTATGGCGGTGTCCATATCTGGATAATCTGCGCGTAACTCCCAATAACGAGGAATGCCTCCCCAGATGGAATATTCTTCTACTGCGGCAATTGTGTCCAGATTCAAGGCTTGACCGATATAAGACAAGGGAACTGGAGGCAGTTTGATAATTTCATCTGCCAATCCGTATAGAGGCTCTTTTGGGTCCAATACATATCCTCGCATGAGTTGCTGCGATGATCCGCAAATGATCAGGTCATATTTGAGCGTCTTTCCATTAAGCAACTTTTGGATAACAGAAGGTAATGAGGCACAACTTTTAACCATATAAGGAAATTCGTCCAGGCAAACGGTTATACGCTCAGATAGCCTGTCGTTTAGCTCCAATAGCAGTGTTTCCCAGTCAGGATAAACGACTTTATCAAATCGAGGTATGCTGTAGGCGATAGCTTTGGCAAACAAGGATCGTTGGTTGGCCTCATTCGTCTGGTCACTCAGAAAATAGACATCCTTGTCTTGCATGATCTCTTTAATGAGCGTGGATTTACCGATACGCCTTCTGCCGTATATGACAAGAAACTGGGGCATTGCTCTTAAAAGAGCATTGCGCAATCTCTTCAAAGAATCTTGTCTGTCTATAAATTGGTTGAATTTCATCTATGTTAGTCTTATATTATAAGCGAGAAAGATTATCTTTCACAAAGATAAGGATAAAAACCGAGAGTTAGAGCGGATTGGAGCAAGAAGGTTGTAAACAAGGGGGTTAGAGAGTAACGGACTGCGCTGTCGCAGCCAAGCCGAAGCCATCGAAAAGCCAACTGAAACCGGAGTTACGTTACTATCCCGTTACTCTGTTCCGAATGGCAACGATGGTTTGGATAGGATTTCAAAGCGCTGAAATACACGCTCTATTCGTCTTGCTCCGACTGCAAATATAGCCGGATTTCCGAAATTCGGGCAGAGGAAGGCGAAAAAAGTTCTATTTCGGGTGCGATTGCGTTGATATGCTGCGATTTGCGTATCGAAGAACAACTCTGCAAGAAATAATTTTGTAACCAAAAAATTGTAGAGTTATGAGATCGACCTTCAAAGTTTTGTTTTATCTAAAACGCAATGCCCCGAAAAAGAACGGGCTTATTCCGGTCATGTGCCGTATTACCGTAAACGGCAAAATCGCTCAATTCAGTTGCAAATTGGACGTGGAGGAGAAATCGTGGAACGTAAAGTCGGGCCGCGTTTCCGGCCGCAGCATCGTGGCGCAGGAGGCCAATCGGATGTTGGATAAGATTCGTGTGGGTATAGATCGAGCCTATCAGCAGATCAGCGACCGCGACAACTACGTTACCGCCGAGAAAGTCCGCAACCTTGAATTTTTCTACTTTCATACGCTTATATTTTTTTAGTGCAAAGTTACTTGCCATATAAGCGCTCTTTGATACGCAAAACACTGTGTATGAGCGCAAACAAAACGGTGAGGTTTTCTTTTCATCGCTTTGTGTTACCTATTCCCGTTTCGGTAACTACCCGGCTAACGGTTTGGTAACTGAACAACCTCAATATTCCGTTGTCGTTTGCATTTTCCACATTTTGCAGAATACAGAAATACAGCTCATTTCAAACGACTTACGTTTAATCTTTACCTATTCACTATTGCTTGCTTCGCCTTGTATATTCCATGTCGCCCGCCATACCTACGCCACGACGGTCTGCCTGTCGAACGACGTACCTATCGAAACGCTCTCGAAGATGTTGGGACACCGTAGCATCCGCACGACGCAAATCTATGCGAAGATTACAGCCGAGAAAGTGAGCCGCGATATGGAGAAACTCGCGCAGCGCATCGAGCAGATGGAGAGCTTCATTTGTCAGGCGATTTAATGAACTTAAAAAACTGAAAAGCGATGAAAGAAGAAAGAAACATCATTACGATAGACGAGCAGGGCAGATTGAATATGCCGACCGATACGGTAAGCGTATGGATGACGGAATCGGAAATAGTCGAACTGTTCGGCACGACCGCCGGAGCGGTACATACGGGTATCAAAACCATCTTCAAAGAAAACGCCCTGAACGATTACGAGGTCTGTGCGTGTGTCCGTCTGGACAGCGGCAATCGGGTGGACGTGTATAATCTTGAAATGGTTGTCGCCCTTGCATTCCGTATTCGTTCGCAGGGCGCAACGAAATTACGGGAGTATATACTCCGTACACTCGGTACAGTGAGCAAACAGCCTGCAATAAATATACTGATGGCCTGCACACGTAAAACGAGTGGGTACAGCCGACAGATTTTCAACTGAAAGAATAAATAATCCCATAAAACAGATACATTATGACCAAAAGAGAAAGAACGCCGGAGATTGACGCCGAAGAGATTATCGAACTGTTCCGTCCAGAAATGAGGAGATTGAAACCGGAAGAGGTCGGTTTAGCGAGTGTACCCGGTACACAGCGTGTAACGAGTGAACCGAATGTACAAACTGCAACGACACAACCGACGGGTACTGCCGTAGCGGCAGAACAACCTGCGCAGAGCACATCCGACCGTATCGGCGTGAAACAGCAAAGAGCGACATTGGAGAAATACCGACAGACATTTCTCCGAGTGCCGAAAATCGAGAACCGCAAACCTGTATTCGTGAGCTGCGAGGTGCGAGACCGACTGGACGAGATCGTCCGCAGGTTGGGAGGCAGGCGGATGAGCGTTTCGGGACTGATCGAAAACCTCGCCCGGCATCATCTGGAAACCTACGGCGACGACATCGAACGGTGGCGAAAATTGTAAGCCGGCTATCCTCTTTTCATAGGATAGTATAGTGTGCACACTCGGTATAGCGAGTATAGCAGACAGCACGGAAATCTGCTTTAATGATCGGAGAGTGTCGGCTCTCCGATTTTGTTAGCGTCGGCTAACAGCAAGGTGTGTATCGAGTTACCCGATACCTTTTGAGTTACTCTCAAAAGCCTTGCCCTGACGGGGAAAATCGCCCTCCGAAGTCGGGCGATTGGAGAAAAAATAACGATTGATAGCGATGATTGCCACCAAAGCGGCGTCGATGAATTTACAGAACACACTGGAACAATACACAAAGTCGTGGAACAGTACAAGGCACAGAATGTAAGCTACGAGCGGGACATTCCGATTTTGCAGGAAACGGTCGGCGGGGTATGGAAGAAAGGAGGACGAGTTGAAGGCGCTGAAAGCGGAGGTCGCGGCGTTGGAGCGCAAGATACAGCTCACGCTCGCACCGTCCACGCCAGAGACAGCGCAGGAGCAGATAGACAACGTACATCTGGAAAACGGGCAACGCGAACAACAGCCAAAAACCGTCAAGCTCGATGCTGGTGACAGTTTTGTCCGCAATCATATCCATATAATAAGGTCAGAGAATGTAAAAGAACAGCAGCAGTATAAAGGGGTTGAATTGTAATTTAGAACAGCCATCTTAAAAGATGGCTGTTTTTTACTTGTAATTTCTTTCAAAAATGAGCCTTACAACAAACAATAAGTAGATGTAACTTGCTACCTTTGCAAAAAATAAAAAGCCAAGAATATGGAAAAACTTGATGTATTCGATTGCTCGAATGTGCTCATAGCGAGTTATTTTACCGATGACCGGGGATGCGCCCACGAAAATCGGGAGCATACGCTTATTTATCTGTGTTCCGGAGAATTGGAAATCGAGGAACGTGGAAAGAAAACGGTTTTGCATCCGGAGGATTGCGCTTTCATGCGACGTGACAACAGGATGTGGTTACAGAAACATGTAAAGGATGGGGAACCTTATCGCTCTATCACGTTGAAATTTTCAAGGGCTTTTCTTCGTGGGTTTTACCAAACACTTAACCGTCAAGAGATTCCTGCTGATTCAAAGCGTGAAAAGGTGAGTTTGCGTGTGTTGCCGAACAACCGGCTGGATATTCGCTCTCTGTTCGAGTCGATCGTTCCTTATTTCGATGCCGGAGAGAAGCCTTCGGAAGATATTCTGAAATTGAAGATGATCGAAGGTATCTATGTCCTGCTCAACACGGACAGAAATCTTTACGCTTCGTTGTTCGATTTCGTCGAACCTTGGAAAATAGACATTCTTGATTACCTGAACGAGAACTATATGTACGACCTGTCGATGGAAGAAATCGCAAGCTACACAGGGCGTAGTCTGGCCACGTTCAAACGAGATTTTGCCAAGGTGAGCGACCTGACACCCCAGAAATGGATCATCAAACGGCGCCTCGAAGCAGCTCATGACTTAATCAAGTCAGGGAAAAAGAAAGTAACGGAAGCCTGCTTCGATGTAGGTTTCAAGAACCTGTCGCATTTCTCCAAAATATACAAGGAGGCATACGGGGCAGCTCCATCTTGGTAAAATGAACCTCCTGACAAAGAAATTTGAGCCTTGCAGCAAAATCGTTGCAAGGTTCGTTTCGTATTTTTGCATTCGAGAATCGAATGCCGATCTCCATAAAAAGTAGAATTAAAATCAAACGGTATGAAAACAAAAGTAACTTCATTGGTTTTATTATTAGCTTTAATATTTCCAATCATGGCAAGATCACAAGTAAAAATCAAGCAAACAGCCGGACGTGATGCACTCGGCGAGTTCGCGCCCGAGTTCGCGCACCTCAATGACGACATTCTTTTCGGAGAGGTCTGGAGCCGTAACGACCTGCTTTCGCTCCGCGACCGTTCCATCGTAACGGTGGTCGCCCTCATGTCGCAAGGACTGACCGATTCTTCGTTCAAGTATCATCTTGAATCGGCAAAGAAGAACGGAGTAACCAAAACCGAAATGGCGGAAATCCTTACCCACGCCGCTTTCTATGCGGGCTGGCCCAAGGCATGGGCAGCTTTTCGTATGGAAAAAGAGGTTTGGACTGAAAATGCCGATAGTACCGCAGTCGGTTCGCTCGAAGCATATGCACAAACCATCATTTTTCCGGTCGGTAAGCCGAATGATGCCTATGCCAAGTATTTCATAGGGCAAAGCTATGTTGCGCCCGTAGTGACGACCGGCGTGCCTGTCGTAAATGTCACTTTTGAGCCGGGTTGCCGCAACAACTGGCATGTGCACCACGCCACGAAAGGCGGCGGACAGACGCTCGTATGTGTAGGAGGCCGCGGTTATTATCAGGAATGGGGAAAAGAAGCGGTCGAATTGCGGCCCGGCGATGCCGTCCATATTCCGGCAGGCGTGAAACATTGGCACGGGGCGGCTCCCGACAGCTGGTTTTCGCATTTAGCCATCGAAGTGCCCGGTG
>OHMY01000326.1_pt1 | contig 35859 bp, 26 predicted proteins | sample 1569381 | NCBI WGS metagenome assembly OHMY01 (sample SAMEA3879528, study PRJEB24766) | human gut metagenome | biome: human-associated habitat; feature: feces | place: USA | collected 1985/1987
TTACGGACTTTTTCCATTCCCACCAAATGTTTTCGCAATTATTTTTCAAGAAAAATTTGCGCGAAAAGGCCAAGGCGCTAAAAGACAACGCTTTGCGCCCTGAAAAAAATTTCGACTTTTTTCGGTCGACAACACGGCAAAGGTAGGAAACGATAAGAATATGGCAAAAACCTGCGGCGGGATTTTTCGGGTTTTATGCCGAAGAACATGGTTTCGGAAGGAAAATTGGGAGCGAAAGGTGGGATTGCGGGGAATGAAAGGGGAATGAGAATGGATATTATATGGGGAGTGCACAGTATTATATATATGGAGATGCAAAAAAATGAAGGCAAAGCGCCTGCTCCACCATTTTAATTAATGGCAAACACGGCCCCTTGCCTTTCATTGTTTCTATCGTTATCTCAAAACGCCAACGATATGCGACCTTACAGGTAGGGCGTTCGAAATTGAAATATCAAAGGTTAGCAACAGCGCCCTCGCAGCGGAGATTTGCGCTAGTCCGCATAATCGTCTGTTGCGGCGCCAACATTGTAGTTTACTTCGCTCGCAAAGTGAGGGCCACGAACACGTAGCGAATACGGCCAGCGCTCTGGGGTATAACCTTGTTGGATTTTCAGCTCGTGCTTGGCCGCCACAATATTCGCTCCCCTCACTTTGCGAGCAAAGTGAGCTACAGTGCTTCGCCTCAGACCGTCACCGAATGTTCGCGCAACGCCGCAACCGCCATGCTATTTGGCTCAAAACCGCGCAGAGATTTTCCTATATTTTGAACACCCTACTTATTTTATTTCAGCCTACCCCACCTTACTTCTTCTTCGGCTGCACGTTCAACCGATAAATGACATGTAGCATGCCGTAGCTCGGAATCACATTGCGGTAGGTCTCCGTGCGCCCTTGGCCGTTCAATGTATGTGTCACGGCGGAGAGGTTGTGCAGAATGTCGAAGCCTTCGAGCGCAAGCGTGAGGCGTTTCTTCCACACCTGTTTCGAGAGGCGGGCGTTCCACACCAGTTCGTCGGTGTTCATCTCGTGTGCCTCGTATCCGCGGCGGCTGTACATCGTCAGGTCGGTGAAGAGCTGGAAGCCACAGGGGAGTTCAAATTGTCCAGTCAGGCCGTAGTTGAAGTTTGCGGCGTTGATAGTGGAGAAATCCTCACGCGCACTGGTGGCGTTGCGCCAGCTGCATCCCGCCTTTGCCCCGACCTTCTGACGGCCGAAACGGTGGTCAATCTTCACCGTCTCGTTCAAGAACAGGGTCTTCACCTTGCTACGCGGATTGGCGTCAGAACCAGTCACGGTAATGAGGTCCACATTGTTGTGCAGCTGCGCAGAAGTGGTAGTCGAGAGATTCCAGCGGCGTTTCTTGTCGAGCGCCATGCTGTAATTCACGTTTCCCCCAACGCTGTAATTGCCGTTGATGTTGACAGGGCGGTAAGTGTAGACACCCGTTGCGCGGTTGTACTCAGAGGAGTAGCCAATTTGGTTGCGCACGGCGCTGTAATCAACGCCAGCACTGAAGAAGCGTTGCTTGCGGCTGCTGTTGTTCGTGTATGAAAGCGAAGCCTTGTGGGTAACGGCATTTTTCAATGCGCCATTTCCCAAGGTCACGTTCAGGGGGTTGTCGTCTGAACGGACATCGAGTGTCTGCACGAGGTCGTAAAGTTTGGTGGACATATTGTAGGACAGCTCCACACTGCGGCTCCAATTATGCCAATTGTATCTTATGTTAGCTTTCGGACTGAAATCCGTGTTCGACTTTGAAAAAAGCGTATCTATCATTGCACGCTTGTAGTCCAAAGTTCGCTTCGTAAGTCTTACTGGCATACCTAAATAAGCACCCAAATTGCCTTTGCCGACTTCGTGATTATATCTGATGCAAAAGTCAAACGTGTGTTCGTATGTCTTCTGGTCGCGGTTGAAACTGTTTCCTGCGTCATACGTCCTTTCCAGATATTCCCTTTCCGATGGCAATGCCCCAAAGTCCGCATCGCTTCCCCAGCCAGCGAGCTGCTCCAACCGGTATATGTCGTTGTCCTTTTCAACATGCGCTCCGCGGTATTTATATGACGGCATCAACGAGAAACCACTGCGGCCGAGCCAATACCAGAAATTCACCTGACCATAGTAGTTTATAGTCTGCGCCGGGGTGTTGTAATAACGGTTTCTGAAGTCTGACGTCCCCGAGCCTGCGGCAGGACGGTCGAGCGTGTAATGGTTGAAGCGCTTTTCCGACTTGTCCTGGTATTCCACAAAGCCCAGAGCCTCAATAGCTGCGTCGATACCTTTCGGGCGGTGCATCATGTGAAGATTTGTTGTCGTATAGAGATTGTTCTTCTTGATCTGGTCACGGTTTTTGTATCTGTTTATCACGCTACGGAGCAAGGTTTCTGACGTGCCGCTGAACACGCTGTCCAAAAGATTTTCCGTATTTTTCCAGTCACGATTGAAATTCGCTGAAACGTCGAAGCCGTTCTCACGCGTCCTTCCGTAATACAGATAAGGTGCGACACTGAAGCTCGTATGATCGTTCTTGAAATTCCAGTTATGCCGTGTTTTGAAGTCCGTCACACACTGTTTCTGCCAGGATGACTTCAGGCCGTATTCATTTCCAGCGGGAAGGAAGTTCTCGCTTGTTGTATGGGCAATGCTTGTTATATCGTCGTGACCTACCTCTGCCCATCCGCTGATTTCAAAGCGCGACTTGCGGTCCTTCACCTGATAGTCTGCACCGAACGCCTTGTGTGTTTTCTGCCCCTGGGGTACGTTGCTCGGAGACCAGTCGCCGTTCTGTCCGGGCTTACGCGTCTCGTTGATGTTGTTGATGTTTCCGTAGAAAGACAGACGTGACTGACGCGTAAAGCGCAAGGCGAAGAAGCGGCCAAGATAGCGGTCATCCGTTCCTGCGGCTCCTTCGGCATTGGCAATCCAGCCTATGCTGTACTGTTTCTTCAGATGCACGTCCATCACATATTCCTTGTCGTCCATCTCATGTCCCGTCAGTATGCTTTTCTTCCCTTGTTTCTCATATACCTTCACGTTGTTGACCATGTACGTAGGTAGGTTCTCAAGCATCACGTTACGGTTTCTGTCAAAGAAATTCTCGCCGTTGAGCAGAAGGCTCTCCACATATTTTCCGTTCACGAATATCTGGCCGTCGTCCTTCAGCTCTACGCCCGGCAACTGCTTGATGAGAGCGTCCAGCATTGACCCTTCCGCCATCTGGAAGGCATCGGCATTAAACACCAGGGTGTCTTTCTTGGTGTAGAACTTGACGCGGGTGGCTGTAACCATTGCAGTGCCCAGTTTCCTTTCGCGGACACGCATCATATATGTCTTGTCAAAAAACACATAAGTGCTCGCCTTTTTGGGTACATACGTGATGTTACGGTAGACCGTTTCGAATCCCTCTTTCGAAAATTTGATGATATAGTCTGCCTGTTCTTTGGGAACAACAAAATTCCACGGAGATTTCGTACTTCCCGTCAGCCCATTCTCGCTCGTCACCGAAGTAGCAATAACCGTACTATCCGTCTTCATCAGTGTGGCATTGACTCCAACGAGGGTTTCACCTGTCAGACGATTAAGAACCGCACCATAAATCCATGCTTCATTTTTCTTAATCTGAGACTTCGCAGACTCATGCTGCACGACAAACGCGAGGAGAAGCAACAAACATTTCAACGCCGTCCATCCTTTTACTTTTACATTCATATCTTTTGGTTTGTCTTTAGTAATGGGGAAAGAATAAGTTGACCAATTTTGACCAGTATTTTTGTTATTTTTTTGGAATTTGTAAGAGGGAGCATAGCGGGCTTCCCCCCAGAAAGAACACGACCGCCCCGCGTCGCATCATGAAGATGCCAACGGCCGTCAGCGTGAAAGAGAAGCAGGGCGCCGGGCTTAGTTATTCTAACCATAATCTCTGACGCCACGACGCCCCTTCTCATCTCACTTTCGAGAGAAATGACGGAATTAGAACTGGATACGCTCCCGAAGCGGAAAGCCGCACGTGGAGCAGTCGTTTATATTGTGATGGTGATATTCCACCATTATATCCTGTCTATTTGTCTTTCACCATTATTAATGGTCTGCCCAAAATTAGCGAAAAAAGATGAAGCCGCCAAGGATTCTCGTTCACACTTTGTTCACACTTTTCAAGCGCCGTTCACATCCCGTTCACATTTTGCTCATAAAACGCACCTACCTCTATGTCAATCAGTGGATTAGGCGGCGTGAAGGAATGAAAGAAAAAAATTGCTTTGCCGGACGTTTTTCCGACGTTTTTCCGCTTCAGCAGGACGTTTCCGCCCCTCATTTTCTCTCCGCGACAGCCTGTTTCCCGTCACCTTGCGGGCAAAGCGCACTGCAATGCAGGCGCCGCAACACACCAGCATGCGAGGAAAACCGCTCCACAGTGTTGCAAACACCGTCAATTGGTATTGCCGACAAAGTTAAAGCCGATTTGCACGAAATCCAAATTTTTCACTTCACTCTTACTTCACCCGACTTCACTCGACTTCACTCTTAGCTATCTAAACAATTTATTTTCAAGTATTTGAAAAAACAAAAAAAATGCGCTGACGGAGGCGCGGAAAAACGTTACTGGCAGGTTTTCAGGGTGGAGATAAGTAGGAAAATAGTATTATTTTCATAATTGGAATATCCTCTCGGGCGCATCAAACAAGGTAAGCAGATGCGCCCGAGAAAACATTTCATATATAATTTGTACCTTTAGAAAGCCCCGTCCTCCCATCACGGGCTAAATCGAAATACCAAGGAGCAGACAATTTGAAGAAGAACGGGTATCGGATATAGGATGTGTTTCATTACTGATGCTAAATTTGAATTACAAAGATATGCAAAATAACATGATGCACATTGGTTTTAGGAAAGAATTTTCCAAAAAACGGAGAGTTTTGGTGGAAGGGGCGTGGGGAGGAGTGAAAGAATGAAGGATAAATGCAAAGTAGGCAGCCTGAATATTTTTTTTGCATTCAGACTGCCTACTTACCATTACTTATTTAATTTCAGCCTACCCCACTTCACTTCTTCTTCGGCTGGATGTTCAACCGATATATGATATGTAGCATGCCGTAGCTCGGAATCACGTTGCGGTAGGTTTCTGTGCGTCCCTGGCCGTTCAATGTATGCGTCACGGCGGAGAGGTTGTGCAGGATGTCGAAACCTTCGAGCGCAAGCGTGAGGCGTTTCTTCCACACCTGTTTCGAGAGGCGGGCGTTCCACACCAGTTCGTCGGTGTTCATCTCGTGTGCCTCGTATCCGCGGCGGCTGTACATCGTCAGGTCGGTGAAGAGCTGGAAGCCACAGGGGAGTTCAAATTGTCCAGTCAGGCCGTAGTTGAAGTTTGCGGCGTTGATAGTGGAGAAATCCTCACGCGCACTGGTGGCGTTGCGCCAGCTGCATCCCGCCTTTGCCCCGACCTTCTGACGGCCGAAACGGTGGTCAATCTTCACCGTCTCGTTCAAGAACAGGGTCTTCACCTTGCTACGCGGATTGGCGTCAGAACCAGTCACGGTAATGAGGTCCACATTGTTGTGCAGCTGCGCAGAAGTGGTAGTCGAGAGATTCCAGCGGCGTTTCTTGTCGAGCGCCATGCTGTAATTCACGTTTCCCCCAACGCTGTAATTGCCGTTGATGTTGACAGGGCGGTAAGTGTAGACACCCGTTGCGCGGTTGTACTCAGAGGAGTAGCCAATTTGGTTGCGCACGGCGTTGTATTTCACTCCCGCATTGAAGAAACGCTGTTTGCGGTTGCTGTTGTTCGTGTAGGAAACGTCCAACTGGTGCGCTACGGAATTTTTCAGACGCCCATTGCCAAGCGTCACTCTCAGCGGGTCATCATCAGAACGAATATCGAGCGTCTGGGATAGTCCATACAATTTGGTGTCCACATCGTATTCAATGTCAATACGGCGTTTCCAGTCGTGCCAAATAAAAGACGTTCTCACAAACGGATTGAAGGCCGCTACTTGCTTCGTCAGCACCGTGTCGATATTTGCACGCACATAATCAAGCTTGCGACGGGTCAGCACAACCGGAAATTCCGCATAGGCTTCAAACCGCACCTTGTTATTCAGAATAAGGTGGTTGCCATTGATTTTCATCGAAATGGTATGCTCCTGGGTATTCTGCTCCTGGTTATAGCTGTTTCCCTTGTCCAAAGTGGAGAGGTATTCCCATTCCGAAGGCAGCGCACCCAGTTCTTTGCCAGAACCCCATCCGTCTAGCTGTTCCAAACGGTAAATCATGTTGTCATTGCGGGTGTTTAACACGCGATATTTATAAGAAGGCACCAACGCGAAATTGCAGGGTAGCCAATACCAGAAATCAGCCCGACCATAATAGCTGAACATTTCCGAAGGGGATTTGTAATAACGGTTTTTGGCCTCACCCGTCTGCCCTGCCGCCGACGGATAGTCAAGCTGATAATGGTTGAAGCGCTCAAAGTGTTCCTTCTTATAGCTGATATATCCCTCGGCATCTATAAAACCGCTGAAATACCTCAAATCCTGGGTGAAAGAGGCTGTCGCTGTCGTAAAGAACTTGTCGGACTTCTGCATGTCCTCATTCTTCGCACGGTTTATCACGGCATTGCGCAGCCACTCCGACGACCCAGAAAACAGGCTGTCCGTCAGACCAGACAGATTGTTCATATCCTGATTCAATGCCGCCGAATAACTGTTGCCGCGCTTTTTCTTCTTCTCATACAGCACATAGGGGGCTACCTTGAGCACCGTTAGGTCATTGTGGAAAAGCCAATTATGGAAGGAGGCCAAACTGGTGACGCTCTGCGATTCGTGATTACCACTGCGCTTATAGACATTGCCATTCGGCATGAAGGCTTCGCCAGTCGTCTGTTCCAAAGCCGTCAGATTGTCGTGTTCTGCTTTGGCCCATCCCTCCAGCTTGTATCTCGTCCGCCTGTCATTCACCATATAGTCCAGCCCGAAGATTTTGTGTGCATTCTGTCCCTGCCGAACATTTCCGGGCGACCAGTCGCCGTTTTGCCCGGGCTTGCGCGTCTCATTGAGGTTGTTCATATTCCCGAAAAGGCTCACGCGCGACTGCCGTGTGAAACGCAGAGCAAAGAAGCGTCCCAAATAGCGGTCTCTCGTTCCAGCTCCGCCCTCCGCGTTCCCAATCCATCCGATGCTGTAATGTTTCTTCAGATTGATGTCCATCACATAAGACTTGTCGTCCATGTCACGCTTCATCAGTCGACTCTTCTCCCCCAACCGCTCATAAACCTTCACATTGTTGACCATATATGAAGGCAGGTTTTCAAGCATCACATTCCTGTCCTTGTCAAAGAAATTCTCTCCGTTCAGCAACAGGCTTTCCACGAAACGTCCGTTCACATAGATTTGTCCGTTGTCTCTCAATTCGACGCCAGGCAACTGCTTGATAAGCGCATCGAGCATAGAGCCTTCGGCCATCTCAAACGCATCGGCGTTGAACACCACGGTGTCTTTCTTCGTATAGAACTTCACACGGGTCGCTGTCACGGTCGCCGCACCCAGCACGCGCTCTTTGGGGGCATATTTAAGGTATGTCTTTTCAAAAATAATAATGCCCTTGTTCCCTCTCGGCTCGTAAGTGATATCCTTATAAAGGGTTTCATAGCCTTCCTTGGAAAGTTTGAGGATGTATTGAGCCTCTTTTTTAGGAACATAGAAATGCCAAGGGCAGAGGGTGTTTCCGACCTGAAAGTATTTCTCGGTGCAACAATCTCCAACGACGGAGCTGTCGCGGGTCATCAATTCGGCCTTAACGCCAGAGAGGAGTTCGCCCGTCATCCTGTTGTGAACGGTGCCATATAGACAAACCTTTTTCGTCTTTGACTGGGCTGACAAGACTGCACATCCACAAAAGGACAACAGAATGTACACAATCAAATGCTTTGCTGTATATTTCATTTAATATAAATGTTTAATTAATAGGTAGGGGGGTATCCAGTTTTATATTCTCTTTTTTTGATTGCGTTTTAGTAGCTTAAGTTTTAAGTTTCAGAAAATTAAGTGTAAAATATAAGACAAATTAGCTATCAAAAATCAGATGTAAATTCGCATGAGATTATAGCTAACTAAGCAAATGATTATCAATGATTATCAATGATTTAGATGTTTATTACATAGCTTTCGATACTGAAAAACGCAACGCAGAACTGAACACTCTAATAATAGGTATTCAGTTCTAAGAAGTAATTCAACGCAAGGTCACGCCTTATATAGCAAACTGATTATCAACAATTACAATATTAAGTAAAGTTCAAAAATAACTTCTGCAATTTCTTCCGATGAGCTATCGTAAACAAAGACGTTGAAACGCACAAGTTGCGAAAGTTATTTTTTGCATATTACTAAGTAGGTGGTCAAAACTATTTTTATAATATATGCCAAGAGCATTATTCTTACATTTGAAATGTCCTCTCTGACACATCTACTTACCTTGTTTTCAGTGGCAATGCCCGTCAACTAAAGTGGCATATCTGCATCCTGATAGAACATTGCAAATATAAAAATAATTCTGACCACCTACCTATGGAGTTAGAATATCATAGAAAAACCTATCATTCCAGTATCACCATCTGAAGGGGTAGGATTTTCTCCCTCGTCCGTTGGAGGAGTTGGAGGAGTTGGAGGTGTTGGATCTGGAGTCAAATGATTACATTTTGCGCCTGCAGAAGAACAACCATTCCCTGTGCAGCCATCTCCAGAACAACCATCGCCAGAGCAAAAGAAGCCTATTTCCCCCGAAGTCCCTTCAAGTCCGAAAGTTTTCACACTGCAAAAACCACCTCTGAGTTTGCCTTCCGCATCTTTCTCCAATGCGGGAATTTCTATGTTCAAATTATCAAGAACATAGAATCGTGATGTCTCTTTTAATTTCATATATTTATCAATTTAAATTTATCTACATCCGGCCGAATGTATTTTATAATTTTGCAAAACCGATATTTTTATCCGTCTACTTCTCGGAATTATACTTCAAGATATGTGACAAACGCCCCTCAACAATCCGCATTCTGTCTTCTTCCGTGTAGTTCAATACACAGCCGTTGTTTCCTGCTTCAAGTTTCGTCTGTGAACATGCTCCATGACAAATGGGGAAGACCTTGCACGACTGGCAAGTCTCATTGCCATACTTCACTGATTCACGCATCATATAAAGGTCATTGTAGGCTATCGTGCCATCTTCTTTTACATATCCCATTCTGTTGTCATCGGTCATGTCACGCGTCGTACACAAATAGACATTACCGTTGTAGGTGACGGCCACATGACGGTTACTTTCATGGATGCAACGGTATTTGTTGAAATGTTTTTCCATGCGAACTTCATGGTTCTTGTCGCGGTTGGAATTGCTTATCTTCTGGGCTTTTTCCCAGCATTTCTTGTTATCCCCCTCCTGCCATACCTGCTGGAAGTCAAACTGAAGCAGTTTCCTTTCGTCTTCGCTGAGGTCGTCATATTCCCTGATGACAGATTCAAACCCGTCAATCGTCTCGGCAGTATAGTTGAAGCGGTTTGTTACTGGCATCCCGTCTTTCAACGCGGCTTTTATGTTGCGTATTATTAGGTCATACGTGGGTTTGCCATTGGCCATGAACTTCGTCTTGTCGTGGTGCTCACGATCTCCGTCTATCGTAATCTGGAAATTGGGCTTGAACTTAAGAGGTATTTTCAGCAGTTCCTCACGCACTTCGTCTGTCAGCAACACGCCATTGGTTGTGAAACGCAAGGTCATGTCTATGCCACGTTCCAAGCAGCGTTTTGAAACATACTTGATGAGCGGAAGCGTGGTCACCTTGAAGGGTAACAGAGGCTCGCCTCCGAAAAAATCAAGGTTGAACACCTTCAGTTCTCCAGACTCTGTTATATGGTCAACCAATCTGCAAATACGTTCAAACGTGTCCTGCGACATTTTTGAACCTTTCTTATGTTCCTCAAAACAATACCAACAACGCAGGTTGCAGTCGAGCGTAGGCAACACAATCAATGTGAATTGCCCTGGGTCGTTGTCTTCCTGTTTCCACTTGTCGACAATTGTTTTCACCTCATCATAGTCAACCGCTACAATCATCCCCTGACGCAACATTTCGTCGAACAAGGCCTTATGCACCGATTCAAGTGCGTCAATATCTTCGCGGTACTTAATCACCAAATCTACAAGTTCCGGAGACAGGACCATTATGCCATCACTGCTGATATTATAAAGGATGCCTTGTTTCTCCTTACGGAACAGATAATTATAGCTGCTGAATTTATTTTTCATTGTGTGGTCAGTTTTATTTTTGTTATTAAGTAATGGACTGAGGACGAAAGCGTCTTTCCAACAAGACTGTTATCCCATTCACATCTGCCTTCTGGCATTTCCGTATGATAATCTATCCATTCGGACAATGCAACAGGCATATTCTGTTCGTCATATCCCTCTTGAATATAAAGCAGGAAACGCTTGGCACATATAAGTGCGTTGAGTTCCTTGCTTTCCGCCTCAATTCTTTTTGCGACAGCAAGCAGCGTTTCCTTGTCGTTTCCAATCCAAGAGGCCGGGACTTTATAATGCTCCGCATACGCAATTCTTGCCAAGATGTATGCCAATATTCCAGCTGCTCCCGTCATCAAGGAAAGATCATCTTCCCGATCAAGCCGATAACAGCTTACTTGCTTGTCTATCTCTTCTATTTCTCCAGATATGTCGTCTTCTATCAGGCCGTTTTCCTTCAGATAAAGGAGTGCCCAGCCGATGCCTGCCAGCCCGTATTTGAAGTTCGCGGGTAGTCGTCTATCATGTATTCCTTCGATAACCTCGCTCCACAACTTTACGATTGTTTCCTCATGTGCATCATGCGGACAGGCCTTTGCGTAAAGACAGAGCCATAAGAGCTGCCCCATTTTCCCTTCGGCCAAGCCCAATGAATCTGCTGGGTTTCTTTCTATAAAATCGGCGACCTCGCACGTATTTTCTTCTTCGGGCAGTACACTCTGTAGTTTTCTGCGGCACATCACAATCTGCTTTTCCACAAATTCGCGGAAAGACACGTTAAATATTTCCTTGTAATATGACTTGAGCTCTTCTATATGTCCGCCCTTTTATTCCAACTGCGCCGTTGCCTTTTCATAAAGTTCCGGGAACTGCAACTGCGCGGAAGCAGCCATGACCGCCCTGAAGGATTGCGGCAGGAGAAGTTCCGCAACCAGAAGACGGTTGTATATTTCCTCGTCCGTATATCGTTTGAACGGTGATTTCTTGCGGTAGACATGGCCTGCCACAACGTCTTTAAGCAGCGTGCATTGTCCGCCTTCCATCCATACTTTCAGACTGATGTAAGGCTCGTCGCTTCCATAGTATTTCAGTCCATCAAGGCCACGCAAATATTGCCAATAACGTTTACTCGCGGCATACCCTGCCCCAAGCACTGCAGGTATAGGCTCCGTTACACTTTCTGGCCTTGACTCTTCATTGCGCCACATCACGTCAATAAGCCTGAAACTCTTCGGCAAAGGGAGGTATGCCCCATAACTTTTGTAGTCTCGGGCCATAATATCACGCACCTCACCATCTAACTTTTCAAGATAGCGTCCCTGACAACAGAGCAACTGGCGGTCATTGTTCTGAAGTTCCTCTATAATACGACTGCTCCACGCCGTATCATAAAAACGCATGTGGCCGTCCAAAAGGAGAAAATAGGGCGTCGTGCTATAATTAACACCATAATCTCTTGACGCAGCGACGCCCATTCTCACCTCATTTTCAAGATATGTGACGGAATATGGCTGGAGCCGCTCCCGATAAGGGAAACCATCCGTAGAACAATCGTTAATTGTGATTATGTCCACCTTATCGCCTGCAGTTTCACGCACGCTTTTAACGGTCATGACGACTTCCTCCCCTTCATTAAGAAAGGGGATTATGACGGTTAGATATTTTTTCTCTGCACACTGCATAATGGAATATAGTTAGATGTTTTACTTTTGAACAGCCTATCCTGCTAAGTAATGGCAAAAAACTGAGTATTTTTAAAAGGTAAGGAGTAAGTCGATAATTTTAAGGGTGGTTCTAATATTTCCGATTTAAATATTCTAATGTTCAGATGGGCGCTTTGTACCTTCTCGGAAGCGTCTTTCCGCAAGTAGCCTCAGTCACATAGCCCGCTATGCTCCTTCGTTTACTTACAAAAATACACTTAATAAGGCTAAATCAACTCATCAAAATTATTATATCCACCCTAAAGAGAAAATGCCCCCACAAACAATTTGCCTTCCACTGATAATTCTATACAAAAAGATCCAGACCATTCTAACGGCAACTGAATACTTTCGCAGTCCTTTCCAGAAAGCCAAAAATCCTGTTCTATCGTCGAGTTATATATATTAACAAATATAGACAATCCACCTATGTTGTCATACACATAAATCGTATGGTCTTTTAATCTCACGTTAAAGGGAAAATACTCCGGTGAACGAAGTACAGGATCTCCATCATTTCCTTTTCTGACCAACACAATCTGATCGCCTATGGTATTCTCTTCAGGATTGTTTCCCGACAAAGGAATGACAATCATAAACAACAGGAGGGATAGAATAAACTTACTGATTTTTTTCATGCTTTTATTTTTTGCTGCAAAAATAATTCATATAAAACAAACCAGCAAGTACCTCGGCGTAAAACGTATAACTATTTAGCTTTCTGATATTTACAACAAAAAACGCTATCACTCATTCACAAAATCACTTGCTTTTGTGAACGGCATTCACAAAAGAATGACAAAGCGTGAACGAAACCTCGATAAATGAATGTTAATAATACATAATACATAATACAAGCAACAACCGTTTATTTTTTCCACACAGCATCCTCAAAAAAACAAAAGTCAACAGGCGGACACCTTAAAAGGTTACCCAGCAATAGGCTTACACAATCAAGTTTCATGGTGTAAGTAGGTGGAATAATCTTTTTAGTAATGGTGAAAGAATAAGTTGAGCAAAAAGACAGGGTATAAAAATATAACTCCTTACCCTTCAAAACTGTTCAAGCTATTTTTTAAGTAGGTGTTCAAAATTAGTTTATACTATCCATGCAGGTGTAATCCAGTTTAATATTGCCTTGTCGCATTCTTTTGCCCCTACAGCTGTCTTTCATCAGTCACGTAGCCCGCTACGCTCCTTCTTCAAGAAAACTGTAGGAACAAAATAATACGACAATTCAATATAAACTAATTCTGAACACCTACTTACCATTACTTAATATGCCAAGAGAATTTTACTTTAATTTGAAATGCAGAACAAACCTCGGCAAAGCATCAAACTGTTTGAATGCTTTGCCGAGGTGCTGCCTGTGATAAGCAAACGCTCTCTCGGGCGGCGCCCGAGAGAGCGTTTCAAATGTAAAATAATTTTGACCACATACCTATTTTTATCTTTAGCCAAGTCAGAATGGGAGACACAAAGCGCCCCACTACTACTGACGCCCCCAATCACGGAGCCGCCTATCAAATTCCTCTGCTCCTCCTTCGGTTGCAAAAATCTTTTTCAGAAGCCTCACACGCGCCATTGACACGGTTGAAGCAGAGCTCCGCAAAATCACCTGTATCTGGTGGGCCGAGAAAGCCAAACGAACCAACACGCAGATGTAAAAGTCACGCTCTTTGATTTTCAATGACGAGCGCCACAGCAGAAGTTGCTGAGCAAACTTTGAGTCGCTAAACAAAAGGTAGGCCTGCAAATCGTCCCATCGGGAGGACTGCAAATCTATATGGTTGTCTGAATCTGCCGCCTCCCTGAAAACGACAAGGATGTTTTCGATGCCGTCGATGGAGTCTGCCGACTTGCACGACATCATATATTCATTAGAAAGGTGTTCATAATAGCACAGCATTTCCTGCAAATGAGCCACCGCCTCTTTTTGTTCAGCATTGGAGGACTTCAGCAGTTTCAAATTTCTCTCTGCCTGCTCTTTTGCTATCAACAAATTGGTCAAATCCCTTCGCATCACGGAAGCAGCACGCTCCTGACGTTTCCGATACCGGCGATAGAACATGCCACTCGCAAGCACAGTCGCTAAAAAAAATGCCAGCAAACCAAAGATGGCCTGTTTTTTCCTTGCGCTGTCGGCCTCAGCTCTTTCTGCTGCCTCTTCTGCCTTTTTCACTTCCGCGTGCATGTGCGACGCCTGCAACTGTTCTGTTGCCCTCTGAAGGGTTTCAACGGCCTGCAATTCATTGAAAATCTCAAAATATTTCCTGACAGAATCCACCTGATTCTTTTGCAGATACACCCGCACCAACCCCTCACAGCCAGAAAGCCGGTAGGCTTCTTGCTTGCTCTTGCTCAAACGAACGTAGTAAACGCGTGCTGAATCCAGATCGCCTGTAGCAAGGCAATACCTGGCTTTCATCACGTAGTAGGTCTGATTAAAAGGGTCGGGCTTTATGGTACCGTCTTTTTTGACCACACCAGATTCACGCTCAAAAAGTCCCAGACATTCCCGAGCCTTTTGGTAACGCTGCGTGGTCGTATAAGCGTATGCCATCGACAACAGCGCTCTTGAAGCACGGTGATTCATGCCAAGTCCCTTAAACCCACGCCTAACGATTTTTGAGTATATCAGCAGAGAATCCATCTGCCCTTTTTCACGGTAGCAAAAGGACAATTTCATATAGGCATCCAACACTCTTGCGGAATCTTTCGCCAAACGTGCATAATACATCCCATGCCGATATTGCTGCATTGCCAAATCCCAGCTTGTGTTGTAGCTGTAAATCTCACCCATCTGTATGAAGCATTTGGCCATAAGGTCGTGACATGCTGGCTGCTCGTCTTCTCTGTATATTGAAATGGCTTTCTGAAACTGCACCTGCGCATCGGCATAGCAATTCCAGTCTGCATACACTCCGCCAAGAAGATAATGTGCACGGATTTTCTCTTGGGTCGTACCCTGCGCGTCATAATATGAAACGACTTTGCGAACCACGCTGTCTGTGTGCAAGGGTATGTAGCGTCTGAAAGCGTACTCTTGCGACAGCAAGGACCAATACATGCGGTTTCTCTCGCTCGCGCCGTCGATGTCCTTCCCGACTTCTGCCAAACCAGAATTTATGGCCAATGTGTCCATCGGCCATACGTCCATCAAGGAGTCAATCGACGCCAGTCTCTGGTTGACGCCATCACGGCAACCGACACACGACATCAAAGGCACAATCAGCCAAAGACAGATTCGCAGTTTCTTCAAATATCGCATTTTCATATTTCAATAGTTCGTTATTTTTTTTGCTATCGACTATTTTGTAGTAGACTCATTATTCTATTTTACAGCATTTACAGCGCTCAAAGATATTGAATCGAAAAACGCCAATAATAAGTAGGTGTTCAAAATTATTTTAGGGGTGTTCTATAAACTAATATTGACCACCTACTTAAACATTTATTCATAATTTTTCTTGTTTTGCACACAAATTTACATCAACAAACTGCAACATCCAAAAAAATATAGCACACTTTTAATACATCGGGATACACGATTACACACTCATAAACGCCTATTTCGTTCATTTCCAATATTTTAAGAAGAGCAAAAAAAACAGGCAAAATGAGTGAACAAACATTGTGGTAAACTGGACGGCTCTGATTTTGAGTCAACACCACAGAAATCCAATCTAAGGGCATAGTCTTCGCTCAAATTCATTAATTCTTAGAACGACCCATACCACACACAAAGTGCGGCGTACAAAGACTATCGTCCGCAAAGCTGTCAAACACGTTTATATTTACGTCCTGCACTCTCCGCAACGTGTCCGCGTCTCACACTTAGCAGGAAAAGTGAGCAACAATGCTACGCCCCTTTCCACGCCAAAGAGGAAAGGGGCAATTCGCGTTATACGTTGCTACGCCGTCTATAAGAAATATATTGGGGGGCGTTTGCGGGTGCCAATGCCGTAGATTGCTTCCGAAAACACAATCCTACATGTTTGTACGCCCACCCCACCTCTATTGAAAAGTCTTTCAGAAACGCCATACAAGTCATCGACTCGCGGCCGCTGGTAGCATTACTCGCGGCCGCGAATCGATGACTTCTTTGGCTTGTTGGGAATTTTTCGTATTTAAGAGCGTCAAACAGAACGCTTCTTCTAACCGCCTGAAAGCCAGCAACGGGTGTTTTCAAGGAGGAAAAGCGGAGAATCTGCTAAATTTTGTGTAACTTTGCAACTCATTTCTAAAAGAAACCGAAAGCATACCTCTTTTTGAAAGCGGAAAACAATTCGCTTTCAAAGTCTTACGCCTCCGGGAATATTTGGAAAACGCATTGCATTTTCACAATAATTTATCGTTATATCGAATGAAAGGATTTAGTTTCAAGCCGAGGTTGTTCTCGGAACTCCAACACTACAATCGCGAGAAATTTGCGGCCGACGCTATGGCCGGCCTCATCGTGGGCATTGTGGCGTTGCCGTTGGCCATTGCTTTCGGTATCGCCTCCGGGGTGTCGCCGTCGCAGGGTATCTTAACAGCCATCATCGGTGGTTTCATCGTGTCGGCCTTGGGCGGCTCACGCGTGCAAATCGGTGGCCCAACGGGTGCCTTCATCGTCATCATCTACGGCATTGTCAGCAATCCCGCCTTGGGAATGTCTGGACTGATTGTGGCCACCATGATGGCGGGCGTGTTCCTCATTTTGCTGGGAGCGTTCAGGCTCGGCACCATCATCAAGTTCATTCCATACCCCATTGTGGTGGGCTTCACGAGCGGTATCGCCGTCACCATCTTCACCACGCAGATTCAGGAATTTTTCGGACTCCAGATTGAGGGTAAGATGCCGGGCGACTTTGTTTCGAAGTGGGTGGTCTATTTCCAACATTTCAACACCACCGACTGGATAACAACGGCCGTTGGCGTTCTCAGCGTGGCAATCATCGCCTTGACGCCGAAAGTGTCGAAGAAAATCCCTGGTTCGCTCGTGGCCATCATCGTGATGACAGTGGGCGCCTATTTCCTCAACCCCGTTTTGCAGGAACACGGCTTCAGCTCCATCGCCACCATCCACGACCGCTTCGGCGAAATCAAGGCCACGCTGCCGCCGCTCACCGTGCCCAACGTCTCTTGGGACGGCCTCCGCGAACTCCTTCCAACGGCGATGGTCATCGCTGTGCTCGGCGCCATTGAGTCGTTGCTCTCCGCAACAGTGGCCGATGGTGTCTGCGGCGACCACCACAATTCCAACCAGGAACTCATCGGACAGGGCGTTGCCAACCTTTGCACACCGCTCTTTGGTGGTATTCCTTGCACGGGAGCCATTGCCCGCACCATGACCAACATCAACAACGGCGGACGCACGCCTGTGGCCGGACTCATTCATGCGGCTGTGCTCTTGCTCATCTTCATCGTCTTGATGCCACTGGCGGGCTATATTCCAATGGCTTGTTTGGCCGGCGTGTTGGTGGTTGTTTCATACAATATGAGCGGCTGGCGCACCTTTATGCAGCTGATGAAGAATCCGAAGAGCGACATCGCCGTGCTCGTCATCACCTTCTTGCTCACCGTCATCTTCGACCTCACCGTGGCCATCGAAGTGGGCTTGCTCATTGCCTGCCTCCTCTTCATGAAGCGTATGGCTGAGAGCACGCAAATCAAAGTCATTGCCGACGAAATCGACCCCAACGACGAAACGGATGCTGAGACCCACGAGGAACACCTCATTATTCCTGAGGGCGTGGAGGTCTACGAAATCAACGGCCCATATTTCTTTGGCATTGCCAACAAGTTTGAGGAACTCATGAGCGCCATGGACAACCATCCGAAGGTGCGCGTCATACGTATGCGCCGCGTGCCGTTTATCGACTCCACGGGTATCCACAACTTGCAAAACCTCTGCGAGATGAGCCACCGCGAAGGCACCCACATCGTGCTGTCTGGCGTCACGCCCAACGTGCATGCCGTGCTCGAACACAATGGTTTCGACCATTTGCTGGGAAAAGACCACATCTGTCCCAATATCAACGTGGCGCTCGACCGCGCTGCCTCTATCATGAAGCGCAAGATTTAAGCGATTCTTATAACCTAAAAAACCTCCTTCAGACGATGCCTGAAGGAGGTTTTTTAGGTTATAAGGAATATGAAAAATGCGCTTGGCCTTCCCGCGAAACCAATGTAAGGAGGCAATATAAGCGTCAATAAGTGTTTGTCGCGTTGCTCAATGCCCTTCCGCTGTTTTTTTCAGTAGCGCTTCTCTCAGGTCGTCGGACGTGGCAAGTCCGAGCTTCTTGCGGATGTGTATGCGCACCGAACTGATGTTGTTGGGCGTTTTGTCGAGAATGGCGGCAATTTCCAAGATGGTCTTGCCGCCGATGATCAAGCGGCACACTTCTCGCTCCGTTGGTGTCAGCGAAGGCAGCGTTGCCGAAATGTCGGCGTGTTGCATCCTGCGGTGGGCCATTCTTTGCTCCACGGCCCTTATCAAGTTGGCCTCAGTGCGCTCGTCGAGATGGTTGAAGAAGTTGGAGACGTCTTTATCCGTCATCCCTCCACGTCCCAGTTGTATGTAGGCCAGCAGTTCGGTTTTCGTCATGTGGAAAGTGGTCAGCAGTTGGTCGAGGGTGTCGTGATAGTCTTCATTCTCGCGTTGCGTGTTTCGAATGCCCCGCCTAATCAGTTCGCCCAGCACGCATGTGAAAATCTCCGTGATAATGAATATCATCGCGATTTGCTTGTTCACCCCTCCGTCAGTGTAGAGGTAAGCAAAAACGATTGTGGCAATGCTGATGGAGGCGATGATTGTCGGGATGTGCCTGAGGGAGGCCATGACGAGATAGATGATGAGGGCAAGCGAGATGATTTGGTTGAACACGATGGTCTCGTTGAAGCCCGGCGGCTGCGCCATCGCCATGTGTACGATGCGGGCGCTGTCGGTCAGTTGGGTCAGTATGCCAAACGAGGTCATGGCCGTTTTTAGCGACACGCGCTGCCGCAGATATAAAACCAGAATCGCCAGCGTCGTCGCCCAAACGATTGCCGATATGGCGTACAGCATCGTGTTGCCTCGTCCGACAAGTCCGATGAAGTGCATAGGCACACCAGCCAAAATCACCGACGAACTGAGCACCAGAAAGGTGATAAGACACAGGCGTTCCTGCCAATTATGGCTGCGACGGTCAAGGAAAACGCGTAGCCGTGGTGTGATTTCTAATCTCATGATTTTTCATTCTTTCAACCATACAAAGGTAGTACTTTTTTACTGGTTTTACCCCTTTTTACCCTCCTTTTTACCCCCCCCTACGGCATTTTACGGCGGCCCGGCTTTTGTTGCTTGGCGATTGCGGACTAATTTTGCAACCAATCGAACAACAAAAAAACAAACAAATATGACGAAGATTTTTAACTCTGACCACAGCCGCCGTGCGATGTTTTGCACGCTGCTTTCCTTGCTGATGTGGATGGTTGGCATTGGCGGTGCCGCTGGCAAAGTAGTAGTGCCGCGCAATCCGATTGTGAAAATCATCAGCGGCCCGACCTATTCGGACAACGGCACTGAAGTTACGCTCAAACTTTGGATGTATAACTACGATGGCGACAACGCCCACTTTATCGGAGATGTCTATCTCAATATTGATGGGAGTAATGTGGTTAAGCTAAACGGTATGTGGAGCTTGTTTTCCAATGTCTATGCCAAGAATGAGGGCAAAATTAAGGAATATGAGAACCGTGGCAACGTGGGCAGCCAGGGCACGATGATGCTTGACGGCGTGAAAATCGGCACTGCACAGTTTTGCAACGTCAAGAAAAATCAGACGTGCGATTATAATAAATATTATAAAGAAGACAAGTGGACCACTGTAGACCTCAAACTATCTTTCAATAATTCGCTTTCCTACCGCCGTCACAGCATAAATGTGAAGGGCAAGTGGCGCGATTGGTGTGACAGTAAAGTGGCAGATAAAGTCTGGGACATCAGTAACCAAATTAACGGCTTCTACTATCCCGATCCCAATGACTTTACTGCAAAAAGAATAGGTAATGATTTGAAATTTGAATGGCACTATGGTACTACTGTAGGTCTCCATGAGTCGATGAGACAAGGCAAGTGGGTGCTGTATAAAAAGTTGAAAGGCTCATCTAATTTTGAAAAAATAGGCGAAGTTAAAGTTGGTAATTCATTAGTCCTTACTATTAAATGTCGTGATTTCGTCTGCGGTGCTACGTATTATGTCACATTCAACCCCAGTGCGCTTAGCAATACCCCAATTATCAATGGTCTGACAGCAACGCTTACACATGAGCATGTCATCAATTCAAATAATACTTGCGATATTTGCAAACATTTTTTATTTACTTACACCACATCAGACGGCAAACCAGTGCCTCTTGCCAATAATCTGGATTTTGGTGCCAAAATGCTGTCGCATACTGCTGACGGCAAAGGCAATTGTTTGATAGATTTTGACTACAACATCACCCGTATACCAGACAATGCTTTTTCTGGGACTAAGATTAACGGCCGTCTTGTTATTCCGAGTACTGTGAAATATATAGGCGCTCGTGCTTTCGCCAATACTGCTTGTAATGAGATTTCCCTTTCTGTGGGACTGGAAGAAATCGGCGATGGGGCGTTTGAGAAATGCTATAATATTAATAAATTGCCTCTTCCGAGGACATTAAAAAAAATCGGAAGCAGGGCCTTTATGGGATGCTTGTCCTCGGGTACTCTTAAAATACCAGGAAATGTAACGGAGATTGGCGATTATGCTTTTAGTGGTTGCAAGTATCTTACAAAGCTGACCCTGACAAATAGTTTACAAAGAATCGGTGCTTATGCTTTTGATGGTTGCTTGAAACTTGATTGCGAACTTCAGATTCCCAATTCTGTAACCGAGATAGGCGATGGAGCTTTCAAAAACTGCTCTATGCTCTCTGGTAAACTGACACTTCCGGGAAAACTGACAAGGATTGGAAGTGAGGTATTTGCGAATTGCGAAAATTTTTCTGGTGACCTCGTCATTCCCAATAGTGTGACGGAGATTGGCAATAATGCGTTCGATAACTGCACTGGATTTACTGGCAAATTGAGTCTGCCTAATAATCTCCGCAAAATCGAGTTTGGAGCCTTTGCTCGTTGTATAAATCTTAGTGGCCCTCTCAGCATTCCCGAAACTGTAAAGGAGATTGGTTCTTATGCGTTCTATAATTGTCCAAAATTTACTGGCAATTTTGTCTTGCCTTCTGCATTGGAATCAATCGGCACAGATGCTTTTGCTAATACACAAAATACGAATAATCTCGTGTTCCAGTCGTTGCCCAAAGGCATGCAGAATGGCTATCACGATTGCAAGATGAGAAGATACGTCAACCTCAGCGATGCTTCCTACGTTTCCGATGATGCATACGCCTATTTGGATGGGGCTTCCTATGTCCGCACGATGACTAACACCTGGGGCTCTCTCGTGTTGCCATACGACATGCTACTTCCCAGCGATGCGCCGTACAGTGTGTTTACCATTGAAAAGATGACCAACGACGAGGTTGTTCTGAAGCGCTGCACTTTTATTTTGAACCCTGGAGTTGCGTATATTGTGCGTCGCGATGGTGAGGAGAAAACACTGACCTTCTCGCCAGACCGTTCGGTTGAAATCCGCATGAAGATGCAGCCTGCCGACGTGGGAAATCTGAAGTTCAGCGGCACGTATCAGGCAAAGGAAGTGACCGACGGATATATTCTCGCCCAAGACCGCTTCTGGAATGTGGCAAAACTGAAAACTGCAGCGCCAGAAACGCAGGCCGTCATGGTGGGCCCGTTCCGCTCCTGGCTCGAAGGAACAACCGCAAATACTTCGCCCAGTCTCTCTATGCGCATCGGCGATTCCACCACAGGCATCGACAACGTTGCGCCGCTCGAAATACTCAACGCCAACGATGCAGAATATTACGACCTCAACGGCAAACGCCTTGACGCACCGATGAAAGGCGTGAACATCGTGAAGCGCGGCAACAAAACAATGAAGGTAATCATCAAATAACCGTTTGGACAATGAAAAAGAAAGTATATATAAAACCCGAAATCTGTGTTCTCCAGCTTGACATTCAGGCAGCACTTGCCACGTCTTCCGTTCAACAAGCGCCGGAGGAGGATTATACGGATGAAAATGTCAAAGGCTTGTGGAATACAAACGACAAGTGGAAGATTTGGGCAGACTAAGTCTCACCATTACAGTAATGGTCTTTACATATTCATAAAAAAGAGCCGCCGCTCCCGAGAGGAAGCAGGCGGCTCTTGCTTTGATGTTTGGTGGTTGTGAGTTTTATTTCTTCTCGCCGAAGTAGCGCTTGAAGAGACCTTCGAAACCGCGTCCGTGACGAGCTTCGTCGCGGGCCATTTCGTGAACTGTGTCGTGGATGGCGTCGAGGTTGAGTTCCTTGGCACGCTTGGCGATGCGGGTCTTGTCTTCGCAGGCGCCAGATTCAGCGTTCATGCGCTTTTCGAGGTTGGTCTTCGTGTCCCACACCACGTCGCCGAGCAGTTCGGCAAACTTCGAAGCGTGTTCAGCCTCTTCCCAAGCATAACGCTTGAAAGCTTCAGCAATTTCAGGGTAGCCTTCGCGGTCGGCCTGACGGCTCATTGCCAAATACATGCCCACTTCGGTGCATTCGCCCATGAAATGGTTGTTGAGGTCCTTAATCATTTCTTCGTCGCAACCCTTGGCTACGCCGATTTCGTGTTCAGAGACAAAAGAAAGGCCACTTTCTTCTTTCAACTCCTTAAACTTGGAAGCAGGAACGCCACACATTGGGCATTTTTCTGGAGCGTGGTCACCTTCGTGAATATAACCGCATACGGTGCAAATGAATTTCTTTTTCATAATGGTAGAATTTTTAATATGTTATGTCAATGTAAATGTCAATCATCAGAGGCAATCATCGGTGGCATCCGATGCCATTTGCCGTTTGAGGGAGTTGGTTAGTGCCGTCATGCTCGGCCGCGTCAATCGCTTTTCCGGAAGCAGACTTATGCAGGATGCCCCTCAGTTTGTCTCGCTGCAATTTGAGCACAATCCCCGGAAATAGAGCGCGGCCTCGTCCACTTTGAAGCCCGCCGGCACATCGGCCATCTCCGAGATGTCTTGCCAATTGAGCGGCATGTCGTACACCCTTCCGCAGTTGCGGCAAAAGAAATGCGCGTGGGGCGTGATGTCGCCGTCGTAGCAGGTACACTGCTCGTTAATCGTTATCTGCAAGGCCGCCCCTTGCTTGACAAGCAAGCGCAGCGTGTTGTAAACGGTGGCCTTAGAGAGCGTTGGAATTTCCTGAACAACATCGTTGTAGATTTCGTCCACCGTCGGGTGTGTGCGATGCGTCAGCAGGTATTTCATCACTGCCATACGCTGCATCGACGGCTTAACCCCGTGTTGGGCAAAATATTCAAGAATTTCAGCGTTACTCATAATTAATTTGTAATCATTATCATTTTTATTCGATGGCAAAGTTACAGACTTTCTAAGTAACTTCCAAATTTTTCATGGATTATTTTCAAAAATAATTGATTTTTTCTCGAAATCGCTTGCACGTTCAAAAATTAGTCTCTACCTTTGCGGTGTCATAGTTTGATAGTACACCGCGAAGCAAGCCTATAAAACAAAACTTCTCCTAAGCGTTCAGACTTAAAAGCGCAGAGAGTCAATGGCTGCCAAACGTCGCACGGCAACGAAACCTTTTAGCTGGTTATGTTGTTGAGGCTCAGCGTTTAAAAGCATTGTTTAAAGGGGATTCTTCATTCTAAACAGCGCCCCGAAAGTCAGGAACCGCATTTAATGAACATCCTTCAAGCGCCCAGAACAATTATCAAAACCATCGCGAGACGCCTTCCAAAATCCTTGAGACTCATGTCTGTGGCTGTTGAGGGCGGTGGCTATCAAACTTCATCTCTTTAAGTAGGTCTCGGCATTTGTAGAATGCTTTTGACCACCTGCTTAGTCATCAATTTCGCCTCAACTTCTTTTATCTGGCGCCACGCGCAGCGAGACAATCGTGTTGGAGCAGCGGAATTATTAACGGAAATAACATCATCAAAACCCTATATAATATGATACAACTTAATGACATCACTTTTGGTTACAAGCGCAGGGGCAATCCTGTGTTCAGCCATTTCAGCATGAATCTCGAGCCCGACAGCATCTACGGGCTTCTCGGTAAAAACGGCGCAGGCAAAAGCACGTTGCTCTATCTGATGTGCGGACTGCTGCGTCCGCAGAGCGGCGAGGCTTTGTTCAACGGCAAGTCCGTGGTTGAGCGCCGCCCAGAAATTTTGGAAGACATCTTCATCGTTCCCGAGGAGTTTGAGCTTCCGCCGCTGAAACTTTCAACATACGTGAAGATCAATGCTCCGTTTTATCCGCATTTCAGTGAGGAACTCCTCAGCCAGTGTTTGCAGGATTTCGAACTTCCTGAAGACATCAATCTGGGCGGACTCTCGATGGGGCAGAAGAAAAAGGCGTTCATTGCCTTTGCCATTGCCACCAACACGCGCCTGCTGCTGATGGACGAGCCGACCAATGGGCTCGACATTCCTGCAAAGGCATGTTTCCGCCGCGTGGTGGCGCGGCAGATGCGTGAAGACCGCACCATCGTTATCTCAACCCATCAGGTGCGCGACGTTGATGCCTTGCTCGACCACGTGGCAGTGGTGGACCATTCAAAAATCCTGCTCAACGCTTCCACGGCCGACATCACTTCGCGCCTGGTGTTTGAACAACGGGTTGCTGGCGAAGACACCAGCGATGCGCTCTATGCACAGCCCAACATGATGGGGAACGCCGTCATCGCCCGTAACACTGACGGACGCGACTCGCAAATCAATCTCGAAATGCTCTTCAACGCGCTGATGGAAAACAACGCACTGATGGAAGGCAACGAGGAAACGTCTCTCAAACCATAATATACAAAGGAGGAACATCTCATGAAAAATATTTCTGTATCCCGCATGACGCTGCTTTTGCGTCGCGACTTGTTTTCAAACTGGAAACGTCATCTGCTCCAATTGGGCATTATCTACGCTTTGCTGACGGTATTTCTCTGTGGAAAATACTATGGATATTTTAGTCCATTCGACCTCGAAGCGTTCAAGGCTTCCCACCCAGCTATGTTACAAGCATATCTGGAGCAGAAGCAGGCATACATTTCATCATCCGTCGTTGGCATCGGCCTCTTTTATTTCCTTTTCGTGCTCTCGACGTCCTTTGCCGGCATCTCCACCAAGCAGCAGCGCATCAGCGCCCTGATGCTCCCTGCCACCAATATGGAGAAATACTTGACGGGCATTCTTTCGGCCATTGTCAGAACCTTCCTCTTCATGACCGTGGGTGTCGTTTTGGCCGACCTGACGCGCATGGCCATCATGCCGTTTTTCGATGTCACGATGGGCTCATTGCTCCCGAGCATCTGTGTCGATGGCATATACAATAATGTCTGCTTCATCATTGAGCGTTTCTCATCCACGACAGAGTATTACTACGATGGTGGGTCTTACCAAGCATGGGCTGGCTATAAGATTCTTACGCTGAATCTCTTATATTTGATGGCCGTTTTCTACGCCGTCTTTTCAAGCGCCATGTTCCGCAAGCGTGCCTTCCTGTGGGGGATTCTGCTCTTCATCGGTGCCATGATTGCTTTCGCATTCACTCTTCTTGAGTTTGTAAAACTGGGAATGAAGCCTGCGCATGGTTTCAGCATGGAAACGGCGACAGCCATAACGGGCGTTGTTAGTGCCGTTTCGTATGTCATCTTCACCTACTTCGGCTATCGCCATTTAAAGCGGCTGCAAGTGATTCCCCGAAAATTCTTTAGCCTATGATTTTCAAGGAAGGACAGGCTATTTTCATTCAGATTGCGGAGCGCATTTGCGATGAAATATTGGCCGGGAAATATGAAGCAGACGCTCGCATTCCGGGGGTGCGCGACTATTCCGTCACACTGGAGGTGAATGTCAACACCACCGTGAAGGCCTACGAACAACTGGCGCAGCGTGGCGTGATCTATAATAAGCGCGGACTGGGCTATTTTGTGGCCGCCGATGCACAATCGCAAATCCTGAAGACACGGCGCGAGACTTTCTTCAATAGCGAACTCCCCGAACTCGTTGTGCGCATGCGTCAGCTTGGTGTGACGCCAGAAGACATCAAAACGGCTTACGAGAAGGACAATGCGTGATGGCAGGTGGATGGTTTCCACTGTAAGGCAAAGATGACTTGGACTCATCCCCAGCCATCATGCTGCGTATCTTATAATAAGTAAGTGTCCAAAATTATGGCCAAACTTGCTCTCAAGCCCGAGAGCAAGTTTGGCCTGTTTTTTTAGGATTGCCCATATTGGCGGCAGACGTGTTATGGGAATGGTACACACTTTTTTACGCCAGAAAACAGTTTCATTGAGGTGTAAGTGGTTGTCCGCTTTTTCTCATATTCTGACAAGCCTTACAAGTTTTCTACTCGCGGCCGCAGGTAAAGCTACTCGCGGCCGAAGGTAGAGCTACTCGCGGCCGCGAGTAGATGACATGTAAGCTTGAGTGTTATTACGCGCAGGGGGTATAGTTGGTAGAGATAAGAAGAAGGGGGGAAGTGAAAGTAATTCTTTTTCGCATAAAAAAAGGCATACCAAGGAAAAAACCTTGATATGCCTTTAGGATGGTTTATGTCTTGGCTTTTAAGCCATTTCGTTTCAATTAGAGAGCTTTGGCGGCAGCAGCGCGAGTCTTGGCCAATGCTTTTGCGTAAGCCTTGGTAGCCTTAGCCTTGTTCTTGGCGTCGGCCTTAGTCATAGCGTCGAAGAGCTTCCAAAGGTTGTTCTTCGCGCCAGCAGCCTTCCAAGCAGCAGTCCATGCCTTTGAAGAAGCTTCAACGGCAGCTTCCTCTTCTGCAGAAGCATATTTGTGCTTGTAGCCCTTCACGTCATTCCAGTGACCACGAGTGAAGTCGGGGAACGTCACAGAAGCGCAGTTGTTGTCCATTGAGAGGGCGCCGAGTTCAGCGATGCAGCACCATTCGGCGAGGTCGTAAACGTCCATGTCGAGTGGCAAACCGTGCTGGAGGCAGTAGATCAAACGAGCGCACATGATGAAGTCCATACCGCCGTGACCACCAACTTCCTTGGCGAGCTTACCAAACTTGGCAAGGATTGGGTGTTCGTACTGCTTTTCGAGGGCAGCTTTTTCAGCTTCTGGCATAAAGCTGTGTGAAGAGAGGTTGTCAACCTGTGGCTGGTGGCCGGCGTTCTTGAGCTGGCTGGCGTCAACAGCGTAGCCTTCAACAGGATATTTGTTTGCAAAACCCTTAGTACCAGTCAGCTGATACAAGCGGCTGTATGGCTGTGGGTTCATAACGTCGTGCTGCAATTCAATCACCTTGTGGTTGGCAGTGCGAATCAACGTTGTCGTGTGGTCGCCGTTGCGGAAGTCGTTGCAGGGCTTGCCAGTTTTCTTCTCAACGAGTTCCTTACCGTGTACGCTCTTCGTGTCCATAGCAACGAGTGTTGTCATGCGGTCGCCGCGGTGGATGTCGAGGGCCTGTGCAACAGGGCCGAGGCCGTGAGTGGCGTAAACGTCACCGCGGTTTTCGCGGTTGTATTTCAGGCGCCAGCCGAGCTGTTCGGGGTCTGATCCATCAGGATTCTTCCAGTAGTAATCCCAGAAGTCGTCGAGGTTGTGGATATAGGCACCCTGAGCGCGGAGGATTTCTCCGAATACGCCATGCTGTGCCATGTTCAAAGTGCGCATTTCAAACCAGTCGTAGCAGCAGTTTTCGAGAATCATGCAGTTTTTCTGCATCTTCTCCGAAAGGTCAACGAGCTTCCAGCATTCTTCGAGGTTCATTGCAGAAGGCACTTCGTCGGCAACGTTCTTGCCGTGTTTCAGTGCGCATTCAGCAACGGGGAAGTGGTGTGCCCAGTCGGTTGCGATGTAAACGAGGTCGATGTCAGGGCGAGCGCAGAGTTCCTTATAGCCGTTTTCGCCAGAATAGATGGCTGCGGGGGGAAGTCCTCTCTTGCGGAGCTTTTCGTTTTGTGCAACGGCGCGAGCTTCAACGAAGTCGCAGAGTGCAACGATTTCAACGCCAGGGAGAACGCAGAAATTGTCGACAGCACCAGGGCCGCGCATACCGAGACCAACGAGGCCGATGCGTACGGTTTTGTACTTTGGCAACTTGAGGCCGAGAACGTTCTTCTGACCAGCGGGGCGTGCAGGAGTTTCAACTACGATGGTACCCTTGTCCCAATGCCATTTTGTTGAAGGCGAAAGAGACTGTGCATTAGCAGTTTGAGCACCGAAGCCCAGTACTGCAGCAAATGCTAACGCTACAATTTTGTTAAACTTCATAGGTTGATTGATTAGATATTAAATGTTTTGTTGTAGTCTATGTTTAGGAATGAAAGTGTTTTTTGTTACGTCTCATCCATATAATCCAATGGCAAAGTTAATTATAATATCTGATTAAATCTATGTTTTTCACTGGCATTTTTAACGGTGTACTAAAAAAACGCCGCGTGATGCTTTGTATGCACACGCGGCGGATGTTAATTAGGTGTTCAAAATTATTTTTATGATATATGCCAGAGCATTATTCTTACATAATGTAAAAATAATGCTGCCTACGGTGTTCGATTTATCAGAAGAGGCTCTTCAACAAGGTGAAGCCGAATATCAGAGAAACGATTCCAGCGAGGAGCAGGAGAACCGTGATGATGAGGCCAGCAATGGCCATGCCTTTCTTTGGACGGCAGACGCCGATGATTGAGAATATCAGGGCGACAAGCCATGCGATGGCCAGGCCGACGCCTGGAATCCAAAGAACGAAAAGCAGGATGGCCAAGGTCATGCCGATGGCACCGCAGACATTCGTTGACGACTCCGTGTTGACCACCACCTGCTGCACGGCGGCCCCGCTCTGCTCTGTGGCGGCGTAGGCTGGCTCCGTGCCAGCTTCAGTTGTTTCAGTGTGGTAAACAGGCTGTTCGGCAACTGGCTGTTCGGCTGCGACCAGACTTGGCTGTCCGTTAAACAGGTGTGCAAGTTGCGGCACCTGTCCGGCTGGCGTCCATTGCGTCAGTCCTGGCATCCACACCAGGGTGGAGGCCGTCACGCCGCGCCCCAAGAGTTCGCTGTCTTTCAGCGGACCGTTCTTTTGGCGGTTGGCGTCTAAATAAAAAATATTTTCCATCTTTACTTATTTACAGATGAGGGCGTTGGATTACAAGTTATGATTGCTCGTTCCTTCTCCATTCCCTTTCCGTTCGGAAACAGGCATGGGAAACCCCCGTTGGGTTATTCTTCCAATTTGGCAATGAGAGAACGGAAGATTTCCGCCATGAGCGGTTGTACAGCGTTGGCAGCACGCTGCACTTCTTCGTGGCTCACCTCAACGATTTTTCCAGGAACTCCCAAGTCCGTGATGATGCTCACGCCGAAAGTGCGGATGCCACAATGGTGGGCAACGATGACTTCAGGCACAGTGCTCATGCCCACGGCGTCGGCACCGAAAGTGCGATACATGCGATATTCAGCCGGTGTTTCGTAAGTTGGGCCTTGCGTGGCGAGGTAAACGCCTTCAACCACCTTGATGCCTTTTTCTTTGGCGATGTCGCGGGCCTGCTGCAAAAATGCCTTGTCGTAGGCTTCGTGCATATCCGGGAAACGGGGACCCGTCGGGAAGTTTGGCCCGTGGAGCGGATGTTCTGGCAGGAAGTTGATGTGGTCGGTGATGAGCATGAGGTCGCCAATTTCAAATTCCGGATTCACACCTCCAGAGGCGTTGCTGACGAAGAGGTTCTTGATGCCCAATTCATACATGACACGGACAGGGAAGGTGACCTGCTTCATGTTGTAGCCTTCATAATAATGGAAACGTCCTTCAAGCGCCATGACTTCCTTGCCGCCCAAGCGACCGAAGAGCAGACGGCCGCTGTGGCCCTCAACGGTTGAAACCGGGAAGTTGGGGATGTCGGCGTAAGGAAATTCGTCGATGATTTCAATTTCGGCGGCCAGGCGTCCGAGACCTGTGCCTAATATGATGGCTGTTTTCGGACGAGAGGCAGTGTGTTGCTTGATCCACTCAGCCGTTTGTTTGATTGCTTGTAACATAGTTATTAATGATTTGGGTGAATAATTCTTCGGTCGGTTTCCCGTCTTCTTTCAAGAAGGCCACTTCGATGGGTTGCACCAAAAGTTGGCGGCGCAGTGAAGGGCAGAGTTGATTGGAGATGGAGCGCAGGCGGGCGGCGTCTTTCTCCGTTGTCACCACCATCGTGTCTTCGGGCATATCCGAGAAGGTGCGGTTCATCAAGGCAATGCTGGAAGGCGTGAACGCATGGTGGTCGGGGAAGCGCAATGGCGTGACTTGAAACTGCTCTCGGCGCAAATGTTCGTAGAGAGGTTCCGGACGAGCGATGCCGGTCAGCGCCAAGACGGAGCCAGACGTGGCACACTGCTTTCCATCTGCAAACAGGGGGCGGCGCTCGCCATAGCGAAACGTGGTGAAGAAGAGTTCTTGCGACGGAGAAAGGCGGAGACGCTGCCTGATGTCGGAGCGCTGCGCTTCGTTGAGCCCCTCGGGGCATTTCGTGACGATGACGATTTGCGCCCGTCGTGCCCCTCGTTTCGATTCGCGCAAGCGGCCTGCCGGAAGCACGAAATCATCAACGTAAAGGCGGCTGAAGTCCGTCAGGAGAATATAGAGACCGGCACAGACGTAGCGATGCTGATAGGCATCGTCGAGCACCACGACCTCCGGGCGCTTGGCTTGCGCCAACAGGCGTTCCATCCCTTCACAACGTTTCTCGTCGACCGCCACCTGCACCTGCGGGAATTTGCGTTGCATTTGCAGCGGTTCGTCGCCGATGTCAGAGGCCGTGCTCTCCGCGTTGGCCATGACAAAACCATGCGTTCGGCGTCCGTAGCCACGGCTTAGGAGCGCCACGCGGTGTTGTGGGGAAAGCAGGCGCAGGAGATATTCCGCGTGTGGCGTTTTGCCTGTGCCGCCAACGGACAGATTGCCGATGGCGATGGTGGCGCATGGAAAACGCCGGGAGGGCAGCCAGCCGCGGTTGAAGGCGGCGTTGCGCACACTCATGACGAGGTCGTAAAGACAGGCCAAAGGCCACAGCAGGCTTTGGAAGCGCTGGGCGGCAGACATTTTCTTGTGCATCATCTGAGATTAGGGTCAAACGGCATACGGGCTTGCAGGCAGTCGGTGCCTTGAAGCGTATAGACAAATTGCAGCGGCTTATAGTAGACCCCCAGCATGCCTTTGACGCGGTTTTCCATATAGTCGTCTTTCACGTCGCTGAAGAGTTGCGTGTACCAGTCCGCGGGTGCCGGATAAGCCACGATGCCATAGTCGGCCACTTTGGCGCGGCGTGCAGCTTCGCGAATGGCATCTTCAAGCGTTCCGAGTTTGTCAACAAGCTTGAGGTTCAGCGCTTGGCGGCCCGTCCATACACGTCCTTGGGCAATGCTGTCCACCTGTGCCGTCGTCATGTTTCGGCCGTCGGCCACGCGGCGGAGGAACAAGGCATAGCCACGCTCCACGTAGCGCTGCATGGCCGCTGCCTCTCCAGCGTTGATGCCGCGTCCCATAGCGCCGAAATCTGAGGCCTCGTTGGTTTTCACAACATCAAAATGCAGGCCGAGTTTTTCCGTCAGCAAGCCAGAAGCGTCTGGCACCATGCCGAAGATGCCGATGCTGCCAGTCAGCGTCATCGGTTCGGCAACGATGTAGTCAGCGCCGCAAGACATATAATAGCCGCCAGAAGCCGCCATGCCGCTCATCGACACGACAACGGGCTTTTTCTTCTTAAGCAGCTGCACGGCCCGCCACATCTGTTCGGAGGCATAGGCACTTCCGCCGCCAGAATTGATGCGGAGCACCACGGCCTTCACGTTTTCATCGTTGCAAAGACGGTCGAGGTCGTCAACAACTTTCGGGCCGAGAATCTGCTGTCCGCTTGATATTACGCCTTCGACTTCGCTGCCGACGATATCGCCCTGGGCATAATAAACGGCAATCTGTCCGTTTGCCCCGTTGGCGCTTTCATCATAGGCGGCCAATTCTGCGGGCGACACCATGTTCAGGTGTTCCGTTTTTGTCAGACGGCGCAAGGTCTCTCTGACTTCGTCGATATAGGCGGTGCGGTCAACGAGGCGTGTACGCACATAATCATTGGCATCCGTGAGCGCCATGTAGTTGTCGGCCAGAGCGTTCAGACTGTCGACAGAGATTTTTCGCGAGGCAGAGACATCCTTGCAGGCCACTGTCCAGATGTCGTTGATGAACGACTGAACCATAGCGCGGTTGGCATCGCTCATGTCAGTGCGGATGAATGGTTCGACAGCACTTTTGAAAGTGCCCACGCGGAATACCTGCATCTTCACGCCGACCTTCTCCAAGAGTTCCTTATAGAACATCGGTTGCGAGGCGATGCCGTGCCAGTCGAGCATGCCGCTCGGGTTGATGTAGAGGCTGTCGGCCACGCTGGCCACATAGTAGGCCCCTTGCAAATAACTGTCGCCATAGGCAATGATGAATTTGCCGCTTTTTTTGAAGTCGGTCAGTGCCTTTCGTATTTCTTCCAGCGAGGCCATGTCGGCACTGAATATGCCGCTTTCAAGGTAGATGCCAGAGATTTTGTCGTTGGTGGCAGCGATTTTGATGGATTTCAGAATGTTGTCAAGTCCTTGCTCTTCCGTGCCAGACATGCCGAGGAAGGCGCTGACGGGATTGTCCTGTACGCGTTCCTGCAGATTGCCAGAGAGGTCAATGCGTAAAACACTTCCATTTTGGATGACCGGTTTGCTGTCGCCCGCACTCAGCATGGCGCCCAGCATGATAAATCCCATCAGGAAGGTGAAGGCAGAAACAATCAGCATGCCGACCACAACGGCCAGCACTTGCTTGAAAAACGTTTTCATTAGATTCTATTGGATTGAGTTGATGTCTATCGGAATGGGGTGGGGAGGCTTTGGAGAAACAGGTGTGGCGAAACAAGCGTAAGGCCGCTGCCAGCAGATGTTTACAAGTCCTTGCCGTTTCTTCCCTTTGTTATTTCAGTACCACTTCGACTGGGCAATGGTCTGAGCCGAAGATTTCCGTATGGATTTTCGCATCGGCCAGTTGGTCGTTGAGATTGTCCGACACGATGAAATAGTCAATGCGCCATCCAGCGTTTTTCTCTCGCGCCTTGAAACGGTAGGACCACCAAGAGTAGATGCCCGTTTCGTCGGGGTGGAAGAAGCGGAAAGTGTCGGTGAAGCCCGCATTGAGAAGGTTGGAAAATTGCTCGCGTTCTTCATCGGTGAAGCCGGCATTGCGGCGGTTGGACTTCGGATTTTTCAGGTCAATTTCCTGGTGTGCCACGTTGAAGTCGCCGCAGGCAATGACAGGTTTCTTCTTTCGTAGCTCCATGAGGTAGTTGCGGAAGTCCTCGTCCCATTTCATGCGGTAGTCCAGGCGGCGCAAACCATCTTGCGAATTGGGAACATAGGCTGTAACTACAAAATATTCCGGCATCTCCAACGTGATGACGCGTCCTTCGTGGTCGTGTTCGTCGATGCCGAGGCCATAGCTGACAGCCAACGGTTCATGGCGCGTATAGATGGCAGTTCCAGAATAGCCCTTCTTGTCGGCATACGACCAATAGCTCTTATAGCCTTCAAACTGAAGGTCGAGTTGTCCGGCCTGCATCTTCGTTTCCTGCAAGCAGAAGAAATCGGCATCAAGGGCCTTGAAGGCTTCGCTAAAACCTTTGCCGTTACAGGCTCTCAGCCCGTTGACATTCCAAGATATGAATTTTGTCATTGTGATGTTTTCAGTTAGGTGGGTGTCAGAAAGGATAAGGCTCCATGTATATTACGTTCTGGTATATGTATATGAGCATCTGCTTATATATGACCATCTGCTTATGAGTGTGGTCTGGAAATGTAACCTCGTGGAGCCCATGTTCGTGATGGCACGGCAGTTCATGCCAAAATGCACGCCGAGAGCCTCAAACTTTCAACGCACGTTAAATCTGTAAGGCAAAAGTAGGCAACATCTGCCGAAACACCAAAAGTATTCCGAATTTTTTCCTAACTTTGCCATAAGTATTCCCGTTGAAGCATCTGAGACGGATGGTTCAGCGGGAGGTTCCTTTTCAAAAAGCAAGACTTTCAGTTTATTTATGCAACGCATCAAACAATACATAATCGCCGCCGCCATCTGCGGTTTGTCTGCAACGGCGAGCGTCTCGGCGCAAGTGCGCTTCGACAATGTGCGCCATGAATTTGGCACACTCCTTTGGCACGCCCCGGGCAAGGCCACATTCAAAATCTTCAACGATTCCAAGGAACCGTTGACCATCAAAGACGTGCATCCCGATTGCGGTTGTACGCTCGTTGACTGGACAAAGAAGCCCATTCTGCCCGGTGAGTACGGACTTATCTCGGCAACATTCGACGCCGAATTGCTCGGCCATTTTGAGAAGCAAGTGGCCGTTTACACCAATCTCAAGGAAAAGCCCTTCTATCTCACACTCAGCGGCAGTGTTGCGCAAACGCTCAACAGCGGAAAGACAGATTTGCCCTATCATGTCGGAGATTTATATCTGGAGACCGACAATGTCGAGTTTGACGACGTTTATAGAGGCGACAACCCCGTGAAGGAAGTCAGAGTGTACAACAGCGGGCGCCAGTCGATTACGCCGCAACTCATGCACCTGCCGAAGTATCTCAAAGTGGTTTCGGAACCAGAAGTCATACGCCCAGGACGCAGCGGACGCCTCTATCTGACGCTTAATAGCGAACTCCTGCGCAACTACGGACTGACACAGACCAGCGTCTACGTCAGCCGCTTTGCCGGCGACCGCGTCAGTCGTGACAACGAGCTAAATATCTCCGCCACGCTGTTGCCAGAACAGGAATACACCGACGAACAGTTGTCGACGGCTCCATCGGCCGTGATAGACAGCACCACCATCCATTTCAATTTCAACGGCAGCACGAAGCGCCAGAAGCGCGAGGTGAAACTCACCAATGCCGGACAGTCGCCCCTGGTGGTCACCGCTTTGCAGGTGTACAACCCTGGCCTCAGCGTCAGCATCGGAAAACGCACACTCAAACCGGGGCAGAGCGACAAACTGAAAATCTCTACCAGTCCGACCAACCAGGGATTTAAAGGCCGCAGAAGAGTGCTTCTCATCACCAACGACCCGGTCAACCCGAAAATAATTATTGACATTATCATAAAAAAATAGACAAATAAATTTCGCCACTTGGAATTTATTACTTAACTTTGCATCGCAAAATCGGAAAGTAGCGCAGTTGGTAGCGCACTACGTTCGGGACGTAGGGGTCGGGCGTTCGAATCGCCTCTTTCCGACAGAAAGACTTAATTCGTACAGAATTAAGTCTTTTTTGTTGCCTTCCTAAAATCTGAAATTGACTCCTCCCATAAAAGTGGCTTTGGGCATCGGATAGCCGGATATGATTTCGTAACGTTGTGCTAATAGGTTTTCTCCACGAAGCCAAAGGGCAAGATTGCGAGTGGCTTGGAACGTTCCGCGAATATTCCACAAAACAAAATTTTCTGAAGTCTCATCGCCTTTCCCGTTTACCTTCACGTTCGTATAAAGACCTTGTATATATTGTATGCCGGAGGACAATAGCCATTTCTTTTTTGAAAAGGACATGCCGGCATATAACTTGTTTTCCGGTGCCGTTATGACAGGATGTTCCATGTGCAGATAACTGTAGTTGGCATCGGCCGACCATGTTTTTGATATACGGTATGCCATTTGCATTTCAAATCCGGCATTCTTGATTTTGCCCGTATTTACG
>OHMY01000341.1_pt1 | contig 34550 bp, 30 predicted proteins | sample 1569381 | NCBI WGS metagenome assembly OHMY01 (sample SAMEA3879528, study PRJEB24766) | human gut metagenome | biome: human-associated habitat; feature: feces | place: USA | collected 1985/1987
TAATTGTAAGGATAGATGTTGTAGGCTCTGAATCTCTGTAAGTATGTCTCTTCTTAATCTTCTCAAGGAATGTCTTAAGAAGCCATACAGCAATGTTATCAGCTCTGTCATCATCATTACCGTACTTAGGGAAGTCACCATCAATCTGGTAATCTACTACAAGACCTGACTCATCACGAACTGTCTTAACCTTAGCATACTTAATAGCTGAAAGTGAGTCAACAACGTGTGAGAATCCAGCAATACCTGTAGCGAATGTTCTCTTAACATCTGTATCGATAAGAGCCATCTCTGCAGCTTCATAGTAATACTTATCATGCATATACTGGATAAGGTTCAGTGTATTAACATAAAGGTCTGCTAACCAATCCATCATTGTATCGAACTTAGCAATAACCTCATCATAATCAAGGTACTCTGCTGTAATAGGCTTGTAAGCCGGTCCAACCTGCTCTTTGTTCTTCTCATCAACACCACCATTGATAGCGTAAAGAAGACACTTAGCAAGGTTAGCTCTTGCGCCGAAGAACTGCATCTCCTTACCTGTCTGAGTAGCTGATACACAGCAGCAGATTGAGTAATCATCGCCCCATGAAACCTTCATAACGTCATCATTCTCGTACTGGATTGATGATGTATCAACAGAAATCTTAGCAGCATACTTCTTGAATGTCTCTGGGAGACGTGATGAGTAAAGTACTGTAAGGTTAGGCTCTGGTGAAGGTCCCATGTTCTCAAGTGTATGAAGGAATCTGAAGTCGTTCTTTGTAACCATTGAACGTCCGTCGATACCTGTACCACCAACCTCAAGAGTAGCCCATGTAGGGTCACCTGAGAATAACTCGTTGTATGATGTGATTCTTGCGAACTTAACCATTCTGAATTTCATTACCATATGGTCGATGAGTTCCTGAGCTTCCTTCTCTGTGATAACACCGTTATCCAGGTCTCTCTGAATGTAGATATCAAGGAATGTAGATACACGGCCTACTGACATAGCTGCACCATTCTGAGTCTTGATAGCTGCAAGGTAACCAAAGTATAACCACTGGCAAGCTTCCTTAGCATTCTTAGCCGGCTGTGAAATATCATATCCGTAGCTCTCAGCCATCTTCTTCATGCCTGCAAGTGCCTTGTACTGATCTGAGATCTCTTCTCTGAGACGGATAACATCATCTGTCATTGTTCCGCATCCGCAGTTAGCGTGATCTCTCTTCTTCTCTTCCATAAGGTAGTCAATACCATAAAGAGCAACTCTTCTGTAATCGCCTACGATACGTCCACGGCCATATGTGTCAGGAAGACCTGTGATGATGTGGCTGTGACGAGCCTTTCTCATCTCTGGTGTGTAAGCATCGAATACACCCTGATTATGTGTCTTGTGGTACTCTGTGAAGATCTTGTGTAATTCAGGATTTGGCTCATAACCATAATTCTTGCAAGACTCCTCAGCCATCTTGATACCGCCATATGGCATAAATGCTCTCTTAAGAGGCTTGTCTGTCTGAAGACCTACAACCTGCTCAAGATCTTTCATAGACTCATCTATATATCCAGGGCCGTAAGCTGTAAGGCCTGCAACAACCTCTGTCTCCATATCAAGAACGCCGCCCTTGGCTCTTTCTTCCTTCTGTAACTCCTGAAGTCTTCCCCAGAGCTTGTTAGTAGCTTCTGTTGGTCCCTCAAGGAAACTCTCATCTCCATCATAAGGCTTGTAGTTATTCTGGATGAAATCTCTTACGTTGATTTCCTCTTTCCAGAGTCTGCCTTCAAAACCATTCCACTGTTCTTTTTCCAGCATCTTGTTCATTCCTCCTGTATATTGTATACAATGTTGATTATAAAGATAAAACGAAAATACACATTCGTATTAAAAAATGTATTATCGTTTTCTTGCTACGCTTATAATATATGACATGATTGTTAAAAAATCAACAACAATTTTTGCCTTTTTTGCTTTGTATTTGATTATGTACAATTTCACAACTGTTAATGAATATTTTGTATCAGTTTAGGTACATTTATACAAATATAACGGGCATTTGTCCGTGTGGGACGTACAGGCAAAAAAACAGCCGGAATTAATCCGGCTGCTTCTTATTATCTTGAATAATCTGATATATAGATATATATGTAAATAACTAATCCTACGGATTATTCAGCCTGTGGAGCTCCTACAGGACATACGCCCTCACATGCGCCACAATCGATGCATGTATCTGCATCAATAACCATCTTGCCATCGCCTTCGCTGATTGCGTTAACAGGACATTCTGCAACACAAGCACCACAGCTTACGCAGTCATCAGAAATAATATGTGCCATGATAATACCTCCTTAAGAAATTGAATAATTGTTTATTCATTATACGATACTTTTTCGCATTAATCAACACAATCATAAAATTTTTATCATTTTCAAAATGTTATAACATATTGATTCTCATTATCTATAAATCAGCCAAATCTAGCCAAAATTACGTCCGTCCTGCGGTCTTGCCATATCTGCAAACTTAGTCTGCTCTGCAATCCATGCCATCTGTACAGTTCCTATAGGGCCGTTACGCTGCTTGGCTATGATTACTTCAGCAACGCCCGGAATATCTGTATCCTTATTGTAATAATCATCCCTGTAGAGGAACATTACAACGTCAGCATCCTGCTCAATCGCTCCCGATTCACGAAGATCGGAAAGCATAGGCCTGTGGTCATCTCTCTTCTCAACGGCACGGCTGAGCTGTGACAGTGCAACAACAGGAACCTCAAGCTCTCTTGCAAGCTGCTTCAGCGCTCTCGATATATCCGATATCTCCTGCTGTCTTGAATCCGAAGAACGCCCGCTTCCGCTCATGAGCTGAAGGTAATCGATAATAATAAGTCCAAGATTACTCTCAAGCTTCATCTTACGGCACTTAGAGCGCATCTCACCTATTGATATACCCGGCGTATCTTCTATTATAAGGTGTGACTTGGCTATATTATCAGCACCCTCAAGAAGCTTCGCCCAATCAGAGCCGTCAAGACGGCCCTTTCTTAACTTGTCTGCATCAACACCCGATTCAAGCGAAAGCATACGGTTAACAAGCTGTACATTGGACATCTCAAGCGAGAATACAGCAGTTGTTATACCTTCCTTGAGTGCTACATGGTCTGCCACATTAAGCACAAACGCTGTCTTACCCATAGACGGACGCGCCGCTATAAGTATAAAATCAGACGGCTGAAGTCCTGAGAGCTTATAGTCAAGATCCTTGAACCCTGTCGGAATTCCCGTAACGGCACCTCTGTTACGTGCTGCCGCCGATATCCTGTCTATTGCTTCAACAACAACATCCCCGATAGGCATGGAATCCTTGCTTGCCTTTGACTTAACAAGCTCAAATACCTTTTTCTCCGTATCGGCAAGAATATCTTCAGTCTCCCCGGTTCCTGCATAACACTGATTGGCAATCTCTTCTGTTGTTCTTATTATATTGCGGAGCATTGCCTTATCTTTGACAATCTCAGCATACTGTCTTATATTGGCAGAAGTAGGTACAGCTTCAAGCAGTTCCCTTATAAAATCAATTCCATATACTTCTGCAGGAACATTGCGCGCCCTTAATTCCTCCTGAAATGTTACAAGGTCTACCGCCCTTCCCGCATTATTCATATCAACCATAGTCTGGAACATCGTTCCGTACTGGTTATGATAAAAATCGTCCTTATTAAGAATCTCAGCAGCGGCAATAATAGCATCCTTATCCATAAGCATTGAACCGACTACCGACTGCTCTGCTTCGATACTATTAGGCATGACTCTTCTGATAACAGCTTCTTCCATTCTGTCCTCCTGCTTTACTTCTGTTCAACCTCAACAGTCAGTTCAGCAACAACCTCCTTATGAAGCTTAACAGGAAGATGGAATGTTCCTGCCATTCTTATAGGTTCATCTATCTTAATCTTTTTCTTATCAAGCTCAAGCCCTGCCTGCTCCTTCGCAGCTTCGGCAATCTCCTTGCCTGACACGCTTCCGAATGTTCTTCCGTCCTTACCACCCTTTATAGAAAGAACTATCTTCTTAGATTCGATAACTTCCTTAAGAGCTATCGCCGCATCAAGCTCCTCCTTGGCAAGCTTGGCCTCATGTGCCTTAGTCAGTTTAAGGTCGTTAAGATTCTTGGCGTTAGCTTCAACTCCAAGCTTCTTAGGAAGCAGGAAATTCCTTGCATATCCTTCACTGACCTTTACCTTATCACCCTTCTTACCAAGTGCCTTAACATCCTGCATAAGTATAACTTCCATTGCAATATCCTCCATTCCTGCGTCTGATTACGCATTCAGTCTGTAAATATTCTATAATTCATCATTTACAATCATCTCATCAATAGTTTCCTTGAGTTCCAGGATTACATTATTGATTGTCTTATCCTTAAACTGTGCTCCGGCAACTGTCATATGACCGCCTCCGCCCAGTTTCTCCATTATAAGCTGTACATTCACTTCATCTATAGAACGCGCACTTATATATATCTTATCCTCGTACTTGGTTATGACAAATGATGCCTTAATGCCTCTGATATCGAGAAGCTCATTAGCTGCCTGTGCTCCTCCGATTGTAGGGCTCTTAAGCCCGTCTCCTTCAAATACCGAGATTGCATAACTGTCACGATATACCTCAGCCCTGCTCACCGCAGCCGCCACTGCTTTGTACTCATTCATATCATTACGCAGAAGCTTCCTTACCCTGCTGACATCCGCACCGTTGCGGCGCAGATAAGCTGCAACTTCAAATGTTCTCGGGCCTGATTTTGAATTAAATCCGTCCGTATCAATTACGATTCCTGCATAGAGTGCATCGGCTTCAAGGCCTCTTAGCTTCGTACCCTCATTAACATATGTAAGCATCTCAGCCACCATCTCACTTGCTGATGATGCAGATGAGTCAACATATGACATAAATGTATCTGCAATCGGGTCACTCGTCTGTCTGTGATGGTCGAACACAATCTTAGTCCGGCATATATTAAGCAACTCCGGGCAATCAGTAATCTGAGGTCTGTTAACATCAACAACAATAAGCACCGTAGAAGGACTTACCCTCTCAAGCGCATCCTGACCTGTATAGAACATGTCCTCAGGATAATCGTCATTAGACGTAAACCTTGTCATAAACGGCTCTACTGTTGCAGTAACCTCACTTATAACTATATGCGCATTCTTCTTCATCTTACGCGCCATGAGATATATACCTATGGCAGAACCAAATGAGTCAATATCCGGCAGCTTATGTCCCATTATAAAGAACTCATCATTGTTCTCCATAACGCGCATAAGCGCCTGAGCCTTAACACGGATCTTAACACGATCATTCTTCTCCGCGAGCTGGCTCTTACCTCCAAAGTATGTTACCTTATCACCTTCCTTAAGTACTGTCTGGTCTCCGCCTCTTCCGAGTGCCAGATCCATCGCAGCCCTGGCTATCTCAAAATTCTTTGAGTAATCAGCTGCGCCCGTACCTATGCCGATGCTTAAAGTTATTGTTTTTTCATTGCCTATATTAATACTCTTGATATCATTAAGGATACTGAACTTATCGGCTATAAGCTTCTCAAGATAGCTGTAAGTAAATACAGCCAGATACTTGTCCTTCTCAAGCTTTCTGACTATCGCCGCACCCGGAGAGAAATACTTATTAACTCTCTTATCTATAAGTCCAAGGAAAAGTGAACATCTTGCATCCTCAATACCTTCAAACGCTTCATCATAATTATCAATATAGATAAGTCCGGCTACAAATCCTTCATCGTGTATCTGCTTTCTGTAACGGTTAATCTGTGTCTCATCAAACATATACATAGACAATAATGCGGCATCTTCGCCATCAAGTATCTCCGACTTATCTATTGAAAAATCTATCGATACCTTATTAATCTCTATCTGGTAATCATGTTCATTATACGTTATGTGTCTTACACATGTCTGTTCCGACTTAGGGAACATCTCACGGCTTATGTCCTTAAATACAGTTGTTATGCTCTTATGGAAATCCTTCTCCCTGCCTGTCACCTGGCGCATAGCCTTATTCATCCACATTATGCGCCCGGAATCATCAAGAAGTGCATAAGGTGTTGCAAGTTCTTCCATAAGCCTGTGCTGGACCTGTGCATAATCTTCAGCAAAATTAACCATCTGCCTTACTATTGACGGTTTGTAATAAAACCACATAAGAGCGAGGATTATCGCATACACCGCAACAAATGCGGACATTACCGTACCCGCCGGCACACTTATAAAATATATTGTAACATTAAGCACTACCATCATAAGCCCGGCAAGAAGAGGCCATATAAAAAAAGACTGCAGTGCACCTGTTGTTCTTATTCCTGCTCCATTTTTCTTCTTAAACATTGCATTACTCCATATTCATACAATAGCCACATACTGTGAATTATACCACATACCGGGTTGCATATCAACGCAAAAAGAAACAGCCTTTGTCACTCACACGTCACAAAAGCTGCTTCTTTCTATAAAAAACACTCGCCTCACCTTTTGCTTATATAAACAGTCTCCCCAGACCGCCATAAGCGTTTAGTTGTTTAGTAAATAAACAATTTCTTCACGAGTGTTATATTACCACTTTTATTTTTATTATTCTCCCCCCTTTTGTGGGGGAATTTGCAAAAAATCAGTTGAAATAACTTATTTAAGTATTTTTTCCATGGTTTTTCATTTATATCCAATTCAATCCAGCATAATTATGCATACATAAAAATCCCGCCACGAGTTAATACTCGTAACGGGATTCTGTAATCATATGCAATTAGTCAACTGAATATGGCATAAGTGCAATATGACGAGCTCTCTTAACAGCTACTGTAAGTGCTCTCTGATGCTTTGCACAGTTACCTGTGATTCTTCTAGGAAGAATCTTACCACGCTCAGATACATATCTCTTAAGCAGGTTTACATCCTTATAATCAATTGCCTTACTCTGATCTGCACAGAAAATGCAGACTTTCTTTCTTCTGCGCATAGGTCTTCTTCTCATCTGAGTCTCAGCCTTATCGCCAGTCTTCTTATCCATGTTTGGCATAATTAGTTACCTCCTGTCCTAGTTAAAAGGCAAACCTTCGTCCTCCACTCCGTCAGGAATATTCATAAATCCATCGCCTGCTGCCGCACTTGGCTCAGGTCTTGAGTGGCCGGCATAAGATGCCTCTCCACTGGCAGCTGCAGCCTTGCTCTCTGCAAATTCAAGGTCATCTGCAATAACCTCAGTAGTATATACCCTCTGACCATCCTTGTTGGTATAGCTTCCTGTACGGATGCTTCCCTGAAGAACAATCTTGGTACCCTGATGAAGATACTTCTCAGCAAATTCAGCCTGTCTCCTGAAAGCCACACAGCTTATGAAGTCTGCTGACTGCTGGTCACCATTCTGATTATTACGTGAACCACGTCTGTCTACCGCCAATGTAAATCTTGCGATTGCCATTGAATCCTCTGCGCTCTGTGAATAGCGGATATCAGGATCCCTTGTCAATCTTCCCATCAAAATTACTCTATTCATACTTACTCCTTTTCCGGATGAACATTCATCCTGCCTGTTGTTTTAAAAAGAGCTGTATGTCAGTATACTCATCAAGCTTAAGCTTCTTCCTTAACGATGAGGAAACGAATAACATTGTCCATGATGCGGATTCTGCTTTCGATTTCTGCAGGCGCTGCTGCATCTGCATCAAACTTGATGAAGTAATAAAAACCGTCTTTCATGTGCTGAATCTCGTATGCAAGTCTCTTCTTGCCACAATCCTCAACATTAGAAATCACACCGCCAAAACGAGCAACTAATTCCTTAACCTGCTCAACAGTATTGACTCTGACTTCATCTTCAACGTTCGCACTAACAACAACTGTTAATTCATACTTGTTCATGTACGTTGCACCTCCTTCTGGTCTCTGGCCCCTTAATCACAGTAAGGAGCAAGGATTTGAAATATATTATGAGACATAATACATCACAATGAGATATGATACTACACATCAACACAAAATGCAAGCAAAAGTTTAATCCGTCTCAAAAAAAATAAGCAGGTTCAAATTAATGATCCTGCTTTTTAATCAGCTTCTTTGTATTCTTCTCAACCATTCTGCGTGGAACCATTATCATATGGGAGCATCCACAGCATCTAAGCCTGAAATCAGCACCGACTCTAAGAATCTCCCATTCATTACTTCCGCATGGATGACCTTTTTTTAACTGCACGATATCGCCCACATCATAAACCATATACGTTCTCCATTCATCACATGTTTGTATATCTGTCTAAAGGACTCCGAACACCTTTCCGAGCGAATCATGTATAAGCAGATCAGCTTTGCCGTCAAACGGTGTCGGTGTCTTATTTATCAGAACCAGCTTATGCCCGCGGTAATATCTTATGAGGCCTGCCGCAGGATATACGCCGAGAGAAGTCCCTCCGACGATAAGCACATCTGCCTCTTCTATAAGCCTGACAGCCTCACTTATATCCGCTTCGTCAAGTCCTTCTTCGTATAAGACAACATCAGGCTTTATGCGGCCTCCACACTCACAGACAGGAACACCGTCAGCATTAAGTATTGCATCGATACCATAGAATCTGCCGCACTTTTCACAGTAATTCCGTAATACAGATCCATGCAGTTCCACCACATGTCTGCTTCCCGCTTTTTGATGAAGCCCATCAATATTCTGTGTTATAACGCCTTTCAGTATTCCTTTTTGTTCAAGTTCTGCCAGCTTTATGTGCGTTGTTGAAGGTTCTGCTTCCGGATAAAGCATTCTGTCTTTGTAGAATCTGAAGAATTCTTCCGGATTCCTCATATAAAACGAATGACTTATTATCTCTTCCGGAGGATACTTGTACTTCTGATTGTAAAGGCCGTCAACTCCTCTGAAATCCGGTATTCCGCTCTCCGTCGACACACCCGCACCGCCAAAGAATACTACATTATCACTATCGCAGACCGTCTGCCTGAACTTTTGAATCTTATTGTCATTTTCCGTATTATCTGTATTATGCATTCGTTATAACCACACCAAGCACAAGGCATCCCTCGTTGTCATAGAATTCTATCTTCTCTCTGGCATCCCTTGGACTATACTCAGAATCATCTATAAGAACCAATGACGCTCTGCAGTTTCTTGCTACTTCTGCACTCTTTCCGGCCTCAAGGATAATATAATCATAATCATCCATATTGTCATCAAGGAATTTCCTTAATCTGTCCTCGTCATTCTGTGAAAGAGTCTGTCTGCTGCTCTCGCCCGAGAATATTATATTAAGGTCACTTCTGTTAGTAAGACATCTTATCTTATCATCGTCCTGTGTTCCGTCAAGATACTCACACAGCCCTTCCAGATTCTTACCAAGTCTGTATTTGCCCATAAATACCGGTGTTGTAACATCAGCATCAACAAAAAGTACTTTATTACCGGCATCGACAATCGCCGCTGCAAGGCGGAGCGCATATCCGCTCTCACCTATAACAGCAAGTGTCTTATACTTTCTTCCCTTAGCCAGAACTCTGTTGCACAGCTCCTTGTATGCCTTTTCCTGGGCAGGAGTTGTTGCAACCAATTTGTCAATATTTACACTGAACATTATTTATCTCCATTCCTGCGCCAATGCGCACTGCAAATTTGGAATCTGCCGCTTACTTAGGTATTCTTCCGAGCACTTCTGTACTCGAATTCTCTCCAAGGATATTAGCTCTTGGAGCTGCAGCTGCCGCCTGAGTCTCTCCTGAAACATTCTTCTCTTCCTCAAGCTTAGCTTCTTCTGCCTTCTTAAGCTCCTCAGCACGCTTTGCTTCCTCGGCTCTCCTGGCAAGTATTCTGGCTACAGCTTCTTCTTCAGCTTTTGCAGCTGCTGCCTCTTCCTCTGCCCTGCGTCTTGCTTCTTCCTCTGCCTTGATTCTGGCTTCCTCTTCTGCTTTCTCTATCGCAAGTCTCTGGGCTGCTGCCTTAGCCGCTGCTATGCGCTCCTCTTCGGCTCTGGCTGCCGCAAGACGTTCCTCTTCAGCCTTTCTTTCTGCCTCTTCTCTTGCAAGTCTTTCCTGAGTCTCACGAAGTGCTTTTTCAGCTGCTTCCTGAATTGCTCTCTCTTCTGCTTCCTTAGCAAGTCTCTCTGCCTCAGCTGCCTTTCTTGCTTCTTCCGCCGCAAGCTGTGCCGCTAATCTGTCAGCTTCTTCCTTAGCCTTACGCTTAGCTTCCTCTTCTGCCGCTCTCTGTGCAGCAAGTATTCTTGCTTCCTCCTCAGCCTTGCGCTTAGCTTCTTCCTCTGCTGCTTTCTGTGCAGCTATAAGAGCCTCTTTCTCTTCTATTGCTTTTCTGCGCGCTTCCTCTGCAGCAAGACGTTCTGCCTCTTTTGCTGCTTCCTCTGCTGCTTCTCTCTCTTCTTTCTCACGTGCTTCCTTAAGAGCTTCTTCTACAGCTGCCTTCTGTGCAAGGTCTTCGGTTGCCTGTGCCTCAGCTTCCTGCTGTCTCAAGGCTTCCTGTGCTGCCTTAAGTGCTGCTGCTGCGGCGGCTCTTGAAGCAAGGTCATCTGCGCCACGTACAATATTTTCTTCTGCAGGCTTGACGGCAGTATTATCAGATTCTTCCGCCGGCACTGCTGCATCCTGAGCCTGCTGTTCCTCTGTGTTACTGCCCTCTTCAGGCAGAACTTCATCAACTACAGCTTCGACAAGCTGCTCTTTTTCTTCCTCTTCAAGAGCATCTTCCATTTCAAGCTCAAGGCTATCATCCTCCGGTTCTTCTTTCTGCTGTGGCTCCTGCTCCGGCTGATTCTCTGCCTGTGGCTCCTGTGTATGTTCAGCTTCAGCTGCTGTATCATCATGCTCTACAAGTTCAATATCATCAGTCTCTTCAAGGCGCTTAGCCTCCTGAATCCTGTTATATGCCTCTTCAAGTGCTGCCTGTGCTTCCTTGGCAGCCCTCGCAGCTTCTTCTGCCTTGGCTGCCTGTGTAGCCGCATGCTGTGCTGCCTTCTCTGCCCCATCCTTAGCTTCCGCCGCCTTATTGCCTGCGTCTGCATCATCACCCCAGATAAGGATATCTTCATCTTCTGATGGCTTAGGTGCTCTCTCCTGCTTCTGTGCAAGTCTCAAAGGTTCCTGACGGTAATAGCGCTCATACTCATCTTCGTCATCGTCCTTCTTCTTGCCAAATGCCGTCATAATAAGAGCTATTATAAACTCAATTACAAATATGACTGCTGCTGCGGCAGCTGTAATATATGCTGTGTATTTAATAAGATCAGGCTTTATTGCCACACCTGTGGATGTTCCTTCCTGAAGGACTGATATCTCTTCAACAGGAATAACCTTCTTGGCATTACTGCATGCGCTCCTGGCAATCGCATCAACATACTGCTTTGCAGTATTCTGGTCAGGATTACGCACAGTAAGCTCAATTACATTACTGTCTGCCGGTGAACTTACAGTAAGATATGAAGCAAGATCTTCGGAATTACCTGCAATACTCTTTGCCTCAGATATAACTATCTCACTCTTAAATATGATAGAAAAGTCTTCCTTAAGTCCGCCGCTTCCTGCACGAAGAGCCTGTTCACTATCCTTGCCCGGTATTACATAAAGCTTGGATGTAGACTCATAAACAGGTGCAATCTTATTATACAATACCCCATATGAAACGCCTCCGGCAATCATAACTGCCAGAATCCATATTAATGCAAATCTTGCAAATTTTCTCATACCCGTCTCCCTTTCTTATATGTATCCTTCCTGCTTAGTAAAGGCTCTCCGGATACTTGCCTTCGTCAATAAGCTTTCTTATGGAAGCTACAACCGTCGGCTTATCTTCCTTGTATGTAACACCAAACCACTTATCGTTAGACTCAAGAACCGTAACGGCAGCTCTTCCATCCTTAATCATTGAATCAACAATTGACGGAAGAAGATACTCACTCTTAATGTCGCCTTCCTTAAGTCCGCCAAGGAACTCTCTGAATCCCGCGTCAAGCACATCAAGAAACTCAGGTGTGAATCCCCACATATTCATTGACACATGGCTCTTAGGATCGATAGGAACAAGCTTACCATCCTTCTCATAAGCCGCACCGTCGGCAGTCTTTACAATTCCTGAAGTCTCATTAACACCGATAAGATGTTCATTATCATCAACAACACATACGCCTCTTGTTACTGCACCATTATCGCTTAATGTATTGCCAAGGATAAATCCTGCCATACACATATCATACTCAACATCTGTCTTATGTCCGTCAGTAAGATATTCATGAATCTTCACAAAGCCTTCCTTGCCATAATAGTCATCTGCATTGATTACCATAAAAGGCTCATTAACCACACCCTTGCATGCAAGAATTGCCTGACCTGTTCCCCAAGGCTTCTTTCTGCCTTCAGGTACACCAAAGCCTTCAGGAAGATTGTCTATCTCCTGAAATACATATTCTACATTAACCTTTGTTGCGATTCTGTTGCCTATTACTTCCTTGAATGTCTCCTCAAGATCCTTACGTATTACAAAGACAACCTTATTAAATCCTGCCTCAACCGCATCATGGATTGAATAATCCATAATAATCTCACCATTAGGTCCCATTGGCTCAAGCTGCTTAATTCCGCCGCCAAATCTGCTGCCGATTCCCGCAGCCATAATTACAAGTGTAGTGTCTTTCATCTTTTCATACCGCACCAGCAGCCCCTGCTGCCAGATGCTTCTCCCTTCTGGATTAAAGTATATTATTTTTTATTGTAACACATATAATAAGAAATATCATTAATGTTTTAAAAAATATGCATACATCATATATATTACTGTACCTCAGGATAGTAGTACCAGCATATTCCGGTCACATTGCCTGCCGCATTGGTATAGTACATAAGCTGTGAGTAATCATCACTGTAGCTTGCGAACTCTCCCTTATACGGAGGCTGGAAACTCAGATATTCAAGTATACTGCCACCACTCTCCATATCACCATTGCCATTATAATTAATCATTCCATATTCTATTGGGTCCTTAACCTTCTGTTCCTCAAGCCTGTCAAGTGTTCTGCTGCCATATAGGAACTTGCCTAGTATAGTTGCATTGTCATCGCTCATCACATTGGCATTAAGGCAGTTGGCATCCCTGTAGAACTTATCTCTTACGTCCTGTGCACTCATCCCCGCATGTGTTCCTCTTGTAAATGTCTTCGCCGGGTCAGTGCTTTCAACTCCGCACAGCTTCATAGAGCCATTCACACTCCAGAATATCAATGTACTCTTCGTACCGTCAGCGCCATTATATGTGAATACTCTCTCAGGTGTCGATTCCGCAGCCGGTGTCTTATCATCGTCAGGAGCCCCAACTGCTGCCATGACTTCTTCCGGCGTCATTCCCATTACAGCCTTGCCAAATACCATATCCTCCGTAGAGAATCTGCTCTGGCTGCTCTCCGGCAGCTGCGCATATGTTGAAGACTCTTCTTCAATATATCCGTCTGTGTCAGCAGCATCCGTGCTGTCTCCCGCTCCGGATGAACATGCTGCAAACGAAACCGCTGCTATGCATATGGCTGCTGCCGCCGTATATTTTCTTAATGTCTTAAAATGCATGAATCCCATTTCCTTTCTGTTAGATTGCCACAAGTAAGCTGCCAGTGGTCTTCCATCGTTCTCCGCCTATTATACATCATCCGGCGGATAACGCCAATATATCAAAATACTCATTCACATTATATTCACGAATAAAAAAGCTGCCGGTTCTGTACTGCACAACATTGTCATCATGCAGCACAGGACACCGGCAGTCCTTTAATTCCAGTTAAAATATAAACCAGCAGTAATTATCATAACTTATCACTGTTCATTACCAGTTCACATATAAGCCTTCCTGCTATTGTCATGTAATTGCGGTCTGATTCAGAACGCTTACTGCTTCTATTGAAGACATCAAACGATATCATGACTCCGCCGTAATTCCCATCATCCAGCCACACCTGAACAAATGCTGTTGTCTCCTGCTTTTCAAGTGCAGAATATACCATCGGATAATGTGTATTAAGATGTCTCGTATTATTCTCCGAATAGACACCGCTCTCGTCAAAGTTAGACTTATAATCTCCATCATACATCGGGAAATTATCTATTGCTCCGATATACTTACCGACCGAATATACACGTTTCCAACCGTTTCCCTTGTATATGGCAATTCCGTCAACATCAAAATACTCCTGTAGCTTGGCAAGTGCCTCGTCAAGAACAGCAAGTCCGTCCGAATGAAGCTTAAGTACAAGTTCTGAAATCATTGAAATCTTCTTCTCGTTGCTCAGCACCGCACTTATGCCAAGCGGTCTGTCACTCTCCTCAGACGCATCAAGCTTGCCGTGCTTACTCTCATCATATATGATATATCTGTTCTTGCCTTTTGCCTTGGCAATGTAGAGCGACTTATCAGCTTTCTTAAAAAGCTCATCATAAGCTGTTCCGTCATCCGGATACTTTGAAATTCCTATCGATGTCGTTACTGCAAAATCCTTAATAACACCGCTGTAAGCCCAGAGAATATGCTTTGTTATAACCTTCAGGATTCTTCTCAACTCTGCCTCATCAAGTATATTCTCAAACAATACAAAGAATTCATCCCCGCCGAATCTTCCGACCTTGCCGCGCTGTCCGACAACACTTCTTATAATCTCTGACACCTTGGACAGTACCTGGTCTCCGAACATATGTCCGTATGTGTCATTGATTCTCTTAAAGTCGTCAACATCCATGATTGCAAGATACATTGCCTTATCACCGCCGGCATTAATGCGTTCTATTGTATATTCACTTATGGCACGCTTATTGAGTAACCCTGTTCCCGAATCTCTTGCTGCTTCAGTAAGATAATACGCTTTATCATCATGTGAACGGCTTGTTGACTTCATCACACCTACAGAAAGGCTCTTCCCATCATCACTGTATATGGTCCCGCCATTAACTTCAAAACCCGACTCAAGCTCAGGAACTCCGAATATACTTCCGTTAAGCTTAAGATTAAATCCATCGACACCATTGCGGATGCACTCTGCAAATGTTTCAAATGCTGCTTTATCCGAATGCTCCGTATCGCCTGACTCTACCCTGCGTTCAACATCTGCAAACTTTTCTCTGAAAAGCATTACATTCTTGGCATTATTATATCTGTATACCATAAGTTCATCATTTTTGTAATCATACTCATAGAATACCTGGTTAGACAATCCTAAGAATCTTCGGTACTTATTCATGTTCTGCATATAATGCCTGAACTTGCCCTGAATAGTCATAATATCATAAAAGCTGATTTCAACCGACTCAGTACCATCAATAATCCTTTTGCCAATCTTCATCGTAATATACAGCCATACATACTTATCATTAGCATTGCGGAATCTTACTATAAGATCCTGTTCCCCCTCGTTAAGCTTCTCATAAGCCGAAAAAAACGAAGGCTGGTCTTCCGGATGTATCAGTTCCGGAAATGCATACCCCGAATTAGCGCCTAGCAGATAATATGCATTCTCATCTCCGTTAGCGACTATATATCCTTTTTTAAGTGAAAGTTCCCCAAAATGTGACTTTCCATCCGAATTATTCCTGTAACCGGTAATGTCCATGTTGTTCACCCCCATAAGTGCAACTTACGTACAACTATCCTTTGCAAATATAGTCCTATAGTACTATATTTGCAAGTACTATCATATTCTATTTTATATTCTATTTTATTCTCTATTTTATTTTTCTACCGCGTTATTAAGCAGAATGTCCGAAACCTTATCTGCCAGCACTGCATATCCTACTTCAAGCTTGACATCATCACTCTTCTGCCCCAGCGAATCAAGCATGCTCTGATATGAATCATAATTATTCTGTGATGCTATAAGCTCTCCATATTCATTAATCTCATCATCTGATACGGTAACACTTTCCTTCTCGCCTATAAGTGTAAGTATCATCTTCTCCTTAAGATAATTGCGTGCGTACTGGTCAGCATATTCATTGAATGCAGCCTCATCCGCGAAGCCGTATACATTCTTAAGATATGACTCAAATGAATCTATCCCGCTGTAATAAGTACCATAATATGAATATTCTGACTTAACATTATCATTGATAGTCTGCTTAAGATCCGCAATCTCATCCTCAGGATATCCGCTCACAGTTGTTGTCTCGTTAATCTTATCCCAGACTGCACTGTACTTATTACTGTCAAAGCTCTGCTGTGCGCTGTCCTTAAGTGTCTGCTCAACATACTTCGTGAATTCATCCGTTGTCTGTGCCTGAGTGTCATATGAACCTGTTGCTACTATCGTCTTAACAAAATCATCATTATACTCAGGGAGAGTTGTTGTCACTATTGCATTGACCTTAACATTGAAATTAACATCCTTGCCTGCAAGGTCTGAATTGCTGTATGAATCATCAAAGTGACAAGGTATGTCATATTCCCTGCCAACCTCAAGTCCTGCAAGTCCCTTATCAAGATCCTCGATAAATCTTCCTGAACCGATTGTATATTCTACATCAGTAGCTGTTCCTCCGGAGAATGCCACTCCATTGAGCGTTCCACTGTAATCAAGCTTAATCTTGTCTCCGAGCTTCGTTGTTCCTGTTGTAACCTCGGTATTCTCACCCTTACTGCTTCTTATATTGTCAATATAAGCCGTAACCTGATCCTGTGTAACATCCAGGGCTGACCTGTCTACCTCTACCTCAACTCCCTTATACTCTCCGAGATTAACATACTGCTTATATGTCTCAAAATCCTTCTGAAGCTGTTCTGAATAATTCACACCGGATGTGTTTCCCTTAGTGCCTGCCTCACCTCCGTTATCTCCCGGCTTGCCACACGCAGTAAATGTCAGCGCCATGGTAAGCATAAGTGCTGCTGCCAAATAACTTTTCCTCATTACAAAATCCTCCTAAAATACAATACCGCATAACTGCCGTATCTTATTATTTATACCATGTTTTCATATAAATTAAAAGTAATTTAAGCAAATTCACATTTATTTCACATTGTACTCATAACCTTAACATGCTAAAATCATTTATTATTGAAAATATGTATCGAAAGGCTTGCCTCACATGAAAAAGATATTATACAGGTTATACAGAATAATATGCCTATGCATGCTTGCATCAGTACTAACAGCTGCACTATCAGCTGCGGCCGGATGCTCCTCTCCGGCAGGACATTCCTTTGCACTCCCGGAGCCTTTAAGCGTGTCCGGTTTCAAGCTGAATACCTATGTTGAAATCAAAGGCTACGATACCACATCCAACAGGAAGCTTCTCACTGAAGCACTTAATCTGTGCGACAGATACGAGATGATATTTTCGCGCACTCTTACCGACAGTGAACTGTCAAGGCTTAACCGTCACGAGATTACGACTGTAAGTGCACCATTGGGGGAACTCATATCTTACGGCATAGAATACGGTCAATTATCCGGCGGCAGTTTTGATATCAGCATCGGTTCCGTGTCATCGCTCTGGGATTTCACTTCCGGCAATCCTTCTGTCCCTGACACCTCTGACATTGCCGGTGCCCTTGAATATGTAGGATATGACCGGATAACACTTGCAAAAAATGAAGATGGGACTTATAATGTATCAATTCCCGACAAAATGATGCTGGACCTTGGTGCAATCGCCAAAGGCTATATTGCCGACCGCATTAAAGATTATCTCACGGATAACGGCGTCAAAAGCGCACTTATTAATCTTGGCGGTAATGTCTTATGCATCGGTAACCGGCCTGACAACAGTGCGTTCAATGTCAGAGTCCGCAGGCCTTTTGCAGAATCTTCAGCATATATCTGTTCAGTAAATGCTTCAGATATGTCAGTGGTATCATCAGGTACATATGAAAGATGCTTTACATATGGCGGGAATTTTTACCATCATATACTTAACCCTGCTGACGGATATCCGTACAACAACGGCCTTACACAGGTAACAATATTTTCAAAGACTTCTGTTACAGGTGACTGCATGAGCACAGCCTGTTTTACCCTCGGTCTTGATAAGGGGCTTAGTCTTGTTGAGAATACAGACGGGGTTGAGGCCGTCTTCGTCACGGAGGACGGTTCACTGCATTATAGCAGTGGCGCGAAGCAATATTTACAGGAGTATTAACAGTAATGGAACCATTAGTAAGCATAATAATTCCGGTATACAATGCACAGCAGACTATTGAGCGTTGTCTGTGCAGCATACGGAATCAGACTTTTGACAACTTTGAAGTTCTTATGGTCAATGACGGAAGTCATGACCACTCCATGCGCATTCTCGAAAAATTTGCCAGCCTGGATCCGCGTTTTATTATAATTGACAAAAGTAACAGCGGCGTTTCTGACAGCCGCAACATTGCCATGGACTGCGCATGCGGAAAGTATTTTCAATTTGTTGATGCTGATGACTGGATTCCGTCTGATGCTGTTGAATCCCTGGTCAACGCTGCCGAAAAAAACAACTCAGACATGGTAATATGTGATTACCGCCGCGTAATAGGCCACATGTTCACGACAAAGGGACACATTGATGTATCAGGCACGATAAGCAAACGTACCTATGCCGAGTACATGATGAAAGCCCCGGCTAATTACTACTATGGCGTTATGTGGAATAAGTTCTACCGTGCTGATCTTATACGTGCACACCGCATAAAGTGCCCGCTTGAGCTTCAGTGGTGCGAAGACTTCCAGTTTAATCTTGAATTTCTTCAATACGCGGATTCCATATATGTGCTTACAAGGCCGCTTTATTATTATGTCAAGACCAAAGGCAGCCTTGTTGACAGCAATATTGACTTGCGCAAGACCGTCCGCACCAAGCGCCTTCTGTTTGACTACTACAGGGGATTATATGAATCACTTGATATGTACGAGCAGAACCGTCTCAGACTACAGACATTTTTTATAGATTTTGCAAGGGACCGTGTAAAATCCGACAAATATGATGAATATACGGAATCAGAACAATTATAGGCGGCATGGGATTATCCCGGTGCCGCACAAAAAAGAGACTGCCGTACCGGAATTAAAAGTTAATTCACGGTACGGCAGTCTCTTTTCTATAATCAATACACAATCTTTAGCCGGAGTATACTAATTACTCAGCGTCTGAGTCTGATGCCGTCGTATTCTTGTTGAAGAAATCATCAAACTTCTTCATTACCGCATCATATGTCCTGGATGAAATATCAGGAAGATCTTTGCCCCAGCTCTTAGTAGCTTCCTTGAAGCCCTTCTCAACTGCCTCTTTCATCTTCTGCATCTTCTCTTCATCGCCGCCTGACAGTGCCATTGCAAAGTCATATATTCTGTCTGATGTCTGGCTTACACCCCAGTATCCGTTATCTGAAATGTCTTCTTTAGCCTGTGCTATTGTATCAGCATCTGCCGTGAACTCGCCGTTAGCAAGCTTCTTCCACATATCATCAACAGAATTAATCTTCAGTCCCTGATCCTTGAATATCTTCTCAACAAGTGACTGCATCTGGCTGATTCTGCTGTTGGTATCTGCCTTCATCTTTGCAATAAGTGCTGAATTGGCTGTCTTTGATGTTGTCTTATCAGTCTTGGATGCCTCATATACTGCTGATGCTTCCGCCTGCCTGCTTGCAGATACATCCGAACTCTTGCCTGATGTTCTTGTAACACCGCTCTCATATGATGAATATGACGATCCTGACTGAACTGCTCCTATACTCATATAATTCCTCCATTCCGCCGCATCCTGCAGCAACATACTTACTTAAGGAAGTGTAACTGCCACCCTCCGTGGTAACACAAATAAAAGCATTATTCTGCTTTATTGTTATTATCGGCACACATTCCCCAAAACTTAATACCCGGCACTTTTTTCTTGTAAATATTTCATCATGCTGTTAAAATAGTTCTATAAATAATTTATTGAAAGGGGAACTACATTTTGACAGACAATAATGTTAATAATGAACCTGATTTGAAGGATGACAGCCTTGATGTTATCGAACCGCTCGAGATAGAAGAGACTGCAGATGAAGAGATTGAAATCGTTGATGTAGGCGACGTACCTCCTAAGGAGGTAGACCTCAATCTTGGAGATGAACCTTTTGAGATTGGCATGGATACCGTTGAGAAGATGGATGCCACATCCCAGCCGGCACCTGAAGAGATTGAAGACGCCGGTACTGATGCTCCTAAGAAGGATGTAATGCTTAAGGATTTCGATTCTATTTACGAATCATTCATGGGAGATGCCAACAAGAAGCTTATACTTATAGCTGCACTTGTTGCAATAATCGGAAGCTTCTTCGTGTTCTGCAAGATCAGCGTCGGCAATGATATGCCTGCGCAGGCAATCGCCGTATTCTTCAACGGACTGAGCGAGAGCTTAATCAGCAGAATCTTAAGCAAGATCTGCATTCTTGCAATCATTGCAGTTGTAGTGCTCGTCATGATCGATCTTAAGACTATTGCATCTAAGGTCATGCTTGCATCACTTCTTCTGTATGTAATACAGTGTGCACTCTTTATCTTCCTTAGTGCCGCATCATACGCAATACCGGTGACATCATTAAGGCCCGGTCTCGGATTCATAATAACAACACTCGGCATTCTTGTAATGGCTTTCGGTGTACATAAGAACAAGGTAACCGTACGCCTCTACAAGTAACCAGCCTGTATAGAATTACATTACACAGCCGGAGGGATGACATATTGCAGGCAGCGCAAACGCGCCGCACATCAATATGTCATCCCTCCGGCATCATTATCTTATTATCTGATTATAATTGATCATTTTATCTGAATTTCAGTTCTGCAGGATTCCTTTCTTCATCAGTATGAGCCTGTCACCTGCATTTACCTCTTCCCCTTTTAACGTATTACATGTCTTTATATCATCAGCTGTCGTGTGATGCGATTTTGCGATTGACCAGAGTGTATCCCCCGGTTTTACGATATATCCGGTAATAAGCGGCAGAGACATGTATTCAGCCTTGTCAGCCTCCTGTATTCTTATGTCATCTATAATATCACGCTTTGTACTTCCGAATACAATTACGTCAAGAGCTGCTGATGCCTTCACTTCAATTCCGTCCGAAGCTTTCACTGCATTTATCTTTTCAAGGTCAGCATTCATCATAAGCGATATTACCTCTTCCGCCTTCTTACCTCCCATTTTGCAAAAATCTTCCATTCCCCGTACCTCTATCTTCTGACCGAACGGAATCTCGCCTTTTACACAATAGAGCATTCCGCTCTTATCAGTACAGAGTACATTTACATCAACTGTCCCATTGACCTCGACATTACTCTCCTCATAGGATATATCCTGCACCTTCACCTGCCCGCGGCAGCTGCATATATCTCCTATTGCTCCTGTATCTGTCTTAAGCATTCCCGCGGCACGGCATCTCGTATTATTATGTGTCATAAGCTTAAGAAGCTTTGCCTGCGACGTTACGGCTATTGCCACACCTGCCGGAATATAGCAGTCCGTAACAATTTCATGATTTTTTTCCTCATATGCATGTATTCCAAGCTCACATACAGCTTCAGCTTCAAGCACTCTGTCCTCACCGTCAGCATCAGGTCTTATCTGGACATTTCCGCTCTGCTGTCTGCATGATACAAAGCATACCGCATCTGCAGATGCTCCGCTGACATCAACCGCCTGTGTGACATTTTCCTGAGATTCATGCCACATCATAATTCCATCATTACTCCTGTATATGGCAAATATATTTACCAGAACTTCCGCATTAATTCCGGAATCCGTCATATGAAATGCAACAGGGCACACATCAACCTCATCCCATACAATCTCTTCTATATCAGGGCTTGATTTCGGTATATCAACATTGCATCTTATTCTGAGACTGTCTGTTGAATTGACCGTAAGCTGCGCATATCCTATGTTCTCTTTCTTTACCTGCAGGCCGGAATCCGGAGCTGTACACTCATACGGAAGTTCAACATCCTCATATTTCTCACTGTAGAGCTTAACTGTTATTACCGCCCTCACATTAATCTTTCTTGAATTAACCACACGCACTATCAGGTCTTCAAGCCTCGTGTCACACTGCACTTTTTCATCTGCTGATTCAACCTCGGCATTAATGCTCTCCATAAATTCCATGCTGCCTGTCATACACGCTGCTTCGTCACCGAGATACAGCACTGCTGCCGTAAGCACTCCGGCCACCTGTGCTTTGCCGTCATTTATCCGTACACTGTCAACCTGAACTGTTCCTCTTTTATTAATGATTCTCTCTATATCCGGCCTTGAATCAGGCACATTAAAATCCTGATCAAAGCTTATCTGTGTCTCTACGATATTTTTTACAACGCTGTTATGTACGATATATTTTTCAAGTTCCATTGTCCCTCCCTACTGCTGACGTGCAGCTATTCAAATATTACCGGCTCACTCCGGTTCTCGATCTTAACCACAATGTACGGATATGTCTTTGCTTTGCTTATGTTCTCCTTTTTCTGCGGTCCTATAAGACTCGTCTTGATATATATTGCATTCTCACCAAGATAAATGCTGTCGAGCCTTATACTGTAACCTCCTGTCTGCTGTTCACCATATCCTGCAACTATGTACATATACTCATTGGTTGCATATGTAAGATGCATCTGTTCATTCTTTCTGGCGTCTATCATCTCAGCGAGCTCCTTTGGAACATCCTCATCCTCCACAACAGTATAGTCAAGATCCTGCACCTTATCGGGTGATGACCTGATAATCCCACAGCCGGCCTGCATCATAAGCGCTGCGGCTGTCAGCATGAAACACAGTCTCTTAAAGAATTTGAATCTGCCCTCTGTTCTACACAAAAAAATCACCTGCAAAAGACATTCTTAAAACATCTTATTACAGGTGATTTGTATTTAGTACATATTTGTGGTTATTTTTCGGAATAGCCGTTAGGATTATTCTTCTGCCATCTCCATGAATCCTCACACATCCTGCGAAGATCGCGCTCTGCCTTCCATCCGAGTTCTCTTTCGGCCTTAGAAGGGTCTGAGTAACACATCGGAACATCTCCTGCACGTCTTGGCTTAAAGTCAAACGGAATCTCAATTCCCGAAGCTTCCTCAAAATTATGGATAACATCAAGAACACTGTATCCGATTCCGGTACCAAGGTTATATATTGCAAGCCCAGGCTTCCCGTTAAGCTTTTCAACAGCCTTGATATGTCCGAGTGCAAGGTCAACTACATGTATGTAATCCCTTATACATGTTCCGTCAGGAGTATCGTAGTCATTGCCGAATACACCGAGTCTTGCAAGCTTGCCAACTGCGACCTGTGTAATATAAGGCATAAGATTGTTAGGAATACCATTAGGATTCTCTCCGATTGTTCCGCTCTCATGCGCACCGATTGGGTTAAAATAGCGGAGAAGAATCACATTCCACTCAGGGTCAGCGAACTGTATGTCCGTAAGAATCTGCTCAAGCATTCCCTTCGTACGTCCGTAAGGATTAGTAATCTCACCCTTAGGACACTCCTCCGTAATAGGAACGAATTCAGGATTGCCATACACCGTTGCCGATGATGAAAATACAATATTCTTACAGCCATGCTTTCTCATCACATCAAAGAGCACCAGTGAGCCCGATATATTATTGGCATAATATTCAAGCGGCTTCCGAACAGATTCACCTACTGCCTTAAGTCCTGCAAAATGTATGCATGAGTCGATATTCTCATTATCAAACACTCTGTTAAGGGCCTCACGGTCATTGATATCACACTCATAAAAAGGAACTTTCTTTCCTGTTATCTTCTCAACCCTGCTTAATGCCTCACGGCTTGAATTACAAAGGTTATCAACAACAACCACATCATAGCCGGCATTCTGAAGCTCTACTACCGTATGACTTCCGATATAGCCTGCTCCTCCAGTTACTAAAATCGCCATAATTCCTCCATTCCATATACGTCCTACATCCAGAACGCAACAATATGCATTACCCTGTAATACAGCTCAGGATTACTCTCAACAATACTCTCCGTATCGCTCATGAAAATACGCATAAAATTATAAAACATACCTTCGGCAAATGCAACCATCATAAAACATTTGTACAGCTTTAATGACAGTTCACTTCCATTCTCACTGATGTATTCATACAATGCAAATATGCCTATCGAAGCAGCTACAAAGAATATCCAGCAGAAATCCATCACATATCTTGCAAGCACACCTGCCATCTGTGTATCGGCAACCATAATAACAAGACCAGCAATCATCATTGCACGCATCATTGCCAGTGCCTTCTTATTCTTCCATATGCCGGCCTTTCCAAGAAATGCTGCCGCTACCGGCCACAGCCACATATTGCATGCAAGAATTCCTCCATACATTGTCTCGGATATTGTTGTACCCATATAGGTTGTGTTCACTCCAATGCTCTGAATGAACGGAAATACCGCCATCGTCTGCGGCGTCTCAAACAGAAATGAGAATATTCCAAGGAACGTTCTTCCGGCAACAAAGCCTCTCTGTGTCATATCATTAGTTGTAAGGTTATAATTGGCACCGTAATCTATCGGTGAACCAAATCTTATATAATTGTAATACATTACCAGTATTGCTATAACAACATACGGGATTACAAATGCGGCAGTGTTGCCGTATTTCTTGCCGAGAAGCAGTATCTTCTTCTTAAATACCGGATCAAAGAACAGTGCAATTGCCGTAAATGATACGACAAGCTGCTGCGGTCTGCTTGCCGACACAAGTGCCATACACAGTGAACCTGCTGCAAGCAGCGGCCTTGACAATGTTCCATCCTCTTTAATACTCCGTATCCAGAAGCCAAGTCCCCACAATGACAGCACAACCGCCGTTATGATTGGAAGTGAATAGAAGTCAGGACGCATCATAATTGCAAGTGCCCCACAGCCCGTACACATCATAACACACGCAAGCATGTATATAATAAACGGTGTTTTCTTAAACCATCGTTCCACTACGCTTCCAAGCAGATAAAATGTTCCCGCAATAAGCAGCACTCCCATTATATATATTCCTATATATGTCTGGAAATCCTCTCCTGTTGCCAGATAATACGGCAGATAGAATATAAGCTCCGGCAGTACTCCGAAATACACATAATATCTGCCGTTATAATAAGATCTGTCCCATCTGTAATCCACATTAAGTCTGGTTCTAAGATCCGTATCATACGGATTATCCATCGCCTTAAGCTTGGCAGACGGCTCATCTTCGAGGCTTACGCTTCCATGTGCAAATGCTCTTGCAAGATCCTGGTACTGATAGTGCTGATCCCATCTCGGAACAACAAAATACGGATTGGAATTAACCACCTTGAAGAATATCAGGACAAGTCCTATTCCAACAATAAACTTAACGGCTTTTTGTTTTACATTTTTCCTGTCATAGATAAATGCATATGCACCGGAATGCGGTCTCAAAAGATACAGGACTGATAAAACCAGCCACACAACCGCAATCCTTCCAAATGAAATAAAGAACGGAACATGTGCATTATATGCAATGTCATATATGTGCATGACAGTTCCTATCTGCTCATCAAACTGAATCTTTATGTTATTGGTGTTACCGCTGAGATGCAGTGTTATATACTGGCTCTGCTTAACCTTATGGACAATGTCCCTGCTGCCAAGCTTCTGATACTGTGCATTAGCCGCATCATCGGCATATACTGATATCTGCGTTGTGTCGAACTTACCATTATAGGTACTTGTCGAATCATAACCGGAAGCATTAAAAATCTGTACATCAATATACAGATTCTTAACATTGGTGTTAATATCTTTTATCTCTATATATCCGCCGGTACGGACCATCTTCAGGTTACCGTCATTCTGTTTGTTAAGCCCACCGCCGACAGTATAACTGCCAACCTGCGTCTGGTTATACCCCAGCGAAAATATTGCTTTATAATTGAACAGCAATATCTCTGCTGCAAGTGCAATCAGAAGAATTACTATAAATGGCCTTGCTTTTTTTAATCTGAACATTAGTATATGACTCCTTACTTTACTGCGTATTTGGTCTTGAAGAATCTCCTGAAGCATCCCTGTCTCCAAGTCCCGATATATCTGCATCATTATCGCCCCTCGGCAATGTGGCTGCATTATGTTCGAGCCCTGATACCGATCCCTGTACCGGCACGGCCGGTCCTGTCACTGCTATGTCAGCCGGTGCCGTATATGAAGGCAGTGACGGAATCCGGACATTAGTTACGGTCTCCGGTTCACTATGTATGGTCGCCGCCTTTGAAGACGCCTGCTGCGTTGCAGATTCCGCCTGCTTCACCGTATACTGTGCAAACGGAAGCTGAGGCAGCCCGGCATGTATTTTCTCCATGTAATCATGCCATATCGTCTTGTTGTCATTTATGCTCCTGGTTATCGTCTTAGGCATATCGTAACCGACCCACACACTTGTCGTATAATATCTGCTATATCCGACAAACCACGAATCTTTATTATCGTTGGTAGTTCCTGTCTTACCTGCAACAATTGCATTATCAATTGCCGCTGCCGCACCTGTACCTTCTGATACAACAGTCTGAAGCATATCAGTCATCATACGGCATGCATCCTTCTCATATACTTTTGTGCCACGGTCAGACGTATTTACAATCTCCCTGCCATCTATCGTTGTAATCTGTGTTATGCATGTAGGTGTCCTGTATATTCCGTCATTTTCGATAGCCGCATATCCGCCTGCCATCTCTTCTGTTGTAACACCATATGTAAATCCGCCAAGTGCACCGGCTACTCTGTCTTTATCAACAAACACCTTCCTGAAACCTGATTTTATAAGAAATGCTGTTCCCGCCTTAGGCGTTATCTTCTCATATATGCTCCACGCCACCGTATTCTTCGACACTCTCACAGCCTCACGAAGTGTCATATCACCGGAGTAATTACGGTCTGCGTTAGCCGGGCCTCCTTCTATCGCCTTATCCGTGACAATTGAATCAGGCGTTGCCCCAAGCTGCAGGTATGGTGTGTATACATTAAGCGGCTTTATTGTTGAACCGGGCTGTCTGTAACTTTGATATGCCCTGTTAAGTGTGTATCCGTCATAGTCCTGCGTACGCCCGCCGACGATTGCTACGACATTGCCTGTCGAATTATCGATGCATGTGGCAGCCCCCTGAAGTGCATACACACCTTCGTCATTTACCTCTGTCTCATCTGCAAGCGCATTATCAACAGCTTCCTGAAGTGCTTTCTGCTTGTCAGTATCTATAGACGTATATATTGTATACCCACCGCCGAACAGCTTCTGCTGGCATGTACTGTAGAACTGGTCGTATTTGTCACAGTATGCGTTATAGGCGCTCTCATTCTCAAAATTATTCTGAAAGCTGAAACCATACGCTTTCATCAGACTTTCTGTAGCACACCTCTTGACATAAGTATCAACATAGTTGTTATGATGGTTCTGCTGCTCATTGAGAACTATCTCCTCACCAAGTGCCGTGTGATAACTGACAGTATTCAGCTTTCCGTCCTCATACATCTGCAGCAGCACAAGATTTCTACGCTCAAGAGTACTGTTAATGTTCTTAACCGGATCATATCTGCCCGGACTGTTAGGTATTGCCGCCAGGAATACCATCTCCGACGTTGTAAGTTCTGATACGCCCTTACTGAAATAACCTCTCGCCGCTGCCTCTATTCCATAGTATCCATTGGCAAAATATATATTATTTATATAGAATTCAAGGATCTGCTGCTTGGAATACTTCTTCTCAAGCTCCCTTGCAAGAAACATCTCCGTAATCTTACGGTCCCATGTTACTTCCTGTTTAAGATATACATTACGCGCAAGCTGCTGCGTTATCGTACTTGCTCCCTGCTCTATCTCGTCACTCTTCTGGTTGGCTATTATTGCACGCAATATACTGAAGTAATCTATTCCCTTATGGGAGTAGAACTTCTTATCCTCCGTAACGACAAATGCATCCTTAATAACCTGCGGTATCTCCGAATATGTAACATAATACATATCCTTCGCCGCGCGCATTGTAAGAAGCACGCTGCCCTTAGAATCGTAGGCGACCGTAGTCTGCGTCGACTTGAAGTCATCGGCCTTGCTCTTTGCCGCTATAGCCACCGCTTCATTGCGAAGTTTCAATACTTTCATGACTGTCGGCAGTGATATCACCGCAGCAATACATATAATTATTCCTAATACTGCAAGAATAATCCTGCGTATCCTTCTTTTCTTTCTTCTTGTTAACGCCATATAAAACCTCATACTGCTATCTGATGTAGCTTACAAATATATTGCCCCACTGTTCAAATAACTTTGAAGCTTCTCCTATAGTCTGTGTAACTTCCTGTCCTGAAGCGACATCATAGAATGTCACATTCTTTGAATCATATGCCTTTATCACAACATATGAATCTGCGCCATATCTGCCGACAACAGGCCGTGATGTCCCGACTATCGAAAGGACGTTGTCAAGGCTTGCGCCCTGCAGGTTAAGTGCAGTAACTCCTGTGGCATTAATTATCTCAAGTGCATTTTTGCCACTGTCAAAGCCCGCCTGTGCATCAGACGACAGACCTGCCATAGACAGCATTATATCAATTCCTCCGGCAAATGTCTGTGAACTTTGTTTGTAGAAAGCATTTATTCCTCCGAGGCTCATGCTCGACGGCTTATATCTTCTCCATACTTCACGCCCCTGTATATCAAGAACATTGCCATACGTTGAGTCTGCTGCTGCAATTGCCTTTTCAAGGGATACAAAGCTTCCCTGGAACCTTCCGTACCCATACACATAATATCTGCTGTCATTGGCCAACTTAGTGTCAACTCTTATAATCTCTCCCGATGAAAACTGCACCGAAGAAGAAGTCTTCATTGATGCCATGGCCGCAGATTTTACTTTATTGACAAGGTCAATGTAAAGCTCTTTCTTTCTGCTCTGTGTTGCTACGACCTCAACGTACGCTCCTGCATCCTGGACATTCTCCTCGCGGTTGAGAAGCTGGTCGACACTCGTTGTCTCGTAGTCACCGTCTCCGTTCTTAACCACACGTGTAAGGTTAAGCCTCATTCCCTGAACAGTCGCAGTGCTCACATATATACCGTCATTCTGATATTCCTTAATCAGATTGTTGCCGCTGTCCATAATTGCAATCCTGTACATTGGGAACATAACGCCACCGTTAGAATACCTGACAATGTCATCCGCATGTGCTTCACCATATACAAAATCATTCCTGATATATCCGATTACCCTGAGCCTGTCGCCCTGCCGGGCTTTTATCTGGTAATCAGTGCCTGATGCCATGTCGAATATCCTTATCGTATCTGTATTGTAAATCTGTCCGTTAAGGCTGTAGGCAATTGCGGTACCATTCTCCGAGACTGCATATGTCTCATCGGTAAGCCCGCTTATCTCCGTCATCTTCTCCTTGCTGGTAAGGTCTATTGAATAAAGTGAATCATCCAGCAATATATAGAATGCCCCATTAGCACCTATGTATGCAACTTCACCCACATTCTCCGACAATACATCATAAGGCACGTCAACCGGTATATATATAAGCTCGCTGACATCATTTTTCTTAGCGTCATAGCGGCACAGTGACACCCCTACTTCACCTTCGTGCTCACCTCTGTTCATATATCCGTATACGATGAAATGTATATTACCGTCATCATCTACTTCCATTACCTTGATATTATGGTCAGGATACCTCTCTCTTACGCCATCCGATGACTCATCATCAAACGAGAATACCCTTGTAAATGTACTGCTGCCATTGTCAAAGCTCCACAGATCCGACTGCCTTACAAAGCATGTAAATCTGGAGTTTGAAGAATTGACAACTCTCTCCGACTGAGTACTTGATATACCGAGGTTGATTCTTGAACTGCCCATCAGGTCATTCCTGCTGTCGAATATCTGATTAGCCTCCCTCTCATAATTGAGAAGATACATCTTATCGCCGGACTGGCGGATTCTGTAATATTCATCTACATTATAGCTGTCATAATTCCCCTGCTCCGACTGTGCTGCCATAGTATAACGGAGACTTACAGACGCAAGCTCTGCGGTCATGCTTTTTATCGAAGGAATTATATTCCCCTCAACAACAGGATTGAGATCTCCCCATCCAATCTGCGCTTTGCTTGAATTGATATTGACCTTTCCGTAATTGGTATTGTCTCCCGTTGACTTTGTCTCTATATACTGGCTTATCTTATCAAGCTCATTCTGATTAAATGTCCATGAATTAAAATTAAGTATAAAATCAAGTTTTTCCTGCATCTTAATATCCTGGCTGCAGAATATCTTCGTGTAGTAGCTTATCTCATTATGCTTATCCGTCTTAATTATCACCTGCATGAGGTATTCGGTATCATTATCAATAAGATTCTTTACTTTGAACACAGCATCAAGATAATCTCCGTCGCTTGTATAATCAGTAACCCGGGTATCTTCTATAAGTGACATATCGCCAAGTTTTCTTATCTTATATGACAGACTCTCAATGTTCTCACCATAAGTATTAACTATCACATTAAGGTGCCTGTTATCCTGCAAGGGTGTTATTGTATCATTCATGAGATGTATGTCAACATCTGATGTATATCCATGAAGTTCATTATATAATGTCCCTGACGATGTCTTCATCATTATAACCGGCAGCGTTGCCGACTTCATCGTAGTCGTTACAGGCGATGCCGCCTCACTGTCCAGCATCACAAAACTTATTATCATTACTGCCACAAAAAGAATGGCTAGTGCCTTATATTTTAAATCGGTAAATATGCGTTCCATTTATCCAAATCTCCATCACTGCGTTGTTTTGCTTACGCACGGATCTGTTTATCAATTACAGACCTGATATCACTATTCTATTGTAATATCATCGGATAAAAACTACAACCTATTTTTCATTCTTACGTCCATAGTAACTGAGTGACGTCTCCGGCTCTATTCCGTATTTTGCAAATATATCATCCACAATATCTGCATATCCGGGTGCTGCCTGTGCACAATCATACAAATCCACTATCACTGTAAAATACTGTTCTGCCTTTATCGACTGATCAGCCGCCTTACTCTCTATCGTCTGTATGCTGCATTCCACACTGCCGTTAGTTCCCTCCTGATAAAGAGTTGTAGTCTGTTCATCCTGTCCTCTTTTTGTCTCTATTGTGTATCTGAGCGCTCCGATTTTATCTGCCATATCCTCAAGTATAATTGCTTTGGCATTATCATTAAGATATACCGTACCATATTTTCCCTGTGCTATAATTCTTGCATTACCATACTGCTCTGCATTGGATGTAAATGCCTCAACAACATTATCACTTCCCGTATACCACATTAACGCATTGATTATCCATAAAAGTACCGCAGCTGCAATAGCTGCTCTGCCGAATATATATCTTCCTTTCATAAAAAAACTCCTTTTGATTGGTTTTTATGATTATAACCAATCAAAAGGAGTTTATTCACTATCAGTCAACTGTTTATCAGTCGACTGCTCCAAGCCTTGCAAGTGAACGCTTCAGTGCAAGCTCAGCTCTCATAACATTAATGTTATCATCATGGCTTGCAAGCCGTCTCTCGGCACGGATACGCGCTTCGTTAGCACGATTAACATCTATCTCTTCCGGCCATTCGACCACTTCTGCCAGCACTGTAACTCTGTCACCAAGTATCTCTACAAAGCCTGAGTGAAGTGCTGCCTTCTTTATCTCACCATTGACATGTATCTTTATCGTATCAGGCATGAGAACTGCCGTAAGCGGCATATGCTCCGCATATATACCCATCTCTCCCTCGCTTGTTGCAAGTTCAAGCATGGTAATGTCGCCCTCATAGAACACTCTGTCCGGTGAGATTATCTTCAATCTGAATGTCTTCTCATCTGCCATAGGACTAACCTCTATAACTAGCTGCTACATCGTCAATTGTGCCCTTGTTAAGGAAATAACTCTCAGGTATGTCATCATACTTACCTTCGATAATCTCCTTAAATCCACGGATTGTCTCGCTGATAGGTACATACTTGCCTTCAAGTCCCGTGAACTGTCCTGCTACGAAGAATGGCTGTGAAAGGAATCTCTGAATCTTTCTTGCTCTTGCTACAGTAAGCTTATCATCTTCTGAAAGCTCATCCATACCAAGGATTGCAATGATATCCTGAAGCTCCTTGTACTTCTGGAGAATCTCCTGTACCTGACGTGCAACCTTGTAATGCTCCTCACCCACTACCTTAGGATCAAGCATTCTTGATGTAGACTCAAGTGGGTCTACTGCCGGATATATACCAAGCTCAACAATTGAACGTGAAAGAACAGTTGTTGCATCAAGATGTGCGAATGTTGTTGCAGGTGCCGGGTCAGTAAGGTCATCGGCAGGCACATATACTGCCTGTACAGAAGTGATTGAACCATTCTTTGTAGATGTGATTCGCTCCTGAAGTGCACCCATCTCTGTCTGAAGTGTAGGCTGGTAACCAACGGCTGAAGGCATACGTCCGAGAAGCGCTGAAACCTCTGAACCGGCCTGAGTAAATCTGAAGATATTATCGATGAAAAGAAGCACATCCTTTCCACCCTGATCTCTGAAATACTCTGCCATTGTAAGTCCTGTAAGGCCTACTCTCATTCTTGCTCCAGGTGGTTCGTTCATCTGTCCGAACACCATGGTAGTTTTCTCGATAACGCCTGATTCCATCATCTCATGATAAAGGTCGTTACCCTCTCTTGTTCTTTCTCCAACACCAGTAAATACTGAATATCCACCATGCTCAGTTGCAATATTTCTGATAAGTTCCTGAATAAGTACTGTTTTACCTACTCCGGCACCACCGAAAAGTCCGATTTTACCACCCTTCTGGTAAGGGCAAAGTAAATCTACGACTTTGATACCAGTCTCAAGAATCTCCGTATTAGTTGCCTGCTCTGCAAATGCAGGTGCCTTTCTGTGAATAGGCATATGCTCCTGTACTTCTGGAGCTGGCTTATTATCTATTGGCTCACCTAATACATTGAACATTCTTCCTAAAGTCTGTTCACCTACTGGTACAGAAATTGGGGCTCCTGTTGCCTCTGCTTCCATACCTCTGACAAGACCATCTGTAGGACCCATGGCTATACATCTTACTACATCATCACCAAGATGCTGGGCAACCTCTACAACAAGCTTACCGCCGTCATTAGTCTTAATATTGATGGCCGAATTGATTTCTGGCAGATTACCGTCTGTAAACTTAATATCGATTACAGCACCGATAACCTGAGTAATCTTACCAATATTATTCTCTGCCATTATTCCCTCCATTGTTTTATTAATTGATAGCATTCGCTCCTGCTATAATCTCTGTAAGTTCCTGTGTAATTGAAGCCTGACGTGCTCTGTTAAACTTAAGCGACAGATCTGATATCATATCCTCTGCATTGCTTGTAGCACTGTCCATTGCCTGCATACGTGCTCCGTTCTCACTGGCAACAGCTTCTACCATAGCCCCATATATAAGACTGCACACATACTTAGGTATAATCAGGTTAAGAGCCTCCTCTTCACCCGGCTCATAATTCATAGGTGTATTATCAGTCTCTGCTCCATCCTGTTTCATTGAATCTGCATCAACAGGAAGCAGCTTGATAAGCTTAGGTTCATGAACCACAGTGTTCTTAAAAGATGTATAAGCAAGATATATCTCTCCGACTTCTCCACTTGTAAATGCATCAAGCACATCATTACATATAGCTTTGGCATCTGTATACGCAGGTTCTTCAACCATATCTGAATAATCTGCTTTAATCTGATAGCCTCTTCTTGAAAGGAAATCTCTTCCCTTTGTTCCTATTGCATATATAAGTGCGTCTTCCTTAGGAATATCACTACCTGTTATAAGTCTGGTAATATTAGAATTATATCCTCCGGCAAGTCCTCTGTTCGCTGTAATTGTGATAATCGCTTTCTTACTTGAATCTCCGGCTTTCAGATATTTGTGATTGATATTACCTGACTTGGCAAGCATATTCTTTACGGTATCATACATAAGGTCGAAATACGGCTTGGTACTTTCCGCTTTCCCTTTAGCTTTCTGCAATTTAACAGTAGATACGAGCTTCATGGCTTTGGTAATCTGACCGGTACTTTGAATACTATCTCTGCGTCTTTTTATGTCTCTCATTGAGGCCATAAACTATTACCTCCATTCCAAAACATTTACTGGATAAATGTTTTCTTAAACTCCTCGATGGCAGCTATAAGTGCCTTCTCATTATCTGCTGTCAGTTCCTTAGTCTCTTTAATAGACTCTGGAATCTGTGGATACTTAGTATCAATAAAGTCAAATAATCCCTGCTCGAAATCAAGAATCCTGTCAACATCTATATCGATAACATACTTCTTGGTAACTGCATATATGATTATAACCTGATACTCAACCGGCATTGGCTTGTACTGTGGCTGTTTAAGCATCTCTCTGATTCTCTCACCCTGTGCAAGCTTTTCCTTGGTATCAGCA
>OHMY01000342.1_pt1 | contig 34529 bp, 30 predicted proteins | sample 1569381 | NCBI WGS metagenome assembly OHMY01 (sample SAMEA3879528, study PRJEB24766) | human gut metagenome | biome: human-associated habitat; feature: feces | place: USA | collected 1985/1987
AGCATTCTTTTTACAGAACCCCAAACTACTGCTGCAACGATCAAAACCATCAGAACAACAGTGGACATAATCCACATGTCTGTTACTTTCAACCACAAAGGAATGTTGTATTTCTGAGAATCAGCATTCATTCCTCCCAGCGGAGTTGCATCACCCATAGAATAAGTGATGAATAAAATCGCAGCGAAAACAACAATAACGATCAAAGAAGTTATAGCTGATTTTGCATTCGTCTGGAGTAAGGTTATAAATTGCCACACAGCAAATAAAATTGTACTGATAATTGTGACAAAGAATAATACAGATGTCCAGTTAATCAATAAACCGGTGTAAATCGGTTCTTTCATTTCAACAGAAGGGTCAACAACTCCTCCTGCGTAGAACATACCCAGCACTACGAGACTGATAATCGAAACGATTAACAGTGTCCAGCTGGACATTTTTCTTATTTTAGTAACTGCCATAAGTCTAATTATTTTTTGAATTTAAGGTTGTATTTGATAACCATGTCGATCAATGTGATTGAAGCATCTTCCATCTGGTTCAGGATAGCTTCCAATTTGCTCAACAAATAGTTATAGAATACCTGAAGGATCAAAGCAACGATCAAACCACCTACAGTAGTAATCAAGGCCACTTTCATACCACCTGCTACAACCGTCGGGCTGATATCACCAACTTGCTCGATTTTATCGAACGCCATGATCATACCTACTACAGTACCCAAGAATCCTAATGACGGAGCCATAGCGATAAACAATGTGATCCATGACATGTTCTTTTCCAAAAGACCACCCTGAACACCACCATAAGAAACAATGGATTTTTCAACAACATCAATACCCTGGTCGATTCTCATCAAACCCTGATAGTAGATAGAAGCGATAGGACCTCTTGTGTTACGTGCGATATCTTTAGCAGCCTCAACGTCACCTTTTTCCAAAGCAGCTTCGATAGCAGCCAAGAACTTCTTTGTGTTGATTTCAGCTAAGCTCAAATAAATGATACGTTCAATACAGAATGCAAGACCGATAACCAAAGCAATAGCAACCAAACTCATGAAAGATGCAGTACCTTCAATAAACTTAGTTTTAATTTCCTTGTGAATACCACCTTCTTCTGCTTCTACAGTAGCATCACCGGCAGGAGCCGCCTGAGCTGCAGGAGCAGCTTGTTCTGTTTGTTCCGCTGCAGGAGCATCTTGAGCCTGAGCAAGTTGAGTTGAGCCAAATGTTAAGACTCCCATCACAGCAACAATTGCAAATAACTTTTTCATTGTGTGTCTAATTTTTAAGATTAATTAATTAATTTGTTTATTATATTCATTTATTGTTTTTGTTTTTTCTTTCATCCTGCGGAGAGACGGGGATTCGAACCCCGGATACCCTTTAGAGGTATACACGCTTTCCAGGCGTGCCTCTTCAACCACTCGAGCATCTCTCCAATAGAGGCCTCTTTCAAAAACGGCTGCAAATTACAAAAAAAATGCGAACCACAAGCGTTTTCAGCTACAAATGTATTCTTTTTTTCGTTCTTGCCCTTCATTCTCCCCGTTTTATCTTTAATAAAATCTCAAAATTAATAAACTTTAAAATCTTTCCGATGTTATTTGAGCATTCCAAACACTTTTAAAGCGTTTTCCGAAGTAACGTCTCCAACAGCCTCAGGAGACATCCCGTAAATTTCAGAAACCTTCATCAAAGTATCCTTCACATAGGCGCTTTCATTCCTCTTACCACGATTCGGGACTGGAGTCAGATAAGGAGAATCTGTTTCAAGAACAATTTTTTCTAATGGTATTCCTGCCAAAATTTCCGGAAGGTGGGATTTCTTAAAAGTAACCACACCGTTAATTCCAATGAAGAAATCGGAAAACTCCAATACACGGGCAGCTTCTTCTGCCGTTCCTGTAAAGCTATGGAATATTCCTCTTAAAGGAGTCTTTTTGTAAGGTTCCAGCACCTTATATATATAATCAAAGGCATCCCGGCAATGGATTACTATAGGAAGATCATATTCCAAAGCCCAGTTGACTTGTTTATCCAGTACTATTTGCTGCTCTTTCAGGTAAGTTTTGTCCCAATAAAGATCCATGCCAATCTCCCCTATAGCAACATATTCCTTAGAAAACTTCAATTCGCGAGCAACTATTTCCAATTCTTTTTCATAATTAGCATTGACAGAAGTAGGATGCAAACCAATCATAGGAAAACAGTATCCTTTATAAACGCTACAGGCTGACAGCATTGCTTCAATAGTCGTACTGTCAATATTGGGCATAAATATATGAGTTACTCCGGCAGCACGTGCACGCTCAATAACCTGTGGGAAATCCTCTGAAAACTCCTCCAAAAAAAGATGGGAATGTGTATCTATCAATCTCATTCGTTTACTTTTTCTATTCGTTTCTCACCAGTACGATAATAATAAATCAGCCCGTAATCACGACATAATTCCAATCGTTTTTCATTGGGAGAAACATCTTCAAACTTTTTTTCCACTTGATTCCATATATCCAAGATCAATTCATCGGCAGTAGTTCGCATAGTAGAAAGAGAATCTAAACTACGGGCAGTTAAAGCCTGCAAATTTTTCTGTCGGTCATAACTATCTGTAAAAATATCATAATGAACTCTAACCTTCGCAATAGTAGGATTATAAATAGGAATCCCCCCTTGAGAAGTTCGTTTGGTTTCTCCATCTATAATTTTTCGCCCCCACTCCACCAAGGCTGCCTCCGTCGATAAATCCGGTACATTTGAACTATCAGTCGGCAAACCATAATAAGATTTATGGGCTGCACGCACTTCCGAACGAATAACAGCCAAGTTCAATACCTGAATGAAATGAGAAATATACAGACGAGCCATCTTTACATTGGCCTGATGCTTACGCCCTGCTTGCGACTGACGTTCAAAGCATTGGATATAATACGATTGGGCGGCTTCAAATCTCATCAAGAAATTCCGGGCTTCAGTCAACGTCTTTAAAGAAACTGCCAAATCATAGAGGTTATGGGTATCAGCTTTTGCAACCACTGCTTTCAGTGCCCGTATTCTCGCCTGGTCTGTATTTGGTAATCTTCTATAAGGCATAGTTACAAAAAAGCACAGTTAAACTTCTCTGTGTATCAAATTTTCTATTATCTTTTTCAGTTCTTCTTTTTTTTCTTCTGCAATACTGACAGCTGCAAGGCTTTCCATTGCCCGGTTGCTATACTCCAATATCTTATTTTCGCAAACTGCTTTCACACCAATCCGGTCATACAGTTCCGTCACAGCTGCAATTTTCTCTGCCGGCTGGAAAGTCTCTGCGTTTATCCAGCTATTCAACTGGTTATGCTGATCCGCATTCGCATGCTCCAATGCTTTAATCAGCATATATGTTTTTTTATTACAGAGAATATCCCCACCTATATTTTTTCCAAACACTTTAGCATTGCCATATACATCCAGCAAATCATCTTTCAACTGGAAGGCAACACCTATATGCATACCAAAATCATATAAACGATCAGCGTCTTCTACCGAAGCGCCCCCCAAACGAGCTCCAATCTTCAGACTCGCCGCCAACAACACGGCAGTTTTCAGACGAATCATCTCCAGATATTCTTCTGCAGTTACATCATTCCTCTGCTCAAACTCCATATCCATTTGCTGACCTTCACAAATTTCAAGTGCCGTCAAACTGAAAAGATCCATAACCTCTTTCAGAAAAGTCGAAAGACATTCTGCCATAAACTGATAGGCAAGCACCAACATCGCATCTCCCGAAAGGATAGCAGTATTATCATTCCAAACTTTGTGGACAGTTTCTTTTCCTCTACGGCGATCCGCACGATCCATCAAATCATCATGCAAAAGAGTATAATTATGATAAACTTCGATACCTGTGGCCGGAGCATAGATACGGGTCACGTCTTCCTTGTACAAATTATAAGCCAGCAACATTAACACCGGGCGAATTCTTTTTCCACCCATAGATAATACATATTCTACCGGAGCATACAATCCTTTCGGAGTACGCGTAAATTGTAAGCCAGCAATATGAGAATTAAAATTTTCGAGAAGCTCGGAAGCTGTAAACATAATGATAGTAAATTTAGGAGAATAGTAGGAATAAAAAGAGGCTGCCCAAAAGCAGCCTCCTTTTTATATAGATAACGTATTACTGCAATCTAAACATTACAGGCACCGTATATTTAACGCGTACCGGTTTACCGCGCTGCATACCAGGTTTCCATTTCGGCATGGTACCAATCACACGAAGCGCTTCTTTATCCAGATACGGGTCAACACCTCTTATGACTTTGGCATCTACAATACTACCGTCCTTGTTAACAACGAACTGTACTGTTACACGACCTTGCGTACCATTTTCCTGGGCGATAGTCGGATATTTGATGTTCTTGCTCAAGAATTGCATCAAACCAGCCATACCACCATTCGGAAATTCAGGCATTTGTTCTACAACCTCAAAAATGGTTTGTTCTTCCGGTTCTTCTTCTACAACAGTTACAGGCACATATTTTACTTCTACTGCCTTACCTGTTTCTTCTGAAGAGGCGATAACTGTTTCTTCCACATCAGCATCATCCGCTACGATTTCCAACGTTTCGTTAATCGGAGCTACTTCAGGAGGAGGAGGAGCTACTTTTTCTTCCTGTTCAGTGATAGGAACCATTTCTTCTTCAAAATAGAGATCAGTAAGCGCCTGGCTTGTATCAATCTTGATATCGCGCTTCGTCCATTCAAATGCTATAAACATAAAGGCAAGCACAATAACATAACCAATAAGCATCCAAGTCGATTTCTTGTTCTCCAAATCTGCTTTAGGTGTTTTCTTAATTTCCATAATTATAATATTATTTTAACGTGTTTCTCATTTTGGGCAAATATAGTACTTTTTCCGCAAAACGTTCAGCCGTACTATCTTTTTTAAGACAATATGCACCCATTTTTGTTTTTTTTATCCTTCAGAAAGCACACCTGTGCTTTTGTGCCACAAATGTAACGAGATATTTTAAAAATACCGTATCTTTGGCAATAATTTTAAATGAAATGTTGAAAAAGTCATTTATAACGGCGCTACTACTCCTGATTTTCTCCGTTTTACGTGCACAAGACGGAACCAGCGCCTTTCAATTTCTAAAACTCCCTTTTTCTGCCCATGCATCAGCATTGGGTGGAGAAAACATTTCTATTATAGAAGATGATTTAACTATGGCTGTCCAGAATCCGGCTCTTCTTTCCTGCGTAGCGGATAAGACTCTCAACTTGAATTACATGCTTTACATGGATGGTGTCAACGTTGGTGGAGCCGCATTTGCACGTACTGCCGGGGAGCGTTCCACCTGGGCAATAACCGCACAATATGTAGACTATGGGGAGCTTAAAGAAACGACTGAAGAAAATATTGAAACCGGAACTTTCTCCGCCAAAGATATCTCTATATCGGGTATTTATACCTATGATTTAAGTGATTATTGGAGTGGAGGTGTACGCACCAATTTCATTTACTCCCACTATGATAAATATTCTTCATTTGCTATCGGTGTTGATCTGGGATTAAACTACTATAATCAGGAGTCCGATTTTTCCGCCTCGCTCGTTGCACGCAACCTGGGAGGACAGCTTAAAGCTTTTGAGGAACGGCATGAGAAATTACCAGTTGATGTACAACTGGGATTCAGCAAACGATTGTCACATGCTCCGTTCCGGCTTTCCCTTACCCTACATGACCTCACACACTGGAGTGCCTCAACCACAGCGGCAAACAATTTCGGAAAGAAATTGTTAAATCATATTGCCCTTGGTATTGACTTCCTACCAACCAACAACTTTTATCTGGCAGCCGGATATAATTTCCGCCGCGGAGAAGAAATGAAAATAAACGGTTCCAGTCATTGGGCAGGTTTCACTTGTGGTACAGGTATTCAATTAAAACGGTTGAAACTGGGAATGGCATACGCCAAATATCATGTGAGTTCATCCTCACTTATTTTTAATTTATCATATACCTTATAATATATAATAGCATAACTCAAATATGAAAAAGATAACTATTGCAATCGACGGCTTTTCCTCTTGCGGAAAAAGTACTATGGCAAAAGACCTTGCCCGTGAAATAGGCTACATCTACATCGATAGTGGTGCCATGTACCGTGCAGTCACTTTATACAGTATAGAAAACGGCATCTTTCAGGGAAATGACATCGATACGGAAAGACTTCGAAAAGAAATAGATAATATCCATATTTCCTTTCAATTAAACCCTGAGACCGGGCGTCCGGATACTTATCTGAACGGAGTAAATGTAGAAAATAAAATCCGCAGCATGGAAGTTTCTTCCCATGTTAGTCCCATTGCAACTTTAGGGTTTGTACGCGAAGCAATGGTAGCACAGCAACAAGCAATGGGCAATTCCAAAGGTATTGTCATGGATGGACGTGATATCGGAACTACGGTTTTTCCAGATGCTGAACTAAAAATATTCGTAACTGCCACGCCCGAAATCCGTGCACAACGTCGCTATGATGAATTAAAGGCCAAAGGACAAGAAGCCAGTTTTGATGAAATACTTGAGAATGTAAAGCAACGGGATTATATCGATCAGAATAGAGAAGTAAGCCCGCTTCGCAAAGCAGATGACGCATTGCTGTTGGACAATACTGACATGACTATTCCTCAACAAAAGAAATGGTTGCAAGAGCAATTCAATAAGATCGTTAAAAGATAAAGGAAAAAGGGTGTAGCCCTTCCGAAGGTCTGTTTACAATCTCTATATCAACATATTATATTATGGTAAAAGTAGAAATAGATGAAGGTTCCGGCTTCTGCTTCGGTGTAGTCACTGCAATAAATAAAGCTGAAGAAGAGTTAGCCAATGGAGGCACTTTATATTGCCTGGGAGACATCGTGCACAATAGCCGTGAAGTGGAGCGCCTGAAAGAGATGGGCCTCATCACTATCAATCATGATGACTTTAATCATTTGCACGATGCCAAAGTTTTGCTGCGTGCCCATGGAGAACCACCCGAAACCTATGAAATTGCCCGTCGCAATAATATTGAAATCATTGATGCCACTTGCCCGGTAGTACTCCGCCTACAAAAGAAAATCAAGCAAGAATATACTCAAAAAGATACCGAGGACAAACAAATCGTTATCTATGGAAAAACCGGTCATGCCGAAGTCCTTGGTTTAGTAGGACAAACTACCGGAGAAGCAATTGTCATAGAAAAGTTGGAAGAAGCTAAAAAACTGGATTTCACCAGAAGCATCCGTTTATATTCGCAGACAACAAAGTCATTGGACGAATTCCAGAAAATCGTAGAATATATCAAAGAACATATCTCGCCTGATGTCACATTCGAATATTATGATACCATCTGCCGACAAGTAGCCAATCGCATTCCAAACATACGGAAATTTGCCGCTTCGCACGACCTGGTATTCTTTGTGAGTGGCAAAAAAAGTTCCAACGGAAAAATGTTGTTCAGCGAATGCAAAAAAGTCAACCCAAATTCCCACTTGATAGACAGCGCTGAAGAGATAGACAGTTCTCTGCTTACCGGAGCTTCCTCTATCGGAGTATGTGGAGCAACCTCCACCCCTAAATGGCTGATGGAAGAAATTTCTAAGGCCATTCAATCACGACTTACAGGACAATAAGTCACCGTTTTGAAACAACAAATTAACGTTAAATATGAATCACGCCCTCAGCTTTTTGCTATCTTTGCCGAGCGAAAATAGGCTGCGTTTCGGCAAAATCAAAAAAACATTTTGCTTTTGCTCTCAACTTGCACTATTTTTGCGGCAATTATTTAAACCAAACTAAAAGATTGTTATGGGAACAGTTAAGTGCATAGGTATTTTGACATCCGGTGGCGATGCACCGGGAATGAACGCTGCTATTCGTGCGGTAACACGTGCTGCTATTTACAACGGATTACAAGTAAAAGGTATATATAGAGGTTACAGAGGTCTGGTAACCGGTGAAATCAAAGAATTCAAAAGCCAGAACGTAAGTAATATTATACAATTAGGTGGTACGATCCTGAAAACCGCTCGCTGTCAGGAGTTCACTACTCCCGAAGGACGCCAGATTGCATATGATAATATGAAAAAGGAAGGTATTGACGCTTTGGTTATCATTGGTGGTGACGGTTCATTGACGGGTGCACGTATTTTCGCACAAGAGTTTGATGTACCTTGTATCGGATTACCCGGTACTATCGACAATGACCTGTACGGAACAGATACGACTATCGGTTATGATACAGCTTTGAATACCATTCTGGACGCTGTGGATAAAATTCGCGATACGGCAACTTCTCACGAACGCTTGTTCTTTGTTGAAGTAATGGGACGTGATGCCGGTTTCCTAGCTTTGAACGGTGCTATTGCCTCAGGTGCAGAGGCCGCTATCATTCCAGAGTTCAGTACGGAAGTCGATCAACTGGAAGAATTCATCAAAAACGGTTTCCGCAAATCCAAGAACAGTAGTATTGTAATTGTTGCGGAAAGCGAACTGACAGGTGGAGCCATGCACTTTGCAGAGCGTGTAAAGAATGAATATCCTCAATACGATGTACGTGTTACTATCCTTGGACACTTGCAGCGCGGTGGAAGTCCTACTGCTCACGATCGTATCCTTGCCAGCCGACTCGGTGCGGCAGCTATTGATGCCATCATGGATGGACAACGCAATGTAATGGTCGGTATCGAACATGACGAAGTAGTATACGTTCCTTTCACAAAAGCTATCAAGAATGATAAGCCAATCAAGAAAGACTTGGTAAATGTATTGAGAGAACTCTCTATTTAATTAGAATATAGTGAAATATACAAAAACGCGGATGAGATTCATCCGCGCTTTTGTATTATAGCCATTTTGCTACAATTTCTTCTGTCTTATCCCATAGTTCCTTCATCTGTACATGATGAAAGAATTTCTCTGAGAGCTGTTTAGGATGGCAACTTACATTCAATGTTCCGGTACGTTTTCCCGCATCTTCATCCAGTAACAAACTGATGGCCGTCGCTGCTCCCTGACGAGGCGTACGTATGAAAGGCCGGAAAAAGATATCCGTCAACGGATCAAACCACATATGCATCGTAATGATTTTTGTGGAAACAATACCCGGATCAGCTGCATTGACAATAATTCCTTTTTCTTTCACCTTCTTCGATAGAGCTATTGTAAACAGAGTCAATGCCAATTTTGTATTACTATAAATCGGAATACGCCAGAAAGCGCCTTTCTTTCCACACAAAAAGAAGTCAGGAAAATCCAGTTTACCAATGGCATAAGTACAGGACACCATATTTACAATCCGGCTTCCCTCTCCCATCAATGGCAGCAATTTACGGGTCAACAAATAAGGAGCTACATAATTGACACTTACTGTACGTTCCAATCCATCTTCGGTGATACAACGTCTCGTTTCCATGGTGCCGGCATTGTTCATTAACAAGGTGATAACTTCTCCACGCTGAAGAAGTTCATTGGCAAAAAAAGCCGTAGAAGATAAAGAAGCAAGATTGACCGGTACTATTTCCAATGCTATATTTCCTGTTTCCCGCATTATTAACTGACGTTTTTCTTCTGCGATTTCAGGATCACGACACGCCATAATGACTTTATATCCGGCGGCAGCAACAGCGCGTGTAATCTCCATTCCCATACCGCCATCCGCTCCGGTTATAACTGCAAGTTTCTGTTTCATTATCCTTTTGCTTCTATTTTTGTAATTTCCCGCTTCAAGCCAGCCGGAAGTTCTTCGTTCAAATGCTGATGGCATGCCATTTCAATGGAATACATTCGTGCAATACAGTAATTACTATGTTTACAATTACAGATTGCTTTCTCCTCTTCACGCATACGATTGACAAAGCCCGGTTCATTAAGCAAAGCACGTGCCATCTGTACTGCTTCAAAACCATCATTCAGTACCTCATCTATTTTTTCACGCGAAACTAAACCACCTACATATACCAACGGCATCTTTATTTCTGCCCGAAATTTCAGCGCATCTTCCAGAAAGTAAGCCTCTTTGAAAGGAACGGTAGGTATCATCCACTTCCCTACCATTCGTACTCCATACTTCAGCCACCAGCAATTCATATAATGAGTCATAGAATGAATAGGCATCTGACCACGCATCACATACATAGGAGCCTTACTTACAAAACCTCCACTTAGTACCAATGCATGAGCTCCTGATTGCTCCAGGCGTTTTGCCACCTGCATAGCCTCATCCATTTCCATTCCACCACGAAAACCATCGCGCATATTCACTTTTACCAATACAGCCATGTCGGTTCCGGCAGCTTTCATTACCTCCTCCATTACCATATCCATAAAACGCATTCGATTCTCCAAGGATCCACCGAAGTAGTCCTTACGCCGATTGGTATAAGGAGAAAGAAACTGAGAAATCAAATATCCGTGTCCGGCGTGTATTTCAACGGCATCAAAACCAGCTTCACGAGCTAGATTTACGGCACGACCATATGCACGTGCCATCTCAGGCAGTTCCTCTTTCTTCAAGCCACGAACAAAAGTAGGTGAATAAAGATTGAAACCGCTGGAAGCTCCGACAGGAGTAACACCACAGATGCTTTTGTGCGACATATTGCCACAATGTCCCAACTGTATAGCCGCAGCAGCACCTTCGGCATGTACAGCATCGGTCAGCTTTTTTAATCCGGGGATAATTTCAGGCCGCATCCATAATTGGCGGTCGAACGACAAACCACTTTGGGTGACAGCTGCATAGGCCACAGTAGTCATTCCAACACCACCAGCCGCAACTGAACGATGATAGTCAAGCAACATTTGCGAAGGGGCATTACCCGGACACATACTTTCAAATGCCGCTGAGCGGATGGTACGATTCCGTAAAGTCAACGGGCCAAAAGTTACAGGAGTAAATAACTTGCTCATGAGTATTATTAATGATTTGTGATTTATAAGTAAGAGAAATTAATATAGAAACGGAAAAACACGTTTCCGGTTTCCTACCGCATCTCCAAATTCTTCTTTATAGCGATGCCAGATAGCATTGGCACGAGGAACTAGGTTAGCCACTGTCCACCATAGGAAGACCAGCCCGGAAAGCGACCATGTCAATATAGCCCATCCTGCCCATTCTATAATTTCACCAAAGTAATTGGCAGAAGTGACATAACGATACATCCCCTGCGACGGCAGATAATGCTGCGTATCTCCCGGTTTACGAAGATGGCGAATTACATAATCCGAATACCAGTTGATTCCCATTCCGGTGAAGAACAGCAATACTCCAAGAATAAACTGTGGAGTCTTCAGCCAGTCCAGCATATAAAGAGTCTCAGGAGCCAGATAAAAAAGCCATTCTCCTTGCATAAAGCCATTCAGAAGGTTGAACAACATTCCCATCATCATAATAGCAAGCGGCATACGGCTCTTTCCCTTCAACAAGAAAGGAAATACAAAGGCGCGCTGGAAATAATGCAATTGGAATAAGAGAAAGAAAATTAAAGGAACAATTGAATTATATCGTGCTGAATTCCACCAAAGTAATAACATCACAATAAACACAGGTGCCTCCATCAGCATCCACGCCAACTTATTATTGATAGAAATGCCCCAAGATGCAGTTCGGAACATTCCATATCCCGCTTTGACAAAATAAAGTGCGATAAAAACAAACAGTGCGATGATGCTCATTGCACCAAGAAATAACTGAAAAGTCCCTTGTTCCATACTTGTTTCGATTTAAGTACGGGCAAAGATATATAAAAAGGAGGAAAAAGAAAACTTCCTCCCCTTAATTAGTTTACAAAGACGTTAGCGAATTATTTTAAAAACAATGAACTTTAAATCAAAGTGACAAGTTCGCAATTTACGTCAGAAATAAGTACAAAGTTACTTACAAAAGGAAACAGGATGAGACATAGTCGTATATTTAGGGTATCTCAGTCCCATACTTAGGGTATCTCAGTATGATACTTAGGGTACCTCAGTCGCATACTGAGATAGGGTTATTATACACCTCTAATAGTCAACTAGTTACAAAACCGCTTTTAGAATTAATAAATCAGAACAAACAGTTTTTAAAAAACGGTCTCATTACTGATGGGTTATGAATTAATTCACCACAGATTACACAGATTGACACAGATTCTATTTTACTGATTATTAGATTAATAAATCTGTGTGAATCTGTGTAATCTGTGGTGAGTCTTATTCATTCCTATACCGTTTTACTCCTATTTATCGCTTCTTGATAGGTACATAAGTCGTATCTTCGAGTACATTTTTGTATGCCGGACGAATGATACGCTTACCTTCAAAGTTCAATTCTTCATTACGGTGTGCACACCAACCGACAATACGAGCCATAGCAAACAACGGTGTAAAGATTTCCTGCGGTAATCCAATCATTTCATAAACAAAGCCGGAATAGAAATCAACGTTACTCGATACCGTTTTCCCATTGTTCTTTACGCGACCGAAAGTTTCGATAGCACGTTCTTCCAAGAGCTCAAGGAAAGCAAACTCACGCTCTTTCCCTTTTTCCCGGGCAAGATCACGAGCCAGTTCTTTCAGTAAGATAGCACGTGGATCAGAAATCGTATAAACAGCATGTCCGATACCATAAATTAATCCGGTCTTATTATAAACTTCCTTATTCAGCATACGGGTAAAGTAAGTGTCGATCTCATCCACACTTGTCCAGTCCTGAATATTCTCCTGTAAATGATGGAACATATCAGCCACCTGAATATTTGCACCACCATGAAGCGGGCCTTTCAACGAACCAATACCTGCGGCAATGGATGAGTATGTATCCGTTCCGGTAGAAGAAGTAACACGGACTGTGAAAGTGGAGTTATTACCTCCTCCATGTTCTGCCTGAAGCACCAACAAAAGGTCGAGCGTACGAGCATCCAGCTGTGTATAATTACGTTTCAGCATATAAAGGAAATTTTCGGCAATAGAAAGATTTTCCTGCGGATGGCGAATATGCAATGAACGACCGAAAGTGGCATGGCGCAACATATTATATGCATAAGCAATAATGGTCGGGAACTTAGAAATCAATTCTATGCTCTGGCGCATCAGGTTGTCGCGGGAAGTATCATCGGCAGCAGGGTCAAAACGATACATCTCAAGTACACTGCGTGCCAGGATATTCATAATATTATTCCCTTCCAGTTCTATAATATTCATCTTAGTCTTCTGTTCCAACGGCATATTATCATTAATCAGTTCACGGAAAGAAGCCAACTCTTCCTTATCGGGCAAATTACCGGACAGTAACAGATAAGCCACTTCTTCAAATCCGAAACGTTTCTCTTTAACAAAAGCATGTACAATATCTTCTACATCATAACCACGATAGAACAGTTTACCCGGGATAGGTTTCAAGCCGCCGCCCGGAACACGTTCATACCCCACTACATTACCAATTCTGGTGAGTCCAACCAAAACACCCGTGCCGTCTTCATTGCGCAAACCACGCTTTACATCAAATTTGGAGAATAATTCGGTATCAATCCGAACCGCTTCCTTCATATCCTCGGAAAGCTTATAAACTAAATATTCCTTCTTCATTTTCGTATCGTTTTAATCGTTAGTATTATTTTTCAATTCTTTCCACTATCTCCCGGGTAAAAGCAGAAGTGGACAAAGAGACACCGCCGGGCATGAAGCGCGCCAGGTCGGCGGTAGCACGGGCATCAAGGAAACTTTGTTCCAAGGCATGTTCTATCAAGGAAGCAGATTCTTTCCAATCAAAGTATTCGAGCATCATTACGGCAGACAGAATGATGGAACAAGGATTCACAATATCTTTGCCTGCAATATTCGGTGCTGTACCATGGGTGGCTTCAAAGATGGCATGTCCGGTCTGGTAGTTAATATTTGCTCCGGGAGCAATACCGATACCGCCCACCATGGCAGCCAACTGATCGGAAACATAATCTCCATTCAGATTAAGAGTAGCAATCACAGAGTATTCTTCAGGAATCAATAATGTATTTTGCAGGAAAGCATCCGCAATACAATCTTTTATCACCAACCTTCCATCAGCCAGAGCTTCTCCAAACTCACGTTCAGCCAACTCATAGCCCCACTTTTTGAAACCTCCTTCGGTAAACTTCATTATATTTCCTTTGTGTACCAATGTCACGGAAGGCAGATTATTCTCAAGTGCATACCGGCAGGCAGCACGCACCAATCGTTCCGTTCCTTCTTTTGAAACAGGTTTCACACCGAAAGAAGATGTCTTGGGGAACCGTACTTTCTTCACCCCCATCTCATCGTGCAGAAACTTATAGAACTTTTCAGCCTCCGGTGTACCGGCTTCCCACTCAATACCCGCATAAATATCTTCCGTATTTTCACGGAATACACACATGTTCACCTTCTCCGGATGACGAACCGGAGAGTGAATGCCCTGATACCAACGAACCGGCCGCAAGCATACATACAAGTCCAATGTCTGGCGTAATGCCACGTTCAGCGAACGGATACCACCACCGACAGGGGTCGTCAGCGGACCTTTGATACCTACCTTGTAATCACGGAAAGCTTCCATCGTTTCATCAGGCAACCACAGGCCACATTTTTCAAAAGCCCGTTCGCCTGCCCACACTTCCATCCATTCAATTTGCCGTTGTCCACTATATGCTTTTTGCACGGCAGCATTCACAATAGCCTGCATAGAAGGAGTTATTTCAACTCCTACCCCATCACCTGTAATAAAAGGTACTGTAATTTTATCCATCTTTCTATCTTGCATTAAGAGCAGAACCGGCACGGAACCAGCCTATCTGCTGTTCATTATACGTATGTTGAGCTTCGAAGCTATCCTTCGTACCATCTTCGTGGTGAAGGATAATCTTAAGATTACGGCCGGGAGCAAAGTCCATCAATCCGATTACCGAAATTAAATCATGTTCCTGAATCTTATCATAATCGGCTTTATCCACAAAGGTCAATGCCAGCATACCTTGTTTCTTTAGATTCGTTTCATGTATACGGGCAAAACTCTTTGCCAGGATCACACGAACATTCAGGAAACGGGGCTCCATAGCGGCATGTTCACGACTGGAACCTTCACCATAGTTTTCTTCGGCTACTACAATGGAAGAAATTTCTTCGGACTTATACATCTTTGCCGTACCGGAAACCGGACCGTACGTATTAGTCAAACGATTCCAGACACTGTTAGTTTCTCCATTGAAAGCATTTACAGCACCCATCAGCATATTGTCTGAAATATTCTCCAGATGTCCACGGAAACGAAGCCACGGACCCGCCATTGAAATATGGTCTGTAGTACATTTACCCTGTGCCTTAATCAGCAACGGCATATTAAGTAAGTCGGTCCCTTCCCAGGCAGGGAATGGTTGTAGCAATTGAAGCCGTTGCGAATGGGGATTCACATTGATTTCCACCTTTTCACTGCTGGGGGCTATATACCCTTCGCTACCTTCGGCAAATCCTTTCGGTGGCAATTCTTCACCCACAGGCTCAGAGAGTTTTACCTTTTCACCTTCACGATTCACCAATACATCTGTCAGCGGATTGAAACAAAGGTCTCCGGCAATCGTCAGTGCCATCGTCAATTCGGGGGAAGCGACAAAGGCGTACGTATTCGGATTACCGTCTGCACGTTTAGCAAAATTACGATTGAAAGAGGTTACGATAGAATTCTTGCGAGTAGGGTTATCTGTCTCACGTTTCCACTGACCAATACAGGGACCGCAGGCGTTTGCCATAATTGTAGCACCGACTTTTTCAAAAGTTCCTATCATACCATCCCGCTCTGCTGTAGCCCGTATCCGTTCGGAACCGGGGTTCACAATCAGGGGAGCGGCTACTTTCAGGTGCTTCTCTTCAACCTGGCGGGCCAGGGAAACGGCACGACTTAAATCCTGATAAGACGAGTTGGTGCACGAACCTATCAATCCGACTTCCATCTTGCGCGGATAACCGTTAACCAATACTTTTTCTGCAAATTCAGAAATAGGCGTAGCGGCATCGGGAGTAAAAGGACCATTAATATAAGGTTCCAGCCTTGAAAGATCAATCTCAATTACCCGGTCGTAATACTTCTCCGGGGTAATCATGATGTCGGCATCTGCACGAAGATCACCCGCCACAGAATCAGCCATTTCTGCCACTTCTTCTCTTCCTGTAGCTTTCAGATAAGTAGCCATACGATCATCATAAGGGAAAAGTGACGTAGTGGCACCGACTTCGGCACCCATATTACAAATAGTCGCCTTACCGGTAGCGGACAAAGAAGCCGTGCCCGGTCCAAAATATTCAATGATTGCATTTGTGCCACCTTTAACCGTCAGGATGCCTGCCAACTTCAGAATCACATCTTTTGGAGCTGCCCAACCGCTTAGTTCACCTTTCAGATGTACACCAATCAAGCGGGGCATTTTCAATTCCCATTCCATACCAGTCATCACATCTACTGCATCGGCACCACCAACGCCGATGGCAACCATACCCAGACCACCTGCATTGGGCGTATGCGAATCCGTACCTACCATCATTCCACCAGGGAAGGCATAATTTTCCAATACCACCTGATGAATGATACCCGCACCCGGTTGCCAGAAGCCGATACCGTATCGGGAAGAAACGTCACGCAAAAAATCATATACTTCTTCGTTTGTCTTGGTAGCAGTGGCAATATCTTCCCGGGCTCCTCTATAGGCCTGTATCAAATGGTCGCAATGTACTGTCGAAGGTACGGCAACTTGTTCGCGACCTGCATTCATAAATTGCAGTAATGCCATTTGGGCGGTTGCATCCTGCATTGCTACACGGTCAGGGCGGAAGTTTACATAATCTTCTCCCCGCTTGTAGTCTTTTACCCCCTTCTCATCAAACAGATGAGTGTACAAAATCTTTTCTGCTAATGTCAGCGGACGTTGCAGTATAGCCCGCACGTGTTCCATTTTCCCCTTATAAGAAGCATAAAAGGCCTTTAACATAGTTACGTCATATACCATAATCACATTTATTTTTAGTTTTCCAATATTGTAAAGATTACAAATTAATATAATAAACAAACTAAAATCATTAAAGGTTTAACAAATTAAAGCTTTTCTTCGTGCAAAAGCGAAGAATGATTACCTTTGCGAAAAAACTATGCGATAAATGATAATTTGGCAGCGAAGCTATTGACATTCTGACTATCTCAATTCCCCTCCTCCAGTTGGAGGAGGGGTGCCCAACGGGCGGGGTGGTAGGTGAGAGAAAAATTCCTTTATCTTATTATTCATAGGTATTTTATTGTTTTACCTACCACCTCCCCCTACGGGTACTCCACCCCCTCCGACTCCTCCGTTATCGGGGGAGAGCAATTCCCAGGAGGAGGAGAATTTGAAATACTTCAGCCTTTCACTCGCCGTTAAATTATCATTTATCATTATTCATCATTAGTTTATATGAGCAATAACCTCCTTTCTCCAACAGACCATCTTCAGCGACAAGAACTGCTCCTGCGCATGGAATATGAATTCGAAAAGGAAGAATTCAAAAGACAGACTGAAACCATGGGCATCGCCCGTAAGGTAAAACGGGGACTCTGTTGGTATCCTGCCACTCCCGGACGAAGTTACTACAATTCACTGAATCAATTAGTAATAGAAATTACACATACGGAAGATACTGATATAGAACATAATTTTGAATTCGGGCGTCCCGTCTGTTTTTTCCGTAAAGGATACGACGAAAAGATCACATATTTCAATTCCATTGGTACTATCAGCTATGCCAACGAAACACGTATGGTTGTTGCAATGCCCGGTGCAGGTGCTATACTGGAAGTGCAATCTGCCGAAAACCTCGGAGTGCAGCTTTATTTTGATGAAACATCCTACCGCACTATGTTCGAAGCACTCTCCGATGTAATTCGCGCTAAGGGCAATCGATTGGCAGAATTAAGAGATATTATGTTGGGAACTTTAAAACCCGGATTCCGTGAACTCTACCCCGTCCGTTTCCCCTGGCTGAACTCTACACAGGAAAATGCAGTGAACAAAGTATTGAACTCCCGTGATGTTTCTATTGTACACGGGCCTCCGGGAACAGGGAAAACAACTACTCTCGTAGAAGCTATCTATGAAACATTGCACCGCGAACCTCAAGTGCTGGTTTGCGCCCAAAGTAATACTGCCGTCGACTGGATCTGTGAAAAGCTCGTAGATCGCGGTGTGAATGTCCTGCGCATGGGTAATCCCACCCGGGTAAACGACAAAATGCTTTCATTCACTTATGAGCACCGCTTCGAAGGGCATCCGGCCTATTCTGAACTATGGAGTATCCGTAAAGCCATGCGTGAAATAGGTGGCAAGCATCGGGGCAGTTATGAAGAACGTGAAAGCGCCCGCAATCGTATGAGTCGCCTGCGTGATCGTGCCACACAATTGGAAATACAAATCAATGCCGATCTTTTTGACAATGCCCATGTCATAGCTTCCACCCTTGTCAGCAGCAATCACCGTATACTGAACGGGCGTCACTTCGGTACACTTTTTATTGATGAAGCTGCCCAAGCCCTGGAAGCCGCCTGTTGGATAGCTATTCGCAAAGCCGACCGTGTAGTACTGGCAGGCGATCATTGCCAGCTTCCGCCTACTATAAAATGTCACGAAGCTGCCCGTGGCGGACTGGAATGCACATTGATGGAAAGAGTCGTTGCCAACAAGCCCAGCACCGTCTCCCTATTGAAAGTACAATACCGCATGCACGAGGAAATCATGAAATTTCCCTCTCAATGGTTTTACAATGGAGAACTGCAAGCCGCCCCTGAGATACGATACCGCGGCATTCTCGACTGGGACACTCCTATCAGCTGGATAGATACTTCTGAAATGGATTTTAAAGAAGAGTTTATAGGAGAAACATTCGGGCGTATCAATAAAGCAGAAGCAGATTTACTTCTTCAGGAATTAAAAGCTTATATCGACCGCATCGGTGGAAAACGCGTGTTAGAAGAGCGGATCGATTTCGGTATAATCTCCCCTTACAAAGCCCAGGTGCAGTATCTTCGCAATAAGATTAAAGCAAGCGGTTCACTTAAACCTTATCGCAGTCTACTTACTGTTAATACTGTAGATGGTTTCCAGGGACAGGAACGTGATGTCATTTTCATCAGCCTTGTCCGTGCCAACGAAGATGGACAGATAGGCTTCCTCAACGACCTGCGAAGAATGAATGTTGCCATAACCCGTGCCCGCATGAAGCTGGTGATATTAGGAGAAGCCGCCACTTTAGCCCACCATACTTTTTATCGCAAGTTTCTGGAATACACAGGGATTATAAAACCATAAAATAACACGGACTATATGTTCATTCATCCCATATAGTCCGTGTACTTTAAAAAGGAACTAGTCCTATGTTATTTCAATCTATTTTTTTCCTTTATCCTGAAGATACCAATCCTGATTTTTTTCTCCTTTAGACTTAGCCCAAACACCGAATGACGGGTATTGACCATCTAAATCGATTCTCTTTGTTTCGGTAACCGGAACAAAACCTATAATAGGGATATTGATAGCAAACGGATACAAACCATCTGCAGCTACATAATATGCATTGTCTTTTGTCATCAACGATGAGTTGGCAGCAGAGGTCATATCAGCTAACGGCAAATGTACTTCAACTCTGTTTTCTGTTGTATATTGTTTGGTTATGATATACGGATTAAAATCATTTGCTACATCTGTTTGCGATAAATTTAGGCCTGTCAGATCACGCTCAATCTGATAAACCGTACCTTCAGCAATCGCTTTAGCACTGGTTTCAATGACAAATGAATTGGTAGCAGTTTCAGCTATTACACCTGCAGGCAATTTCATTTTTCCCAAATGCTTGTACTGGCAAGCGAAGAAATTATCGTTTTGGGCACTCCCCTTAGGCTGAACAGCTTTGAATGTTTCTATCGCCTTAATAGCCTTGTTATTTGTATCAAAAGTAATATCACGGTTATATTCGACAATCACGTCATTCAAGTCATAATCACCACCACTCGGCCAGATATCCTCAAAAGCAACCGTTCCTTTCAACGGAAGTACAACAGGTTCCGGATCCGGATCAACAGGAGGCACAGGTTCCAAATCACCACCACCCAAATCTTTGGAAGTAGTAACAGCGAACAGCAAATCCTTATAATCATCCGGAGCTTGACTCGATTTCACATAGTCTTCTATACCAATGATACGCATTTTAGACTTTTCATCATATACAGATATAAAACGACGGTCAGTGCCAGTATCATCAGACATGCAGGCATTGCGATATCCACTATAAAAAGAAGAATTACTATATCCAAAATCATCCAACTGGTTTACATACCCACTAGCATAGGGGGCATTAAAACTTTCACCTCCAAAGCCATTACTAATTAAAAACCAGCCAATAGTATATCCTTCAGGGAATATTTCTGATTGATTACCATCTTTATCAAAATACAATAGTTTTGCTGTTTGCCCTGTTTTCAGAGTCATTGTGCTTTGCTCATCTCCACCGCTTGAATTCGGGAAAACAAGATATTTTTTCATCTTATAGAAACTCTCGGGAGTTATAGTTTGACCTGTAGGATAATAATAATAACCAAATGAATTCAAGAATGCAGCAGCCTCACCCATGAATGATACACTCACAGTAGAGCCACCTGCAGGAATCTTTAGATTTATCTGATCAGGATTTCTTAGCAGCTTAGCATTTCCACAAGCACTACCAACTTTATTGGCTTCATCATTATTATAAGCCACCAAAAAATTGTCCACTCTTGTACTGACCACACCAATAGCTTCATTAGCTGCTCCTACCTTATCCGGTCGTGTCAAATAGCCATCCAAAGTAGGTATACCATTCGTATTCCATGTAGTTAATGAGTACATGTTATCACTTCTTTTATTAGTCGTAGTCATAACAGCTACTTCGAATGGAACCTTATCATTTAAGACTCCTTTAGCAGCCGCTGCACGTGTTCCTGATGTACTCTTCGTAGCATCATACGTATACCCGCTTGCCGAAGCCTCCAATTTCACACAAGTCGACAAACCGAACAGGCTTGTATAGAGATATGCCTCTTTTACAGCCGTAGGAATATTCATTTTGCCTTCATACTTTCCATTAATGTCGGTATACGCCACAAAAACAGGTGAGACTCCCTCCTTCTTTGTTTTGTAATCTGCCATAGGATACTGATCATACACCTCAATAACGGCCCGATAGCCCGGTGCATCATAGTTTACATTCAACTGTACATCTCCCTTAAGAGCGAAATCAAAGTAATTTTCTTTTGGTGGTAGTTTGCCATCATCGTCGTTACCTGGATTATAAACGTCCTTGTCACATCCTGTTACAATCCCTACCAACATCAGTGCGTAGAGCCCCGTAACCAAACAGTTTCTTTTAATCCGTTTCATATTATCGTAAGTTATAAAATTGATATCGTTACAAACATACAACTTATTTTGTCACATGAATCAAGTCTGCAGAACTATTTTTCAGGATAAATCAGCCAATTAACAATTCTTATAGAATCATAAATAATGGTCATATCACTTTAGTAATCTATTTTTATTTAACAGATAACTTGTATATACAGATCTATTTATTGAATATAGAACATTCCATTAACATTCTTAAACTACTGTAAATATACCAGAATGTAACCCATATTCTATAAATATACAAAAGCTGAAAAATAGAAAAATGTTTCCGACATTAGTTTATAGAATTATGTAATCTAAAATTATTTTCTAAGTTTAATTTATGAATACCGGCCAAACACAGCAAACCAACACTTAAATATAAGACTGTAAAATGAACCGATTATTACATGTGATGAATTACACGAGAATTGTCAATAGCAGATTTGCGAAAGATTAACAGAACAAGAGAGTTCAGCCCCATTCATTCTGTTTTTCACAAAACAGATGATGCGTTTACCTCCATTACATTATTCGTTTTACCTCAACAGATGGTGTGTTTTGAGTGATTGCATCATGTATTTTGCCCTAAAAGAGGATACGTTTTCAGTAATTTCATACCTTATTATATAAAAAGAGAGGAGCAACTTACGTTACTCCTCCCATTGTCTTCTTCCCGAACTTAAATCAGGATTACGGTTACAAATATACTACATTGAAACACCGAAATCAAGCATTCGGGCATTTTTATTCTTATCTCCGAGAAGGATTAGTTATTTTCCGGACGCAACTGACGAACCGTAACAGCTGTCTGCCACATTTCGCTTTCGCGCAACTGACGAAGCTCTTCGTTCAGTTTCTCACGATAATCAGGCTGAGAATTGCTGTCGATAGAAATCTGAGCCTCGTTACCAGACTTAACGCTTGCATACAACTGTTGTACTACCGGCTTGATAGCATCGTGGAACGGAGTCATCCAGTCCAGAGCACCACGTTGTGCAGTCGTTGAACAGTTAGCATACATCCAGTCCATACCATTCTTAGCAAACAACGGCATCAATGACTGAGTCAATTCTTCTACTGTTTCATTGAATGCTTCTGATGGAGTGTGACCGTTTTCGCGCAACACTTCGTACTGAGCCAACAGCAATCCTTGAATAGCTCCCATCAATGAACCACGCTCACCTGTCAAGTCAGAAGTAGCTTCGCGTTGGAAAGTAGTCTCGAACAAATATCCTGAGCCTACACCGATACCCAATGCGATAGTACGGTCCATAGCCTTACCTGTAGCATCTTGATAGATAGCGTAAGAAGAGTTCAAGCCACGGCCTTCGAGGAACATGGTACGCAATGAAGTACCCGAACCTTTAGGAGCTACCATAATCACATCGATATCTTTCTGAGGAACTACACCTGTACGGTCGCTCCAAGTGATAGCAAAACCATGAGAGAAATAAAGAGCTTTTCCTGGAGTCAGGTAAGGCTTGATAGTAGGCCATACAGACATTACGGCTGCATCAGACAACAAGCACATAATGATAGTACCTTTCTCACAAGCCTCCTCAATGCCAAACAGTGTTTCACCCGGTACCCATCCGTCAGCTATTGCTTTCTCATAGGTCTTGCCCGGACGTTGTCCAACGATTACGTTGAAACCGTTATCGCGCAGGTTGCATGCCTGTCCCGGTCCTTGTACACCATAACCGATCACTGCAATTGTTTCATCTTTCAAAACTTCACGTGCTTTTTCCAAAGGAAATTCTTCGCGGGTCATTACATTCTCAGTAACACCGCCAAAATTCAATTGTGCCATTTTCTTTTTTAGTTTTTTATTTGTGGCTTGCGCCAACTAATGATTAATAAAATTATTTCTCTGTAAATATCACTTTCGAACGACAAACGACTTCGCTGCCATTCTTTTTCACTTCAATGTCGAAAGCTCCGTCTCCCAACTCGTCTTTATAGAGTGTAAGCTCGTCGCCATAATAACTTTCGGCTACGTAAGCCATTTCAAAACGGCGAATGCGCTTTTCCTTATACATCTCTATCGGAAATAAATCCATGATATGTTCGATGTATCGGATACTGTTTACATGCCCGTTGATGTCGATATCGCTGTATTTAGCTTTCAGTGTAGCTACCGGTTCAGTAGAAGTCACTTTAATGCGTGAAGGTTTCTCGATAGGACAAGGTTCATCGCACACATAGTCTACAATGCTACCTCCATGCAATGCCAGCAAATCGGCAGGCTTGCGGGTATTGAGGTTAATCATAGCCCATACGGAACGCGCATAACCAATCTTCTTTCCGTCTTTGTCCAACAAGGCAAAGTTACGATCTGTGAAAAGGCGGTACACATTCTCTACCCAAGTCCAGATGGTAAAGTCCTCATATTGATAAGGCATTTCATCCAGTTCGATGGCAAGGCGGGAGAGTACCCATGTGTAGTTGTCCTCATTCAGCGTGGCTATACCGAACCCACGGTCGCTGGCATGGAAACCGGCGCAATTCAGCAAATGGTTTCCCAACACGCCCATGGTAAGACGCCCGGTAAAGTCCACATGAAAAGGCTCCGCTACAAACTGATATTTTCCTATCTTACTACTATTCTCACTCATTGTTTTGCTCCTTTTCTTTTTTCAAGCGATATTTCGTTTCACGGTCGGCAAGGTATTCGTTCACACGTTCGAAGCAACTTGTGGTGATAGCCACACGCCCTGAACGAACAAACTGAAGTACACAGTCGAGGGCACGCAGCTCGTCATAGAGGTTGGTGATTTCTTCACCCATACCATTCTTCTCTACAATAGCAAACACAGCATTCACCTCTACGATACGTGCATTATACTTGCGGATCACTTTCGATACCTCCGGTTTTTCTTCCAGTATCGGGGTTGTTATCTTATACAATGCAATTTCGTGCTGATAGATCTCATCATCCGTGAAGTAGTGCGCTTGAAGCACATCTATCTTCTTGGTGATTTGCTTGGTCACTTTCTCAATGGTGTCTTTATCCGTCCATGCGGTAATGGTGTACTTATGTACACCCTTGATGGACGAAGCCGAAACATTCAGACTCTCGATATTGATCTGGCGACGGGTAAACACTGCGGTTACCTGGTTCAGCAAACCGGCGAAGTTCTCCGAATGAACGATTATCGTATATAATGTCTTATCCATACTAAATTAAGAATTAAGAACGAAGAATAAAATTAGCATTCCAACAACATCTGGTTTACCGAACCACCCGGAGGTGTCATCGGCAACACATTGCCTTCTTCCATAACGCAGGCTTCCAACAGGAACGGACCATCCGTAGCAAGCATTTCCTCTATTGCACCTTTCAGTTCTTCACGCGTCATTACACGACGTGAAGGAATGTCGTAGGCAGAAGCTATCTTCATATAATCCGGATTCAGCATCGGAGTGAACGAATAGCGACGATTGAAGAACATCGCTTGCCACTGGCGTACATTACCCAGGAAGTTATTATTCAGCAAGATCATCTTAACAGGAGCCTTCTGTTCCATAATGGTTCCCATCTCCTGAATGTTCATTTGCAGACCACCATCACCCATAAATACACATACAGTGCGGTCGGGACGTCCGAAAGTTGCACCGATTGCTGCGGGAAGTCCGAAGCCCATTGTACCCAACCCACCGGAAGTTACAATGCTACGTTCCTTACTATACTTGAAGTAACGGGCAGACATCATCTGATTCTGACCAACATCAGTAACCAATACAGCTTCATGATTCGTTGCCTCACTTACGGCACGGATCACTTCTCCCATACTCAAAGATTTACTTGCCGGATGCAACTCAGGACGGATCACCTTTTCTTCCTCTACTTTCTCGTAAGGCAAGAAGCTATCCAACCATTCCTGGTGAGTAGCAGGTTTCAGAAGTGCCGTAACGGCAGCAAGGGTTTCCTTGCAATCGCCCAATACGGCAATATCTGTCTTCACATTCTTGTCTATCTCAGCAGGATCTATATCGAAATGAATGATTTTCGCCTGTTTGGCATACGTATCCAACTTTCCGGTTACACGGTCGTCAAAGCGCATGCCTACGGCGATAAGTACATCGCACTTATTCGTATTGATATTCGGTCCCAAGTTACCGTGCATCCCCAGCATACCTTTATTTAAAGGATGTGCAGTAGGCAAAGCAGAAAGTCCCAACAGTGTACAACCGGCAGGTATTCCGGCTTTTTCTATGAAAGCGCGTAGTTCCTGTTGTGCATCACCTAACTCAACACCCTGTCCCACCAATACCAATGGACGTTCAGCGCTATTGATCAGTTCAGCAGCCTGGCTCACAGCCTCTTCATCCATTTCGGGAACAGGCTGGTAACTACGGATGTAATCCAACTTGGCAGGAGCATATTCACTTTTCTCTACTTGTGCATTCTTGGCAAAGTCCAATACAACAGGACCGGGACGACCGCTTTTTGCAACATAGAAAGCGCGGGCTACAGCCCAAGGCACATCTTCAGCACTACGAATCTGATAGCTCCACTTCGTGATAGGCTGCGTAATACCTACCAGGTCAACTTCCTGGAAAGCATCCGTCCCAAGGAATCCCGTACCTACCTGACCGGCAATTACTACCAAAGGGGTACTGTCTATCATAGCATCTGCGATACCTGTTATCGTATTCGTCGCTCCGGGACCACTAGTCACCAGGCAGACACCTACTTCGCCTGATACGCGGGCAAAGCCCTGCGCGGCATGAGTAGCACCCTGTTCGTGTCGAACCAAGATGTGATTCAATGTCTTCCGATGGTCGTATAAAGCGTCAAATACCGGCATGATGGAGCCACCCGGATATCCGAAAATGGTCTTTACTCCCTGATGTTCCAAGGAACGCATCAATGCTTCAGCGCCTGTTATTATATCTTTCATTCTATTAATGGATAATGGAATTCTATTTCATTTGTCAATTCTCGGTTAATCAATCAGTCTCACTGCACCCTTATCGGCAGAACTTACCATACTGGCATATGCCTTCAGGCTCTTTGAGACTTCGCGTTGACGGGTGACGGGAGTCATCGGGCGGGCAGTCAGTTCTTCATCCGTCAGTTTGACGTTGATAGCACGTCCGGGGATATCAATCTCAATGATGTCACCGTCCTGAATCTTTCCAATATTACCTCCGGCAGCTGCTTCGGGAGAAATATGTCCGATACTCAATCCTGACGTACCGCCACTGAAACGACCGTCCGTAATCAGTGCACATTCCTTGCCCAGATGACGCGATTTGATATAAGAAGTCGGATAGAGCATTTCCTGCATACCGGGACCGCCTTTCGGACCTTCGTGTGTAATGACCACAACATCACCGCTGACCACTTTCCCGGCAAGGATGCCATCGCAAGCAGCGTCTTGTGAATCGAACACTTTAGCAGGACCTGTAAATTTCCAGATGCTTTCATCCACACCTGCCGTTTTCACTACACAGCCATCCTGAGCGATATTACCTTTCAGTACTGCCAGACCACCGTCTTTGCTATAAGCATGTTCCAGATCGCGAATGCAACCTCCGGCACGGTCAGTATCCAATTCTTTATAATAGGCATCTTGCGAACCCAGTACCAGATTGAACTTTCCGGCAGCAGCACTCTTATATTTCTTCACAGCTTCTTCGCAAACATTCGGGCTGGTAATACCGTATTTGTCGATTACATCCGCCAGCGTCATACCGTCTACACGCTTTACATTCGTATCGACTAATCCGCCTTTGGCAAGCTCGCTCATGATAGCGATGATGCCTCCGGCACGATTTACGTCTTGAATGTGATACTTCTGAGTATTCGGGGCAACCTTACACAGACAGGGAGTCTTACGTGACAGCATATCGATGTCATCCATACTGAAATCTGCCTCTGCCTCGTGTGCTACAGCCAAGAGGTGAAGCACTGTGTTGGTAGAACCACCCATCGCAATATCCAGCGTCATGGCATTCAGAAAAGCCTGACGGGTGGCGATGCTACGGGGAAGCACACTGTCATCCCCATCTTCATAATATTTATAAGCATTTTCAACAATCAGTTTGGCAGCATCCTTGAACAGTTGCGTACGATTGGCATGAGTAGCTACAATCGTACCATTACCCGGCAATGCCAGTCCGATGGCTTCGTTCAGACAGTTCATTGAGTTAGCGGTAAACATACCGGAACAACAACCACAAGAAGGACAAGCATGTTGTTCTATCTGAGCCACATCGGCATCACTTACACTTTCATCAGCCGACTTAATCATAGCATCGATCAAATCCAGATGCTGACCGTTCCATTCGCCGGCTTCCATCGGTCCGCCTGAAACGAATACAGTAGGGATATTAAGGCGCATTGCTGCCATCAACATACCCGGAGTAATCTTGTCGCAGTTACTGATACAAACCATCGCATCCGCTTTATGCGCATTCACCATATACTCTACGCTGTCGGCAATGATATCACGTGAAGGAAGCGAATAAAGCATTCCATCGTGTCCCATCGCAATACCATCATCAATGGCAATCGTGTTGAATTCGGCAGCAAAGCATCCCAGCTTCTCAATCTCAGCTTTCACCTGTTGTCCGATTTCGTGCAGATGCACATGTCCCGGGACAAACTGTGTAAATGAGTTGACAATTGCGATAATAGGTTTTCCTAATTGCTCTTTCTTCATGCCATTTGCCATCCACAACGCACGAGCCCCTGCCATACGGCGGCCTTGCGTGCTGAACGAACTGCGTAATTGGTGTTTCATCTTCAAATCTCCTTTTAATTAAAAAGCCTTCCTCACGTATGGTGAGAAAGGCTCCTAAATTGATATCTTAACGTACGAATACATACACAACCTTTCTCACGCTCTTGATTCCAGGACCACGACGCGAATAATATGCAAGACTGCCAGGTTAATAGATGTATGTAAGTTCATAACTTTATTTACTTTACTGTTTTCGTTAATCGTGCTGCAAAGGTAAGGGCTTTTTTATAAACTCCAAACAATTTGAAGAAAAAAATGAGATTATTATGATTAATCGTAAGAAAACCCCGCATTAAAATCTTATTTTATCACTTATTCAAGGCAAATCTGAGTAATTCGCTACCATGAACAGGAATTATTCAAGAGGGTTCGAAGCATTTAATAATCTGAAAATTACAAGAGCTTACTCATTCGCCAACTAAATTATTCGTATCTTTGTCCCTTCCCAAAAGAAAAAACAGGAATTACTAACTTAAAACAGTAGGAATATATCAATGGAAACAGTAGAAAACAAGTACATTACCGTAGCTTATAAATTATACGCTATAGAAGATGGTGAAAAAGATTTCACCGAAGAAGCCACCGCAGAACACCCTTTCCAATTCATTTCCGGTCTGGGTCTGACTTTAGAGTCTTTCGAAGATCAAGTGAAAGATCTGAAAGCAGGTGACAAGTTTGATTTCACAATCGCTTGCGCAGATGCTTACGGTGACTTCGACGAAGAACATGTAATCGACCTTCCGAAGCAAATCTTTGAAGTAGATGGTAAGTTCGATAGCGAACGTATTGTAGCCGGTAACGTAGTACCTTTAATGACCTCTGAAGGTCAACGTATCAACGGAACCGTACAAGAAATTAAGGCAGACGTAGTGGTAATGGATATGAACCACCCCTTGGCAGGTTGCGACCTGAACTTTGTAGGTGAAGTAATAGAAAGCCGCCCGGCAACCAATGAAGAATTAGCTGAAATCGCTCGTATGATGAGCGGCGGTGGATGCAGTTGCGGTTGCGATAGCTGTGGTGACGGATGCGGCGACGGATGCGGCGATCACGATCACCAAGGATGCGGATGCAATCATTAAGATAGTGATTAACGGTAAGTGATTAGTGATTAGTATGCTGTGCTATTATGCTGCATAGTTTCCAATCACTAATCACTCACCACTAATCACTATTTCCCCGTCATTATCTCCAGCACCAATTTATCCGTCTCATTCATTCCTTTCGACCCTATCTTGGTCAGATTACGGATACTTTGATCCACGTCTTCATCAATAATACCTTCTACAGAAGTTACACAACGGTTTTCCATAGCCATGATGGCAGAAAGAACAGCGGTAGATACACCTGTTGTTACTTTCAACGCACAGCTGGGCTTCGCACCGTCACAAATCATACCCGTAAGGTTGGCTATCATATTCTGAACGGCATAAGCCACCTGATCGTAAGTTCCTCCCATCAACCAGGTAATACCACAACTGGAACCTGTAGCAGCAACCACACAGCCGCATAAAGCAGACAAACGTCCCAAACTTTGTTTAATATAGATTACTGTCAGATGACTCAACATCAGAGCACGTATCAGTTCTTCTTCTGATTTATCATTTTCTTCAGCGAAAACGAGTACAGGCAAAGTGGCAGATATACCTTGATTTCCACTACCGGAATTGCTCATTACCGGAATCATAGCCCCTGCCATACGAGCATCACAGGCACCTGATGTATAAGACAAGATATGTGAGAAGACACTATCTCCCATCACTTTATGTTCATAAGTGCCACGCAACATCTTACCCAGGCCATGGCCATAATTGCCTTCAAAAGAACGTTCGGCAGCCGCCTTATTCAAGCGGGCTGTTTCCAGAATAAAGCTGATCTCATCCAGTGGAGTATTCAGAGCAAAATCATAAACTTTACGTAAAGTCAGCTCCAGGCACTCTTCCTCTTTTTCACAGCTTGCCGTATATTGTTTCTGAAATAGAACTTCTCCGTTACGTTCTATATATATAAAGGTGGTATGTCCTCCGGCAATCACAGCTGTTGCTTTATCATCTCCGACCTCACAGCATACTTCAATATATAATTTCTCTTCAATATTCTCTTTCAACGAAATATGAATGCGCTTTTCCTCAATGAAACGTTTCCCCTCTTCCACTACATCAGGCGTACTGTCTTTCAACACTTCCAACTGATATTCCGATTTTCCGATCAACGCCCCCAGCGCAATAGCAATGGGCAGGCCAATCATTCCGGTACCCGGAATGCCTACTCCCATAGCGTTTTTCAGAATATTAGCACTTAGCAACACATTTATTTTTTCCGGCTTTGTCCCCAGTGTTTCTGTTGCTTTAGCTACGCACAATGCCACAGCAATGGGCTCTGTACACCCAATAGCCGGCACCACTTCCTGACGTATCAGGTCGATTATCCGTTTTCTCTCCGTTTCCGTTATCATTATTTCACTGATTTTAATGGACACAAATTTAGAAAAAATGTTTTTAATACGTGCGCAAAGTCTTCTATTTCAAAAAAGAAACTTAACTTTGCGCTCGAGTTTTACATTATTAATAACCAAAAACTGAATTAAATGAAGATTAAAACGCTAACCTCGTGTTTCTTTTTGGCATTTGCCATATCTTCTTGTATACAAGACGAAGCGCTTAATTCTGAAGCGGCCATTGATGGTTGTACGGGTGCAGATGTGCAGCTGGCCAATATTAATGCAAATGAAAAAATAGTCGATGTATATGTACATAAAGGTGCAGACCTTGCCAAACAAGAGTTGAAATTCACTCTGCCAGAAGGTGCAACTATCAAACCTAATAATAGCAGAGACGGAGATACCGGAAACTTCTACAACTTTAGTGAAGCAGGCAATTCACGTTCATTTACCGTAACCTCTGAAAATGGTGAATTCAAACCCACTTATACTATAAATATTAAACCGACAGAATTACCAACAGTTTATCACTTTGAGGACTTGTTGATTGCAGAAAATACCCCATATCACATCCTTTACGAGTTCGCTCCAAGTACTTCACAAGGAATATCTAAAGTTCTGCAGTGGTCTAGTGGAAATCCAGGCTTTGCATTGACTGGAATGGCAAAAAGCCCTACCGATTACCCTACAGTACAAGTAGAAGGCGGATTCAATAAGAAATGTGTTAAGTTGGAAACTAAAGACACTGGTAGTTTTGGTGCAATGGTAAAAATGTATATTGCTGCCGGCAATCTGTTTATCGGCAATTTTGATGTAAGCAAAGCATTGGCAGGACAAGAAGGCGCCCTTAAAGCTACCACCTTCGGTTTTCAATTCTATAAACATCCTAAAACTTTAAAGGGATACTATAAGTACAAAGCTGGTCCTGTTTATACTGAAAACGGTCAACCACAAAGTGGTCTGAAAGACAGATTTGACATCTATGCCATCATGTATGAAGCTGATGATAACTCATTCATGCTGGACGGTACTAATGCTAAGACTTCCGACAAACTTGTGTATCTGGCACAGATAAAAGCCGATGAAGCACTGGAAACCGACCAATGGACTGAATTTAGCTTACCGTTTGAACGTCAGAATAATAAGTCCATTGATGAACAAAAACTTCAAAATGGGAAATATAAACTTGGCATCATATTCTCTTCAAGTGTAGAAGGTGACCACTTCAAAGGTGCAGTAGGTAGTACACTCTATATAGACGAAGTAGAATTAGTTTGTGAAGAGAACTAAAAACGGAAATGATTATGAAGAAAGATTATATTATTTTTATTGCATTCTTACTGGCAGTAGTAGGGAGTACATCTGTAAAAGCGCAGGAAGACAGAACAAAAAGCATCACACAATCCTACCTTCGCGGATGGGAATATTCTTTGAAAGCAGGATTTAGTATTGGTGGTACCGCTCCCCTACCCTTACCCGAGGAAATTCGTAAAATAGATAGCTATGTACCCAGCATGACCATTTCGATTGAAGGAAATGCTACCAAATGGCTCGACGAGAAAAAATTATGGGGATTGACTTTAGGTTTGCGTCTAGAAACAAAGAACATGACAACAGAAGCTACCGTAAAAAACTATGGTATGAAGATTATCAATACCAATGGTGGTGAACTAGAGGGTCTATGGACTGGAGGGGTAAAAACCAAAGTAAAGAACTCCTATCTTACTGTTCCCGTCCTTGCTAACTATAAAGTCAGCAAACGCTGGAAGCTCGTAGCCGGACCATATTTTTCGTATTTACTAGAAGGTGATTTCTCTGGCCATGTTTATGAAGGTCACCTCCGTACTCCCAATGAAACAGGTTCACGTGTAGACTTCAGTGGTGAAAGCGTTGCAACCTACGATTTCTCCGATGATCTCCGCAGATTCCAATGGGGCATACAATTCGGTGGCGAATGGAAAGCTTTCAAGCATTTGAATGTTTATGCTGATCTAACTTGGGGACTAAATGATATCTTTAAGAAAAACTTCGATACTATTAGTTTTGCCATGTATCCTATTTATCTGAATGTAGGATTTGGATATTCATTCTAACCTGAATAAAGAAGGCTAAATCAAATAATAAAAAAATCCGGAAGTATAAACTTCCGGATTTTTTTATATCCTTATGCTATTCTCTTATTCTCCCAGAACTTCCAATTCATCAACAATAAGCGTACTACCTACAGCACCTTTAAACTTATCACCTTCTTTACTTGAAGAACAGATAATAGCCAATTTATAAGTTTTCTCTTTATCATAAGCCTTACCTTCCAGATATTCAAATGGAACATTGAATGCCGTCCATTCTGCCTTATCAGTGCCATCTTCTAAACGCGCAACAGCTACACGATAGTCAGAATCATTGATATCAACACCTGTAAGAATAACATCTTTACCATCAGCACCTACTGCTTCATATAGAACAGCCTGAATAGCACACTCATCCTGAATACCAAGATTATCCTTAATATTATTCTTATCAGAGCCATCAACATAATTATCACCACCTTTATACTTATAAACTCCTTTTAATGATAGTGGAATTTTATCATAAGGAATTCCGAACTCAGTCATCTTTAAAGGGGCTGTTATAGCTGTCATAAAATTAAAATTAAACTTACCTGTAAATAAAGAACCTGAAGCTAAAGGAGCATTTTTAGCAGTCAAAGGGTTCCCTCTCGCATCTAAGGTAACCAACTTAGCAGCTTTTCCCTTATATCCAGCTTCTTCTACCATAACAGGATACCCCACCGGATTAGCACTACCATTCACCATTTTCACACCACCATTAGATGATGCTAACTGATCGGCAGGTTGAGGAGCCCAATATTCAGCATAATTCCCTTCTTTTACGGTTTCCCATTCATCAAGAGGGAACTTCATTAAAGAGGTTTTACTAGGAGATATCACCTTATAAATAGTAGCAGTACCATCTTCTGCAACTACCGTATAAACCACAGTCTGAGAGAAATCGGCAGTTCCACCTTCCACAGAGTAAGTAGCCTTATCAGAAACTTTAACAGTAGGAACCAAAGCTTTCAACTCTTCTGAAGTAGCATCATCAAGTACCTTGAAAGTAAATATATTAGTAGCTTCATCCAACTTGGGTTGTTCAGTTACAACTGCATTCGCTTCATTACTTGGATCAAAGGCAAAACTAAGAATCTTTGCTTCACTACTTTCTGAACCATTAAGGCGTTTCCCTTCATATACCACTTTTACTTGTTGGCTCTCCCCATTCACAACGGCAGCAATATCCATATCAATCTTTACCTGACCATTTGCGACAGTACCTGCTGCATTTATAGTACAAGACAAAGTTTGCACATCCAGCTTCTGAACCCCTGTAAAAGTGTAAGTATCACCTTTCTTAGACAGTTCACAATTACTCAATTCAACATCCCCCACTGGTATACCCATAAAACTGAAATCTTTCAAAGAAAGATTGATAGCAGCAGGCCCCGCCTTTGCTACAGATATTTTTTGTGGAATGTCCTTTCCCAAAAGTTGACCTTGAACTGTTACATTCAATGTTCCTTTATAGTTACCTACAATTTCCCCATCAATCGCTGTAGAATAGTCTGGATCATCATCACTACAAGCTATAAACAAACTCATTGAACAGACCAATGCAAACAAATAAAATAAATTCTTCTTCATAATTTTTGTTGTTTAGTTAATACAAGCCTTCTCTACGAAGGCAATAATGTTCTGTTTTTACATCACAATAAATCAAGGATGCAAAATAACAGCTTTTAAAGAATATCTAAAAGGTCTATTCTACTTATTAATGTTCTATTTTTAATAAGAAGTTTATTAACCTCTTTATCTA
>OHMY01000355.1_pt1 | contig 33141 bp, 45 predicted proteins | sample 1569381 | NCBI WGS metagenome assembly OHMY01 (sample SAMEA3879528, study PRJEB24766) | human gut metagenome | biome: human-associated habitat; feature: feces | place: USA | collected 1985/1987
GCAGTGCCAAGGAATACAGTGCGTTCACCTATCTTAATGTCAACACAAGACCGTACACTACAACGGGAATGAAGTGCAGCAGTAAGACCAACGTGAGTGTAAACTTACAGTGGAACAAGAACACATCTGCTAACGGTTATGTGCTTGACAAGTATGACGGCTCGAAGTGGGTGACGATAAAGACATTCACAAGCAATGCAAATACGAGCTTCAATGTAACTGGTCTTAAGGCAAGCACAACCTTCAAGTTCAGACTCAGAGCGTACAAGAATTTCGGCAGTGCCAAGGAATACAGTGCGTTCACCTATCTTAATGTCAACACAAGACCGTATACCACAACGGGCTTCAAGATGAAGTCGGCAAAGAAGAACACTATAACGCTTAAGTGGAACAAGAATATCTCCGCAAGCGGCTATTGCATTGAAAAGTGGGACGGATCGAAATGGGTACAGATCAAGAGATACACTTCAAACGCAAACGTAACCTACACGGCAACCGGACTGAAGGCAAATACAGCTTATAAGTTCAGAATCCGTGCATATAAGACGATAGGCAAAGTAAATGAGTACAGCGCTTATTCTGCAGTCGTTACGGCGAGAACAAAGAAGTAAAGCAAAGTTAAGTTGAGTATGGGGGCATCGGCGAAAGCCGATGCCTCAGTCTATAGAAATCTTTTTTTGCTCTGAGGGCAAAAATAAGGCATAAGCATCGGATGATTGAATACAGGTACGGAAAGTGCGAATAATACCGACAAACACGATTGGTTAATATGCACAAAAATGTGTAGAATTTTTATCACAAATTCTATCTTAAAAATTTCAAAAAAAGCTTGTATTCCGCATCGTAATGCTGTATAATAATTCTTGCGCGTGAAAGCGTACTGCAATGATATGCTGTGATGTCTGAGGTTGCGGCTATGCCGGTAATTCAGACGGAGTATGTCCAGTGAATGGGCGAAAACGGCTTTGCGAAGCGGTTTTCGGTGCTTTATATAAGTTTGGGATCGTTCTCCCGTCAAGACGGGAAGGGTTAGCAATAAGGTTGATACCCCCGTGGGAAAAGATCCTGTTTTATATGAGAGCATACGAAACACCCGGCACGGTATGTTTTATAAATACCGCAAACCGTATCTTTCCCCCGAAAATCTTATGAAAGGGAGAAACAAGAATGGCAGTTAAGGAAAAAGTGAGAATCAAGCTCAAGGGCTACGAGCACGCAACAGTTGATGCAGCTGCTGCAAAGATCGTTGAAACAGCCAAGCGTACAGGTTCAAGAGTTGCAGGTCCTATTCCGCTTCCCACAAACAAGGAAGTAATAACGATCCTGAGAGCTGTACACAAGTACAAGGACAGCCGTGAGCAGTTTGAAATGAGAACTCACAAGCGTCTTATCGACGTAATCCGCCCCACCAACAAGACAGTTGAAGCTCTGCAGAGCCTCGAACTTCCCGCAGGTGTGGAAATGACTATGGAAGCGTAAGCCATAGCGAGTTATGTTGGCGTAGAGCCAACCAATAACCTTCGGCACCGGAAACCCGAAACAATATCGGTGTCGGTGGTCAAGTCGGGAAACCGACCAATAACCTAAACAGGAGGATTTAAACCATGACTAAGGGTTTAATCGGAAAGAAAATCGGAATGACTCAGATTTTCGACGAAGCAGGAAAAGTAGTTCCTGTTACCGTTATCGAAGCAGGTCCTTGCGTTGTAACACAGCTCAAGACAGCTGAGAATGACGGCTATGAAGCAGTTCAGCTTGGCTTCGGCGATTTATCACCGAAGCACGTAAACAAGCCCATGACAGGTCACTTCAAGAAGAATGACCTCCCCTTCAAGAGAACTCTCAAGGAGTTCAGATTAGACGACATCAGCAACGTAAACGTTGGCGACATTCTGAAGGCTGACGTATTTGCAGCAGGCGACGTTATCGACGTAAGCGGCGTTAGCAAGGGTAAGGGCTTCCAGGGCGCTATCAAGCGTCACAACCAGCACAGACTGAAGGAAACTCACGGTACAGGTCCTGTTGTTAGACAGGCAGGTTCTATGGGTGCTTGCTCATCTCCCTCGAGAATATTCAAGGGCAAGGGCATGGCAGGTCACATGGGTGCTGAGAACGTAACAGTTCAGAATCTCGTTATCGTTAAGATCGATGCAGAAAACAATCTTATCGCAATCAAGGGTGCTATTCCCGGTCCTAAGGGCGGAGTTGTGTGCATTACCGATGCGGTTAAGAAAGCGTAAGGAGGAGGATCATCATGGCAAAAATATCAGTATATGATATGACAGGAGCTGTTGTGTCCGACCTTGAGCTTAATGACAACATTTTCGGTATTGAGCCGAACACAGTTGTTATGCACGCAGCAGTGGTAAATTACCTGGCAAATCAGCGTCAGGGTACACAGTCAACGCTTACAAGAACAGAAGTAAGCGGCGGCGGTAAAAAGCCTTGGCGTCAGAAGGGCACAGGTCACGCAAGACAGGGTTCTACCAGAGCTCCCCAGTGGACACACGGCGGTGTTGCTTTAGGCCCCAAGCCCAGAAGCTACACATACTCTTTAAATAAAAAGGTAAAGAGACTTGCATTAAAGTCTGCACTTTCAGCTAAGGTGCAGGACGGCAGCATGATAGTTGTTGATTCTATCACAGCTGACGAATTCAAGACAAAGACAATCGTTAATATGTTAAAGGCTCTCAGCGCTGACAAGGCACTCATCGTTCTCAACAGCGTTGACGAAAAGGTTATCAAGAGCGCCGCTAATATTCCCGGCGTAAAGACAACTCAGGCCAACACTCTTAACGTATACGACATCTTAAAGTACAACAAGTTCATCGTTGTAAAGGATGCCGTTGCTACTATCGAGGAGGTGTACGCATAATGGCAAAGCTTGCTTATGACATCATTTTAAAGCCCATCATCACAGAGAAGAGCATGGAAATGCTTACTCAGGGCAAGTACACTTTCAAGGTTGCTAAGGACTCCAACAAGATCGAGATAGCTAAGGCTGTCGAGGCTCTCTTCCCCGGTGTTAAGGTTGCTAAGGTAAACACAGTAAACTGCCGTGGCGTAATGAAGAGAATGGGCAGAAACGAAGGTTACACACCCGCTTGGAAGAAAGCTGTTGTAACTCTCGCTGAAGGCTCTAAGACAATCGAGTTCTTCGACGGAATGATATAAAGGAGTGATATAAATGGCTATTAAGACTTATAAACCTGTCACCCCCGGTCGCAGAGGTATGACTGTTACCGACTACAGCGTTCTGTCAAAGGTTGAGCCCGAGAGAAGCCTGCTTGAGTCACTCAAGAAGAACTCCGGCCGTAACAGCTACGGTAGAATCACTGTAAGACACAAGGGCGGCGCACAGAGAAGAAAATATCGTGTAATCGACTTTAAGAGAAACAAGCTCGGTATGGATGCTGAGGTTATGACTCTTGAGTACGACCCCAACCGTTCAGCATTCATCGCACTGGTTCAGTACGAGGACGGCGAGAAGAGATACATCATCGCTCCCGACGGTCTGAACGTAGGCGACAAGGTAAGAAGCGGTTCCGACGCTGACATCAAGCCCGGTAACGCACTTGCACTTGCTGACATCCCCGTAGGTACGGTTATTCACAATATAGAGCTTTATCCCGGCAAGGGCGGTCAGCTCGTTCGTTCCGCAGGTAACATGGCACAGCTCATGGCTAAGGAAAACGGCTACGCTCTGTTAAGACTTCCCAGCGGTGAGTTAAGAAACGTATCCGATAATTGCATGGCTACTATCGGTGTTGTATCAAACCTCGACCACGAGAACGTTAACTACGGTAAGGCAGGACGTGTTCGTCACATGGGCGTAAGACCTACAGTAAGAGGTTCTGTAATGAACCCGAACGACCACCCCCACGGCGGTGGTGAAGGTAAGTCACCCGTTGGTCGTCCCGGACCTGTAACTCCCTGGGGCAAGCCCGCTCTCGGTTATAAGACCAGAAAGATCGGTAAGAGCACAGACAAGTTCATCGTTAAGAGAAGAAACAGCAAGTAATAACTACTACAAGTCGTTGTTAATAAGTGCGGCGTTTGCGGCATAGCAGTAAAGAATCCGCCGCATATTAACTTGCAATCCACTTGAAAGGAAATTATACAATGAGCAGAAGTATCAAGAAGGGACCTTATGTGCAGGAAGCGCTCATGAAGAGAGTGCTCGCTATGAACGAAGCAGGCGAGAAGAAAGTTCTCAAGACCTGGAGCCGTTCAAGCACAATATTCCCTGATTTCGTCGGACATACATTTGCTGTACACGACGGCAGAAAGCACGTTCCCGTATATGTGACTGAAGACATGGTAGGTCACAAGCTGGGCGAATTCGCTCCTACAAGAACCTACAAGGGTCATGCAGGAAGCAAAACAAGTAAGTAAGGAGGAGACATCAATGGAGGCAAGAGCAGAACTCAGACAGGTTCGCATATCTCCCCGCAAGGTTGGCGTTGTTCTTGATCTTATCAGAAACAAGCCCTGCGACATGGCTATGGCGATCCTCAAGCACACACCCAAGTCAGCGAGCGAGCCTTTACAGAAGCTCCTCAAGTCAGCAATGGCAAACGCAGAGAACAATCACTCAATGGATCTTTCCAAGTGCTATGTTTCAAGCTGCCACGTTGGCGCCGGCGTTACTTTAAAGAGAATCAGACCTAAGGATCACGGAAGAGCACATCGTATTCTCAAGAGAACTTCCAACATCGTTCTGGTTGTAAAAGAAGCTGAATAAGGAGGAGTACAATGGGACAGAAAGTTAATCCGCACGGTCTCAGAGTCGGAGTTATCAAAGATTGGGATTCCCGTTGGTTTGCCGGCAAGGCAACTTTTGGCGATACACTCGTTGAAGACTACAAAATCCGTGACTATATCATGAACAAGAGAATGCTCACAAGAGCAAACGGCGAAAAGTCCGGCCAGCAGCTTTCAAGAGCAGCAGGTATTGCTCAGGTTGAGATCGAGCGTTCATCAGACAACAAGATCAAGATTCACATTCTTACCGCAAAGCCCGGTATGCTTATCGGCGCTAAGGGCGCAGAGATTGAAAAGCTCCGTGCAGAGATCTCAAAGATCGCAGGCGGCAAGGACGTTAACTTAAATATCGTTGAGGTTAAGAACCCCGATATGAATGCTAAGCTCGTAGCAGAGAACATCGCAATGCAGTTAGAGCAGCGTGTATCTTTCAGAAGAGCTATGAAGAGCTGCATCGGCAGAACAATGAAGTCAGGTGCAAAGGGTATCAAGACAATGGTAAGCGGCCGTCTTGGCGGTGCTGAAATCGCAAGAAGCGAGAATTACCACGAAGGCACGATCCCCTTACAGACATTAAGAGCAGACATTGATTACGGCGTTGCAAGAGCTAACACAACTTACGGCGTTATCGGTGTTAAGGTCTGGATCTACAAGGGCGAAGTTCTCAAGGGCGAGATTCCTGCACAGAGAACAACAGAAAAGCCCCGTCGCAGAAACAACGACAACAGATCACGCAGACCCAGAGTTGAGAAAAAAGAGGGAGGTAACGACTAATGCTGCTTCCAAAGAGAGTAAAGTACAGAAGAGTACAGAGAGGTCGTATGACCGGTAAAGCAACACGTGGTAATGTAGTCAGCCACGGCGAATACGGTTTACAGGCACTTGAGCCCGCTTGGATCACATCAAACCAGATCGAAGCTGCCCGTATTGCTATGACACGTTACATCAAGCGTGGCGGTCAGGTTTGGATAAAGATATTCCCCGACAAGCCCATCACAGAGAAGCCTGCCGAGACCCGAATGGGTTCTGGTAAGGGTTCACCTGAGTACTGGGTAGCCGTTGTTAAGCCCGGCCGTGTAATGTTCGAGATCGCAGGCGTTCCCGAAGAAACTGCAAGAGAAGCTATGCGTCTTGCTATGCACAAGCTCCCCATCAAGTGCAAGTTCGTAACTAAGGAAACAGGAGGTGAGCAGTAATGAAGGTTAAAGAAATCAGAGAGTTATCTGAAATGGAGCTCGACAAGAAGCTCGTAGAGCTTAAGCAGGAATTATTCAACCTCCGTTTCCAGCTCGCCGTTAACAAGCTCGACAATCCTACGAGAATCGGCGCTGTTAAGAAGGAAATAGCAATTGTCAAGACAGTTCAGCGTGAGCGTGAGCTGGCAGCTGACAACAAGTAAGAGAGAGGAGGACTTTACTTTGAGCGAAAGAAATTTAAGAAAGACCAGAGTAGGTATGGTTGTAAGCGATAAGATGGACAAGACTATCGTAGTAGCAATCAAGGACAATGTCCGCCACCCCCTCTACAAGAAGATCATTAAGCGTACAATCAAGCTTAAGGCGCATGACGAGAACAACTCCTGCGGAATCGGCGACAAGGTTGAGATTATGGAGACCAGACCCCTTTCCAAGGATAAGAGATGGCGTTTAGTAAACATCATCGAAAAGGCTAAGTAATTTATTACTTTAAATTTATCGGAAGGAGAATTAATCCATGATTCAGATGCAGACACGCATGAAGGTTGCGGATAACACGGGCGCTAAAGAGCTTATGTGCATCAGAGTACTCGGCGGTACACGCAGAAAGTACGCTAACATCGGTGACGTAGTAGTTGCTTCCGTAAAGAAAGCAAGCCCCGGCGGAACTGTTAAGAAGGGCGATGTTGTCAAGGCAGTAGTCGTTCGTTCAGCAACAGGCATCAGACGTGATGACGGAACATACATCCGTTTTGATGAAAACGCAGCCGTTATAATAAAGGAAGATAAGAACCCCAGAGGTACACGTATTTTTGGGCCCGTAGCCAGAGAGCTGCGTGACAAGGACTACATGAAGATCCTTTCACTTGCTCCCGAAGTATTATAATCCGGAGGTCGTAAATGAACACATTACACATCAAGACAGGCGATAACGTTCAGATCATGTCCGGCAAAGACAAGGGCAAGCAGGGCAAGGTACTTGAAGTATCTCCCAAGGAAAAGAAGGTTATCGTTGAAGGCAGAAACCTCGTAACAAAGCACGTTAAGCCCAGAAGACAGGGCGAACAGGGCGGTCTTGTAAAGGCAGAAGCTCCTATCTATGCGTGCAAGGTAATGCCTGTATGCCCCAAGTGCAACAAGCCTACAAGAGTAGGTCACAAGGTTGAGGGCGACAAGAAGGTAAGAGTTTGCAAGCACTGCGGCGCTGAGCTTTAATCAGACGCCCCGAATTACGACAGAGAGGTCGGATAAAGTAACTTCCGGCTGCTGTCGCTAAAGGAGAAATAAACGATATGACAAGAATGAAAGCATATTATAAGGAAACAGTTGCTCCTGCTCTTTTCAAGAAGTTCGGTTACAAAAGCACAATGCAGGTTCCCAAGCTCGACAAGATCATAATCAATGTCGGCTGCGGTGAAGCAAAGGAAAACGCTAAGGTAGTAGACGCTATCATGAGCGACCTTATGCAGATCACAGGTCAGAAGCCCATTGTATGCCGTGCTAAGAAGTCAGTAGCTAACTTCAAGCTCAGAGAAGGAATGGTAATCGGTGTCAAGGTAACACTGAGAGATGATAGAATGTACGAGTTCCTCGACAGATTCTTCAACGTAGCTCTCCCCCGTGTACGTGACTTCAGAGGTATCAACCCCAATTCGTTCGACGGCAGAGGCAACTATTCCACAGGTATCAAGGAACAGCTGATATTCCCTGAAATCGAGTATGATAAGATCGATAAGGTTCGTGGTATGGATATCAACTTCGTAACCACAGCCAAGACTGACGAAGAAGCAAGAGAGCTGCTCTCACTTATGGGCGCTCCGTTCGCTAAGTAAGACAGAGAAAGGAAACTATCAACTATGGCAAAGAAGTCAATGATTGCTAAACAGCAGCGTCCTGCAAAGTTTTCTACACGTTCTTACAACAGATGCAAGATCTGCGGCAGACCTCACGCTTATATGCGTAAGTTCGGCATCTGCAGAATCTGCTTCAGAGAGCTTGCTTATAAAGGACAGATCCCCGGCGTAAAGAAATCCAGCTGGTAATTCAAGAACAAATTTTCAAGGAGGAAGTAAGTAATGCAGATCACCGATACTATCGCAGATATGCTGACAAGAATTCGTAATGCTAACTCTGCAAAGCATCCTACAGTAGACGTGCCCGCTTCAAACATGAAGAAGCAGATCGCACAGATACTTGTAGATGAGGGTTACATTAAGAGTTTCAGAGTGATAGATGACGACAAGCAGGGCGTTATCAGAATCACCTTAAAGTATACTGAGAACAAGTCGCAGGTCATTACAGGTTTACGCCGTGTAAGCAAGCCCGGACTTAGAATCTACTCAAACAGCAAGGATATGCCCAAGGTTATGAAGGGCTTAGGAATTGCAATCGTGTCAACCTCTAAGGGTATCATGACAGACAGAGAAGCACGCAAGAACAACGTTGGCGGCGAAGTACTCGCTTTCGTTTGGTAATTAAGGAGGAGCAGATATGTCAAGAATAGGTAAACATCCTATAGCTGTTCCTGCCGGCGTCGAAGTTAAAGTAGACGGTTCTACAGTTACAGTAAAGGGTCCTAAGGGCACACTCACAAAGGAGTTTAAGCCCTCTATGTCAATCGTGGTTGACGGCGGTTTTGTTACCGTTACACGTCCTGACGACGAAAAGGAAAACCGTGCACTTCACGGTCTTACAAGAACACTTATCCACAACATGATCGAAGGCGTTACAAACGGCTTCAAGAAGGAGCTTGACGTAAACGGTGTCGGTTACCGTGTACAGAAGCAGGGTAAGGATCTTATAATGAACCTCGGTTACTCACATCAGGTAATCGTATCAGATACAGAAGACATCAAGATAGAGTCTCCCGCACCTAACAAGATCATTATCACAGGTATTGATAAGCAGAAGGTTGGTCAGTTTGCAGCTGAAGTAAGAGGCAAGCGTCCTCCCGAGCCTTATAAGGGCAAGGGTATCAAGTATACCGACGAAACGATCCGCCGCAAGGAAGGTAAAGCAGGTAAGGGTAAGAAATAAACCGCAAGGGGTGAATAAATAATGGTTAAAGTAATAGACAGCAAGAAGAGCAGAATCAAGCGTCGCAAGCGTATCCGTGCTAAGATCAGCGGTACTGCAGCTTGCCCCCGTCTCAGCGTTTTCCGTTCTGCTAAGCACATTTACGCTCAGATCATTGATGATGAAGCAGGCAAAACCCTTTGCAGTGCATCTACAATGGAGAAGAGCTTTGAAGGCTTCGGCGGCAACGCAGAGGCAGCTAAGAAGGTTGGTCTTGCTCTTGCAGAAAAGGCAAAGGCAGCAGGTATCAGCGATGTAGTATTTGACCGTTCAGGTTATGTATACCACGGCAGAGTTGCTGCACTCGCAGATGGCGCTCGTGAAGGCGGACTCAACTTCTAATCAGTAAGGCAAGGGTTTACTGAAACCCGCAATAAAAACAGGAGGACAAGAATTTGGCACTTTTAGATGCAAGCAATTATGAGCTTTCCGAAAAGGTTGTTGCTCTGAACCGTGTATCCAAGACTGTTAAGGGCGGACGTATCATGAAGTTTTCCGCACTGGTTGTTGTTGGTGACGGCAACGGTGTCGTAGGCTTTGGCATGGGTAAGTCGAACGAAGTTCCCGACGCTATCCGTAAGGGCCTTGAGGACGCTAAGAAGAACCTCGTTAAGATCTCATTAAAGGGTACAACGATCCCTCATGAAATAGTAGGAAAATTCGGCGCAGGCGCTGTTCTTATGAAGCCCGCTCCCGAAGGTACCGGCGTTATCGCAGGCGGTCCCGTTCGTGCTGTCGTAGAAATGGCAGGTATCAAGAACATTCGTACTAAGTCACTTCGTTCTAACAACCCCTGCAACGTAGTAAGAGCTACAATGGCAGGTCTTACAGCTCTCAGAGATGCACAGCAGGTAGCTGAGCTCAGAGGCAAGTCTGTAAAAGAGATCTTAGGTTAAGCTTTTACTTTGCAGAAAGGACGGAAACCGAAATGGCTTTAAAAATCAAGCTGGTTAAATCACTGGTTGGACGTAAGGACAGCCACATCGCAACAGCAGCCTCTCTCGGACTTCGCAAGATCGGCGCAGAGACAGTTCAGCCCGACAATGCAGCAACAAGAGGCAAGATAAAAGAAATTTCTTATTTAGTTGAGGTTACTGAGGAATAATTCCTTACACCTTACGAAGGTTAAATAAGCACATTAACAAATAGGAGGTGTAACAATTGAAGCTACACGAATTATACCCTGCAGCAGGTGCAACAAAGGAAGTTAAGCGTATCGGACGTGGACACGGTTCAGGTCACGGTAAGACAGCCGGTAAAGGTCACAAGGGCCAGTGGGCACGTTCAGGTGGCGGTGTAAGACCCGGATTTGAAGGTGGTCAGACATCACTCGCAAGACGTATGCCTAAGAGAGGCTTTAACAACATCTTTGCTACAGAATACACTGTTGTAAACGTAGCCGACCTCGAAGCTCGCTTTGAGAACGGTGCTGTTATCGATACAGACGCTCTGATCAATGCAGGTCTTGTAACTAAGGTTCTTGACGGCGTTAAGGTACTTGGCAACGGCGAGGTTACAAAGAGCTTTACAGTTAAGGCTGCTAAGTTCTCTGAATCAGCTAAGGCTAAGATCGAAAGTGCCGGCGGAAAGGCTGAGGTAGAGTAATGTTTCAAGTCTTTAGAAACGCGTGGGCTGACCCCGCACTTCGCAAAAAGATTTTATACACATTGCTCATAATAGTTATATTCCGCTTTGGCGCGGCAATCTTCGTTCCCTTCCTTGAGCCCTCAACTATCAAACAGATGATGGGCGAAGGAACGATACTTAATTATCTCGACGTTATGACGGGTGGATCGCTCAGCAACGGTACGCTGTTTGCTATGTCGATCACACCGTACATCAACGCCTCCATTATAGTTCAGCTGCTCACAGTTGCGATCCCTGCACTGGAGCGTCTGAGCAAGGAAGGCGAAGAGGGACGTAAGAAGATAAACAAGATCACGAAGTATGTAGCTTTGGGCATTGGATTATTCCAGGCGATTGCATTCTACATCGGACTTCGCAACACCGTAAACGAAACAACACACAAGAGTGCTGTTCTCTATACGGAAGGCTTTGACGGAGTGGTCGCGGCGATCACAATCGTAGCGTGCTTTGTAGCAGGTGCTTCGCTTATCATATGGCTGGGTGATCAGATCACTCAGAAGGGTATCGGCAACGGTATTTCGATGATACTGTTTGCAGGTATCATATCAAGAGTTCCTGATATGATAATCAACCTTATCAATCAGATCTCGGTTGCTCCGCAGAACTGGTTCTTCGTTCCGCTGGTTCTCGTTATTTATGTTTTAATGATTGCGTTTGTAATCCTTATGACAAATGCAGAAAGACGTATTCCCGTCCAGTATGCTAAGAGAGTAGTCGGCAGAAAGATGTACGGCGGTCAGACAAACCACATTCCGATAAAGGTTGCAATGGCAGGCGTTATGCCTATCATATTTGCAATGTCTATCATGTCGCTGCCCGCAACAATCGGTTACTTCTTCGGTGTAACAGCAACATCGGGCCACGGATTCTGGAGCAGCTTTATTGGTCTGTTCAGCACGAACAACGTGGTTTATGCAATAATTTACTTCTTCCTTATCATCGGCTTCAACTACTTCTATATTGCAATGCAGTATAATCCTGTACAGATAGCCAATGATCTTAAGAAGAACAACGGTGCTATCCCCGGTTATCGTCCGGGCAAGCCCACATCGGATTTCATCCACAACTCACTTTCAAAGGTTACTCTGGTAGGCGCAATATTCCTTGGTATCATCGCAATATTCCCTATTATATTCCAGAACCTCACAGGCATTACAGGTCTTTCACTCGGTGGTACGACAATACTCATCGTTGTAGGCGTTGCTCTTGAAACAGTCCGTGCACTCGAAAGCCAGATGATGATGCGTCATCACAAGGGCTTCCTCGAATAAGAGAAAGGAATTTATATGAATCTTATTTTCTTAGGCGCACCCGGCGCAGGTAAAGGAACACAGGCAGAAGTAGTCTGCGAAAAGCTTGGTATACCCGCTATATCAACTGGTAATATGCTCAGAGAAGCTGTAAAGAACGGCACACCTGCCGGTCTTGCAGCAAAAGAGTGTATGGACAGAGGCGATCTCGTTCCCGATGAAGTTGTTATCGGCATCTTAAAGGACAGAATCGCACAGGATGATGCGAAGAACGGTTTTATTCTTGACGGTTTCCCGAGAACAGTTGCTCAGGCTGAAGCTCTTGACGCTATGGGCGTTCAGATCGATAAGGTTATTGAGATCTCTGTTCCCGATGAGAAGATCATCTCAAGACTTTCAGGCAGAAGAGTCTGCGAAGGTTGCGGCGCTTCATACCATGTAGACTTCAAGCCTACAAAGGTAGAGGGCAAGTGCAATCTCTGCGGCGCTAACGTTGTTCAGCGTATCGACGACAAGCCCGAAACAGTAATCGCAAGACTAAAAACCTACTATGAAAAGACTGCCCCTCTCAAGGATTACTACATGAGAAAGGGTAAGCTTATAACCGTACAGGGTCAGGAAGAGATCGCTGAGACTTCTAAGCTCACTCTTGCGGCAGTTGAGGCAAAGTAATGATTCAGGTTAAATCGGCAAAAGAAATTGAAATAATGAAGAAAGCCAATCAGATAGCGGCTGACGCTCTTATCGTTGCGGGCAATGCAATAACGCCCGGAATGAGCACATGGGAGCTCGACAAGATCATTCATGATTTTATCGTGTCAAAGGGCGCTATCCCTTCATCGCTTGGTTACGGCGGATTTACAGGAAGCGCCTGCATTTCGCTAAACTCCGAGCTGATACATGGCATTCCTTCAAAAAAGAAAATCATCAGAGAGGGCGACATCGTTTCTGTTGATGTCACTGCTGAGATTGACGGTTACAACGGTGATAATGCTTATACCTTTAAGGTAGGCAAGGTTCCCGAAAGAGCCGAAAAGCTTCTTGAGGTTACTGAAGCTGCTTTGTACGAGGGTATAAAGATGGCACTTCCCGGTAACAGAATCGGCGACATTTCAAATGCCGTGCAGACTTATTGTGAATCACGAGGCTACTATGTAGTAAGAAAGTTCATCGGTCACGGAATCGGACACGATATGCACGAGGATCCCGAAGTTCCTAATTTCGGTAAGCCCGGCAGAGGTCCGAGGCTTGTACCGGGAATGGCAATCTGCATTGAGCCTATGATAAATGAAACTACAGCTGAAATTCGTATACTGCCGGACAAATGGACGGTAGTTGAGGCGAACGGCAATTACAGTGCCCACTTTGAGCACACAATCGCAATAACTAACGGTGAGCCGATCATTCTCACGGAAAGCTCACTTCACCACCCGAAGAAATAACGGAGGGCGTATGAACAATACGGTTATTGCAGCCGGTATGGTTGTAAAAAGTATGGCAGGTCATGACAGCGGCAGCTATTATGCGGTCATACGGGTCGAAAACGGTTTTGCGTATATTGCAGACGGCAAGCTGCGCAAGGTTGAATCGCCCAAAAAGAAAAATCCGCTTCATTTACAGAAGACACTGACTACTGTAGAGCTTGCGGATATCACAAACAAAAAACTAAGATCTGCATTGGCGGTGCTGAACCGCAAGGCAGACAACATCGCCGAGGAGAGTGACAAGCTTGTCTAAAGAAGATGTAATCGAGGTAAGCGGCAAGATAATTGAGGCGCTTCCTAACGCAACGTTTCAGGTCGAACTTGAAAACGGACATAAGATACTGGCTCATGTAAGCGGCAAGCTGCGAATGAACTTTATTCGTATCTTACCCGGTGATAAGGTAACAGTCGAAATGTCACCGTATGACCTGACTAAAGGCAGAATTACCTGGAGAGCCAAGTAATTCTGTATAAACGAATACGAGCAAACGCTCGTCTGTAACAATTACAGGAAGGATGATATTAAGATGAAAGTTAGACCTTCAGTAAAGCCTATGTGCGATAAGTGCAAGGTAATCAAGCGCAAGGGCAAGGTTATGGTAATCTGCCAGGAACCTAAGCACAAGCAGAGACAGGGTTAAGCCCGAATTTAACAGGAGGAAAAAGATATGGCAAGAATTGCTGGTATCGACCTGCCGAAGGAAAAGCGTGTTGAGATCGGTCTCACATACGTTTACGGAATCGGCAGAAAGACAGCTAACGACATTCTGGCAAAGGCCGGTGTAAACCCCGACACCAGAGTCAAGGATCTTACCGATGATGACGAAGCTAAGATCCGTGATGCTATAGAGCAGCTCGGCGTAGCTGTAGAAGGTGACCTCAGAAGAGAAGTAGCCCTCAACATCAAGCGTCTGGTTGAAATCAACTGCTTCAGAGGCACACGTCACCGTAAGGGTCTTCCCGTTCGTGGTCAGAGAACAAAGACCAACGCTAGAACAAGAAAAGGTCCTAAGAAGACCATCGCTAATAAGAAGAAGTAATCTTTACGGAAAGGTGGTAAAACAATGGCAAAGGCAACCGCTACTAAGAAGCCTGTAGTACGCAGACGTCGTGAGCGCAAGAACATTGAAAACGGTTCAGCTCATATCCAGTCTACGTTCAATAATACGATAGTTACTATCACAGACCTTCAGGGCAACACATTATCATGGGCATCTGCCGGTGAAATGGGTTTCAGAGGCTCAAGAAAGTCAACTCCTTTCGCAGCTCAGACAGCCGCTGAAACAGCAGCTAAGGCAGCTATGGAACACGGTCTGAAGACTGTAGAAGTTTACGTTAAGGGTCCCGGATCCGGACGTGAAGCAGCTATCCGTGCATTACAGGCAGCAGGTCTTGAGGTTAGACTTATCAAGGATGTAACTCCTATTCCTCACAACGGATGCCGTCCTCCCAAGAGAAGACGTGTATAATCATAAACTGAGTGTAGTTTACTCGGTGTCGCGGAAGGTATAATCCTTCAGAAACGATATTTATTTAAAAAACGGAGGTACTGACAAATGGCAGTAGACAGACAGCCGGTCTTAAAGAGATGTAAGGCATTAGGCATATCCCCTATGGTACTGGGATACAGCAAGGAAACAAATCGTCACGCAAACGCTAACAACAGAAAGAAAGTTTCTGAGTATGGAATGCAGCTTAAGGAAAAGCAGAAGCTGAAGTTCATCTACGGCGTTCTCGAAAAGCAGTTCTATCACTACTACGAGATGGCAGTTAAGATGGAAGGCGTTGCAGGTGAAAACCTCATCAAGATTCTTGAATCAAGACTTGACAACGTTGTATTCAGAATGGGTATGGCTATCACAAGAAGAGAAGCAAGACAGTTAGTAACACACGGTCACTTCACAGTAAACGGCAAGAAGGTTGATGTTCCTTCTTACAGAATCAAGCCCGGCGATGTTGTTGCAGTCAGCGAAACAAGCAAGAAGAGCCCTAAGTTCGCTCAGATCATCGAACAGACAAACGGCAGAATCGTACCGTTATGGCTGGACGTAAATAAAGAGGCTATGACAGCCAAGGTTACTCGTGAATTCAACAGAGATGAGCTTGACTATGAAATAGCTGAGCACCTGATCATCGAGTTATATTCAAAATAATCTCGTCGAGCAGTATTGCGAAAACTCTTCATACTGTGGATATCACGGTATGTATCGGTTATTTTTAATTTACAATTCCGCACTGAGATATGTGCGGAGGGCAATGCCCGCCAAATCGTAATTTAAAATTAACCGGGCGGTTCCCCCGCAACAGGGGGATACAGCCCGTTCGTACATCGTTAACCCGATGAAACATCTGACAAACTTGTGGGAGGGTAAACCAAATGCTTGAAAAAATCGAAAAGCCTGTGATCGAGACCGTTAAGTTAAAACCCGATGGAACCTATGGTATGTTTACACTTGAGCCTCTGGAATGTGGTTACGGCAACACACTTGGCAACAGCCTGCGTCGTGTTCTGCTCTCTTCACTTCCCGGCGTTGCGGTAACGTCAGTCAAGATTGACGGCGTTCAGCACGAGTTTTCGACTATCCCCGGTGTTAAAGAGGATGTAACGGAAATTATCCTCAACATCAAGGGTCTCATTGCAAAAATGTATGGCGAATGCCCGAAAACAGTTTATATTGAAGCTGAGGGCGAGTGCGATGTTACTGCCGGCGACATAAAAACCGACAGTGAGATTGAAATCCTCGACCCCGGTATGCATATAGCTACCCTCGGCCCCGGAGCTAAGCTCTATATGGAGATTACTCTTGACAAGGGCAGAGGATATGTGTCTGCTGAAAAGAACAAGCAGCAGCTTCAGCCGGTAATCGGCATAATTGCTGTCGACAGCATTTATACACCTGTTTTAAAGGTGAATTATACAGTTGAGAACACCCGTGTAGGACAGCGTACCGACTATGACAAACTCATACTTGAGGTATGGACAGACGGTACAATTTCTGCAAAAGAGGCAGTCTCATACGCCGCTAAGCTTCTGGTAGATCATCTTCAGCCGTTCGTTGAGCTGTCTGATGAAGCTATACAGCCTGAGCTTATGGCAGACAAGAGTGAGTCGGGCAAGGATAAGCTCCTCGAAATGACTATCGATGACCTTGACCTTTCCGTACGTTCATTCAACTGCTTAAAGCGTGCAAACATCAACACCGTTGACGATCTTATCAACAAGTCGCAGGGTGATATGATGAAGGTTAGAAACTTAGGCAAGAAGTCGTTTGAGGAAGTCAGAGCAAAGCTCCAGTCTTTAGGCTTTGACCTTGCAAGCGACGATGACAACAATTGACAAGTGACTTTCAATTTGTCTGAAAGGAGAAATATCCATGGCAGGTTCAAGAAAACTGGGAAGAACCAGTGATCACAGAAAGGCTATGCTCAGAGGTATGGTAACACTGCTTCTTGAAAAGGGCAAGATTGTTACTACAGTTGCAAGAGCTAAGGAAGTTCGCAGTGCAGCTGAAAAGATGATCACTCTCGGCAAGGCCGGCACACTGCATACAAAGCGTCAGGTTTACAGCTACATCACTAAGGAAGACGTAGCTAAGAAACTGTTTGATGATATAGCACCCAAGTACGCTGACAAGAACGGCGGTTACACACGCATCATCAAGATCGGCCCCAGAAGAGGCGACGCAGCAGAGATGGCTGTTATCGAATTAGTATAATTTGATATATTTAAATAGCTTACGCCCACCGAAAGGTGGGCGTTGTTGTTTATACGCCATTGACATAATTCAGTATAATAGAAAAAGAAGTTCACGCGGTTTCACATTTAAGAAAAGATAATTTCTAAGCATAATCCGGTATGCAAAGGTGCGTTATCAACAAATTTTGCTTGAAATAGAGTGGATTTTATGTTAAAATAAAATAAGTATGTTATAAGCTACTTGATAGCAGAAAAGAGGTACAATTTGGATACATTTGGTGAACAGCTTGTCAAAAAGGCAACTACCGGCGCAGACTGGGCAAAGAGAATAGGACTTACTGTCCTTGGACTTATCGTTGCAACAGCTCTTATGTGGCTTTCGTTCTTTACAGGATTTATGGTGCTGACGCTTATTTCGGTGGGCGCGCTTTTCGGTCTTGTATGGTTGCTGACCGGTATGAGCTATGAGTATGAGTATATACTTACGAACGATGACCTTGACATTGACAAGATCACGGGAAAAAGGAAAAGAAAGCGCCTTATCACACTCAAGATGAATACGGTTGAAGAGTTCGGTGTATATGACGGCACGAACGGAACTAATGCAGACGCTACGGTAATTGCTTCTGACGGAACTAATGTAAACGCATATTATCTTATAGCAAAGCATAAGACCCACGGCAGAACGATGCTCATTTTTTCACCGGACAAGAGAATGACAGAAATGATACTTGAAACACTGCCCTATAAGATAAAGCAGGAAGCAAAACAGCGTATTGAAACAACAAATCAAAGTGAAGAATGATTGCAGATCTACTCAGAGGATATTTGACAACGATGTTCAATAAAAAGCACAAAATCAGAACGGCGCTATTATGTGTACTTACTGTAGCGGTCGTTGCAGCGGGTGCAGGCTGTGGAAGTGTTGACCTGACAATGGACGGCAGGAACAGTAATGCACAGGGCAGCGCACAGACGGCGGTAAGTGTTGTAAAGCCTGTACAGACAACGGCAGAAACAACAACGGCAGTGACAACAACAGTTGCAACAACTGCGGCACCTGAACCCGAGCCGGTCTATGGGGATGATTTTGTAGGCAGTCGCGCGGCGATATGTTATGACCTTACGGAAGAGAAAATAATATATTCCAAGAATGCCGATGAGCTTGTTTACCCGGCAAGCACAACAAAGCTTCTTACTGCGCTGACGGCTATTGAATATACTTCACCCGAGTACATATATTATGTCGGAAGCGAACTTGAACTTGTTGCCGAGGATTCAAGTATGTCGTGGATCTCGCAGGGTTCAAGCCTTAGCAGAAATGCAATACTTACTGCTATGCTGGCACCGTCGGGAAATGATGCGGCATATACAATAGCTGTCAATGTTGCGAGAAAAGTATATGGCAGTGATATCAGCGACAGAGAGGCAGTGGACTATTTTGCGGTGCTGATGAATGATTATGCTAAAAAGCTCGGCGCTGAGAATACGCATTTTACCGTTCCTGACGGATATCATGATGATAATCATTATACAACGGCATCAGATATGCTGAAATTTGCGATTGCTGCGACAAAGAGCAGTACAATATGCGATATTACTTGTCAGCCGCTTGCGATAGTATACGACGAAGAGGGCGGAGTACACAGCTGGGACAACGGCAACAAGCTTCTTACCGATACAACAATTCCGTATGAAGTATACGGCTTCAAGACAGGGTTTACCGATGAAGCGGGCTTCTGCTTTATAGGGTATGCAGGTATGGACGGAAAGAAAATCATCACGCTGACCTATGGCGGAGATGTTGAATACCGCTTTGCCGATACCAAGAAGCTGATGGATCTCGGCTTTGATATGTATGACGAAAACTATGACTACTACAGTGTAGCCGAATAAGCAAGGAAGATAAAGATGAAGATATTATCTATAGAAAGCTCCTGTGACGAAACAGCGGCGGCAATAACCGAGGACGGAAGAAAAGTAATTTCGTCGGTTATAGCCACTCAGATAGACGAACACAAGCTGTACGGCGGAGTAGTACCCGAAATTGCTTCACGCAGACATTGCGAGAATATAACCGGAGTATGTGCCGAGGCTCTTGAAAAGGCGGATATGACGCTTGACGAGATCGACGCAATAGCGGTCACGAACGCACCCGGGCTTATAGGCGCACTGCTTGTCGGGGTGAACTTTGCAAAGGGGCTTGCGCTTGCAAATAATAAGCCGCTTATCGCTGTGCATCATATCAAGGGGCATATAGCGGCAAACTACATAACGCACCCTGAGCTTGAGCCGCCGTATCTGTGTCTTGTGGTTTCGGGCGGACACAGCCATATAGTAAAGGTAAACAGCTATACGGAGCTTGAAACGGTAGGTAAGACGACCGATGATGCGGCAGGTGAGGCATTTGACAAAGCCGCAAGAGCAATGGGCTTTCAGTATCCGGGCGGAGTGCATATCGACAGAGCGGCAAAGCAGGGCGACGCAAAGAAGTATAAGCTGCCAAGACCTGCGACCAAAAATCCGTATGATTTCAGCTTTTCCGGACTTAAAACCGCTGTTATCAACCTTATACATAACAACGAACAAAAGGGCATTGAAACTGATGTAAATTCGCTTGCCGCCTGCTTTCAGGACACAATCACGTCTATACTTGCGGAAAAATTCATGGCGGCGGCAGATGAGCTTGGTTACACAAAGCTCGCACTTGCAGGCGGTGTAGCGGCAAACTCTATGCTCCGTGACAAGCTGTCGGAAATGGCGAGAGCCTGCGGCAAGCAGTTCTATATGCCTGATATTTCGCTATGCGGCGACAATGCGGCTATGATAGGCTGTCAGGGATATTATGAGTATCTGGCAGGAAATACGGCTGATATGTCGCTGAATGCGTATGCTACAAAGAAGCTGCATATGCTGTAAAATATAGATTTATATAAACAAAAAGCAATCCGCCGTCAACGGTTAATTCCGTGACGGCGGATAATTTGATATTAAAACGGATTTTCCGATCATATAGCGTCAAGATTCAATGTCCAGCTGTTTATCTTATATGTTCCGTTATCGAGCAGATATTCTATCTTCGCGCTGCGGTGAGCCTCGTACAAGTCGAGATAAGGCACTGTTGCGGTAAAGCCTGTATCGGTAATATCGGAAATGACGCAGGCTGTAGTATCCCATATATTCTTTCCGTCGGAAACAGCGTCGGTATTTTTGTACAGCTTGCCGTTTATATCCTTGTAGAATGCGGTTTCGTCCGCAAGGTTCTTATAGAACGTACTGTCAAGATATTCTTTTGTGAAATACTTCTCGGTATCGGCTTTAAGCGAGGCTAGAGTATCATAAACGCTTTCTGTGGGAGAGTAGCAAAAGCCGTTATCATCAGTTACCGATGCGGAATTATCTACAGGCAGGCTGCAACGGTTATAGATAGCGTAAAACTTGTCCGCTATTGGCATATTCAGCTTTACGGTTTCTTTGGCGGCTTCTTCGGTCAGTGCGGTTGTTTTATCCTCAGACGATACCGCAGAACTGCTCTCATGCTGTGATACGGCAGACGGTGTATTCTCGGTCGCACAGGCAGTAAACAGGACGGCTGTAACGGCTAAGGCGATGAGTGCTATCTTCTTTTTCATATTTTCCTCCGTGAATTTCCGGTTTTTACGGTGAGGTGTAATCGGTGATATAATAGTCATAGAACCAGTAATAAGGCTTTTTATATCTGTAATGCTGTCCTTCGCCCATTCCGTCATTTATCATTACACGCTCCATTGACGGATCGAAGAAATACAGCATTCCGTCTATTTCAAGCATAGTCCAGCTGTGTGGCGTATATTCGGAACTTCTGCCCTTGTGACTGCCGTAATACATAACTGTGTTCATTCCGATGGCTTTTGTCATATATTTAAACGCAGATGAAAAATCGTAACATAAGCCGTATCCTTTTTCAAACAGGCTTATAGCTTCAAGCTGTTCCTCATACTGCTTTTTATTCTTGGGTATAAGGAGCGTTCTTTCCTGATACTGAAACTGTACAAGATAATCATATATGGCAAGCCTTTTATCGTCATCGCTCATATTGTCGCTTACGAGGTTAGCAAGCAACGGGAAGATTATTTCGTCAAGCGGTTCATATCCCGATGAGATATATTTGCCTTTCTTTATAGGGGTCTGCTTATTTGCCGTTGTAACTGCCGCAGGGACGGTCGTTTCGGGCGGCAGTGTTGTGGCAGTCGTTGTCCGGATAACTGTTTTTTCGCTGCTGAGGTAATCGCAGTGAATAAATCTGCCGTTTTCCAGCTTATAATAATCAGTGTCGGTTATCGCTACTACCTTTACCTTATCGTTTATCATATATAAATCGGCGGTCGGAGCTCCGAGATATGCCTTTGTCCTGCTGTATACCGATGTATTGAGGTACATTTCTGCGGATTTTTTGTTTCTTTCCATTTCGGCTCTGCCGTTGTGGCAGGAGTTGAAGCAGCGGTTGTCAAAACATCGGTTGTTTCTTTTGCTTTTGTTGTTGTGACGGCGGTTGTAACGCTGACGGTGGCAGGAAGCGTGCTTTCCTCATATATTGTACCGCTTGTTGCGGCGGCTGAGGAGGTAAAGCCGGTTCCGCTTTGGTTGCCGTCAACATAAGCTACTCCCTCGGCTGAGCAGGCTGTGACGGAAAGAATGACCGACACGGCAAGAATAATCGCCGCTTTTTCATTTGTTGATCTTTTCATTTTACCCTCTTGTTTTATCTGCGTATTATGATATCAGTCTGTCGAAAAACCTCTATTGTTGATAAAAATGGGGTCGCAGGGGCTACCGCCCCCGACAGGGTCTAGGGGCGGTAGCCCCAGTAATATAGCCCCTTTCCCGGGGAAAGGGGTTTTCGGCAAGGATGCCGAAATAAGGACACACCAAGCTTTGCACGAGGCAAAGCCATCAGAGTGTCCTAAAGGGGATAGGGATTGAGGACAAGCACTTTTTTGAAAAAACAGACTTTTTCTACAAGCTGATATATTGTACTTGTATTTTAACACAAGGGTTTCGATTAGTCAACGGTATGTGTTACAAAAATCAACGGTGTGAAATCCGATATATGCTACACTTTAGATAAATGAACTGTTTATTTTATGTTTTCAGATTGTTTATATTAATTACGGAGGCTCGGATGGTTAAATTCGGAGAAAGAGTAAAGCAGTTAAGACTAAGTGCAGGCATGACGCAGGAACAGCTGGCTGAAAGAATATGGGTGACAAAAGCGGCAATAAGCAATTATGAATTGTCGGAGCGTAACCCTTCTCCCGAAACGATAATCAAAATAGCCGGAGTATTCGGTGTTACGACAGACTATCTGTTGGGGCTTGAGGATAAGAGAAGCCGTACACTTGATATAAGCGGACTTTGCGAGGAGGATATACGATTTTTGCAGTCTGCGGCGGCTCTGCTGAAAAAGAAAAACGCAGTGAAAAAATCCGTTGCAGAACATTGACAGCCGCTGTATTACGATGTATAATAGCTATATTGTACATTAAACAGATAGAAACGGTAGACTTAAAGGAGCGACTTATGGCAATAAGCATAACCGAAGCATCGGAGCTTAAAAGGGCGGTACTTGACAATTTCGGCGTAACGCTGCATTTCCACGATGGCTGCGGAGGACAGTATTTCACGCTGGACGAGAGAAACGATGAGATAAAGCGTTTTATTGAGAGCTACTTCGATAAAAAGGGAATGACCGTTACATTTATAGCAAGGGGAACGCAGTTCTCTGTAGGAGGTAACAATGCTTGACCGGTTTTCAAGAACACAGCTCGTTTTCGGTAAAGAGGCAATGGACAGGCTGAAAGGCTCTCGTGTTGCGGTATTCGGCGTAGGCGGAGTAGGCGGATATACCGTTGAGGCGCTTGCACGCTCGGGAGTGGGAGCGATTGATATTATAGACGATGATAAGGTGTGTCTTACCAATATAAACCGTCAGATAATAGCTACAACAAAGACGGTCGGTAAATACAAGGTCGATGTCGCAAAGGAGCGAATCGAGGAAATTAATCCCGACTGCAAGGTGACAGCCTTCAGAACCTTCTATATGCCTGAAACGGCGGATCAGTTTGACTTTACTCAGTACGACTATGTAGTTGACGCAATAGATACGGTTACGGGAAAAATAGCACTTATTGAAAATGCAAAGAATGCAGGAACGCCGATTATAAGCTCTATGGGAGCGGGAAACAAGGTCGATCCTACGGCATTTGAGGTCGCGGACATATATAAGACCTCCGTGTGTCCTCTTGCAAGGGTAATGCGCTATGAGCTTAAACGCAGAGGAATAAAGAAGCTCAAGGTGGTATACTCAAAGGAAAAGCCGATACCGCCCATTGCCGACGAAGATCCGAACGGTGAAAACGGTTGTCTTTCTGAGGCGGATAAGGTGGCAGGAAAAAGACAGGTGCCGGGAAGTACCGCCTTTGTACCGTCTGTGGCAGGGCTTATTATCGCCGGGGAAGTTATAAAGGATATTACGCAGTTTAAGGGAAGAGAATAAGAAAATTAAGAGCCTCCTGTACGGCGTGGTGTAGGAGGCTATGCTTATTGATAAAGTTTATGAATATAACAGAAAAACCGCTTGATTTGATAATCAAGCGGTTTTTAACTGGTCTGAGTGACAGGATTTGAACCTGCGGCCTCTACCACCCCAAGGTAGCGCGCTACCAATCTGCGCCACACCCAGATAACAGTAAACATTATACACGGTTTTCGGGTATTTGTCAAGGGCTTTTTTGAATTTTTTTGTGAAAAACGCAAAAATAATTCTGATGATCATCGGAAACCGTTTTGTTATGCGGTTTTGATGGTGTGGTCGATGTGGAGGACGGTTTATATTTATAAAATCGTGGGTAACTATATAATAAGAGGGAGTTTTGAGAAAAAGTTATGTTTGCTATTGCGAACCGGTTCAAACTGTGGTACAATATATAATGTGTCGGTATGTGCAGCAATTAAGCTGTGGAACTGTCGGCACAAGGAACGTTAAAAATCCGATGAAAAGGACGGTTACTTATAATGACAAACTACGAAACTTACGAAAGCCCTTTTTGTACAAGATATGCAAGCGAGGAAATGCAGTTTACATTCTCGGCACAGAAGAAGTTTTCGACATTCCGCAGATTGTGGGTAGCACTTGCAAGAGCGGAAATGAAGCTCGGACTTGAGCAGGTAACACAGGAAAAGGTGGACGAGCTTGAGGCGCATATTGATGATATTGACTTTGCTTATGCGGCTGAAGAGGAGAAGAAGCTCCGCCACGATGTTATGGCGCACGTTCATACATACGGAAAGTGCTGTCCGAAGGCCGAGGGTATAATCCATTTAGGCGCTACAAGCTGTTATGTAGGCGATAACACCGATGTTATCGTAATGCGTGACGCTATGAAGATAGTACACAGAAAGCTCGTAAATGTTCTTGCAAACTTTGCTTCTTTCGCCGACAAGTACAAGGATATGCCCTGTCTTGCATATACACATTTACAACCTGCACAGCTGACTACAGTCGGCAAGCGTGCTACACTGTGGATGAACGAACTTCTGATGGATCTTGAGGATCTTGAATATCAGATGGGTAATCTTAAGCTGCTCGGTCAGAAGGGTACTACGGGTACACAGGCGAGCTTTATGGAGCTGTTCCACGGCGATGAAGAGAAGATAGAAAAGCTTGAACAGATGATAGCTGAAGAGATGGGCTTTAAAGAGTGCGTTCCCGTAAGCGGTCAGACATATTCAAGAAAGGTAGACAGCAGAATAGTTAATGTACTGGGCGGTATCGCACAGAGCTGTTCAAAGTTCTCGAATGACCTGCGTATCCTTGCAAACTTCAAGGAGATGGAAGAACCTTTCGAGAAGAATCAGATCGGTTCTTCGGCTATGCCTTATAAGAGAAACCCGATGAGAGCGGAGAGAATTACATCGCTTTCAAGATATGTAATGATAGATACTCTTAACCCCGCATTCACGGCAGGTACACAGTGGTTCGAGAGAACGCTTGACGACAGTGCTAACAAGCGTATATCGGTAGCAGAGGCTTTCCTTGCAACAGACGCTATACTGAACATTATGCTGAATATCACAAACGGACTGGTCGTATATCCCAAGGTCATCCGTGCAAGAGTAATGAAGGAGCTTCCTTTCATGGCAACGGAGAATATTATGATGGACGCTGTTATGAAGGGCGGAAACAGACAGGAGCTTCACGAGAAGATAAGACTGCACAGCATTGCCGCAGGTAAGGTGATCAAGGAGGAAGGCGGAGAAAACGACCTCGTTGACAGAATTGCGGCAGATCCCGACTTTATGACAACAAAGGAAGAAATCGAGGCAAAGCTTATCCCTGAAAACTATACCGGCAGAAGTGCAAGCCAGGTAACAGCTTTTCTTAACAAATGTATCAAGCCTGTTCTTGAAAAGAACAAGGAAGTTCTCGGAGAAAAGGCTGAGCTTTCAGTATAATTGTCAGATCGGAAAATAGCGAAATTTACAAAATTCCTTGACTAATCGAAATCATTATAGTATAATACTATAATGTATAAATTAACAGGATGTGCTTAGGCACAGAAACGGAGTGAAACATTTGAAAAGAGTGGCAAAGCCTGTGTTCTTTATAGTGCTGGCGGTTATACTGGCATTTACAGGCATAGTATTTTTCGGTGTTCATACCCAGTACGGCGATTTCACGAGCACTATTATAAGAGGTGTAAGTGATATTCGTTGGGGTATTGATATCAGAGGCGGTGTTGACGTTACATTTACGTCACCGGCAGATTATGATGCGACCAATGAAGAGGTCGATGCGGCAAAGTCAATCGTTGAAACAAGACTTGTTGCAAACAACATAACAGACTATGAGGTTTATGTTGATTATAACAACGATAAGATAATTGTGCGTTTCCCGTGGCAGGCTGAAGACGACAGCTTTGATCCCGAGGCCGCTGTAAAGGAGCTTGGTGCTACCGCACTGCTCACATTCAGAGAGGGCTCGGAAAAATCGCTTTCAGACGGTCAGACATACGAGGATCTGCCCCTTATCATTTCCGGCTCGGATGTTGAAAAGGCTTCTGCCGTATATCAGCTCAAGAGCGGAAACAGCAAGGAATATGAGTATATGGTATCCTTAAAGCTGAAGGACAGCGGCAAGGAGAAGTTTGCAGAGGCTACAAAGAAGCTTGCTTCATCAAAGGGATACATCTCGACATATATGGATGACAAGTGCATTTCAACAGCTACCGTAAAAGAGGAAATCAGCGGCGGCGAGGCTACTATCAGCGGTAACTTCACAGCTGATGAGGCGAAGGAGCTTGCCGACCAGATAAACGGCGGTGCGCTTCCTTTCAAGCTTGAAACATCAAGCTTCAGCACTATATCACCTACACTCGGTACAGGTGCCCGTGACGCTATGGCAATCGCCGGCGTTATCGCATTTGCACTTATAATGATATTCATGATATCACTGTACAGACTTCCCGGTGTTGTAGCCGTTATCGGTCTTATCGGACAGGTAGCAGGTACGTTCTGTGCTATAACCGGATTCTTCCCGTTCTCAAACAGCTTTACGCTGACAATACCCGGTATCGCAGGTATCATTCTTGCGGTAGGTATGGGCGTTGACGCAAACGTTATCACGGGTGAGCGTATAAAGGAAGAAATAAACAGCGGCAAGACGATAGATACAGCAATTGCTACAGGCTACAAGAGAGCGTTCAGTGCGGTATTTGACGGTAATATTACGATGATCATCGTTGCTATAATACTTATGGGTGCTTTCGGTACTCCCGACAGCCTTGCGTCTACTATACTGAAGCCCGTATTCTTTATGTTCGGCGCTTCGACCGAGGGTACTATCTACTCATTCGGTTATACTCTGATGGTCGGTGTTATACTGAACTTCCTGTTCGGTATACTTGCGACAAGACTTATGACAATGTCGCTTTCCAGATTCAAGATATTCAGAAATCCTGCGCTTTACGGCGGAAAATCTGCCAAGAAGCGTGCCGCTGAAAAGGCAGCGGCTACGGAAGGCGGTGCTTCAAAATGAACAATAAAAAAGTAATAGACTTCATCGGTAACAGAAAAATTCTCTTTATTATACCGATAGTAATTGTGGTAATTACAATTATTTTCAACTGCATTTTCGGCGTACAGATGGCTATCGAGTTCAAGGGTGGTACAATGCTGACATACAGCTATACCGGAGAGATAGATACGAACGCTGTAAAGCAGGTGGTTGAAAGCGAAAACTACGGTGCTGTTACAGTAACTACAGGTTCCTCGATGAACAGCTCGCTTGAAGTCGTTGAGATTTCATTCTCATCGTCCGAAGGTCTTACAGCTGACAAGCAGACAGCTTTATCCGATAAGCTTCAGCAATCATTCAAGGATAACAGCCTTACGCTTGTAAACAGCCAGGATGTCAACCCCACATCAGGTACTGAGTTCTTCTTAAAGTGCCTTGTTGCGGTACTGTTCTCGTTTGTACTGCTCGTTATCTATATTGCGTTCAGATTCAAGAAAATCGGCGGTCTTTCGGCAGGTGTGTTTGCGCTTGTTGCGCTGGTTCACGACTGCTTCATGGTTTATGCGGTGTTCGTGTTCTGCCGTTTCCCGATTGACGCAAACTTTATGGCGGTTGTTCTTACCGTACTCGGTAACTCTATCAACAATACAATCGTTGTATACGACCGTATCAGAGAGAACCGTAACCTTTACGGCAATTCACTCTCGCTTAAAGAGCTTGTTAATATGAGTATCACTCAGTCGATAACACGTTCTGTAAACACAACAGTTACAACTGCTTTTGCAGTTCTCGCAATCTGCGTTGTATGCGCTATCTGCGGTGTAACCTCAATAATGACATTTGCTATTCCTATGATGGCAGGTCTTATCTGCGGCACTTATTCTTCGCTGTGTATCTCAGGTCCTCTGTGGGTACTCTGGCAGGAAAAGCACGGCAAGAACTATACAAATGCCGGAAAGAGCGAGAGCAAGAAGGATACAAAGAATCTTGCATCCAATACAGCAGTAGACGCAAAGAAGCTTATGGTATAATTACCTGTGGCTTGTAAATTCAATTGATATTAAAAGCCGCACAGTACATTTGTTCTTTGCGGCTTTTGAATTTAGATTTGATATTCTGCTAAAAATACCAAATGGGAGAGAAATATATATTCCCGGAGGACGTTTTGAAAAGAGATATTACCAAAAAAATCATAACACATTTAAGTGCAGTCATGCACAGCCCTAAGCTGTGGCTTACGCTTGTAATACCGCCGATTGCAGTTGTAATAATAGGATTGGCGGTGTTTGCAGGCAGTGGTTTATATCCGTTCGGCGACAAGACGCTGGCATGGTGTGATATGCATCAGCAGGTACTTCCGCTTTTACTGGATTTCAAGGATATACTTGAAGGCAACGGGGATTTTCTGTTCAACTGGCAGAACGCCGGCGGAATGAATTTCCTTGGCGTATTCCTGTTTTTTATATCCAGCCCGTTTTCATTTCTTGTAGTGTTTGTGGACAAAGCGGATATGATGGTCTTTATGAACATTATGACGCTTATGAAACTGGCGGTATGTGCAGTTACGGCAAATGCATATTTCCGTACCTGTCACAAAAAACTTGATGTTGCTTATTCCGCACTGTTCAGCGTTATGTACGCATTCAGCGGATATTCGATGCTGTTCTATCAGAATACGGTATGGCTTGATGTAATGTACTTCTTTCCGCTTCTGCTTATCGCATTCAATTCGCTGATAAAACATAAGCGCATCGCCGGACTTATATTCTGCCTTGTAGGAATGCTGGCACTCAACTACTACCTCAGTTTTATGGTAGTGCTTTTTACGATACTGTTTTTCGGAGTTTATATATTCTTTAACAGGAAAAAGGGAAGCACCGGAGGAATTGCTTCACGGTTTGTTATCGGATGTGCTATAGCGGCGCTGATATCTGCGGTTATATGGCTTCCGAGCTTTGTTCAGTATCTTTCGTCAGCGAGAGGTGCCAATGTAATTAAGGGCTTGTTTGAATCGCCTGTATTCGCAGGTATATTCACGAATCTACCGCTCATATTCTGCACAGGATTTTCCGTTGCGGCTTTTATCGTATATTTTTTACGCAGAAAAAGCAAGAACAGCAGATTTTATGCTGTTATGGCATTTCTTATGCTGTTGCCGATAGTTTTTGAGCCTGTAAACAAGATGTGGCACACCGGCGATTATATGGCATTCCCAATGAGATACGGTTATATGACAACACTTATGATGCTGACATTTGCGGCAGTCAAGCTTTCACACGCAAAGTCGGAAGATTATGCGCAAAAAAGCAAAAAAGGATACTTATATGGTATATTTGCTGCAAGTGTTGCGTTTTTCGGATTTACAATATGGTATTATTGCAATTTCAAAAACAGACTCGACTCATATGTATCGACCTTGTGGGGAAGCGGAGAATCGTTCTGTCTGCTGATTATTGTTTTCTGCGTATTTACAGCGCTGTATGTTGTTACGATGGCGTTCGGCGTTTTCAGAAAACTGACGTTCAGATCGGTTGCATTGGTGCTTTCGGTCATAGTTGTTGCAGAGTGTGTATTCAATGCCAATGTATATATAGGTGCGGCGGCATACACGCCGGTGAAGTATAACAATGCGATTGAGCTTGAGGGAAAGATCCCGCAGGATGATGATTTCTACAGGGTCAAGCTCTCTCAGTGGCCAAAGAAATATTTTGACGCAAATCTGATAGGTGGGCTCGGGTATCCTACTATAGCACATTATACTTCACTTACTTCCGAACATTATATGTATGCCATGAAGCGGCTAGGCTATTCATCGTACTGGATGGAGGTAACAGGAAACGGCGGCACTGCGCTGACTGATTCGATAATGAACATAAAGTATTATGTGGAAAAGTTCAGCGCAAGAGAGCCGGTTATATATCGCGACAGAAATTATTCCATATACGAGAGCGATTACTATCTGCCGCTCGGTATTGTGACAAATAGTGATCTGTCGCAGTGCGAGGAGCTTCCTGCTGCCGAACGCATGGTTATACAGGAGTATTTTGCGGGCAACCTGCTGAATACAGATAATGATCTGCTGTTCACGAAATACGAGCATACCGGTGAGAAGAATGTAAGATATACTAACCGCGACGGAATGTATTATTTCACGCCAAAAAGTAAAGCGCGGACTGCAACGCTCAGCTACAAACTGAAAATTTCAGATAAGCAGTCGCTTTATTTCGACTGTTTTGACCTGGTATCAAGAAATATTTCGGAGCATATAAACGGCTCGTTTGCAATATATGTAAACGGCATAAAGCTTGATCTGTCTTTTCCGAATCAGGACAGTAATGGCTTGTTGTACCTCGGAACTTTTGAGAACGAAAGTGTAAGCATTGATGTAGATGTCAACAAAAGCGCATACTGTTCCAGCTTCGGCATATTCGGACTTTCGCCGGATAAGCTTGAAAGGGCTATCAACACAACGAAAACCGCTGATCTCAAGGTTGACGGAAGAAAAATAAACGGCACAGTGGAAGATGCTAAGAACGGACAGTGGCTGTTCCTTTCAGTTCCGTATGACGGCGGTTTTTCGGCAACTGTAAACGGACATAAGGCTGAGATTTATCGCTGCATGACGGGATTCATGGCGCTAAAGCTTGAAGAGGGTCATAATGATATAGCGCTCAGCTTCATGCCGAAGGGACTTAAAGAAGGCATTATACTGACATCCGGTGGACTTGTTGTACTGGCGCTGTACATTATTTTCCGGAAAAAGATTGCAATTATGTGCGACAGAGTTGACGGTGTATGCAGAATAGGAGTATATGCGCTTCTTTGCGGCGTACTGCTGATAGTTTATATACTGCCGTTTGTTATTTCGGTGATCGGCAATGTATATTCGTTTATAAATCAATAATATGAAAGGAAGTTACGGAAATGGATGTCGGTGTATCAACGGCGTGTCTTTACCCGCTGGAAACTGAAAAAGCGCTCTATGAACTTGCCGAGCGCGGAATAAAGAATGTTGAGATATTCATAAACTCGGTTGATGAGCTTGAAGGGCAAGTGCTTGTGGAGCTCAGAAGAATAATCGGTGAATACGGAATAAGTGTAAAGTCAATGCATCCGTTTTCTTCTCCGATGGAAACACTTTTCCTGTTCGGAGATTATCCGAGAAGAATCGAATATCTGTTGGATATCTATAAGAGATACTTTGAAGTTATGGCGGAGCTTGGCGCAAAAGTGTTTGTTCTGCACGGTGCAATGCTGAGTTCAAAAGTCCCGGATGAGAGATATATGGAGCGCTATCTGAGATTATATCGCACCGCAAAGGAATTCGGTGTAACGGTAGCGCAGGAAAATATATGCTATTGTAAAAGCAGCAGCGTAAAGTTTATCGAGGAAATGATCGCAAAACTCGGCGATGAAGTCAGGTTTGTGGTAGATCTTAAGCAGGCAAGGAGAAGCAATGTTGATCCGTTCAGACTGCTTGATATAATAGGTGATAAAGTTGTGCATCTGCACGTCAGCGACAGCGACGCAAGCTGTGACTGTCTGCCTATCGGAAAAGGTAGTTTCAATTTTACTTATCTGTTCAGGGAACTTGATAAAATAAAGTATGACAATGCAATGATAGTGGAGCTGTATCGTGAAAATTATAAGAGCTACGATGAGCTGGCACTGTGCGTAAACAATATGCAGAAACTGTGCAATAAATACAAAACGGGTGTGTAATCGCAAAAAGGCTTGAAATAGGTCGGAAAATGTGTTAAAATACATAGAAACTAAGAAAAAGAGCGAAAGCGAGGAAGTTGTATGAAGTGCCCTGAGTGCGGATATGAGGACAGTAAGGTAATTGACAGCAGGCCTGCAGATAATAAAATTCGCAGACGACGTGAATGTCTGTCGTGCAAATGTCGCTTTACTACATATGAGATGGTTGAAACAATACCGCTTATGGTTGTAAAGAAAGACAATACTATAGAACCGTTTGACCGCGATAAGCTGATAAACAGACTGGCAAGGGCTACTGCTAAACGTCCGGTACAGATAGAAGATCTCGAAAAGATGGTAGAAGATATAGTGCAGGAACTGAAAAACCAGTTCAGACGCGAGGTGACTTCCGATGAAATCGGAGAACTTGTTTTACGCAGACTGAAAGATATAGATAAAGTTGCTTATATAAGGTTTGCATCGGTTTACCGTGATTTTAATGATATCGACAGTTTTGTTAGGATTATATCCGAACTGAATGATGAAAAGTAATTTATTTAATGCCATCTGCGCCGGCAGATGGCATTAAATTTAAAGCAAAAACTTATGGCTGAAACTTTCAACAATGTTGTCAACAGCTGTTGATAACTAGATGTTGTGGCGCAAAAACTGCATATTGTGGTCGTTAACATTTTGCACAATAGAAGAATATGATGCACTAAAACCATTTGTGCAAAATTAAAGTGAAAAATCTGTTGACAAAGCGCGAAAAGCGTGATATAATAGACAAGCACTCAAACGAGAGGGCACGAAAACAGAGGGTACTTGAGGAAGTCTGAGACCGCTTGAACAGCGAGAAAGAAGGCAGTCGAGGGTACGAAGAAGAGCTGAAAAAACCGGAAGGAAGAAACGGCGGAAGCACGGTGACCGACTGGTAAAAAGTTCAAAACTCTGAAAAAAGAAATTTAAAAAATTTCAAAAAAGTGCTTGACAAACTCGAATGAATGTGATATAATAAATAAGCTGTCGCAAGAGCGGCACAAAGTTCCTTGAAAATTGAACAGTACAGAATTAAAAACATTACCTTGAGATTCTTTATGAGAATAACAAGAAATTCTGGATGAACACAAAATAACGTGCTAATAGATAGCAAGTTAGCGTTCAGCAGAGCAATCAAACTTTGATATTTAAAGCGAAAGCTTGAATATACCATTTAACAAAGAGTTTGATCCTGGCTCAGGACGAACGCTGGCGGCGCGCCTAACACATGCAA
>OHMY01000369.1_pt1 | contig 32355 bp, 34 predicted proteins | sample 1569381 | NCBI WGS metagenome assembly OHMY01 (sample SAMEA3879528, study PRJEB24766) | human gut metagenome | biome: human-associated habitat; feature: feces | place: USA | collected 1985/1987
GTATAAGCGTGGGTTCATCATATTTGGTGTGGTATCTTTAACTATGGGAAACTCCGGTGTGATATCCAGATATTTTTCCATATCCTGCGGACTTGCAAACGAAAGTCTCGCACTGCCTATCTGATGCGAGAGCTCTTTTGTCTTAAAGGTCTTGTCTCCCGGTATCATGAGCAGGTAAAAATCAGTTTTCTGGCGGTTGCACAGAAAAAGATTCTTGCAGATTGTTGCGCCGAGTGTCTTGTCAATCTCCTCACAAACCTCCATCGTAAATGCCGCTTCATGGTCTATTCTCTGATATTCGATTCCCAGTTTGTCCAAAAAATCGTATGTACGAATTTCTTTATCCGGTCTGCCTGTGGTATCTGTCGGTCTTCCATTCTGTAATTGCATTTGTGCCTCCTGAAATTAATTATCGCAGCTGTGTTCAGCACCGTAACTGCTACTATTATTCTCTTTTAATTGCTATAGCTATAGATTATACACCTCTTTTATGTATTCTAACAAGCCCCGGCATCCACTGATTACATCATCAAAGGTCGCATCAAAATCACCTGTATACCATGGATCTGCAACATCGCGCGCTGCTGTAAGCTTATGATTTGTCCCGTAATCAGCAAATGACAGCATCTTAAATATCTTCTGCTGACTGTCACTGCCACCTGCAATCCTTGTCATATTCCTGATATTTGCAGTGTCCATTCCAATCAGAAGGTCATAGTACAAATAATCATCACGTGTCATCTGTCTCGCGCGGTGTGGAATAAGAGGAATATGCTCCTCGTATAGTTTGTTTTTGGTGCCGTAGTGCGGCGGATTGCCTATTTCCTCACGGCTGGTCGCAGCTGAATCTATCTCGAAAACAGCATCGAGGTGCTGTCTGTGGACCAGATGGGTGAAGATGCTTTGGGCCATGGTGCTGCGGCAGATGTTGCCGTGGCAAACCATGAGCACTTTAATTTTATCTTGCATATCTTCGTTTTTCCTTGTATATCCTTATTTTTCCTAGGTTTTATCACACTTTCACGACATCTAACCTAGTGTACCTATCCTAGCATAAAATCGCATATTTTACCATATCTCGGTAAGTAAAATGAGTACAAATCTAGGTATAAACCCGATTCGTACTCATTAGTACTTTTTCCCTATGCCATTTATTTCCTTACTTGGCACACTTTTTCTATCCTTTCAAGCCTCTCCATTTCTCTCTGTGCATCTTCCAACTTAAGGTGTGTATACACATTTGAGGTAAAGAAGGGATTTTTATGGCGGTTACCAATAATATCAGAGAAATCCGAGAGCAGCGTGGCATTTACCAGGATGACCTTGCCGCTGCTATCGGATACAGCACCAAAACTGTCGGCAGGATAGAGCGTGGGGACAGCACCCCCTCCGCCGAGTTTATGCTTAGGATTTCAAAATACTTTAATATGCTGGTGGAAGATGTCTTCCATGTGGAAGATTGAGCTGGGTATTATGTCCAACTCATCTTCTCAGCTCTGCAAACTGAAATTGAACTAAATCGCTGTGCGATGGCCTGCGAAGGCTGTGGCACAGTTTTCTCTTTAACTTAAAAAGGCAGTAGATAATGAGCCCTAAAAGTAGTATTGTTAAATCACCACAAAATAACAATCGAACAGGTTCATCATTAACACTGCCATGAATAGAATAACACCAGAATCTCTTTTTCTCAAGAGGGTATCTTTAATACGTGAACCTCCATGATGGCAGTGACTCATTAACGTTACTAGTATCATGGAGGTTTATTATGTACGAAAAATATTTTAACAAGCTCAGAGAGGAATGCCTGATTCGTAACAGGTCCTCCCGAACTGCAGATACCTATATCAACAACATACGTCACTTTATGAAGTGGACAGGCTATAAATCAATGGAAGATTTCTTCTCCAGTCCAAGCGAAAGGGCGATGACGGCAATGTCCGTCACCGCCCTTTGCTCAAAGGTTCGCAGCTGATTTATTCAGCGTTTTCTTTCTTCTTTTTGCTGTAAACGATGATGCCGATCACTACGCCGCCGCTGACAAACAGCAGTGCGATCCAGAGGATCATATTGCTGTTGTCACCGGTCTGCGGAGAATCCGAATCGGTCGGCTTGCCCGGCTCAGTCGGTGTTCCGGTAGCCGGAATCTCAACTGCCGCCTTCTTGTAGCCGCAAACCCTGCACTCCTCATGCTTGGAGCCCTTTTGCGTTGCGGTCGCTTCCTTGTCAACAACCCACTTGAAGTCGTGTGCCGCCTTATCGGCCTTATCTCCGCAAGAGCACTCATGCCAGTGGTTCGTAGCATCGTTCTTCCAGTCGGAGCCGTAGCTGTGAGTATGCTCACCGCCGCCGGTTACCGGGATAGTTTCGGTTGCCATCGTATAACCGCAGACGGTGCATTTCTTATGCTTTGTGCCGCTTGTGGTAGCTGTTGCCGGGGTATCGATGATCCATTCGCCGGCGGTATGCGCTGCAGTATCTTTCTTATCGCCGCAGGAGCACTCATGCCAGTGGTTGTCGGCATCGTTCTTCCACTCGCTGCCATAGCTGTGAGTATGCTCACCGCCGCCGGTTGCCGAGATAGTTTCAGTTGCCATCGTATAACCGCAGACGGTGCATTCCTTATGCTTTGAGCCGCTTGTGGTAGCTGTTGCCGGAGTGTCGATAATCCATTCACCGGCGGTATGCGCCGCCTTGCTGCCCTCGATGATCACGCCGCAGCCGACAACGGTGCACTCTTTCCAGTGATCGGTATTATCGGACTTCCAGTCGGAAGCGCTATGACCTGTTGCCGCAAGGATTACGCTTGTCTTGTCGGTAATTTCGGATGCACCGGTTGCATCCTCAAACCACTTGTCACAGCCGTCGCAGGTGTAATATGCCGTGTTGCCTTTCTCCGTGCAAGTAGGAGCCTTTGCGGGAACGAGGGTCAGATTGTGCGTATGCGGTACGGTCTTGTCATATCCGCAGGTGTCGCAGATGTTATCGCTACCATAATCGTGAGCCGCCTCGTCCTTCTTTTCGTGGCAGCGAGAGCATTCTTTCCAATGATTGTCTGTGTCCTTGCTCCAATCGCTTGCCCATGCGTGCCCGAGCTGTGTACCTGCCGCTGTAAAGGTTTCTGTTGTGCTGATCTCTCCGCAGGAGCAGCTCTTGAAATATACTGCATCGTTGGTGCAGTCGGCAGCCGACTTGAGGGTTTCCGGCTTCTGAATTTCCTGATCGTAGGTATGGGTATGGGGAATTGTGTAGGTCGCTTTCACGCTGACTTCACTGTCAGGCATTATGAAAGTAGTGGTTTCACTGTTCGCATCTTCAAGAGTAGTGTTGCCGCTTTCTACTATCCACTTATCAAACACCTTACCGTCAGGAGCCGCATTTGCGGTCAGAGTAATGGTTGTGCCTTGCGCCGCTTTACTGATTTCGCTTCCTGCACCGATTGTCGCTTTGCCGTCCGTTACGATGATGGAATACTCTTTACTCTCCCAGATTGCATAGAAGGTAGTATCCGAGCTTACTTCATAGGTCGTGCCGGAAATAACCGAACCGTCGGCACTGGTTGACCAGCCCTTGAACTGCTTGCCTTCCGGTTCAGTAAAACCGCAGGCGGGCAGGGTGTAGCTGCCGGAAACGCCGGTGACATCTGCCATTGTGCCGCCGCCACCGTTGGCATTGAATCTGACGGTATGCTCGGTAGGGGCGGTAGGCGCGTCCTCCTCGAAGATAGCTTTGACCTCCACATTGCTGTCCGGCATGGTGAACTTGTTGTTGGTGATTACAAGCCCTGCCGGAGATACGACCTGCCACTCCTTGAAGCGGTAGTCCTCTTTGGGCGTTGCGGTCAGGGTGATTTCCGTACCAGCCACGGCCTTGTCAGGAGATGCGGAAGCCGTTCCGTTGCCGTCCGGGCTGATGACCTTCACGTGGTGCCACCTGTATGTTCTGACTGTCGCCGTAGTTTCGTTTCCCGCGTTGTCAGTCGCGACCACGGTATATTCCGCTCCCGCGTCATTGTTGCCGCCATCCGGCGCGGGGAGACGATAGGTGGGGCCGTCTTGCGGCTCGCCGTTGATGGTCACCGACTTGATGCCGGAGGACGTCTCTCCCGATGCAGCCGGGTCGCTCACGGTGAAGGTGTACGCGCCGGGATTTCCATCGATGGTATCCTCGACGGTGTAGCTCTCACCGTCATTCAAACCCTCCAGCACCGGCGCCTTCGTGTCCGTTCCCATCACATGGCCGCACACAGTGCAGAGCTGCTTCTGATTGCCCCAGTCGCCGGGAATGTGTTTGGCGTTTTGTTTGGACATTTCCGCAGCGGGGTCCCGCGCGCCGCATTTCACACAGGCCCAGATGTGGCAGCCGTCCCGGTCCGTCCAACCCAGTTCATGGCTGCATGTGCTTTCCTCGCAGCGCAGCTCCAGCTTGCTGATCACTCTGCCGTAATTGTAGGCATATGGCAGGCTCAACCGCTGCAGGTCCACGCGCCCATTTTCGTTGGGGATAAGAAGCTCCGTTGTGGTGCCCCAGTACTTCTTATACGGTTCCTGGTTGTGGCGCCACTGCCACCCTGTCGCGCTCAGCCACACGGACTTCCCGTCCGAGGCTCCGATTTTGATGTTCTCTTCTATAATCATTGCAAATTCCTGATCTTGCATCACTGCCATGTAGTACGCCCGGTTCGAGCCTCTTCCGACCGCGGATGCAGACAGCTCTGTATAACCGTAGTCCTGATAAAGCGGAAAGGCCAGCGCAGTCAGCGTTGTGTCCTTGATCAGAATGTTCCCGCTGTTGCCGTTCATGCCGCCGCCGATGCCCGCGCCCAAGTAGCCCTGCGCCCTCACCACGCCGCCAGTGATGGAAATGTCATAGCCCGAACCGCCTCTTCCGCCACCGATTCCTGCGCCGGCATAGTTACTCCAAGCTTCGACCGTTCCACCGGAAATCTCGATATGATGCGCATCTTCCGACTTGTTCTGTCCGTCTTGATCGCCGCTGCCTATTCCTGCTCCGCCTGACTCGCTGCCGGCATTCACCGTGCCGCCCTTGATATAAATAAAGCGTCCGGGGCCGCCCTGACCGCCACCGATCCCTGCGCCTTCCGAAACGGACCGCACCGTCAGCTTGCCGGAATACACATAAATCTGCTCGCCGACGCCGCCCTGACCGCCGCCGATACCCGCACCGTATACGCCGCTGGTCGCAAGAATCTCACCGCCATAGATATCCGTCGCCAGAGAGCCGAAATGAAGGTTCATGCCGTGTCCCTGCGAGAACTTCTTGATTCCGACCTTTGAGCCTCCGATGCCAGCGCCATACCTGCCGCCTTCACACGTGAGCTTTGTCCCCGTCTGCACCAGAACCCGGAGATAACCCTCGGTTTTGTTTTTCTGCAGTGCGGCGAAGTTCTCCGCGCCGATCAGCTCGCTGTCGTTGCCGATAAAGTACAGACAGGCAGAGGCACCGCCGTAAAGCTCGATGGCAGGGCCGTCCTCGGGTGCCTGAAGGCGGACACCGTCCAGAAAGATGTGCGGTGTATTGTTCTTGCCATCAATTTTGATCCGGTACTGAAAATACCAGTTCGGATCTGTGGAGCCCTTGATCAGATAGGTCTTGCTGTCCTTGATTTTCAATTCTTTGTTCTGCCCCGTAAGGTCCACTATCTTGTCAAACGTCGTTGGGACGGAAAGTTTGACATCCGGTAGCTCACCCGCAGCAAAGGCCGCTGTCGGCAGCAGTGTCAGCACCATGCAGCACACGAGCAGGATGCTGAGTATTCGTTTCTTCATTGGCTTTTCTCCTCCTGTTCTTGCGGGGCTGGTTTGTCCGCCCCGCCTTTTTTCTGGTTTTCCCTGTTTTTGAGCCGGAAACACAGCGCAGTGATCGCCGCCGCCGCGGCAAAGGAGACGACAGCCACCAGCACATAGCCGCCCGCGTCCTGCCGCAGCAGCATCGAGCCGAACACGCCCCATGCTTCCGGTTGCCCCGGCCCGACGACCGTGCCCGCTGTCTGCATCAGCGCCGCGCACAGCAGCATACACGCTGCGGAGAGACTTATTACCTCGCGCCGCTGCCTCCGGCGGTTGTTTTCCCGCACCCGCTGCTTGACGAGTGCGACCCGTCTTGCGGTATCGTACATTTCGTTTGAACCTCCTCTCTGGATTTTTTGAAATGCGGCTTAAAAACCCCTTCACTTATATAGGTACAAAAAATCGAAAAAACTCTCACCCAAAACGCAAAATTTTTCAAAAAAATTTGAGAGCCGCCAAAAGCAGCTCTCAGGGAGTAAATATTCGGTTATTTCCTCTGCAATAAGCGGAAAGCGGACAACTTTCCCGCCGCCACCAGCAGCACCGGCAGGGCGTAGGACACATACTGTGCCGCGCCGCCGTGGGCGATGAGCAGATTATAGATGGCGTGGAGGGTGATGGCAGCGCCCAAGAGGCCGCAGGTGCCTGCGATTTTCAGCCACGTCCGCTGCCACGTATACGCCAGCCCGCCGCCCACGATCAAGCCACAAAGCACGTGCATGGCTCCCGTGCCGAAGCCGCGGAAGAAGATGAAGGAGAAGCGGTCCGCGCCGTTCTGGATCAGATAGCACACATTTTCGAAGGTGGCAAAGCTCAGGGCAATCGTGATGGCGGCGGCCTTGATCTTATCCCCCTCCGGCTCGAACACCAGAAGATAAAACACCAGCGGCAGCAGCTTCATCATTTCCTCCACCACCGGCGCGATCTCCGCCGTGGCGGCAAGGGCGTCCGCCTGACACACCGCCGCGAGGAAGGTGTTGATATAGGCCGAAAGCAGGCACACCCCCATCCCGGCAATGCAGAACAGGAAGAAGCGGAGCTGCCGCCTGCCCATGCACAAAGCGGCCACCAGCAGCGGGGACACCATGCAGAGGAAGATGTTTTCGATGTAGGTCATGCGTCCACCGCCTTTCTCGTGGCGGGCAGCAACCCCAGAATCGCAAGCGTCAGCAGCATATCGCACCAGAAGGTGGGGCTGGCCGGTGAGGTATCCGGCCAGAAACAGCCCACCGTCCAGAGCAGATACTCCGCGAACGCAAAGCACAGCACGCCGATGTGGAAGTACCGCATATTCCGCGCCGCGCCCGTCTGCCCATTGGCGTATACCAGCCCCCGGATGGCGCAGTAAGAGAGCCAAATCATCATGCCGCACCAGATCAGGTTGGAGAGGATGTCCCCGAAGGTGCAGTAGAACGCCAGCAGCGGCACGCCGAACGCAGGCGCAAGCCACGCCCTGCGGCAGCGGAAGGCGCGCTCATCTGTTCCGGTCAGCGTGGCCTGCAAAATGCGCAGGAAGATCACGCTGGCCACCCAGCCGAACTCCGAGACATAAAAGACGCGCGGCGTGGTATCGAACAGCAGCAGATACAGCGTCCAGTAGAGCGCGCCGAGGGCAAAGCAGCCGTAGAAGCACAGCAACAGGAAGTACGCCTGTCGCCCACTTTTCCGGTAGGCGATACCCGAAAGCAGTGCGCCGATGAACGTGACCAGCAGTTGCATCAGGTTCTCAATCAGCTCCATGTATCCCCTCGCTTTCCCTGTCCTGCCCGTCCTCACGGCTCATCTGCCGCAGCCGGAAGCACAGAACGGTTACGCATACGCCCAAAATAAAAGCCAATAGCCCGATAACGATATATCCCAAAGCCGCGCCGTCGCCATACATGCTGGCCGCCGTTTCAAAGCCGGAATAATCCCCGGTCTGGATGTTTGCGGCAATGCCGGGCATGGCGAGGGACGCGCCGATGAGCAACGCAAGGCACGCCGCCACGGCGGAAGCCATGGTAATTGCATTGCGCCGCAGTCGTTTCTCCCGCTCAATTTTGGCGATGCGCCGCTTCGTCTCCGTGACCCGCTCCTCATGACTCCGCATTTGTGATCCCCTCCCGTTCCAGCAGCCTTCGCAGGCTCTCTTTTCCGCGATACACCATGTTGGTGATCTGCTTTACCGTTTTCCCCGTGACCTCCGCCGCCTGCGCGTAGCTCATGCCTTCAAAATAGGTGAGATACAAAACCTCCCGGTAGTCCGGGTTCATTTCATCCATGCAGAAGTGCAAGACGCGGTTTCGCTCCTCCGTCCGGATGACCTCCTCCGCCAGCAGCCGTCCGTCCGGCTCGCCGGTCAGCGCATCGAGGCTGAACAAGGGCTTTCGTTTGCTCTTATGGCGCAGCGCCATGTGCCGCGCCGCCTTATAGAGATACGCCTTGAAGCCGCCGTCCCGTACTTTTGGCTTTTTCGTGAACAGATAGGCGAAAACATCCAGCATCAGCTCCTCCGCCTCGTGAACGTCGTGCAGATAGCCGTCGATATACAGGGTCAGGGGGTCGCCGTATTTTTTCATCAGGGCATTAAGCCCTTCGTCGTCACCGCTCAGATATTGGCGGTACAAGCTCTCGTCGCAAGTCATAGCGTTCACTTCCTTTTTGCGGATGCTTCCAATTCCAATGCGGAGGGGATTCGTCAGGTGCTTGTCCTGCCGGAATCGCGGTGCTGCCCCTTGAAGCGCGGGTCGGAGGGCTTTTCCGCGTTTTCCGGGATCGCCCATGAACGCCCGAACCGGGACGCGCCGGGGATCCGCCCCTCGGCGCAATATTGGTTGACCCGCCGCTCTGACACGCCCCAACGGTAGGACGCCTCCCGAATGGAGATATAGCCCTTGATCCCGTTCATACCGCACCTCCGCATGGATAATACTCAACACGATACATTATATACGAATATCCGAAGAAACACAAGGCATCCGGCGAAGTGTTCAGAGAAAAGTTACGGATAGGAGCGACATTTTTTGAAAAAGTCCTCCGAAACTGGCCAAAACGCCCTGTTCGGATTGTAGTATGGGTAGAGGGGGAAATACGGGGGTACGAAGTAGTCAGCAAGCACAGCAAGCGAGTACCCGCTTGCGGATTTTGCGCTGTTCAGGTCCCTTGCCCGAACAGTCAAAATTGCTTGCTGGGATATCCCAGACCCTTATAAGAAACGGAGGCTGCCCATGGCGAACCGAAAGCGGAACATTCAGATGAAGTTCTATGTGACGGAGGAGGAAAAACGGCTCATAGATGAAAAGATGGCGCAGCTCCCCACACGGCGGTACGGCGCGTATCTGCGGAAGATGGCGATAGACGGGTATATCATCCAGCTTGACACCACGGATATCAAGCGGATGAACGCCGCCCTGTCCGCCATTGGCCGGAACGTCAATCAGATCGCCAAGCGGATCAACGCGGGAGGCGACGCGTACAAAGCGGATATGCGGGAGATACAGGAGAGGCTGGATGAGATATGGCAGTTACAAAGACGCATCCTATCAAGTCAACGCTGAAAGCGGCCATTGACTATATCTGCAACCCGGAAAAGACGGACGGAAAGCTGCTTGTTTCTTCCTATGGCTGCGCCGCCGAGACCGCGGATATCGAATTTGCCTGGACCCGCCGCCATGCCATCGACAAGGGAACGAACCTGGGCCGCCACCTGATCCAAGCCTTTCAGCCTGGGGAGGTCACGCCGGAGCAGGCCCATGAGATCGGCATGGAGCTGGCAAGGGAGATCCTGGGCGGCAGGTATGAGTTTGTACTTACCACTCACACGGACAAAGATCATGTTCATAACCACCTGATTTTCAATGCCGTCAGCTTTGCGGATCACAAGCACTACCATTCCAATAAGCGCAGCTATCACTTCATCCGCCGCACCTCAGACCGGATCTGCAAGGAGCGCGGCCTGTCCGTCATCGTTCCCGGCCAGGACAGAGGTAAAAGCTACATCGAGCATCAGGCGGAGCGAGCCGGCACCAGCTATAAGGCGAAGCTGCGCGCCGCCATCGACCGGCTGCTGCCCGGCTGCCATGATTTAGAGGAGCTGCTGGTACGGTTGCAGCGGGAGGGCTATGCGCTCAAGCGGGGCAAGTACATTTCCGCCAGAGCGCCGGGACAGGAGCGGTTCACAAGGCTAAAGACCCTGGGCGCGGACTACGCCGAGGACGCCCTGACCGCACGGATGGCCGGACGCGCCAGACCCTCACGCCAGCCGAGGCACCAGAGCGGAAAAATCAGCCTGCTCATTGATATTCAGAACAACATCAAGGCCCAGCAGAGCGCGGGCTACCGCCATTGGGCGACCATCGAGAATCTGAAGCGCATCGCCGAGACCAGCAACTTCCTGACGGAACACGGCATCGGCAGCATGGAGGAGCTGACGGAGCGCTGCGAGGCGGCTTCCGCCTCCGCCGCCCGGCTGAAAGCGGAGCTGCGGGCGACCGGGGCGCGGATCGAGGAGCTGACGCTGAAAATAAAGCACGTTGCCGCCTACCGTCAGCTCAAGCCCATCTATGACCGCTATCAGGTGTCGAAGGACAAAGAGAAGTTCCTGCGTGGCTATGAGAGGGAGATCATTCTTTTTGAGGCCGCCGCCAGAGAGTGCAAGCGCCTGGGCGCCGTGCCCCTGCCGTCCGCGGAGCGGATGCAGGCGGAAATGGACGCGCTCACCGCCCGGAGGGCGGCGCTGACCGCCGAGCGTCAGAAGGCACGGCGGGAGGAGCAGGACTACGCCGCCGTGCGCCGGAATGTGGAGGAGTTCCTGTCCCCGCCCCGGCAGGCGCCGGCACGGCAGAAGGATATGGAGCTGGAATGACCCCTGGGACAAACTTTTTGCCGCGATCTGCGTTTTCCCCTGGGCTTTTGCCGAAACGTCAGATATAATGTAGGTACAAACGATTTTGAAGGAGGCGAACCCCATGACAAGAGGCGAGGCCTTAAAAGATTTTTTCCGCAAGACCATCCTGCCGGTGGCGTCGGCCGCGCTGCTGTACTGCATCTTCCGCTCCGCCTGCGTAAAGAACGGGGAGCTGGACTATCTCTGGCTCTGGATCCTCTGCGGGCTGCCGTTTGGGATCTGGCGGCTGCGGCTCTGGATCATACCGGGCGGCGGCTCCCTGGGAACGGGGATCGCCCTGTTTGCTCTGAACTTCATCCTGGCCGGCTTCATCGGCGGCTTCGTGCTGGCCTGGCGGCTGCTGGTGGCGGCGTGGTATGTGCCGCTGACGCTGTACCGCCTGCTGACGGCGGGCTGTGCGTGTATCATCACGGAGGACTGAAAGCTGCGCTATGGAAATGTGGAAAACGGCCGCTTTGCCGATGGAAAACGCATTCACGGCCCGATGGAAAAGCCGCTGCCTTTCCCACAGCCCGCAAACACCGTTTCCCACAGCGCCGCCCGGCTTGGCCGTTTGCCCACAGTCCCACAGCGCCTACGACTGCTGCTGCAAAAATCGCGTTCCCTGATAGAAAAAATCATCATTTCATGGTAGAATGGGGACAGCCCATCGAAGGAGGAAAAAGCCCATGGACGAAAATAACTCCATCCAGCTTTTTGAAGATAGAAAAATACGCACCGCCTGGGACGAGGAAAAGGAAGAATGGTATTTCTCCGTGGTGGATGTGATCGCCGTTCTGACCGATCAGCCAACGGCAAGAAGCGCCAGCACCTATTGGGCGGTTTTGAAAAAGCGTCTGAAAGAGGAGGGCGCAAGTGAACTGCTTACAAATTGTAAGCAGTTGAAAATGAGGGCAACAGACGGAAAGATGCGTCTAACGGACGTTGCCAGCACGGAACAGCTTCTGCGCATCATCCAGTCCATCCCGTCGCCCAAGGCAGAGCCCTTCAAGCGTTGGTTGGCACAGGTTGGCCGGGAGCGCATCGAGGAGACCATCGACCCGGAACAGGCCATCGACCGGGCGCTGGAGACCTATTTGAAGAAGGGCTACTCCGAGGACTGGATCCACCAGCGCATCCTCTCCATCCGCGTCCGCAACGAGCTCACCGCCGAATGGCAGGCGCGGGGCGTGGAGCAGGGCCGGGAATATGCCATCCTCACCGACGAGATCACAAAGGCCTGGTCCGGCATGACCACCCGGCAATACAAAAACCTGAAAGGTCTCAAAAAGGAAAACCTCCGGGACAACATGAGCACATTGGAGATCGTGCTGAACATGCTGGCCGAAACCACGACCACGGAGCTTTCCAAGGCTCACCGGCCGGAGGGCTTTGAGGAAAGCCGGATCGTTGCCCGGCGCGGCGGCAAGGTGGCGGGAGACGCACGGCGCGCCATCGAAGCGGACACCGGGCGGCCCGCCGTCACAGCGCAGAACGCCGCCCAGCTCAACGCCGTGGTGACGGATGTGATCCAGGGCGTGGCGGAAGCGGACAAGCCCAACGAGGACGAGAAATAAGCAAAAAAAGAAGCGGGGACGCAGCCAACGGATATACCGAAGGCCGCGTCCCCGCTTTCGCTATGGGCGCATATCGGAAAGTGTCAAAAGCGTCTGTTTTTTCGCCGCAGGAGCGCGGAGAAAGGCGCGGATGGGAAATCATAAGGGCATGGTCTGAAAACGCCGCCACGGAGGACTATTTTGCCCGTTTCCCACCCTTATCCATGCCTTTTTTCACACGCTGGGACTGGAAGTGCGGGCAGTCCAACACCACCGCCCGGAAGCTCTGCTTGCAGGGATGGACACAGCCCTTACAGAGCCGGTTGTACTGCCGCCTGCCGTTCTCCCCCAGGAAGAAGGCCCATTCCAGCCGCCACTTCACGCCCCGGCTCATCGTTCCCCCAGCTCCGGGGGCTTTTTCTCCGTGGCAGGCCTGGGCTGCTGCTTCGCGCACTCCTGCTTTGCCGCCGCCAGCCGTTCCCGGATGGAGGGCTTTTTCTCCGGCTGCGTCCGCTCCGCGTGCTCCCTGGCCTTTTCCAGCTCCTCGCCCCGTCTGCCGTTGTTGATCACGCCGTCGATCATGCCGTAGTCGTCCTCCAGCGTCATTTCAGCGGTACGGAGGGGATTGTCCTTTTCCGGCGCATCAGCTCTGACCGCATACGCCTGGGTCCCATTTGCCATAATGAGATATTTTCCATCCTCAGAGGCGTGATGAAAACCGTATCCGTCTGCCTCCATCTGCTCCCTTGTCATGCCGCAGAGATAGAAGCTGCCCCTGGGCGTCTGGATGCGCTCGGTGATCTCGCGGCTTTTCTGTGCCGGCTGCAAAAACTCCGGCACTTCGGAAAAACCAGCGCGGTCGCAGTAATGGGCGGTATCCTTCCCGCCCTGATGCAGCACCACGATATCCGATACCGACAGAGAGTGCCCCGTGAAGTCTGCCGGGCGATCCACATTGAACCGGGTATAAATGCTTTCAAGGTTGTCCTTTTCCGTCATCGGTGCCTCATAGACCAGCTCATAGTTTTCCGGCTTCACGGAAAGGCCGTTGCGGTGGATGCTGTCCAGCGGCTCAAAGCGATAGTCCAGCGTTTCATTGCCGCCCTTGAGCTGGTAGATGGAGAAGCTGCCCACCGGCTCGCCCTGCGCCGCCCGCGCCTGCTCCACGATAGCAGCGGGGGTCTGCGCATAGGCGGCCGCCTCCGCCGCATACTCCCGTTCCGCCTTTTCCGCGAAGGCCAGCATTTCATCCACACGGGATTTGCCCGGATCCTCCAAAGCGGCCTTGACCTCCGCCGGGTCAAAGTCAAGAAATTCCTCATAGCCCGTGGCGTCCTTGAACTTTTTGATCTCGGAGGGAAGATGGTCCTCCTGCGTCTGGCCCAGCGCCGCCAGCTTTTCCTCCAAAGCGGAAATACGCCCGGCCATCAGATTTTCATAAAGCGCTTCCTTTGCGGCGTGCTCCTCCGGGTGCTCCGCCGCGTACTGCGGATCGTTCTGACGGAAGAACTCGTCCATATCAAAGGCGATATCCATAGCCCATTCAGATTTTTCTTCTTCGGGAAGATCGTCCTGAAAGGCCATCACCCGGTATTCGTCGGGGATGCTGCCGCGCTCGCCGTCGTAATACTCGCAGAAGCGGTCCCCCGTATCCCGCACATAGCCCTGATCCGTAAAGCTGCCGTTTTCGTCCATCGCCACATCCCGGCCGTAGGCCTCATAGTCGATGTAATTTTGCAGGTGCTCCGGCACCTGCATGACCTCCAGCTCCTCAATGTAATAGCGCCCAAGATCGTCATAGTCCGCAATATGGGGATAGACCTCATAGCAGTCCAGATTTTCCGTCAGGTTGATGATCTCCTGCAGGCTGCCGCAATGGTCGCCCATTTCCATACCGGCCTGAAACTGCGCGTATTCGCTGTCGCTCATTTCATCCAGCTTCGACGCCAGATAATTCAGCTCGTCCAGATTTTCGTATTCGCCCAGCTTGTCATAGAGACCGTCTACATAGCAGTCATAGTCCGTGATGAACCATTCCTCATAGGGCTGGCCGAAGTCATCCCTCTGGCCGATGCCGATACGCTTGAATACCTCCTTCAGTTCCTCGGCGGTGGTAGGAAACTTCACCCACTCGCCCACAAGCTCGCCCTCGTTGTACTTGCCAAGATTGGTGATAAAGGCGGCAAAGGGATAGTCCTTGTTGTAACTGTAATCCGGCATATACGCTCCTCCTTCAGCTTCGCTTATTTTTGGGAAATTCCAGCTTGAAATCGATGTACCTGCCGCCCGTGTCGTCCAGGATCACCGCGGCGTCATAAGCAGCCTGTTTCTTTTCAGACCACATTCCCTTGACATTGGCGCGGCCCTTTTTCAGAAGGTCCGTTGCCATCTTCTTTGTTAGTTCCTTCTTGCGGCTCGTCCAGAAGCGGTCATTTTTCCAGAGGACAAAACCGCAGGACCGATCCGAACACGCAAAGTTTTTCTTGCCCTCATAGACCGGCTGGCCGCAGCGGGGGCAGGCGCCGATCACTTCCTTCTCCGGGGCAAACAGCTTTTTGCCATCCTCGGAAATGCAGGAATAGGTAGAAACGATCTCCTGAACCATCGTGCGGATACCGTCCATGAAGGTATCCGGGTCAGCGCCGCCCTTTGCGATCTCCGCCAATTTCTGCTCCCATTCCGCCGTCAGCATGGGAGAGGTCAGCGGCTTCGGCAGGACCGTGACAAGGTTGATACCGGCTTTTGTAGGGATCAGGTTTTTGCCCTTGCGCTCCACAAATCCGGCTGCCACCAGCTTTTCGATGATAGCCGCCCTGGTGGCGGGAGTTCCCAAGCCTTTTCGCTCCGCCTCATCGGGAATATCATCCTTGCCCGCGTTCTCCATAGCGGACAGGAGGGTATCTTCGGTGTAGGGCTTCGGCGGCTGGGTGAAATGCTCGGCAACGGAAACCTCCGCGCCGTCAAAAACTTGTCCTTCGGTGAAGTCCGGCAGCGTGCCGCCGTCCCCGTCCGCAGGCTTTTCCTTCAAGAAGGCACGGAAAATGCGGTCGATCTCCCGCCAACCTTCGGAGAGGATGCGCTTACCCTTTGCGGTGAAGGAATAGCCGCCGCAGTCAAAGGTGGCTGTGACCGCTTCATACACATAGGGCTCCGCCGATGCGCACAGCAGACGGCAGCAGACCAGGAGAAGCAGCTCGCGCTCGCCCAGGGGCAGGGCGGGGATATCCGCTTTCTCGATCTCCATCGTGGGAATGATGGCGTGGTGGTCGGATACATCCTTGTCGGAGACCATGGCCTCCACCAGCGGGAAAAAGTTTGTGCAGCCATCAAAGGGCGGCAGCTTTGCCGCCAGGTGGATCACACAGGAGGCCGTTTCCGCCATATCGGAGGTCAGATACCGGCTGTCCGTGCGGGGATAAGTCAGCAGTTTCTTTTCGTAGAGGCTTTGGGCGTAGTCAAGGGTCTGCTTCGCCGTGTAGCCAAGCAGCCGGTTTGCCTCACGCTGCAAGGTGGTGAGGTCATAGAGCTTCGGGGGCGGTTCCTTCTTCTGCTCACAGGTGACGGAGGTACAGGTGACGGCAGCGCCCTTGCACATGGCCGCCGCCTGCTCCGCCTCCGCCGGATCGGTGAACTTCTCCGACACCGCCTCCGCGCCGGCCAGCGTCAGGCGCACATGATGATACTTCTCCTTCTGGAACAGCGCGATCTTCGCGTCCCGCGCCGCCAGCAGGGACAAGGTGGGCGTCTGGACGCGGCCCACGTTCAGGGTGCGGTGATAGAGGACGGAGAAAAGGCGGGTGGCGTTGATCCCCACCAGCCAGTCAGCCCTCTGGCGGCAGAGGGCTGACTGATACAGGGCTTCATACTCAGCGCCGGGGCGCAGCTCGGAAAAGCCCTCCCGGATGGCGCTGTCCTCCATGGACGAGATCCAAAGCCGGAGGACCGGCTTGCGGCAGCCGGCCATTTCATACACCAGACGGAAGATCAGCTCACCTTCACGCCCGGCGTCGCAGGCGTTGACGATCTCCGTTATGTCCTCCCGCGCCATGAGGCGCTTCACATTGTCCAAAGCCGCCTCCTTGCCGGGGATGGGGGCGTAGCGGAAGGGCTCCGGCAGGATGGGAAGATCCTCATAGCGCCATTTTTTGAAGCGCTCGTCATAGCCGCCCGCGTCCAGCGGGGATACCAGGTGCCCCACGCACCAGGAAACGATCAGGCCGCTGCCCTCATAAAAGCCGTCGGCTCTGGATGAAGCACCCAGGGCCGACGCGATGGATTTTGCCACGCTCGGTTTTTCCGTGATGATCAGTTTACTCATGCTCCGCCTCCGTTTCAGCCTCCGCAGGCTCGTCCTCGTTGATATACTCCTCGTCGGGGAAATCGTACTCGTCGGGATCGGCGCTGACCTTAACGCCGCTGCGGTTCGGCTTGATGAACTTCACATAGGCGAAGGCTCCGCCGCCTGCCAGCACCAGCAGCGCCACTACGGCCAGCAGGCCGCTGCCGCTCTTTTTCTCCGGCTGCTCCGGTTCCGGCTCCGGCTCCCTGGCCTTCTCCCTGCCCACGCACTCGGAGAGGTTGGTCTTGCAGACAGAACAGGATGTATCCACCGCGCCGGCCGCGCATTTTTCCTTACAGGTACACACCGGGACGGCGGGCGTCTCCTCGTCCATCAGGGCCAGCAGGTCGCGCTCGTCTACCTGGTTGAGAAAGTGGACGGTGTTCTCGCCGTCCTCCGCCCGGTCGATGATGATGTAGAAATAGTTGCCGCCTTTTGTGACCACGGTGATGAACTGCTTATCCCCGGCGCTTTCACCGGCGATATCGTCCACCAGGGTCATGTTGCCCTCCGGGGTCAGGGGCTGGGGCTCATAGCCGCCCGTGGTCTCCTCCCCGGTGTAGTAGGGCTCACCGTCCCCGCCGCCGGCGAAGGCCACGGTGGAGGTGGCCGCCATGCAGAAAAGCGCCAGGAACACGGCGGCGAAACAGCGAAAAGCTCTGTTACGCTTCATCTTCCGCACCCTCGCTTTCCTCCGTCTCCATCAGCCCGTCCGGCAGGGAGATCATGCCGCTGGCGTAGGCGCGCAGGAAGGCGGTCAGCTCCCTGTTGTCCATGCGGACAGCCTTTACCATGCGGACGATCTCCAGGTTCTCCTCCTCCGTGAGCTGGGCTTCCAGCGCGCGGAGACGCTTCTGCTGCTCCGCGATCTTTTCCCTCGTTTTCTCAATATCCTTGCGGATCTTCTCAGTCGTTGCCATGCTTACAAATCTCCTTTCGGTGACAAGTTTTTTTCATATCGGTATTTCATCTGCGCCGGATACAGCGGTTCGGACGGGCGGCGCTTGCCGGTCCACTCCCGTCCGCCCGCCAGCCCCGCGCATCGCCAGCCGGAGGCACGAAGGCTGACGCCGCTCTCCGTGTCCAGAATGTAGGTGACGATCCTATGGTAGCCCAGGACCTTCGCCGCCCGCGCCGCCGCGCCATAGAGGAAGCTGCAAGCGTTTTTTGTCCCGTCCGTGCAGAGGCGGTTGATCTCCAGGGTCAGCCCATCGTCCAGGTATCGGCTCACCGGCCGCCCCACGATGGCGACGCCCGCCAGATGGCCGTTCGCCATACAGCCCAGGGAAAACTTATGCCCTCGCACCGGCTTATGGTGGCGGTGGTGCTCTGCGACAAACCTGTTTGCATCGGCAAGGGACATCGGTTTTACAGTCAGCATCGGCTCCGCCTCCATCAGTTGTACGGCGGTCTGCCGTAGGCATAAAGGTGGGACTGCCAGTAATTCGAGTTGAGACTGGTGTACTGGATGGGATCCCCGCAGTGCAGGAGCATCCCGTCCCCCACATAAAAGCCCACATGGCTGACCCCCGGCGTGTCGTAGGTGCCCACAAAGAACACCAGATCCCCCGGCCGCGGCTCGGATACCGGCGTGGAAATGTTGTAGAGGCCCTGCGCCCCCAGCCGCCCGGTATCGCACAGGCCACTGTTGGTCAGGACATAGCTGACAAAGCCGCTGCAATCAAAGGAGGTGGACGGGCTGCTGCCGCCCCAGACATAGGGAAAGCCCAGATACTTCTCCGCCTCTGTAATCAGCGTGGCAAAGCGCTCGTCGGACAGGTACTCCGCCGGGATCTCGTACTTGGCGGGCGGGTTGGTCACATACTTGGGAACATAGCCGGAGGACGGGAACAGGTCGGGGCGGTTGCCCAGGGTGGACATATACACGGCGTACATGGAAAGCGTCTCCTGATCCATCATGTAGACCGGCAGATGGGAGAGGTCGAAGTTTTCCAGCTTCACGGTGCAGATATAATAATCGTAATAGACCCGGTAGCTCTCCGTATGGGTGTTGCCCTCCTCGTCCGTCCAGGTATCCGTCTCGATGTAGTACCGCCGTTCCACCTCCACCGTCTCGGTGAGGATGTATTGCTTGTCGAACAGCATTTGAAGGTCGCCCTGCACCTGGTCTATGGTAAACTGCCCCTCATGGAGTGCTGACAGGATGGACAGCAGCACATAGGGATCGTGCTCGATCTCGTCCAGATCGTAGTGATACTCGTCATAGTCGTGGGTCTGCTCATAGGTGTCCAGATACCGCCGCAGCTCGTCCTCTTTGGCGCAGTAGGCAGCCTCCGCCGCCAGCAGGTCAGCATCCTCGGAGAGATAGGAGGAGGCCACAATGTTGGACACACCTCCGCCGAACATGGAGGAGCAGGATTGCAGCAGGCCCAACAGCAGCACCAGCACAAGGCCGATCCCGCCGATGATAAGGAACGCCTTCTTGTGCCGGGCTATGAACTCGCCGGCCTTCTTCGCTGTCTCCGCGCCCTTCTTTGCGCTCTTGGCTGCCGTCTGCGTCGCCGCCTTTGCACCCTCCGCGCCGCGCGACGCCCGGTAGGCCGCCGCATACTGCCGCTGCATCCGCTTCTTCTGCCAGATGCGGGAGATGGGGCTGCCGGACGCAAGCTGGGGGTTATCATGGAGCGCCTTTTGGTAAAGTGCCTCCGCGTTGGCCCTGACCGCCGCCTGCTCCGCCTTTGCCGCGTCCCGCCAGGGCTTCACCTGCCGCTCCGCCCGCCAGTTTTGCAGCTTGCGGTTCCCATAGCCCACGGTCTTTTCCATGCCGCGCTCGGTGAGATGGCCCGCGGCCACGCCGGAGTTCTCCTGCTCCACCTCCCGCACCTTGGCGTGGGCGGCGTGGGCGACCTCCTGCAAAGGCCGCGCCAGCGGGTTCGGCCCCGGCTGCCGGATCGAAGCCGGCTTATCCGTCTCATGGAATACCAGTCTTGTACGCCCGGCGCCGGAAGCCTCGTCAAAGACACGCTCCGTGCCCAGGACGCGCTTTTTGGGGATGGCGGCCCTTGCCGCGTCCAGCTTGTCCGCTGCTTTGTCGGACTTGCGGATCGCCTTTTGCAGCTCCGGCGCGGCGCGTTCCTCCTCGGTGAATTGCAAACGGGAGGATGGGCGGCTATTTGCCACCGTACCCTCCCGGTAGGCTTTGCGGCGGTTCCGCCGCTTTTTCTTCTGAGACTTCCGGACGCGCCGGTCGTCCAGATGGTGGAGGGCAGTCCTCGCCAGCACCGTGGAATCGCCGGAGGGGGAATAGTCCTGCTCCGGCGCACGGTCTGAAACATGGCTCGCCTCGCCTGTGACCATATTGACGGAAATGGCTCCGTCGCGGGTCATCTTCTGCGCCTCCTTCTCGGAGGCTTTCCATTCCTTCATGCGTCACCACCTGCCTTTCCGTAGGGGCAAATGCTCCCGCACTCGCCCGTCTCGATCATAGAGATATATTTGAAAATGGGATATGCCTGCGGCGGGCAGACCGCGTTGCCCAGGGTTTTCAGTCGGAGGGCGCGGTCTGCGGTGTTTTCAGTAATGCGGGGGACTCCCTCCGGCTCGGCAGCCCAGAGGACACGTCCGTCCATTTCCGGGGGAAGCCCATGAGCCATTCCACCCAATCCGGGTTCAGCGCCGCCGTCTCGGATAGCGGCTGCTCCTGCCGGATCACCTGGGATGACAGGTTGGCAGACGGGGCGCTGTTCCGAAACGCCGCCGGATTCAGCGTGGAGCGGTAGCCCTCCGACGCTGCTGGGGTCAGATAGAATACCGCCGCCGACAGGCTCAGGCTCCAGATGGTCCCGTTCCGGTTCACCTTGCGGAAGATCCCGTTGTCGGAGAGGTACACATCCAGGTTGGCCGCGTCCCGGCAGGTGTTCTTGTCGGAGGCAAGGGGCGTGGGAAACATCAGCCGCGACGATAAAAGTTCGCTGGCGCTCATGCCATGCGCCGACGCCGCAAGCCGGAAATACGAATGGGAGAACAGCGTATCCCGCTTTTGCCAGGTCAAAGATCGTTTTGTCGAGGCCCAGATTGATGAAGCCAGCAACATTTTCCCCAAGCACCCAACGGGGCCGCAGCTCGGTAATAACGCGGCACATTTCCGGCCACAGGTAGCGTTCATCCGCAAAGCCCCTTCGCTGCCCAGCGGTGGAGAAGGGCTGGCAGGGAAATCCGCCTGAGATAACGGTAACGGTTTCAAGTCCTGTTTTTTCAAAAAACGCCTCCTTTGTGAAAGTAGTAATATCACGAAATCTTGGCACCTCCGGCCAGTGCTTTTCCAGAACGGAATAGGGATAGTCCGCCCACTCGCATTGGCAGACGGTGCGGAAGCCCGCCGCCTCCGCTGCCAGATCAAGCCCGCCGATGCCGGAAAACAGGCTCACATGGGTCAGCTCAGTCATAGTCGTCCTCGCAGGAATGATCTCCGCAGAGGGCGCAGCAGCGGCCGCAGCCGATGCCGTCCTCCGCCGCTTCCTCTGGGTCATAGGGCGTCAGATGCGCGCGCCGCAGCGTTGCCTCCAGAATGTCATAGCAGGTGACGACCTGATCCTCCGCAAAGCCCCACCTGCGGTACATTCTTCGGATGCTCGGATTCTCGCCGGAGAGATTCTTTTGCAGCCGCGCAAGCCGTTTTTCTGTTTTCACTTCTACAACACGGTTGCGGAGAAAGCTGTACTGCGCCAGCAGGTCAAAGAGATCGCCCACCAGCATACGGAAGGCGCTGCCGGAAATGATGTAGGCGGGATCATCGGCGGTGGCGGCGCGCTGCTTTTCCCTGATTTTTGCGTCATGCTCTTTCAGTACGGCGGTCAAGGGCGTGAGCTCCGCCGCTTTCAGCTCCGCAAGGTCCTTCCTGTCCCCGAACACCAGATAGCGGCCGGGGATATGCCAGGCGGCGAACTTTTCCTCCGCGATCTCGCCGTAGCGCTTTGCCGTCTCGACCAGGTTTTCCAGATCCTTCTCGTCCTTCGCCTTTTCCGCCAGGAACGAGAGCTGATGGAGAAGTCCGTACAGATGCACCTCATCATTGATGTGGTTTTCATATACCTTGCTGTCGATCACATATTTCATATCTTGTTCCATCCTTTCCTTATCCGGTTTGCCCGTCGTGGGAAACCTCGCTGGGCTTTGTCGTGAGAAGTCTGTATAGCTCGGTGGTCTTGGGAAACTCGTCCTTGAAGGGCAGGATCACATTTTGGAAGAACAGAAGGCCGCTGCCGGGGTCCGCGTTGGTCACATAGGCAAGCTGCTCTGCGGAGATGTTCAGCCGCTCCGTCATCAGCTTGCGGTCGCCAGCGGAGAGGTTCAGCAGGTAGATGAAATCGCTGTTTTCCAGAATGTTCTCGATCTCCGGGCTGTGCAGCAGGTCCTTCGGGTTCTGTGTCGCCCCGGTGGGGACGCCGCCCCATTTTCTGAAACGCTTCCAGATCTCGGCGCTGTACGCCGCCGTCTGCTCCTCCTTCAAGAGCAGGTGGAACTCATCCACGAAATACCAGGTGGCCCGCCCAATGGAGCGATTCACCGTGACGGTGTTCCATACCGCGTCCTGGACAATGAGCATCCCCGGCTTTTTCAGATTTTTGCCAAGGCCCTTGATATCGAAGCAGACAAGGCGGTTGCGGATATCCACGGTGGTGCGGTGGTTGAAGAAGTTTAGAGAGCCGTTCACATACAGGTCAAGCGCCTGCGCCACGCGGTCCGCCTCCGGGATATGCTGGGCGGTGAGGGCGGCCATGAGGTCAGAGAGGATCGGCATATTCTCCGGCCGGGGATCCGCGAAGTACGGCTGATAGATCTTCTGCACGGCACGGTCAATGACGGTTTTCTCGATGGCCTCCAGCCCTGTCTTGCTGCCCATGATAAGCTCACAGAAGGACAGCACGAAATCGCTTTTCAGCGCCAGCGGGTTTTCTTCCTCGCTGTAATTGAGGTTGATATCCAGGGGATTCACATAGTCGCGGCTGCTCGGCGAGAGCCGGATCACCTGGCCGCCCAGCCGGTTCACCAGCGGGGAATATTCATCCTCCGGGTCGCAGATGATGACGTTATCCTTTGTGGTCAGCATGACATAGGTGATCTCCCGCTTGCAGCTCATGGATTTTCCGCTGCCCGGCGTGCCGAACACCAGACCGTTGGGGCATCGGGACTGCTTGCGGTCTAAGAGGATCATGTTGCCGGACAGGGCGTTGAGCCCGTAATACATGGCGTCCCCGCCCATGAAAAGCTCCTGGGTCACAAAGGGGACGAATACCGCCAGCGCCGAAGTGGTGAGGCTGCGTTCGATCCTGATACGGTTAAGGCCCAGGGGCAGCGAGGACATAAGCCCGTCCTCCTGCTGGAAGTCCAGCCGGGTCAGGATGCAGTTGTGCGTCTGGGCGACGCTGGCCGACTGGGAAACGGCGATCTCCAGTTTTTGCTTCGTGGGCGCCAGATGCAGCATGAGGAAGGTCATATTGAACATTCGCTCGTTGCGGCTCTGTAAATCCTGCAAGAGATTTTTTGCCGCGCCGCCGTAGGTGGAGAGGTCGGACGGGAGGATATCCAGATCGTAGCCGCTGCGGGCGGCCTTCTTCTGCTCCTGGATCTTCATGGCGTCCAGATCGGTGATCTTGCGCTTGACCATCTTGATGGCCTCGTTCTGGTTGATGCCGCGGACGTGCATGGTGACGAGAAGGTTTCCCTCCACATCCATGAAATCCGTGAGGATACGGTCCTGGATCTCCGGGGCCAAAATCTGCAAGAAGGACACCGCGCCGTACATTTCGCCCATGCGGAAGCGCCGCGTCTCGCCAAACTCGAAGGAAGAAGGCGCGATAAAATCCTTTACGGACAGGCCGGAGGGCGCCAGCCAGTCCCATTCAAAGGCGAAGGGCTCCCCTCTGGGATGGAGGAGGCCGTGCAGCAGCGCCAGCCGCTCCTTGCCGTCCAGCACCTTTGCCGCCGCGCCCATGACCTTAAAGCGGTTCAGAGTGTCCGCCTCGATGCGGGAAAACCGTGCCCGTGCAGCCTGGATGCTCTCCGCCTCGATGGTCAGCGTGACATACTTGCTTTTCACATAGCCGTTGCTGCCGCGCTCATACTGTGTTTGCAGGATGCCGGAGGCCTCGGCGCGGATCCCGTCCAGATCGTCCCCCTGGGCCGCCATGCGGAACAGGTCCCCGCCGCCGGCCTTGTGGCTGCTGCTCAGGGTCATTTGCACGCCGATGGAGGGGTCATAGCCGTTATAGAAATCGCAGAGACGTTCAAAGATATCCCGCTGATCGTCCGGCCCCGCCAGACGGTAGCTGACGTCGGCGTAGGCGATGGTTTTGGAAAAATGCCTGTCGTCCAGACGGCACAGGCCGTCCGGGTGCATATTGCGGAAGGGGAGGCTTGCCTGTACGGTGTGGTTCTTGCCGTCCCCCTTGGCCTGCCGGATGACGGCCTCGATCTGCTTTCGCTCCTGCCGGGTGAGCCTGCGCCGGCCCTTGCCTCTTTTCCCCGCGCCGGAAGCGATCCGCCCCACCGCCCGCTCCAGCTCCGCCTGCTTTTCCAAAGCGGAATAGGCGTTGTTTGTCTGATAGACACGCTTTTTCGGACGGGTGAATTTACACTGGATCAGATTGCCCAGCAGCGCCTCCGGGGTCTGCCCGTTCTTCTCATACAGGGCAAACAGGAAAAAGGGCAGCATCACAAGGATCATGCACAGCGCCGCCGACGTCGTGCCCATACTGCCCTTGCTCAAAAAGAAAAGCGGCACTCCAACAAGCGCCGCCGATCCGAAACACACAAGCTGCCGCTTCGTCAGGCCGAACAGCATCTTGCTCTTGATTTTTGTCAGGTCCTTCGGGACCGTTACGTATGCCAATGGTTCACATCCTTTCCGCAAGCCGGATATCGCTTGCAACTTCATTTCCCCACACATCCCAGCCGGGCGGTGAGGCTCTTGCGAACAGCTCAATACGGGGCACATCCCCCATGAGGGCTTCGATCCGCCGCCTGGCCTCCTCCGGCTTCTGGCTGTGCCGCTCCACGTGGGAGAGGATGACCTGCTTCACATCCCGCGCCGCCCGCTTCGGGCGTCCGCGGGTCGCCAGCAGGCAGATCTCCGCGTTGGCCCGCGTCCAGTAGCCCATGCCGGTGAACAGGCCGTCCGATCTCCGGTTCTGCTTGATCCAGACGAAGGCCACGGTCTTGAAGGTGAAGCCCCAGGCGTCCATGACGCCCCAGGCCTCCCGCAGCATGGGGAAGGTGATCCAGAGAAACAGGGCGCAGTCCTTGTCCGCCAGCTCCCCCACTGGCAGGGCCTTGATGGCCGCTATGTCCATGGTGGGGTAATGGCTCTCGGCGCTGCGCCCCGCGCCCTTCTTGCTCCAGACCTTATAGGCCCAGGGCGGGTCCGCATAAATGACCTTGTATTTTTTCATGGCCGCCTCCCGTCAATGCGCCCCGAACAGGCTCTTAGCGAGGCTGCCGGTGCGGAACAGCGTGTAGCACAGCAGCACCGTATAGCCCAGACACTCCCAGATCGCCACGGTGATATCGTCCCCCACGGCGATATTCTGCACCAGCACCGCGTAGATGCCCACGCAGACCATAATGAGAAACGCCTGAAAGCCCAGGGCCAGCAGGGATTTCAAATAGTTCTGCCCCGTCTGGCCCCACTCCCGGTTGGCCATGGTGGCAAAGGGGATCGGCCCCACGGATACGGTCAGATACACCTCGATCATTCTTCCGTAGATCACAAGGAAGATGGCGATGGTGAGGATATGGGAGCAGAGGCCCACAAAAATGCTCTGAAACCACAGGCCCAGCAAAGAACCGATGCTCCAGTCCGCCAGGGTTGTTTCCAAATTGCCCACCACGCCGGAAATATCGATCCCCGCGTCGGAGATGATAACGCCGGCGCTCTGATTGACCACGCTCTGCGCCACGTCGAATACCGCCATGACGATATTCCAGGTGTTGGTGACGATGAGCACCGCGCAGAAGGTCTTGAAGATCCACTTCCAGAAAAGCCAGGTGTCAAAATCGTGGAGATTATTCTTTTCCACGATGAGCTGGATCAGCTCATAGCACATGACGAAGGTGAGGATGATGCCGGCGATGGGGACGATGACCGTTTCAGAGAGGCCGCGGATCATGTTGAAGATGCCGCCATTCCAGCCGGCCGGCGTCATGCCCACCTCGCCGGCGATCTCGCCCACCTTCGTATTCACGGTGTCAAAGGTCCCGGAGAGGTTGGAGATGATGCCGTCGATCAGCAGCTCCTTGAACCACTCCTGGATCATTTCAATTATCACGGGTGGTCACACCTCCTTTCGGGGGCTCCCGCCGTGAAACGGGAGCCTCCGGGTGGGATGGTCCTGCCGCCGCTCAGCCAAGCAGGCCGGACAGCAGGGGGATCAGGGTCACGCCGATCAGGGCGACGCCGCCGCCCGCGACAAGCTGCTTGACGCCCTGCGATTTGGCCGCGGGGTTATCCTGGCCGTAGCCTTCCAGAAGGTTGATGCCGCCCCACACGCAAAGGCCGCCGCCCAGGGCGATGACCAGGGTCTGCAATACGTCGATGGCACTGTTGAAGAAATCCATAAATCATGTTTCCTTTCGTTTTGTAGAATTGTTGTTGTCGGGTTCCAGTTCTTTTGCGCTCAATTCGTACATATCGAAAGGCTCGTCCGGCTTCACGATGGCCGGTCTGCGCTTCATGTACCGTTCTACGTCAAAGACGTTCTTCTTGTCGGCGTCGGACAGGTATTTGTAGCGGGGGTGCTTTGTCAGGTCGTACTTGTCGCTGAAAAACGGGCGCACGCCCCGAAGCTGCAAGATACACTTGCCGCCGTCCATGACCGCGATCTCGTCCTGGGTCATCAACTCCTTTCCCAATTTCTGATAGCTGAGGCCGTGAGAGGTCTGCGCGCCGCGATTTTCGGACTGGCTCAGGCTGTCGATGGTCTCCTTGCCCAGCAGCTCCGAGATCTCTTTCAGCGTTGACTTCTCCTTGCCTCCCAAAAACAAGGTGACGTCGCAGTTGCCGACAATGGTATCTGCCGCGTCCTTGTAGATGGTCTTTAACTGGCTTTGCGACTGCAAAATAATAGAAGCCGATATCTCACGGCTTCGGATGGTGGCGATCAGCTTGTCAAAGTTTGGTATCTGGCCGATGTTGGCAAACTCGTCCAGAAGGCACCGCACATGGACAGGCAGCCGCCCGTTATAGAGATCGTCCGCCTTGTCACAGAGCAGGTTGAATAGCTGGCTTTGCAGCATGGCGATGACGAAATTGAAGGTGGTATCGGTATCGCTCATAATGAGGAACAGCGCCGTTTTCCGGTCGCCCATCGTGTCAAGCTCCAATTCGTCCTCCGTCATAATGTCCCGCAGCTCCTTGATATCGAAGGGAGACAGGCGGGCGCCGCAGCTCACCAAAATACTTTTGAGTGTCTTGCCGGCCGCCATTTTGAATTTGACATATTGCTTGACGGCGAAGTGCTCCGGCTGCGCCTGCGCCAGCTCGTCAAAGAGGATATCCACGGGGCTTTTATAGGTTTCGTCGTCCTCTCTGGCCTCGCAGGCGTTGATAAGCTCCAGCAGGGTGATGAAGTTTTTCTCCTCCGGCTCCGCCTCATACCAGATGTAGCCGATCAGGGCGCAGTATAAAAGGCGCTCGGCCTTGATCCAAAAATCTTCGGAGGATTTTTCGCCGTCGCCCTTCGTGTTGGCGATGATGACATTGACCAGCTTGAGGATATCCTTCTCGGAGCGCACATAGGCCAGCGGGTTATATTTCATGCTCTTGGAAAAGTTGATGGTGTTCAGGACCTTGATGCGGTATGGCTCATAGACGACCTTGCCGTGCTTATCCCGCACCGGCTTTCCGTTCTCGTCCCGCTTCGGCCCGCCGTGCGCCAGGAGCTTTCCCGTCTCCCGAAGGAGCTGCCCTTTGGGATCGGTGACCACATAGGAGCTGTGCATTTGGAGCAGGGACGGCTTGACAAAGAACCTTGTCTTGCCGCTGCCGGAGCCGCCGATGACCAGGATATTTTTATTTCTCGCCGTTTTCGGATCCTTCGGGCGGCTGGTCATGGTGAGGCTTTCCGTCCGGGTCAGAGGGATGTTCCAATCGGGAACGGGGTCTATGTAGGGCGCGATATCCTCCGGCCGGCCCCAGCGGGCCGATCCGTACTCAACGCCACGGCGATATTTCTTCGCGTTTTTCGCTTTCAGGTACACCGCCAGCCGAACAAGCGCCGCCCCGGCAACGCCCAGCAGCAGATCCAGAGGATGCAGGCTGAGCCAGAGGGAAGCGAAGGCCTCGGTGAAGCCCTGGGCGATACGAAGCAGCTTTTCCGAAGCGTCCGCCCCCGGCGAGAGCCGGACCGCCTGGCAGAGCTTATCAAAAAGCCAGGCGAACAGCAGATACGGAAGGTTCGGCAGCAGGACCTTTTTCAGCTTTCCCGTCATCGTTCCAGCCCCCGATTCCTGTTTTTGACCTTCTCGCCCCGCTCCAGCTCCTGCCGCTTCGCCTGCTCCTTGGCCTTGGTCAGCCGCCTGCGGATGGAGGGCTTTTTCTCCTTCGCCAGATTCTTTGCGGAGAACTCGCGGAAGGCCGCCGTCACCGCGTCGGCGTCCCTGCCCTTAAAGAACACCAGGTACCGGGGAATCTCCCCGGTGGTATCTTTTTTCAGGGCAAAGTCAATGCCGTACTTCTTCGCCGTGGCGGAGAACGCCTTGATATTCTGGTCCGTGATCTCAATGTTGGAAACGCCGGTGTTGTGCTTCATAAGCTGACGGAGTGTCTGCTTGCCGTGATGGAGTTGCGGGTTTTTCTTGTGCTTTTCCATATCCGCCAGCACCTTCTTCATGGCCTGCTGCAAGAGCTGGGCGGTCATTTTACCGGTCTCCACACAAAGCGCAAGGGTTTTCTGCGTGATTTCTTCCTGCAAGGCGTTCACCTCCGATCTCCGCTGCCGTACAGGTCATGGCTGACAAGGGATGTGTAGTAGCTGTCCATCGTGACCGGTGCGTTATACAGCGCCGCCAGCAGATATTTCTTGATATTGCGGACATAGGTGGTGTTCTCCCGCATCCGGTCAAGGACATACTCGATGTGGGAGCTGCCGATCTTCAAGAACCGGGACTTCACCACCTCGGCGGGGTAGTCGTCCCCGGCGATACGGATCATCTTACGGTTGGAGCAGACGGTATCCACCATGAGCTCCACCAGCTCATCCAGACGGTCCCTGTCCAGCTTTTCATCCTGGGTGAGGATATCGTAGTCGATGTTCTCCAAAATGATCTCCCGGTAGCTCTCGCGCTCCCGCATCCTGTCCTGTCCGATCCTGCTTTTTTCTCTGGGGGTAGGGGGACTTGATGGGATAGGACTTGATCCTTGCGTAATTGATAATTCTTTATTTTGTTCTTTAGTATTTAATTGGGCGGGGTTTTCCTGAATTGGGGCATCCAACATTGGCTTCACCTGTATTGGATTTTCCCGTATAGGTTTTTCCCGGATAGGCGCGGGCGTCTGTGCCGGCTCCTTCGGCTGCTCCAAAATGGTGTACTCGATGGAGCCAAGCTGCCCGTTCTCGTTGCGGACGCGCGCCCGGACGAGATAGCCGTGCGCCTCCAGCTCCCGGATCCCGCCGCTGATGCTGTCGATACCGTCCTTGCAGATGCGGGCAAGCCCCTTCATGGTATAGTCCCAGTCCTCCGGCAGCGACAGCATGAGGGACAGCAGCCCCTTCGCTTTCAGGGACAGCGACCTGTCCCGCAGGTGGTAGTTGGACATGACCGTGTAATCTCTGGTCTTTTCGATGCGGAAAACTGCCATATCCGCGCCTCCTTTCTCTGGTTTTGAAAAGTGTTGATTTTGGCGCAAAAAAGCCCCTGTCCTGCACTCCCGGACGCTTCCCATGGGAAAACACCCACGCCGCCTTTTAAGCGGCGCTCTGAGAGGAAAAAACAGAGGTTTTCGCACCCTAATTGATACATTTTTCGGGTGGGTACAGGCACGGATATGAAAAAACGCCATAGGGCGGCTGCCTATGGCGTGGGGACAGGAAAAGGGCGCTGATGTGAAAATCAGCGCCCTTCGTGCCTGTCAGTATGAGATTTTTGACTTCGTACCGTGTTCCCTGCCTTTGAAAACATTGATTTTACTGACTTTTTCATGTTTTCTTATTAGGAGGCGGGGAATGGTCGCCCGTTTTTTATTGTTTCGTCGGCAATCACCGGTCGGGATGCCGCAACAACCGTACTGGCAGGCGCGTCAGTTCGTCTCCAAAAAGAAGTCCTTGTCGATTATCGCCTGGAGCGCCTGCTGCACGGCGGTGTCGAAGCCGAGCTCACGCAGCTTGCACACGCCCTCGATGGTCGTGCCGCCGGGGGAGCACACCGCGTTCATGAGTGCGATTGGGTGCTCGGAGCTGTTCATAGCAAGCGCGCCGCTGCCCATAACCGTCGCGGTGGCGATCTCCTCGGCGATCGGTCTTGCAAATTCCGCGCGGACACCCGCCTCCGCCAGAGCGTCAATGTACATCAAAACAAACGCGCCCGATGCCCCGCCGAGAGCTCCGAATGCCGGAAACAGGTCTTCATCTATATGGTACACCTTGTACGCCTTGCCGACCGACGAGAATATCGCGTCGGCGGTTTTTATATGTGCGCTCGTTGCCGCCTTGCCGCCGTATATCGCCGTTACGGAGACTTTTTATACTTGAAGTCGCTTAACAACGAGTATAAATTGGATATTCAACAATAGAGAAAGCGACCATACCAGGCACGAAGCCCGATATGGTCATTATTCTTTTGCAACCCGCTTGAAGAATGCCAGTTAAAAATATGTTTTTTGCATATCCCTAATTAGCACCTTCTGATGGGGGAGCCTTTTGCTGCCTCGCGGGCTTTCAGTCCAGCAGCGCGAGCGCCTGCAAAACGGCCGCGGCCGACGCATCGGCCGCGTGCTGCTCGAACTGCTCGAACGACGCGGCGGCCGTGCCGTCGGCCAGATCCGAGATCGCACGCACCACGGCAAACGGCACGCCGCTCATGCTCGCCGCCTGCGCGACCGCGCCGCCCTCCATCTCCGCCGCCATGGCGGCCGGGAACGCGCGGCGGATGGCGGCCTTTGCCGCCGCGCCGGAGATGAACTGGTCGCCCGTGGCGACCAGGCCGCGGTGCACCCGCTGCGCGCCGATCGCGTTGCCGGCCGTCTGCGCCAGCAGCGCGGACAGTACCGCGTCGGGCGCGAACACCGTCGGCGCGCCGGGGTCGCCCATGCACACGCAGCCGCGCACGAAGCCGATGGGCGCGGCATCAAAATCGTGCTGCACCAGCCCGTCAGCCACCACGATGTCGCCGACGGCGAGGCCGCTTGCCAGCCCGCCTGCGATGCCGGTGTTGATGACCGCGCCGGGCGCGAACCGGTCGATGAGCACCTGCGTGCAGCGCGCCGCGCTGACTTTGCCGATGCCGCACCGGACGAGCACGACCTCCCGCGCGCCCAGGCGGCCCGTGCGAAAGACCAGCCCCTGTACGGTCTCCTGCGCGGGCTGCGTGAGCGCCGCGATGAGCGCGGCGAGCTCCGAATCCATGGCGCCGATGACGCCGATCCGGTCATAAGGCATGGTGACATCCCCTTCCGAAGGCGCGGCCGCGGCCGTGCCGGTTTTTGTCCACCTTAATCCATCCGCCCGCCGGTGTCAAGCCGCACTATGAAATTTATGAGTCGCTCATAAATTTGCGGATATCTTGTTTCTGCCGTGTGACCTGCTATCATGACGGAAGCTTCAAAAATCACAGCAGGAGGAATGCATCATGCTCAACGAAAACGTCAAAAAACTGCTCAAGGAAAACATGTGGGACCTGGCCACCTGCAGCGCCGGTGTGCCGAATGCGGTGCCGGTCGCGTTCAAGGACGTGACGGACGACGGCAAGATCGTCGTTGGCGATGTGTTCCTGGACACGACGCTGCGCAACCTCGCCGCGAATGACGGCCGCATCGCCATCTCCGTGTACGACGCCAAGACGCTCGAAGGCTATCAGATCCGCGGCACGGCCGAGTACGTTGCGGACGGGCGCGGTCGTGACCACGTTCAAGGCTATGGTCGAGCAGATGTTCCAGGGCGCGGCCACGGCGAAGGGCGCGCTGATCATCACGCCGGAGACCGTCATCGTCACGACGCCCGGCTCGGAGAACAAAAAGGTCCTGTAACGGCAATTTTCCATCGCTTTTTGATCCTTCTCTTTTTGCCCGGAGGCGGGCGCGGACGTGCCATGCGTTTCGCGCCCGTTTCTGCACACTTGCATCCCGGGCGAGACTGCGGTATGCTATAGGCAGGAAACAGCAGAAAGGAGCCATTTTTTATGCGCATTGCAGTCCCTTATGAAAACGGAAACATTTTTCAGCACTTTGGCCGCTCAGAGGCGTTCAAGTTTTATGACGTTGACGGCGGCGCGGTCACGGCGGCGGCCGTCGTGTCCACGAACGGCAGCGGCCACGGCGCGCTGGCGGGCTTTCTGTTTCACCTCAAACATAATAAAGATTCCCACCAACGTGATAATCACACTGGTAATGGCTATCGCCTGATTATCCCTTTTGACTTCCGTACTGTCTTTCTTTTTAGGTTTTGCCGCCTGCGGCGTAATAACCGCACCGCAGTGCGTACACACATTCAAACCATCTGCTACATTTCCCTTACACTTTGGACAAATTTTCATATTCCTCTCCATTCCGCAGGCATTTTCTAATGCCAGAGGAATCGCGAGCCAAATATCAGATTTGGCTCTGCGATAAAGACAGAT
>OHMY01000374.1_pt1 | contig 31978 bp, 26 predicted proteins | sample 1569381 | NCBI WGS metagenome assembly OHMY01 (sample SAMEA3879528, study PRJEB24766) | human gut metagenome | biome: human-associated habitat; feature: feces | place: USA | collected 1985/1987
CCACGCCGACGCCTGAGCAGCCCACGCCGACGCCTGAGCAGCCCACGCCGACGCCTGAGCAGCCCACGCCGACGCCTGAGCAGCCCACGCCGACGCCTGAGCAGCCCACGCCGACGCCCGAGCCTGAGGATCCCCCGAAGGCCGGCGGCGTTAGCCTGGTACTGATTGGCGTTGCAGCGGCTACGCTTGGCTCAATCGGTTTTATAGCCAAACGGAAAAGGGGTTAACCTATTGTAAAGATCTGTTTCAATAAAACGATTACTAAAAAAGAGGGGCCGTATCTACGGCCCCTTCAGTGTGCCGAAAAAATGGCTGCGCCACGTTTTTCGAGTTAACACGTAGGCTTGCACATTGGCGCGGTCAGCGGCCCGTGAAAAGAAACCTTTGCTGCGCAAGTCATTCCGAATCTGACGCATATGTCGTCAGGTTCGGTTAAAGCCTATGGAGGTTGCGGCTCCGACCCAACCCCGGGTTTTTTGACAGGCTTAAGGGGCCGTGTCTACGGCCCCTTAACCGTCGAAATCTACAAATGATTCGGGCAAGGCGGATGAGAGCTTGATAATTTAATGATTACGCGCATGCTAAGCTTACGCTCTGAAGTATTATGCATGGGGCCGCTCTTAAACAATTAAGTCTCTTGAAAATGCTATCGATGGTAAAGCGGCATAGCCTGCCTATATAAACATAATAGATATAATCTTAATATGTAAATAATGCCTTTTAATTTTATAATATGGATTATAAATTAAAGGGCTCAGTTGACCGTGCATAAATTTAAGCTCAATACCATGCCTCAAAGCAATACCCGGCTTTCCATAGCGGTAAGCCGGGTTTGATTACTGCTTTTGCAGGGTTAAACGGCCTACAAACGCCCGCCGGTTATTCCTGAGCCATAAACGGGTAGGATATGGCGGAGGAAGGGACCAGATTTTCCTTGACGGTACGGGGGCTCAGCCAGCGGTTTAGGTTAAGCGCGCTTCCCGCTTTATCGTTTGTGCCGGAAGCGCGTCCGCCGCCGAAGGGCTGCTGGCCCACAACCGCCCCGGTAGGCTTATCGTTGATATAGAAATTGCCCGCGCTGTGGCGCAGCATCCTTTCCATATACTCGATGGCATAGCGGTCGTTTGCGAAAATAGCGCCCGTAAGGGCATACGGTGAGGCCGTATCGCAGATATGCAGCGTTTCGTCCAGCTTGTCGTCCTCGTATACGTAAACGGTAAGCACCGGCCCGAAGATTTCCTCCACCATTGTTTTAAAATCCGGCTTTTGAGCCAATATGATGGTTGGCGCGACAAAATAGCCCTTTGAATCGTCGCAGTTTCCTCCGCACAGGATCTGAGCGTCCGGCGACTGTTCTGCAAACTCAATATACGCTTTAATATTATCGAATGAAGCTTTGTCGATAACAGCGCCCATGAAATTTGTAAAGTCCCTAACATCGCCCATCTTAAGCTTTGAAACAGCGTCGATTAGGCGGGGCTTTATCTCACCCCATAGACTGTTGGGAATAAACGCGCGCGACGCCGCGGAGCATTTCTGGCCCTGATATTCAAACGCGCCGCGTACCAGCGCTGCCGTCAGCGGCTCAACATCGGCGGTGGGGTGGGCGAACACAAAATCCTTTCCGCCGGTTTCACCAACAAGTCGGGGATATGACTCATACCTGCCAATCTGTTGGCCGACCTGAGCCCATACGCTGCGGAATACGGACGTGGAGCCGGTGAAGTGGAAGCCGCCGAGTTTCGGGTGGTTGAGTACATACGTGCTGATATCGCTTCCGCGGCAGGGCACGAAGTTGATAACGCCGGCGGGAAGGCCGGCTTCCATCAACAACTGCATAACATAGTAGTTCGAGAGCACGGCGGTTGAGGAGGGCTTCCACAACACCGTGTTGCCCAGCATTGCGGGCGCGGTACATAAATTGCCGCCGATTGATGTGAAGTTAAAGGGCGTAACCGCCACAACAAACCCGTCCAAAGGCCGATATTCCACTCGGTTGATAACGCCCGGCGTTGAAATGGGCTGCTCTTTAAATATTTCCTGCGCAAAATATGCGTTGAACCTGAAAAAATCGCACAGCTCGCACACGCAGTCGATCTCCGCCTGAAAAGCGGTTTTGCTTTGACCCAGCATGGTCGCGGCGTTCATCTTTTGCCTGTGCGGACCCGCCAAAAGATCCGCCGCTTTTTTGAATATGCTGGCGCGCTGGACCCAGGGCGTTTCCTCCCATTGCTCCTTTGCGCTTAACGCAGCTTCGATGGCGGACTGTAATTGAGCCTCGCCCGCCATGTGGTATTGAGCGATAACCGTTTTATGCTCATGAGGAACAACGCACGTTCCCATGCGTCCGGTACGGACCTCTTTCCCGCCGATAATAAGCGGTATCTCTACGGTTTGGGCAGCCTGCTTCTCCAGCTCCTTTTTAAGCTCCGCCCTTTCCGGGGTTCCTGGCGCGTAGGAGAGGATGGGTTCATTTTCTGGCATTGCCATGTGAAAGTGGAAATTGCTCATTCTAAACTCCTTTCAATGTGAAACAATTAGAGGGGGCGTAGGGCACGTCTCATTTTAGCGAATACCCAGCACCCTCCGCCGCGGGAATACAGCGGTTTAAACGGGCGGACGGATCGGCCCTATCGATAATACGGCGCGCCGAACGCTTTATCCGCCGGCAAAAACTTATCACTTAGTGAAGCCTTTAAAATATATAAAGAGCTTCGCTGACAATTTACATTTTAACACAAATCCGCCTCAGGGTGAACTTGCCAATTTGTATAAAATACGATATTCTAGTTTTAAGATATAAACAAAACCCTATAGATAAGGCGGTGCTCAATGAGACTTTCAGAACATCCAATTCTTGAATTTAACCGGGGCAAGGAAATCAGCTTTACATTTAATGGACGTAAGATGACGGGATATGAAGGGGAAACCATTGCCGCCGCCCTGCATGCCGCCGGTGTTAAGGAGCTTGGGGAGAGCATCATCCTTCATAGGCCGCGAGGGCTTTACTGCGCGATTGGGAATTGCTCCTCCTGTCTGATGACGGTTGACGGGGTGGCCAATGTAAAGGTGTGCGTGACCGAGCTTTGCGACGGTATGGCCGTAGAATTTCAAAAGGGAAAGGGGACGGTTGTATGATAAGCACGGAGCTGCTGATAATCGGCGGCGGTCCGGCCGGGCTGTGCGCGGCAATCAGCGCCGCGGGCAGCGGAAGCCGGGTTACGCTTTTGGAGAGAAACCGCGCGCTTGGCGGTCAACTGGTCAAGCAAACGCATATGTTTTTCGGTTCTGAAAAGCAATATGCGTCAACTCGCGGTATCGACATCGCGTCAATCCTTCTTTATGAGTTAAAAAAGTATGGCGATAGAGTAAAGATCATGACGGACACAACCGCGGTAGGTATTTACGAGGACGGCATCGTTACAGCTTTATATAAGGAAGAAAAATACTTAAAAATCCGGCCTCAGGCTATAATTGCCGCCACGGGCGCTTACGAAAAGCCGCTGGCGTTCCCGAATAACGATTTGCCGGGCGTGTATGGCGCCGGCGCCGTCCAGACGCTGATGAACGTATACGGCGTTAAACCGGGGAACAGGGCCTTGATGGTCGGCGCGGGAAACATCGGGCTTATCGTAAGCTATCAACTTATGCAGGCGGGCGTACAGGTAGGGGCGATTTTAGACGCTGCCCCAAAGATTGGCGGATACCTGGTACACGCTTCCAAAGTCGCGCGCATGGGCGTGCCGATACTATCCTCGCACACGGTTAAGGAGGCGCAGGGCAATACGCGCCTGAAGCGCGCCGTCGTGTGCCGTGTGGATTCGAGCTTTAGCCCGATTCCAGGTACGGAAAAGGCGTTTGATGTGGATACGATGTGCATCGCCGTTGGGTTATCGCCGCTTAACGAGCTGCTTGAGATGCGCGGGTGCAAAATGAAATATGTTCCGCAGCTTGGCGGAAGCGTCCCCGTCCGCGGAGAAAACTATGAAACCTCGGTCGACTCCCTGTTTGTCGCCGGAGATACCTCGGGCATTGAGGAAGCGAGCAGCGCGATGGTGGAGGGGCGGATAGCGGGCCTTTGCGCGAGCGCGAAAATCGGCCGCAGGCGGCCTGACTACGACGAGCTTTTAAGCGATTACTTCAGGCAGCTCGACGAGCTCAGATCCGGCCCGGCGGGGCGGCATATACGCGAGGGCGCGGCTCAAACCCTGATAAAGGAAGGTGAGCAATATGTTTAAAGAAACGGGTATCCCGTCCCCGGATATGGTTTTAAAGCGATTCCCGCCGATGGAGCGGATAAACAAAGGGCCCGTAGCCGTAGTGGAATGCTATGAGCGCATTCCCTGCAACCCTTGCCAGCGTGCCTGCAAGTTTGGGGCGATACGCGTTGGCGACGATATAAACAACCTGCCTGTGCTGGATTTTGAGGCATGCACGGGCTGCGGGCTTTGCGTGAGCCGCTGCCCGGGGCTGGCAATCATGATTGTGGACGGCTCCAAAAACAGCTCTACGGTTGAGATGCGCGTGCCGTATGAGTTCCTGCCTCTGCCCAAACCGGGCGAAGAGGTTTGGGCTCTTGACAGGGCGGGAAAGCGTATAGGAAAAGTAAAGGTGGTTAAGGTGATGAACCCGGGCTCGTTTGACCGAACGCCGATTATAGCGGCGGAGGTTGATCGCGCGCTCATATACGCGTTTAGAAACATCAGCGTGGAGGATAGCGCCAATGGAAGATAATATCATTGTATGCAGGTGTTCGGATGTTACCCTCAGCCAGGTGCGCAGGCTGATTACGGAAGGTTATACGTCGTTTGATGAGATAAAGCGCATAACCCGATCCGGCATGGGGCCGTGCAGGGGTAAGACCTGCGGGCCTATAATCATGCGTGAAATCGCGCTTGCGACGGGCAGACGGGTAAGCGAGCTTGAAAACCAAACGTGCAGGCCGCCGGTTACAGGCGTGCGGCTTGAGCTTATTGCGGAGGAGGCGGAAAAAGATGATAAGAACGGCTGACGTTGTAATCATCGGCGGCGGCATTTCAGGCTGTTCCTCCGCCTACCAGCTGGCCAAACGCGGCGTAAAAAATATCGTGGTGGTTGAGCGCGGGTTCGTATGCAGGGGTTCGACCGGGGCTTGCGGAGCGGGAGTGCGCATGCAATGGGGTACGGAGATGAACTGCCGCCTTGCCCAGTACAGCATTGATTTTTACGAGCGCGCGAACGAATTGCTTGAATATGAAGGCGACGTGGAGTTTAAGCAAAAGGGATACCTCCTCATATCGGACGATGAGCGCGAGCTTGAGCAGTTTAAAAAGAATATCGCCGTACAGCGCGCCTTGGGGATTGATTCAAGGATTATTACGCTTGAAGAGGCTAAATCGCTTGTGCCGCACCTGAACGCAGAGATACTAAAGGGCGCGGCATATTGTGAAAAGGACGGGTTTTTGAACCCGTTCCTGACAACGGACGCGTTTTACCGCGCAGCCAGGCGCATGGGGGTTGCTTTCCTGACTCATACGGAAGTAACGGGGATACGGCTGCAAAATTCAAGGGTGGCTGCTGTTGAAACTTCCGCCGGGCCGATTTTTACGCGCGTTGCGGTAAACGCGGCGGGCGGGTACGCCAGGCGGATATGCGATATGGCTGGTGTTGAATTCCCGTCTTATTCGGAGCGGCACCAGATATTGGTTACAGAGCCGGTCGAGCCCATGCAGGATCCCATGGTGATGTCGTTCGGCATGAACCTGTACGCCCAGCAATCCCCGCACGGCTCTTTTATCATGGGCCGCAGCGACGAAAGCGAGCCTAGGGATCTTAGGGTCACGTCCAGCTGGCGCTTTTTAGAGGAGATGGCCGTTACCATAAGGCGCGTGCTGCCCCCGGTCGCCAAGCTGCGCGTTATCAGGCAATGGGCGGGCCTGTATAATATTACGCCGGATCGCCAGCCGGTCTACGATGAGGCGCAGGAAGCCGCAGGGTTTTTCATAGCGGCGGGATTTAGCGGGCATGGGTTTATGTTCGGCCCTGTCACCGGGATGGCGGTCGCGGATATGGTTTTGAACCAGCACTGCGGTTTGGATGTAAGCAGGCTGGGCTTAAAGCGATTTGAATCCGGCGGGCTCGTTTATGAACCGTCTGTAGTATAAGCTCAATAATGGGGGAAAATGAAGCCGGGGGTTACCCCGGCTTCAGCCCGATGAAAAACTGCGTTTACCATCGAAAAAACGCGTACCCTGCGCTGCCGCGGACGGTATTATATACCAAAAGGAGTATTTATGGATTTAAAGCTAGCCGCCATGGATGACTTACCAGAATTAAAAGCAGTATACAAAAAAATAATTGAGTGTATGGATGAGAACAATATCCCAATTTGGGATGATATTTATCCTTGTGAGCTTTTCAATGAAGATATTAAAAGTAACCGTCTTTATATTTTAACGGAAAATAGTGAAATCATTTCAGCATTCGTTTTGTCTGAATCGAATGCGGGTTCCGAAAATATAACATGGAAAAACAAACATGCTAAAGCATTATATCTTGACAGGCTTGGAGTGAATGTAAATTATATGAGAAGAGGAATAGGCGGGTTAACGCTCGTTAAAGCGATTGCCCTTGCAAAAGAAAAGGGCGCTGAATATTTAAGGCTTTTTGTTGCGGATATAAATAAACCTGCGATAAGCCTTTATATAAAGAGCGGCTTCTTACCCGCTGACGGATTATATGAAGAAATTATTGATGATGGCTTTATATTGCGTGAATTAGGATTTGAAATCAAAACTTCACTATAGCATATTGGAGCTTTTGGACGCTGCTTGGTTAACACTGCTACGCCTTATTTCGAGAAACTGCCTTTTAAAAATTTTATTTTCTATCGCCTCAGTAAATCTAATTAAAACCCGTCTACAAAACAGCCGTTTGAATTATTATAAATAAATATGATATAGAGGAAGACCACTATATTTGCTTTAGAAGCTTTCACGTAAGTATGACACCGGCAGCATAAACGTTCATGGCAGGATGGGTATCCAGCTTCAATCGGCCTCGCTGCCATCACATATAAAGCCGATGGAAGCCCTTTCGCTGTTCACGAAATGGAACAATGTAAGAATAGACCGCGCCATGCTAACCGCCCTAGGGATTGACGGCATGACGAAAACGCGATATAAGGATTTGTCAACGGGACAAAAACGGCGTTTACATCTTGCTTAGCTTTAATCAGCAACTAGGATCGTGTTTCTCGACGAGCCGACCGCAGGCCTTGATGTTGAAGGCAGATTGTCGGAAAGCGTGTTGACAGCCGTGAGAAAAGGCGCCCATTTTAGCGTCCTTTGATAGCGAAAAAAACATCTATGGTTGGTTTTTACCCAAGCTTTCATCGGTGTGCAGCTCATACTCCAAATTTTTTGACTCGTAGGGGCTTTTTGGCAGCCACTGTGTATAGAAAAACCGTTTTGCTTTCCCTGCGTATAGGCCCCACATAAAGATGAATTTCGGCGCAACCGTTATCTTTGCGTATTCACCCTGCGGCAAAATGAGTTTCTCCAGGCCCTCCGACCGTTTCTCGCCTCCAATAAACAGTTCGGCATCCCCCGACTGCGCGTTGTAATTTCGGGTTAGTACGATAAAAGGCAAAACCTCGCCTTTCTTTGTGCGGGTTATCTTGTGATATGCCGCCGCTAAGCTTGAAATATCCTTCGATATTGTTTGGTCGTTCGCTTTCCCCCACAAGCCATACCATGATAGCTCGCCGCATTGTAAAAGCCACACTACGGGCTTAGCCATATATAAGCCTCCATAAAAAGATATTAATATCGCTCAGCGGATTAGCCGATAGCTTTATTTTACTGCTTTGGCGTTTCCATGTCAAAGACGAGCGCCATGTTAGTATATGATTGTTAACGCTGCGCAACATAAAACTGGGTTATCTAAACGGCTGCATCCAATAAGTTCAGCGTTTTTTGCAGGCGGTATAATTTCAACGGTCAATTGCCGGCGCGAATGGTTCATAGCCGCCGACACAAAAAAGTAAAAATAGCAGGCGCAGGAAAGAGCCTTATGAAAATATTAATAATTTAATAATAAAGAACGAATAATTATAATTAATTATTGTTTTATACTGTATTATGCCGCATTACGGAAAGGGGTTGGAGTCAATTGGATGAGAAGATACTTATTGTGGATGACGAGCGGGAAATAGCTGATTTGGTTGAACTATATCTGCAAAATGAAGGATATACTATTTTTAAATATTATACCGCAAAAGAAGCGCTCGAATGTATTGATAAAGTCCAGTTGGATCTTGCTATATTGGATTTAATGCTCCCAGATACCGACGGCCTTTCTATATGCCAAAAGATCCGGGGCAAGCATACCTATCCTATAATCATGTTGACGGCAAAAGACGCGGAGACGGATAAAATCACGGGGCTGACACTCGGCGCGGACGATTATATTACGAAACCTTTTCGTCCTCTGGAATTAGTGGCGCGGGTCAAGGCGCAGCTGCGAAGATATATAAAATATAGTGGAACGGCGGTACAGAACAAAAATGTCATCATTCATTCCGACCTTGTCGTTGAAGTAAATACCCATGAATGTTATTTGAACGATAAACCGCTTTCACTTACTCCTACCGAGTTTTCAATTTTGCGCATACTCTGTGAGAACAAAGGAAATGTAGTTAGCTCGGAACAGCTTTTTCATGAAATATGGGGCGACGAATATTACAGCAAGAGCAATAATACTATTACTGTGCATATAAGGCATTTGCGCGAAAAGATGAACGACACCGTTAACAATCCAAAATATATCAAAACCGTCTGGGGGGTTGGATATAAAATTGAGGATTAAAAAGATGAACAGAAAAGCCGATTACTCTAAAATCAAGCGCAAACTTTATTCATATGTCCTGATAGCGGGTATTGGAGCTGTCGTAATTGTAGCGTTTATGCGCGAGCTAATCCGGGGAGACGCTGGCGATTGGATTGTGGATTTCTTACAAAAGAGCTTTCGTTTGCAGCATCAGGATGCTTTGTATATATATCAAAAAATCATACGATTTAATTTTGATATTATCATTTATGCCGCGTTTGCTGTTTGCTTTTTATTTTTATTCAGAATTATCATATCCAAATTCGTGAGATATTTTGATGAGGTAAATGCCGGCATTGACCTGCTCGTTCTGGGCGAGGATAAGCAAATCGAATTTTCCGCGGAAATGGCATTTATGGAACAAAAGCTAAATTCATTGAAACAGATCCTTGAAAAACGCGAACAGGACGCAAAGCTGTCAGAGCGGGGAAAAAATGACTTGGTTATGTATCTGGCTCACGACATTAAAACGCCGCTTACCTCAGTTATCGGTTATTTGAGCTTGCTCGACGAAGCTCCGGATATGCCGGCGGGGCAAAAGGCAAAATATGTGCATATAACGCTGGACAAGGCGTATCGGCTCGAACAGCTTATCAATGAATTTTTTGAGATTACGCGTTATAACCTCCAAACAATTACGCTGTCAAAAAAGAAAATAGATCTTTACTATATGCTGGTGCAGATGGTCGATGAATTTTACCCGCAGCTTTCCGCGAAAGGAAAACAGGCGGACATCCATGCTCCCGAGACTTTGACGGTATACGGCGATCCTGACAAGTTAGCGCGGGTTTTTAATAATGTTCTGAAAAACGCTGTGGTTTACAGCACGGATAACAGCGTTATAGAAATAACTGCGACAGTAACTGGCGATGTTGCGTATATCGTTTTCAAAAGCGCCGGAAGTATTCCAAAGGATAAACTCACTTCCATTTTTGATAAATTCTATCGGTTAGATACCGCTCGATCCTCCGATACCGGCGGCGCAGGCCTTGGGCTTGCGATTGCGAAAGAAATCGTTGTTCTGCACGGAGGGCAAATCTACGCTGATAGCGACGGCGAGCATACAACATTTACAGTGGAGCTTCCCGTTATGTAGCGAATGGCTTAGGAAAACATCTGGGTTACTTGTGTTTTTTCTTAGGAAATTAACAATCAAATATTAAAAAACGGCTCGTTCTTTTTCGATAGGCTTATATCGTAGGAACGAGCTTGTTTTTACAATCATGATATTAATGGAAAGGATTTATTATTGTGTAAAAACAAAGTGGTATATCAGAAAGTTCAACGCCGCAAATCAACATTGATTTAGGGGAAATGAACTTGTGTGAAGTAACTATAAGCGTAATTATTGAACTTAAAATATTTGAAAAGGCAGGTTGAGCATATGAAGCATGTAGGAATTACTGTTTTTGAATGTGAAAAAGACGAAGCGTATGTGTTTCTTGAACTTTCACCGCGTTTTGGCGTTGCGCCTACAATATCAAGCGCCACGGTTACGGAATGCGGCTCAATACCGGTAACGGGTAATCGATGTATCAGTGTAGGGCATAAATCCAAGATCTCTGAATCCAACCTTGTTACCCTGCGCAAAGCCGGCGTTAAGTACATTTCCACACGGAGCATTGGGTACGATCATATAGATACGCTAGCCGCCCAAAGAATGGGGATCACCATTGAAAACGTGGCATACTCGCCGGATGGTGTTGCCGATTATACACTGATGCTTATGCTTATGTCAATACGTGGCGCAAAGCCCCTGGTGACCGGCGCGGAAAGGCTTGATTTTAGGCTGGATACTGTTCGTGCAAAAGAATTGCGTGATATGACAGTTGGAGTAGTGGGAACTGGGCGTATAGGCAAAGCGGTTATTGATAGGCTTCGCGGTTTTGGATGCCGCGTTTTAGCATATAACCGAACCCCTGAGGGGGATTGCGTACCGCTGCATGAACTGCTTGAAAAAAGCGACATTATTACTCTGCATACGTCGCTTAACGCCGATACATACCATATGATTGGCCGTGAGCAATTGAAAATCATGAAGCCGGGCGCTTTTTTGGTCAACACTGGCCGCGGCGCTCTGATAGATACGGATGAGCTAATCAAGGCGCTCGAATCAGATCAAATAGGCGGAGCCGCGTTAGACGTATTGGAGGGAGAAGAAGGGCTTTTCTATTTTGACTGCTCACAAAAGCCTATCGACAATCAATATTTGCTTACGCTCCAAAAAATGCCGAATGTGATTATTACGCCGCATACGGCTTACTATACCGGCCGTGTTTTATACGATACCATCAAAAAAACACTGTTGAATTGTCTAAACTTTGAAAGAGGCCAAAGCAATGAATAAATTAAAGATTGCAGTTCTGTTTGGGGGTTGCTCGGAGGAGCACGATGTGTCGATTAAATCGGCGCGGGAGATTGCAAACAGCATAGACATGGAAAAATATGAGCCAATATACATTGGAATCACACGTTCCGGCAATTGGAAAATGTGCGAAAAGCCATGTGAGGATTGGGATAACGATAACTGTCGTTCGGCCGTGATTTCCACGGACAAGAGTACGCATGGATTGATTATATATCAAGGCGGCGAATACCAAACCCGGTATATCGACGTGGTATTCCCTGTTCTGCACGGTAAAACAGGCGAGGATGGAGTAATTCAGGGCTTGTTGGAGTTGTCCGGCATTCCTTATGTAGGATGTGACGTTCAAAGCTCTGCGATATGTATGGATAAATCGCTTGCCTACATAGTAGTGAATAACGCGGGCATTGCTACCCCTGAATTTGTAATTTTAAATAGTGGCGAACTGCCTGATTTAAGCAGACTATCATACCCTGTTTTTGTTAAACCGGCTCGTTCCGGCTCATCCTTCGGCGTTTCAAAAGTAACCCGAGAAAATGAGCTGGATTCCGCCATCGGCCTGGCAAGGCGCTATGATAAAAAAGTAATCATCGAAGAAGCGGTTTCAGGCAGCGAGGTCGGCTGCGCCGTACTGGGAGACGATTCTGACTTAATTGTTGGTGAGTTAGACCAGATAACGCTTAAGCACGGTTTTTTTCAAATACATCAGGAAGCAAAGCCGGAAGAAGGATCGAGGAACGCTTTTATTACTGTTCCCGCGGACCTGCCGCCGGAAAAACGGACAAAAATACAGGAAACCGCGAAATTAATTTATAAGGCTCTCGGCTGCAAAGGGCTTGCCCGTGTAGATATGTTTGTGCAGGAAAATGGGGGCGTTATATACAATGAAGTTAATACGCTTCCTGGATTCACCTCGTACAGCCGTTATCCGCGCATGATGAATGCCGCGGGGTTATCGCTTTCAAAGATTGTCGACCTTCTAATTGGGCTGGCGGCGGGAGGTTGAGCAGCTTGGATAAAGGATTTGTTTTTCTTGATCAAATATTAAGCGGTGGGGTTCGCTGGGATTCTAAATATGCCACATGGGATAATTTTACCGGTAAGCCGGTAGAAGGATATGAGGTAAACCGTATAGTGGGAACATATGATTTGGCTGTTGCGCTGCTAAAAGCAAGGAAGAAGGCTGCGGCCCTTGGTTACGGCTTGCTTCTTTGGGATGGTTATCGACCTCAATGCGCGGTAGATAATTTCTTACGCTGGTCTACGCAGCCGGAAGACGGCAGCACAAAGGAAGAATACTACCCGAATATTGAGCGACGAGAATTAGTAAATGAAGGATATATTGCGCCAAAATCAAGCCATAGCCGCGGAAGCGCCATTGACCTTACGCTTTACCGATTGGATACGCGTGAGACTGTACCTATGGGAAGCGGCTTCGATTTTATGGATGAACGCTCACATCATGCTACAAAAGCAATTACAAATAATGAAGCGCAAAATCGGCGGCTGCTATGTTCCATCATGCAAGAAAGCGGATTTGAATCATATGCATATGAATGGTGGCACTATGTGTTGAGAGAGGAACCATACCCGGATAGGTATTTTAATTTCGCCATTGCGAGTTAAAGCATCGATTTTCATGTGGTATATGAAATTCTAACCGCTTTACGGGAATAAAAAAGCCGTCGGACGGCCGATGTTATCCTGCCGGTTTGACCGCGAGAAGCCAAAACGAAAGTTTAATAAATGCGGTCGTCTTGGATGGCTTATATCTGCTTTTATCAGTGATTAGCGGCAATAGGTGAGCGACGCCATTTTGCATGCTGCGCTTATCCCGCCATACCGATTGATTTATCGGCTAGGTACACAAAATAGTTTACTCTCTTAACGAGTATGCGGCAAGCAATATGGATTGCCCCTTTTTTTGTGCCTTATCAGCTTATGACGCGTATGAATTATTGGCGTTAAAGCCATCGCAACCGCTGGTTGCGCCTGGTTTTAGGATTGTTGCGGCGCAAAACTGCGAAAAACAGGCATAGTCCCATATTATAATGAAATGATATAGTCCTGCGTGCATCCCGTATGATGAGCATATTTCTATTCCTGAATAAATGCGTGCAGTTCTTGACTTAACGCATGACGCGGCTGAGGCCGATTAACGTGCAATTTAGCCCGCGACAGTCAAGTTCATAATAAATGGCTGTTACGCCTCAACCTCTGGTTGACAATATTATTTGCATCCAATTAAAATTCAAGCTACTATGTATAGACGGTTTTTCGACGCAACCGGATAATAAAAGCATATCAAAACTTAGGGAGGTTTGTATGCTGCTTAAAACTCGCAGATATACGCTGGCTGACGGCGTTTGGCTTCCGATTAAGGCGGGGCCGGTTTCCGCGGCGCTGATGATCCTAAGGAGGATAATATCGGCCGCGATTCCGACGCTGACAGCGGTTACTACCGCCTCGTTTGTGGACGCCGCTATCGGCGTGCTTGATGGGAGGCTGGGCATGGATGCTGTCGTATGGCCGCTCGTCGGCGTTGCGCTGGTAATGGCCTACAATATTATCGCGTATAAAATCACAGCCTTCGCACAGACAAAGCTCACCAACAGGCTCAGGCATTACCTGCGCCCGGAGCTTTTATCCAAGCGCGCAAAGCTGGAATATCGATGCATTGAGGATAGGGAGAAATGGGATCTCATTGAACGCGTTACAGCGCCCAAGGATGATAAGACCCCGGAGGACAGGATAATGAAATCCTTTACAAACATCCTACTGCTTGCATCACTCATAGCGGGTTTCTTTGGCGTAATCGCGCTGACCATATCCAAGGCATGGTGGGCCGGCGCGCTTATTTTGGCGTCATTTGGGGGGCTGATACTGATATCGCTCAAGGGCGGTAAGCTCTCTTACGGCGCGCAGGCGGCGGTATCCAAGGAAAAAAGGCGATATCAATACTTGCACGACGTGATGACAAAGCGAGAAACCGTATCGGAACGAACCCTGTTTGGATACAGCGAAAAGCTCAGCGGCGAGTATTATAAGGAATACGAGAAGGCGCGGCGTATGGAGTTTAAGACCAGCCTGAAGTGGTTCCTCCGCATGAACGCTGGCGGAGCGGCCGCGGGGCTGATAACCGCGGTATGCGTCCTAATACTGCTTTTCCCAACGATAAACGGCCAAATGAGCGTGGGTATGTTTATCGGCCTGGTTACAGCCCTGATGAGCATGGTGGGTTCCACCACGTGGCAGCTGACTAACTGCGCGGACGGCATAGCGAAGGATGTCAAGTATATGAGCGATTTTACCGAGTTCATGGCGCTGCCTGAACAGGAAGGGGGCGAGGCGCGTCCCGCAAAGGAGGCCCCTGATTTTGAAAGGCTACAGTTCAGGAACGTGACCTTCCGCTACCCGAATACCGAAGCAAAAATCCTCGACAACCTCTCCTTTACCATTGAGCGAGGCAAGCACTATTCGTTCGTGGGCGTTAACGGCGCGGGGAAAACCACCGTTACGAAGCTGCTTTTGGGACTGTACCGAAATTACGAGGGCAGTATACAAATAAACGGCAAGGAGCTGAGGGATATTAGCGCGCCTGAGCTTAAAAGCCTATTCGCCTGCGTGTTCCAGGATTTTGCCCGGTACCAGCTTACCCTGAGGGAAAATATCGCGCTGGGAAACGCGCATGGCGCAACGGAGGAGGAAATCGGGCGCGCAATGGATAAGGCGGGCGTAAGGCCGCTTGTGGAGCGAGTAGGGCCGGATGCGTTTTTGGGAAAGACAGATGAACAGGGCATCGACATCTCCGGTGGCGAATGGCAGCGTATCGCCATGGCGCGCGCGATTGCCAACCCGGCTCAGATCAAGATATTGGACGAACCCACAGCTGCGCTCGACCCGATAGCGGAACGCGATATTTATGAAAACTTCAGATCCATCAGCCAGGGGCACACGGTAATTTTCATCAGCCATCGGCTGGGTTCAACGCGTTTAGCCGATATCATTTACGTGCTCAACGCCGGAAGCGTGGCTGAGTCGGGCTCGCATGAGGAATTAATGGACGGTGGCGGCCTATACGCCCAAATGTTTGAAAGCCAAAGGAGCTGGTATATATGAAACCGAAGAATAAAACGAGAAACCTTTCATTTTTTTATATGCTGCGCAGACTGTTGCCGTTAACGCTCGGCCAGTTTAAGCCCTATGCCCTGCTACAGGTTTTTGTCGCGGTTTTTATGATGCTGGACATTATTTTACAGACCGTGGTCTCGGCAAGGTTTTTTGATTCGGTATCGGCCGCCGTGGGAACGGGCGATATTGGAAAGCCCGTAATCTGGCTTGCGGCGTTCGGGTTGCTTATCGTGCTTCAGCCCATTGTCAACGGTATTTTGAATTTTTGCTTTGGCGACCTGACAAAGAGAATGACTGGCAAGCTGCTTCCGCTCATTCAGCTTAAGGCGCAGCGCATTCCCGCGCTGGCGTTTGAAGAGCCGGAAACCCTTGACGATATCAATAAAGCGGAGACAGGCGCGCATGTCGGCTGCGGATTGGTTCTTGTGACGGCGGCGATACTAACGGCTTACCTTCCATATTTTATACTTATGGCGCTGTATCTATATTCTTTAAAGCCGATTCTCGGCATAGCGCCGGTTCTGGCTTTTATCCCCGTGGTACTTAGCCAGCTGGTCAGGGCCCGGGTGTTTACGCAGCTGGAGGATAAGGCCGCGCCCATGAGGCGTAAAATGGAACATTATGAAAAATGCGTAGGCGCGCCTGAGTTCTTTAAGGAAACCCGCCTGCTCGGCGCGTTTGGTTTCTATAAAAAGCTATATCGCCAAACGCTGTCGCTTTTTAATAAGGAAAAGTGGCGCGCGCAGAGGAAAACGGGCCTGATTGAGCTGGGTATGGAGCTGATAACTCTCGCGGGGTACGGGATAATGCTTTTCCTTTTGGTGGACGCGCTGTTAAGCGGTGAAATCACACCGGGCTCGTTCGCGGCGGTTTTCGCTTCCATAGGGGGGATTTTCAATATGATGGAGGAGATGATCGTACAGAACTTCGGCGAAGTGATGCAGAACAAGGGCGCTGTCGCAAACCTGATCCGGTTTTTGGATATGCCGGAACAGGACGGAGCTGATCGCGCCTCAGTTAAGGAAGGCGTCAGCCTTGAAAACGTGCGATTTAAATACCCCTCCGCGGCAGAGGAAAGCATTAAAGGCGTTGACTTAAGAATAAGGCCCGGCGAAACGCTTGCGGTGGTAGGAACGAACGGAGCCGGCAAGAGCACGCTGGTCAAGCTTATCATGGGTCTGTATACGCCAACAAGCGGTACTGTGCGCTTTGGCGGCACGGATTTAAAAAAGGCGGATAAAATGAGCATGTTTCAATCGACCTCAGCGGTTTTTCAGGATTATGGGCGGTACAAGATGACGCTTAAGGACAATGTTGAGATCAGCGCGGAGGAAGGGCGCTTGAACGAAGCGCTAATTCAGGCGGATGTAGACGGTTACGGCCCCTCCTATCCGGCAGGACTCGACACAATGCTTTCCCGCGAGTTTGACGGGGTTGACGTTTCGGGAGGACAGTGGCAGCGTATCGCAATCGCAAGGGGCCTTTATCGAACCCACGATCTTATTGTGCTGGATGAGCCCACCGCCGCTATTGATCCGATGGAGGAAACCAAGATATATAAAAAATTCGCTCAAATCGCGAAGGATTCTACGGCGGTCATCGTAACCCATAGGCTGGGTTCCGCGCGCATCGCCGACCGCATCGCCGTGATGAACGGAGGGGTTATCAGTCAAATCGGTACGCATGACGAGCTGATTGAGCGGGAAGGGATTTATAGGCAGATGTGGGAGGCGCAGGCGGCGTGGCTCGTTTGATTGCACGCGGCGCTTTGTTAAGGTAATTAAAACGCAACGATGATAAATGGGCGCCGGGCGGAGATAAGTTTATCTATTATTTCCCGCCGGTTATCAGCAGATAGGATGCGGTGATGTTTTCCACGGGGGCGGAACAACCCGCATCCTCTGTATTAAGCGTTGCCATTGGCTTAATCCTTAAGCGGATGTTAGATAAGTATCGTGATATTGCCCGGGAAATTTTTACATAAAGAATCATTTATATTTCTTCTATTGAGTATGCCGCCCTGTGAAAATTGAAAATAGGCGTTTCATTTTAATTAAGCTATGCATATGATTTGTTATGCCAAGCGCCCGATTAAGCCGCCCGTGGGATTTTATGATTGCCAGGCAATGGGTTGGTATGATAACATTAACGGATGGCGATATGGATTTACCGCTTAAGGCTGTTACAGAAGCGGAACGCCGCTCTTGATGGTTTCATGAGGCGTTTGCGACGTACTTGCGGACTACGCCGCTTATGAGTAGAGCCTATGGGAATCTATTGCCTGAATTCTGGTTTTATACTAAATCTCCGGCGGTAGAGTTTACCGCCTGATGAAGCAACTTAAATGACGGAGGAAAGTTATGTCGAAGCTCGAAAAGCTGGAGCACAGCAAGGTGAAATTAACGATAGAGGTTGAAGCGGAGCTTTTTAACGGCGCCCTTCAAAGGGCTTTCATGCAGAAAGGGAAGAATTTTTATGTGCAGGGCTTCCGAAAAGGCAAAGCGCCCCGCAAGGTAATCGAAACGGTTTACGGCGAAGGCGTGTTTTATGAGGATGCGTTCGAGCTTTTGTATCCCGGCGCTTATGAGGCCGCTGTTGAAGAGCATGGAATTACGCCTGTGAGCCAGCCGGAGGTTGATATAGAGCAGATAGGCAGAGACAAGAATCTGGTGTTTACGACGGAACTAGCCGTAAAGCCGGAAGTGATGCTTGGCGCGTATAAGGGTATAGAAGTCGAGAAGCGGGAGTATAATGTTACGGATGAAATGGTAGAAGCTCAGCTTGAGCGGGAGCGCGAAAAGCTTGCCCGTTTTGTGGACGCGCAACGCCCCGTTGAGCAGGGCGACCGCGTAAAAATCGATTATGTCGGAAGCGTTGGCGGCGTGGAATTTGAGGGAGGCTCCGCTAAGGAACAAGAGCTGGAAATTGGTTCCGGCATGTTTATTCCGGGGTTCGAGGAACAGCTGGTTGGCATGGAAGCAGGCGAGGATAGGGAGGTTCAGGTTAAATTCCCGGACGAGTATCATGCCGAAAACCTCAAGGGTAAGGACGCGGTTTTTCAGGTTCGCCTTCACAGCATTCAGGTCAAGGAACTGCCTGAGTTGGACGACGAGCTGGCCAAAGACGTTTCTGAATTCGATACGCTCGAGGAGCTAAGGGCAGAAAAAAGACGCGAGCTTACGGAGCAGGCGAAGAAGAACGCTGATATCGCGAGGGAGAACGAATCGGTTGAAAAGGCGGTAGAAAACGCCCAAATCGATATTCCTGACGCCATGGTAGAGCGCCAGATCTCCTATATGCTCAATGATATTAGTTATAGGCTGAGCATGCAGGGGCTTTCGTTTGAAGATTACCTCAAATACACGGGTACCACGCTGGACGAGTTAAGGGAGAAGTACGCGAAAGAGGCTGAAAAGCGCGTGCGCACGCAGCTTGTTATCGAGGCCGTGATAAAGGCAGAGAATATTGAGCTGGAGGACGCAGAACTTGAGGATACGATGCGAGAATTCGCGGAACAAACGGGCAAAACGCTGGAAGATTTTAAAGCCGAAATCACTCCGGATGAGAGGGAATATCTTTCAGATCAGGCTCTTGCCCGCAAAGCGGTGAAATTAATTGCCGACAGCGCTGTTGAAAAATAATGCGAGAACAGCGGCGCCTGCATTGGTAAAGGAGGAAAATATATGAGTTTAATACCTATGGTCGTGGAACAGACAAACCGGGGGGAACGCTCTTACGATATCTATTCGCGTCTGCTTAAGGACAGAATTATTTTTCTTGGCGGCGAGATTAACGACGACGTCGCGAACCTTGTGGTTGCGCAGATGCTCTTTCTTGAAGCGGATGATCCGGATAAGGATATCAGCCTTTATATCAACAGCCCCGGCGGCTCGATAACAGCTGGTATGGCGATTTATGACACGATGCAGTATATCAAATGCGATATATCCACCATATGCGTTGGGTTCGCGGCGTCTATGGGCGCATTCCTTCTGGCGGCTGGCGCAAAGGGAAAGCGCAAGGCGCTGCCTAACTGTGAAATCATGATACATCAGCCTAGCGGAGGGGCGCGCGGCCAGGCGACGGACGTGGCAATACACGCGGAACACATTATTAAAACGAAAAAACGTTTAAATGAAATATTGGCGCTTCGTACAGGGCAACCTATTGACCAGGTAGAAGCGGATACGGAGCGCGACAACTTTTTAACGCCGGAGCAGGCCAAGGCATATGGCCTAATCGACGAAATTATTCCTCCGAGGAGGTAGCAGATGGCTAAATACGATGAAATTAACCCGGTTAAGTGCTCTTTCTGCGGTAAATCGCAGGACGAAGTACACCGCGTAATAGCTGGGCCGGGCGTATACATATGCAACGAATGCGTTGAGCTTTGCCAGGAAATCATCGATGAGGATTACAGCAATATCACGATGGAGCTGTCCGATATCCCCAAACCGGTTGAGATTGTCAACATTCTTAACCAGTATGTTGTGGGTCAGGACAGGGCAAAGCGCGCGCTGGCGGTTGCGGTTTATAACCATTATAAACGGATTAACGCGGGGCCGAAGCGGGATGATGTTGAGCTTCAAAAGAGCAATATTATCATGCTGGGGCCGACCGGATGCGGTAAGACTATGCTTGCTCAGACGCTGGCTAAGATACTGAACGTACCGTTCGCCGTTGCTGACGCGACTTCGCTAACGGAAGCTGGATATGTGGGCGAGGATGTGGAGAATATTCTGCTAAAGCTCATACAGGCGGCGGATTATGAGGTGGAACGCGCGGAAAAGGGCATTATTTATATTGACGAAATCGATAAAATTGCCCGGAAAAGCGAGAACCCGTCCATAACCCGGGATGTTTCGGGCGAAGGCGTTCAGCAGGCTTTGTTGAAGATCCTTGAAGGAACGCAGGCCAGCGTGCCGCCTCAGGGCGGGCGCAAACACCCGCATCAGGAGTTTATCCAGATAGATACCACGAATATCCTGTTCATATGCGGCGGGGCGTTCGACGGTATTGACGATATTATCGTCAAGCGTACGGGAAAAAAGATTATGGGCTTTGGCGCGGAAGTAAAATCCCACGCGGAAAAGGATATCGGGGCTATATTACAGAATATTCTACCCGAGGATCTGCTCAAGTTCGGGCTTATTCCCGAGTTTGTCGGGCGCATGCCGGTGATCGTTACGCTGCACCAGCTTGACGAGAAGGCGCTTATTCAAATCCTAACGGAACCGAAAAACGCGCTTTCAAGGCAGTATAAGCGCTTGTTTGAGATGGATGGGGTTGAGCTTGAGTTTGACCAGGAATCTTTGCAGAAGGTAGCGCACATGGCAATCGACCGCAAAACGGGCGCGAGAGGCCTGCGCGCAATTCTGGAGGATGCGATGATGGACATCATGTACGATATACCGTCGCGCTCAGATATTAAGAAATGCGTTATAACTAAGGACGTCATCGATAAGAAAAGCGAGCCGACGCTCATTAAAAATGAAGAGCTCCCCGCTCTTCCCGAGAGCGACGCCGTTTAAAAGAAATAACGCATAGGGCGGTGGAACCGCTTGCGGTTAAAGCCTCCGAAAGGCAAAATTCGGAGGCTTTTTCACATTTTGGAATTATGTCTGAGAAGCCCAGTGGCAATGATAATTCAGGCAAAACTATACCAGACAACGCCCGTTGCGGGGAATGCCTCATGGTGAAAAGCATATTTGTATTCGCTTGTCATACAGCCGCGAGTGAAAAAAACTTTTTGGACCGATTAACATAAGCCCGAGCGTTACGCCTGATTGGATAAGTATACGTCTCTATGCCTTCTCCGATCAGCTCTTAAGAAAAATAGCCACGGACGGATATTTATTTCTAAGGATATAGCATACGCTTGTGTGTTTCGCGGATGTAATGAATTATTGTTCGTGCTGCTAAAGGCCGCAGGTTCTTTCAATATCTCAACTACCTACGATACGCCTCTTATCTGAAACAGGTTGAATTTAACTGCGCTAAGCGCCGGGAAATCACGCATACTAGAATGTAGCGAAATACTGGAGGGCGTGTAAATGAACTGGTGGGTTTGGCTGTTGGTACAGGCGGCGGTCGCTTTATTAACATGGTGGATCGTCCATGCGGTGCGTAAAAAAAAGACGGGCGCGCCGTTAAGGCATACCGCGCAAAAGGAGGAAAACCGTGAACTGACGGAGCTTAAGCGGATGCGCGAACGTTCGCTTAACGTGCCTTTAACTGAAATGGCCCGGCCTTGCGCGCTTGATGATATTATTGGCCAAACGGAAGGAATCCGGGCGCTGCGCGCCGCGATTTGCGGCAAGAACCCTCAGCATGTGCTTCTTTACGGCCCTCCGGGGGTCGGCAAGACCTGCGCTGCGCGTCTTGTGTTGGAGGAAGCGAAGAGGAGGGCGGATTCGCCGTTTAACGATGAATCGGAATTTGTAGAGGTTGACGCTACATGCGTGCGTTTTGACGAGCGCGCCATTGCCGATCCGCTTCTTGGGTCCGTCCATGACCCTATTTATCAGGGGGCGGGCTCCCTCGGCGGCCAGGGCGTACCCCAGCCAAAACCCGGAGCCGTTACCAGAGCGCATTGCGGCGTACTGTTTCTGGACGAAATAGGAGAGCTTCATCCCATGCAGATGAATAAATTACTTAAGGTATTGGAGGATAGGGCTGTTTACTTCGACAGCGCATACTATTCGCAGGATAATCACAAAATACCGCCTCATATCCATGATATTTTCCAAAACGGTATGCCCGCTGATTTCAGGCTTATCGGAGCGACCACGCGGATGCCCGAGGAGCTGCCGCCCGCGCTTAGATCACGGTGCGTAGAATTGTATTTTAAGCCTTTGGGGCAGGAGGATTTATGCGGCGTGGTGCAAGGAGCCGCGAAAAGAATCGATTATATGATAAGCGATAAAGCCGTGGAGCTTGCAGCGTCTTACGCAAAATCGGGAAGGGACGCCGTAAACATACTGCAATTGGCGGCGGGGACGGCGAACAGCGAGGGCAGGCATGAGATTACGCCCGACGATATATGCTGGGTGGCAAGCACATGTAAGTATACGCGGCGTCCGGGCATAAAAATTGAGGAAAAGAGCAGGGCCGGGGTTTGCTGCGGGTTGGGCGTGTCCTCAGCTGGGCAGGGCGCGGTTATTGAAATTGAATGCAGCGCCGTACGCGCTGTAAAGGGCGCAGGCTCACTTTCCTTAGGCGGCATGGTGGAGGAGGAGGAAATCGACGCCCGCTCATGTCGGCTTAAGCGCAAAAGCACTGCGAGGGCGTCGGTTGAATGTGTAATGAGCATGTTTCAGCGAAGGCTGAATATGGATTGCAGGGATTATGATATTCGCTTTAACATACCGGGAGGCGCGCCGATGGACGGACCCAGCGCTGGCATAGCGCTATGCGTTTCGCTTATGAGCGCGGTTACGGGGCAACCTCCGTTACCGTTGATGGCCTTTACAGGGGAAATCACAACGCACGGTGACGTACGCCCGGTTGGAGGCGTCAGGGAGAAGCTGGAGGCGGCGATCAGCGCCGGCGCGCGCAGAATTATAATACCCAAAGACAATTGGGAGGATTCGTTTTCCTCTTTACTTGCCCAGATTATTCCCGTTTCCGATATATCTCAGGTTCTTAACGAGGCGTTCGGGCCGAACGTGCAGGAATCGCCGGTTAATCCATCGGATCTTGATTCAAAACTTGATATTGAGTTAACGCATAGCGCTTAGATAGGTTTACAGCTGCATTAATAATCATTGTGAAGAACCCCCGCATGACATGTTTTGCGAGGGTTTTACTATTTTATATCTTCGTCATAGCGAATTTTTAAACATTTAAAGGTTGACAATTCCTGTATATTAATGTAATGTATAATTACAATATGTAATGGGGGGAGGGATTTGATGGGGAAGGCCATGTCTGAAAGCGAGCGTATTATTATGGAAATACTTTGGGAGTACGGGCCATTGAGCGCGGCTCAGGTCACCTCTCTTGCGCGTGAAAAACAGAATTGGTCCTACAACACGGTTCGCACATTTCTCACACGCCTCAAGGAAAAGAAGGCTGTGACCGTAGAACAGAGGGACAAGTATTATTACGCCCCCTCGATGACGAGGGAAGAGGCCGGGTTACAGGAAGCGCGGCATGTAGTCAAGCGGTTATATGACGGCAGCGTAAAACAGCTTATCGCGTGTTTTTTGGATCAGGAAGAACTAAGCGAGGAGGATTTGGACGAGCTTAGCTTATTATTGGAGAAAAAGCGCAGGGAGGTTTAAGCTATGCTGGAGTTTTTAGTGCAGCTGGCCAAAATATCCGTGCTATGCGGTTTGCTCGGCCTAATTACTCTGCTTGTCAGGCGCATAGCTCCGCGCGCAGGCGTTTTCTGGCGTGCCGCGATATGGGCGCTTTTGTTGATTCGGCTAGCCGTTCCTATCAATTTTATAACGCCGATTGGTATTGAGGTTCAGGCATCGCCTATTGAGGTTGTTGGTTGGGAAGGCTATGAAGATCCAAACCTGGCTAATAACGATGCAGATAATAGGGCCACGGATAAAGCGAATTCCCCGGGTGAGAATAACAACGCTGAAGGATCGCGTAAAAAAGCATGGGGGATTTATATTGGGGATATTCTTAGCGCGCTATGGATAGCGGGCGCAGGAATCGTTTTTTTATGGTTTATTTATATTCAGGTTCGCTTTAACAAACAGCTTGGGAAGCTGATTCTCTGCGACGATATCCGAATCAACGGTATCTTAAAGGAATGCTGCGCGGAGCTTCGCGTAAAGGGCCGCGCTTGCTGGTGCGATATACATGGGCCTGCGTTGGCGGGGCTGTTAAGGCCGCGCATTCTAGTGCCTCCAAACGCCGTAAATTGGTCAGACGAACAGCTTCGTTACGCGCTGCTGCACGAACTGATGCATCAAAAAAGGCGTGACTTATGGTTTTTATGGTTTATCTTATTTATCAAGGCGGTTCATTGGTTTAATCCGCTGATTTGGATTATAGCGCCCGCAATAAGGGAGGATTTGGAACTGTGCTGCGATTCATCGCTTCTTTCCCGGTTAACTGAGAAACAGAGGTTATCATATGGAATGACGTTGGTGGATATGCAAAGGCCCGTTATGACGCGCGCTGTGAGCAGCTCGTTTTCAAGCCGTAAAGGTCTTAAATCCCGCGTAAAGATGATAGCCGCCTATTCCAACAAAAAAGCCTGGCTGGGCGGGTTGCTCGCATTGGTTTTAACCCTGTCGTGCATAGCGTGTACGACGCAACGCCCGCAAATAAACAAAGCTCAATCCATCCCCATGCAAAACGCCATATCCGTATCGCCGGGTCAGGGTAACGAGAATGGAAACGCTGATTATTTAGAAGCGTTACAGGCTCTAATCAATGAAACCGGTATTGAGGGATATTCGCAGACGCCATTGATAAGCGGGGGTATAGAATTTATGGGCGACGGCGTGAATACATATGAAATTCAGGTAACGGCGCCCGCGGCTGCGCTTGGCGTCAGCTTGAACGAAAAAGCGCAAAGCGGCTATAATGGCAGCTTTGAATACAGGCTTGAGGCGGACACGGCGGACGCCGATTTGGGCGCGCCGATATATTTTGAAGCCTATACGGTTGACAGCCTAAAATATAGTGAGAGCGGAACGCCTCAAATACCGCACCCTGAATCTCAATACTATCAGCTAACGGATCCAAAGCCGCTAAAAAAAGACGTTTTTGACTGGAGCGAGGTGGTCGTTAACCATATCAGCGCATTATACATGCACTATGCTCTTGGGGGCGGCTCACAGGCTGAGGGTGACGTATCGCCCTTTAAAACCATTTATAGGTTCTATACCCTGATTCTTAATGACGGGACGGCGATATGTATACGAATAGGCAAGGCAGTTGTTAACGATAACGGTACGATTCAGAGACTATATTCAGATGATACCGCGCTCGCTATACTAAAGGGGCTTGCGCTTGACGGCTTATTTACCGACGGGCTTGAGGATAGGAATATGAGGACCGCACGTTCCGCGCTTGAGCTTTTGCGCAGGACGTTATCGGATGAGAAGCAGAAGGAGTACGGCCTCGACTTTACGGGGCAGATACGTGATTATTACGGCGTAACGAAGGAAGGCGGAAGCTTTCAGGGCGAAATGCTGATAAGCAAATCGTTCCAAAGCACTACCGGTGCAAAAACGGATCTCGACCGCTACATCCTTCTGCCGATTGGCAATCACCCCAATCTGGCGATGTGGGAGGTCTATATTGATAATATTACAGGCGCGATAACGCGTTGTACGGGATATACAGTTGATCTATTAACAAGCCCTTATCAGGATTCAGGCGATAGGTTCACCTCTGGCTCAAACCTTGGTTATACTATTGGCGCGGGAGGGTACACCCAAGTGAACCCTGATAATGAAAAAGAGAATGAAGACCATTATACGCACGAAGCGACGGAGCCTGAAGAAAGCAAAGCCCCGGTGCTGACCGTTGTTCGGCCCGAATTGACGGAGGATCCGGATTGGAAAGATATGATTAAAGACGACGAGGAATTCATATCTTACCTGGTGGAATATTTTGTTGCAAACGGTATGCCTGTGAGGGAAATAACGCTTGCCCATTATGCATCGGCAGATAACCGCAAGGCGCTTGGGGGCGAGTACACAGTTATCCTTGAGGATGGAACTGTTTATCAGTTCCGCATCCTGTACGCCTATTTCGATGAGGAAACAGGCAGGTGGATACTGAATATATCGCCGGAGGACGCCGGCGAGTGGATCCGTTCCGTAATTTTTTCGTCATGAGATGGATTAATTGAACGATAATTGTTTTTTGCATGGGGAGCTGCACCCGAATGCTTTAGACCGAATTGATCTCGCAAGGGTTTGAGGAAGAAGCGGGCGAACATGCCCGCTTTTGGCTATCAAGGGGGGTATGGTTGTAGGGCGCTCACGTCATAGCGCGAATGATTACAGCGTCCGTCTCCGCACAACCGAGCTTCCATAGGGTGAGTCGATAGTCCGAGCGGGCTGATAACACCGCTGTATTCTTATTGAGATGACGCTATTATTTTAATGCGGCATAGAGCGTTATGTGGCGGTGCGAAACTTTTTATAACAGAAGAACATAAGGCGCCGACTTCTATTTTCACATGTTTTGCCGTTATTAAAATAAAAACCGCCGGGTTATAAATCCGGCGGTTTAAGCTGGTATAAACGCAAATCAGCGCTTTCTATAAACATAATAGCTTTTCCTGCGACCGCGACGATATTTGCGTGCGCGCCTTGTTACAAGCAACCGCAGGATGATGACGATAATCAGAATGATAACGGCGACCAAAAGCCAAAACACAAGCGAGTTCCCCGGAGACTGAGGCTGCTTTTTTCCGTCGACCAGCGGCGTGCCGCCGGGCTGATCTAACGACGACGCGGCGGTTACATCCCTTGAAGCTATCAATGGCGCGGTAAAGATCGTTTTACCGTTATATTGATAAGAGGCTGTGCCTAAAGGATCCCCAGACTTTACAGGGGCGGTGATTTTCTGGCTGGTAAGCGCGTGGCTCATGGTGATGGCTTTGCAATCCGCTTTAATAGCGTCCAGGTACTGCTTCGTTCCCGCTAAAAAAGCATTTGTTAAATCCGCTTTTAGAATTAATTGCGCGTTGCCGGCGTCATCCGCGCCGGCGCCCTCTACGGATACGCTGATTTCGGTGGGGATCTCCAGCTCGGATACGGACATGGAGGCGCAGTTGGCAAAGCCCCAATCAAAAAGCTTAGCGGCGTTGACGTAACGGTAGTTGACCGAAACCTTATTTTCGTAGTCTCCAAATAAAACGCATATGAGCTCCATGCCGTCCTTTTGCGCGCTCGCCACAAGGCAGCGGCCCGCTTCAATGGTATCGCCCGTTTTTACGCCGTTGGCATATTTGTAGACAAAGGAATCCTCATTCTCATGCTGAAGGAGCAGGCGATTGCTGTTCTTGAGCAAATATCCGTCCGCATCCTTGTTAGTAGGCGGGACCTGGTACTCCTTAGTGGCGACAATGGAGCGAAATTCAGGGTTCTGCATAGCGTAACGCGTGAGAAGCGCCATATCGTAAGCGGTGGACTGATGCCCTTCGTCATGCATGCCGTGCGGAGTTATAAAATGCGTGTCGGACATGCCGATTTCCTTAGCTTTATTGTTCATCATTTCGGCGAAACCCTCCAGTGAGCCGCCCAGGTAATTAGCTATCGCTAATGCGCAGTCATTGCCCGATACGAGCATCAGCCCGTATACCAAATCCCTAAGCGGCAGTTCCTCGCCGTTTGACAGCCCCATGTAAGAACCGCGCTTAAACTTTTCAGCCGTAATCGTATCATCCATTTTTCCGCTCTCCAGCGCAAGAATGCACGTCATGATTTTTGTGGTGCTTGCAGGATAAGTTTTTTTATAACCCTCTTTCTCATACAGTACAGCGCCGCTCTTAACATCCATCAAAAGTATATAGGGCGTTGAAAAATCAAAATCATTATCGTCCTGTTCGGCAAATGAGTATGGAACAACCGCCGATAAGATAACGATCGTTAACAACGCGCTTAGCAATCTCCTCAAATCCGCCACCCTTTCACGCTGAATTTCCACCTGGAAATTTTGATATTGGTAACTAGTATAGCAAAAAAGGAAAGGAATTGTACACCCTTTCGAGGTTGAAAGCTGGATTTTAAGCCATAATTTAAAATCCAGCCATATTTTACAAGCAATATTTCTGTTAATTAAGCCCCTATTGCGATATAATTTAACTATAAAGAAAGGGGACGGCAATGCAAGCTCAAGATAATAAAACGCGTAAAGGTTCCAAACGAGAATGGAAATGGACGAAAAAACGCATTGTTCTGGCGTCGTTAGGCGGCGTATTGCTAATATTGATTATTTGGGGCGGCATAAGCCTGTATCAGATACTAAATCCCGGCACGCTCTTTCCCAATGATCATACAGGGCCGGGTACTACCGACGGGCTAACGCCCCAGCCTTCTATAGACCCGGATAGCGCGCTCGCGCAGCAGGCGGATCTTGAGTTTATGAAGAATCGAGTCAATATCATGATGCTTGGCGTTGACGAGGATGTGGAAAGAGAGGATTGGGGATCTTTCCGCACGGATACGATGATACTGGTAACGATTGATTTTAATACGCAAAAAGCAGATATGATATCCATACCGCGCGACAGCTATGTTAAGATCTATAACGAAAACAATAAGGCGGTAAGATCGAGCAGCACGCCCGACGGGATTCTGTATCAAAAAATTAACGCCGCGTTCTCAAGAGGCGGCGGCGCCAAAAAGAATGGATACGCTTACACGCTTAATACGGTTCAGCGGCTTGTGGGAGTGCCTGTCAATTATTATTTCAGCTTTGATATGGAGGTTGTAAAGGAAATTGTAGACGCTATGGGCGGCGTGTATTATGATGTTGACGTTGAAGTCGACGTTGCGGGGATAAAGCTGAAAAAGGGTTATCAGCACCTCAATGGCGCGCAAGTGCTTTCCTATTGCCGGCAGAGAAAGGGTTCCAGCGATATCGCGCGGATCGACAGGCAGCAGAGGATGTTGATGACGATTTTCCGCCAGCTCAAAAATACTAACCAAATTGCCAATCTTCCCTCGATCTATCAGGCTGTTGAGCGTAATATCCAAACCAACCTCAGCTTTAAACAGATATGCTCCCTTGCTCTGCTTGCGCTGAGAATGGATGAATCCAGCATTGAAAGGCATATGGTGGAAGGGCAATCGTTCTATATGAATCAACGCTCGTACTGGGGAATCAACACGCAAAAGCTGGTTGAGCTGATTAACAATGTGTTTGGCATTACGATTGAGCGCGACTATGATATTGACGCCGGTTCTATAATTAAGAAGCTTGAGGCGGACAGCAAGGCTTACAGTGCAGCGGTTCTGCGCGCTAAAGCAATCATTAAGAAAGCGAATGCTTATATCAACGATACGCCCTATCTTTCCGCCTCGTCAAGGCAGCTGCTCAACGCCGCTCTATTGAATTTGGACGCGGCAATGGACGCGGAGGATGCGGAGCAGATAAATGATGAAGTTGCGGCGCTTGAATCCATGCTCAGGGATGTTCAGGCCAATACGCATACGCCCTCGCCGGCGCCCAGTGTAACGCCGTCAGCACCGCCTTCCCCGACGCCAAGTCCCGGTCTGAGCCCGAGCCCCACAATGCCCCACGTCTCTCCCGCGCCGAGCGCGGTACCGAACCCGTAAGGTAAAAAATATGGCGCATAGCTGTAAAATCGGGCGAGTAATTGTCGGCATGTCGGGCGGGGTTGATTCTTCCGTCGCGGCCCTCTTGCTAAAGCAAAAGGGCTACGATGTGATAGCCGTATATATGAAGAACTGGGAAGAGGAAAATGAGGACGGCGTATGCACATCTGCTGCGGATTACGATGATGTTCGGGCTGTTTCCGACCATATAGGCGTACCTTATTATACTGTAAACTTCGCTAAAGAGTATAAGGAACGCGTGTTTTCGTATTTTATCAGTGAATACAAGCTGGGCAGGACGCCTAATCCGGACGTGTTGTGCAACAGTGAAATCAAATTCAGGGCGTTTTTGGATTTCGCTCTGACGGCCGGCGCGGATTACCTGGCGACAGGACACTACGCGCGCCTGGATAAAACCAAGGGTGTTAAGCTTCTACGCGCCGCCGATGGTAATAAAGATCAAACATATTTCCTCGCCGGGTTGACTGGCGCGCAGCTTGAGCGTGTTTTGTTTCCGATAGGCGACCTGCGAAAAGTTGATTTAAGGCGTATCGCAATGGAATCCGGGCTTCCCACGGCTCGAAAAAAAGATTCAACAGGCATTTGCTTTATCGGCGAAAGGCGCTTTAAGCAATTTCTCATGGGGTATCTGCCTGCTCAGCCGGGCGATATCGTTAATTTATCGGGTGAAGTTATCGGCCGTCACGACGGACTTATGTACTACACAATAGGCCAGCGCCGCGGCCTCGGCATCGGTGGAAAAAGAGGCGGCAACGGTGAGAGCTGGTTCGTAATTGGCAAGGATATGGATGAAAACCGGCTTATCGTGCAGCAGGGAGAGCATGAAGAACTATATTCGCTCGGATTAAGGGCCGATACTGTCAACTTTATAGAGGGGAGTCCGCCGGCCCGCGAGTTTGTGTGCACGGCCAAGTTCCGTTACCGCCAGCCGGATCAGTCCGTGCGCGTGAAGGTTGAAGGAGAGGGATGCATTGTCGATTTTCTAAAGCCCCAACGCGCTGTTACGCCAGGCCAATGGGTGGTTTTCTATAATGGTGAAATTTGTCTGGGCGGAGGGCCGATCAGTGATACTCGCCCGATGAAGGCGTTTAAGGTTGGTAGGGGCTGAACTATAATATTAAATTCTGTATAGATTTAGTTATGATTGCAGCATTCTAAATGTGTATCGGATTTAATGCTTCCTTATTAATAGCATATCGTTATGGAGCTTAGATTGGCGTTTCACTCAGCGTGCATACACGTTGAACATGCAGCCGCAAAAATATGGGCGCAAATGTCCGGCGCGCGCAGAAAGCCGGTAAGAAAGGCGGGTTATCCTGCTTGTATTTGGTTAGTACGCATTCGATTAGTCGATAAGAGAAATTAATTGTGCAAAAGCATGTTGAACAAGGGCTGATATTTAGCGCGGTCGCCTGATGTAAAAAACGAAACAGACCCGGTTCCGCATACTTTAAGCATATCGTTGGCGCTCAATACGCGGGTAAGCTGGCGTACAGTGGCGGCGTTTCCGTCAAACATCCTGCATTGCCCGCGGAACCGGCTGCGAGCGTAGCGGTAAAAAACATCTTTGATAAATATGTAGTGCGTACACCCGAGAACAAGCCCGTCGATCAGCGCGCCTTCATATCGGCCTAAGCATTTATCCAAAGCCTTTTCAAATGCCGAATAGCAGAAATTACCCTGTTCAATTATATCAACAATACCGGGGCATGGCACGTCGATTATCCGTTCGGGATCGGGCATGCGGGTTTTCAGCTTCTTATACCGTTCCAACTGCGTTGTGGCATAAGTGGCGCACATGAGTATTTTACCGTTTCCAGGGTTTTGGCACGCAGGTTTTATGGCCGGCTCCATGCTGACGACCGGTACGTCAAGCTTGCTGCGAATCAAGCGTATTGCAGCGCCCGTAGCCGTATTGCAGGCGACAAGAAGCGCCTTAACCCCTTTTTCAGTAAGAATATCCGCACATTGAGCGGATAGACGCGTAATCTCCTGTTCCGGGCGGTCGCCGTATGGAGCATGAAGATTATCGCCGTAATAAATAAAATGTTCATGCGGTAAGCAGCGTACAGCCTCTTTTAGAACGCTGACGCCGCCCAGACCCGAATCAAAAACGCCGACAGGCGCGTTGTGCATGTGCATCACCAGCCCTTATGTTACACTTAGGATAAACTTATTTCATACGCAGTATTATACGCTTTTGCCGCTTGAAGTGCAATTTAGTTTCATTCGCTAAAAATTTTAAAAAAAGTGTAAAAAAGCGCTTGACAGGAGGAAGAGGGATGGGTATAATGAATAAGCTGTCAAAAAACAGCGGCACCTTGAG